>Ga0193742_1000510_pt1 | contig 25606 bp, 22 predicted proteins | sample L2c1metaG_FD_165511 | JGI IMG/M metagenome (GOLD analysis project Ga0193742, IMG submission 165511) | Soil microbial communities from a riparian zone of the East river system, Colorado, United States - L2c1 | ecosystem: Environmental > Terrestrial > Soil > Riparian zone | place: USA: East River... | reverse complement strand
CGCTGCGGCGAGTCCATGGCCTCATGTTGAGAAAGGCCGAGTCGAGGAAGCCCATCGAATAGAGCCGCATCATCGCCGGGTAGATCCAGTTGTCCACAGGGATATAGGCGGAGCCGAGAGCATCCGTTTTAGGCTTCGGAGGCGTCGTGATCGGAGAGTAGGGCGGATACGCGGTGTAGAGACGACCATTGGCCGTGTCCGGCGGAGGCTCCGGGGGAGGAGCGGGTTGCGGCGGGGGCGCCGATGGTGTGGAACCTGGCGGGGGCTGAGGCTTTGCCGGATCGGGGGCGTACGGCGGCGCTGAGGGGACCTGTTGCGCAGGAGCTTCGATCGCGGCGGGTTCTGTATTCGGATTCACCGGGGAGGTCTGGGCAAGCGCTGGGGAGAGAATTCCTCCAAACAAACCGGAGAGAAGAAGAAGGGTTCGGATCTGCAATTGCACCTCAAAAGGTCCGGGGGAGGTAACCTGATCTCCAGTGTAATCGCTGAGAACCAGGGATTGTAAACCTCATCTGGCCTTATGGTTGTTTGGATGCGTTTTTCTTCGGGAGCCGCTTGCGCATCGTCTTGCCTGTCTTTTCAAACCACAAAGCATCGCAAATCTTTCGCATCAGCAGGAACTCCCTGAGATGGGTCAATGGATCGTCAGCAGTCTTGCGTTTGCCATCCATTCGCCAGCTTACACACTCGATCAGTACCGGGCCGTCGCCTGCGCGGGTCCTTCCCAGAGACTCCTGAGTTACCCGGTAGAGGGCGACCGCGTCACAGGCATCGACGGGAATGCCGGGGACTCCAGCGGTCTTCGCGATATCACAGATCTCGGCGAACTCGACGCCTTTCTTCTGCTTGCCCGCGGCGGGCGGCACCACGAAGATCATGGGAAGGTCCAGCTTCCTTGCAAGCTCCAGGATTCTGCGCCATGAGCGAGGCCGTATCTCTGCCTTACGGGCATAGGCAACGACAATCCCCTGGCGTCCCTGCGTCTTCAGCGCGAGAGCTGCGCCTGTCGCGAGCTCCAGGCGCTCCTCGGCATCGTCAATCGTGCCGAGCATGCGGCGCACACCCGCCTCAGCCAGCGCCCTGGCGCCATCCGCCTTGGTGCGGGTGAAACCGCGCAGAAGGGAAGCGGCATCTCCGCCGAGAATCATCCCCATTCCGGCGGTCGCAGCGACATCGCTTACCAGGTCATCCGGACCCAGCTCGATCGCCGTACTCACCCGCAGCGCCTCCTCGCCGCGAATGTTGGCGACCCGCTTCTTCCCCTTCACGGAAGCCTTCTTCGTCACGGCCTCCTCAAGCGTTCTTGCCTTGAGCATTTCCGTATACATCTGCCGGAGTTTCGCATTTGGGACCAGCGGATTTTCGCCCGCCTCTCCGCTGTTCTGTGCCGTCATCGTTCTCTCGTTCTCCTTGCAATGCACCGAGAGGGTCCCCTCAGGAACCCTCCCGTTTCGTACCTGCGCTTGATGGATTAGGCCTTGGCCGGATCGGCTGCCTCTGTGTCCAGGCCGAGTTCGGCGAGAGCCTTCTGCGCGGCCTTCGGCTTGAACTTGCCCTCTCGCGCCAGCTTCGACAGAGTCGCACCCGCGATCGCCTCGGCACTCACCTCGAAGTGACGGCGTAGATGCTCGCGGTTGTCGCTGCGTCCGAAGCCGTCCGTTCCCAGCGCCACCAGCCGCGTAGGCAGCCAGGGCGAGAGCTGGTCCGGAACTGTCTTCATGTAGTCGCTTGCGGCGATGATCGGTCCCTTGGCTCCTTCGAGCGTGGTCTCAAGGTAGCTCTTCTTCAGGGCCTCGGCGGGATGCAGCCTGTTCCAGCGCTCCACCGCAAGCGCATCGCGGCGAAGCTCGGTGTAGCTGGTTACGCTCCAGACGTCGGTCTGCACGTTGTACTTGGTCGCCAGGATCTCCTGCGCCCGCAGCACCTCGTTCAGGATCGGGCCCGAGCCGAAGAGCTGGGCCACCGCCTCGCCCTTTGGCGCTGGCTTGAATTTGTACAGGCCGCGCAGGATGCCTTCGGTGACACCCTCGGGCATCGGGGGCATCGCGTAGTCCTCGTTGTACATGGTGATGTAGTAGAAGACGTCCTCGCCCTTCTCGTACATGCGGCGCAGGCCATCCTGTATCACGACGGCCAGCTCGTAGACGTAGGCCGGATCGTATGTGAGGCAGGTGGGCACGGTGCTCGAGAGGACGACGCTGTGGCCGTCCTGATGCTGCAGGCCTTCTCCGAGCATCGTAGTGCGGCCGGCCGTTCCACCCATCAGGAAGCCCTTGCCGCGGGAGTCCGCGAACGCCCATGCCATATCGCCGATGCGCTGGAAGCCGAACATCGAGTAGTACATGTAAAAGGGAATCGTCGGAACCTTGTAGTTCGCGTAGGCCGTTCCCGCTGCAGTGAACGAGGCCATCGATCCCGCTTCGGTAATACCCTCCTCGAGGATCTGGCCTTCCTTCTCTTCGCGGTAGCTCAGCAGCATGTCGGAGTCGTGCGGGATGTACTTCTGTCCCTCGGGAGCGTAGATGCCCACCTGCCGGATCGCCGATTCGAGACCAAAGGTGCGGCCCTCATCGGGCACGATCGGAACGACGAGCTTGCCGATCGTCGGATCTTTCAACAGATGACGCAGAAGGCTGACGAAGCCCATCGTCGTCGAGACGGCGCGGTTATTCGAGCCGCCAGTCCACTCTGCCAGTGTTGCAAGCTGCGGAGTCTTGAAGTCAATCTTCGGGACCTCGCGTTTGGGCAGATAACCGCCCAGCGCCTGCCGCCGTTCGTGCAGGTACTTAAGCTCTGGCGCGGATTCATCGGGCCGGAAGAAGGCTCCTTCTTTTGCTGCAGCCTCGGTGACTGGAATCTCGAAGCGCTGGATGAAGTACTTCATCGACTCGTCGGTCAGCTTCTTCTCCTGATGCGAAGCATTGCGCGCCTCGGTCGAGCCCAGGCCGTAGCCCTTGACGGTCTTTGCCAGGATCACCGTTGGTCCACCCTTGTGGTCCAGCGCGCGCTTGTAGGCGTTGTAGATCTTCAGAGGATCGTGGCCTCCGCGATGCAGCCGCGCCAGATCCTCGTCCGTCTTGTCTTCCACCAGCTTCACCAGCTCCGGATACTTCCCGAAGAACTCTTTGCGCAGGTAGGCTCCACCCTTGGCCTTGAAGGCCTGGTAGTCGCCGTCGACGCACTCTTCCATTCGCTTCAACAGAAGACCCTGGTGATCGCGCTCGAACAGCTCATCCCAGTCCGAACCCCAGACCACCTTGATGACGTTCCATCCCGCGCCGCGGAACATGCCTTCGAGTTCGTCGATGATGCGTTTGTTGCCGCGCACCGGACCGTCGAGCCTCTGCAGATTGCAGTTGACGACAAAGATCAGGTTGTCCAGCTTCTCGCGCGCTCCCAGCGAGATCGCTCCCAGCGAGTCGACTTCATCGGTCTCGCCGTCGCCCACGAAGGCCCAGACCTTGCGCTCGCTCTTTTCGATCAGGCCGCGATTCTCAAGGTAACGCATGAACCGTGCCTGGTAGATCGCATTCAGAGGTCCAATGCCCATCGAGACGGTAGGGAAGCGCCAGAAGTCCGGCATCAGCCAAGGGTGCGGATAGCTCGGGAGGCCAGGTTCGCCACGCAGCTCATGGCGGAAGTTTTTGAGGCGTTTGTCATCAAGGCGCCCTTCGACGTAGGCACGGGCATAGACGCCAGGCGAGGCGTGGCCCTGGAAGTAGACGAAGTCGCCGGGCAGCTCGCCCGCGCCCGAGGCGCTGGGGTATTTGGCGTGGAAGAAGTGGTTGAAGCCCACTTCGAGTAGAGTCGCCAGCGAAGAGTACGTCGAGATGTGTCCGCCGATGCCGGGATCCTTCTTGTTCTGCCCATGCACCATCGCCATGGCATTCCAACGGATCAGGGCCTCGATCCTGCGCTCGAGGGCGCGGTCGCCGGGATAGGGAATCTCGTCATGCTTGGGAATGGTGTTCAGGTAGGGGGTGGTCAGCTCGCTGGCGACCGGAACGCCGGCCTCGCGGGCACGGGCGCGCAGGGTCTCCAGCAGCTCGGCCCCTTGCTCCCAGTCACTCGCCACCACCTCGTCGAAGGCTTCAATCCACTCCGATACCTCGGCAGCAAAGTCAACCTGTGTGGGTGTCTCAAGCTTTATCGTCATAAGCGGTCCTTATATCCCCATCTCTCCGCGGCCATACTGACCGGCGGGAAAACTAACCCGTATCTAAGATAATCGCCAAAGCATGCAGCCGTCACCCGCGGAAAAAATTCCCGTGCGAAAACCGGATTTCTTCCGCGTTGAGATTTCGACACTCCTCCTGTTCAACGTGGCGGGGAAGCCGTTCTCGTCAATGACAAGAATTACCTTGTAGAGGATCACCTGACCGTAAGTAGAAGACGTGATTCGGTTTGAAATTAGGAAGCTCTGACGTTTTCGGTGAAGATAGGAGAATGCGCGAAAAGTGGAAAACTAAGGATTCGAATGAGAGTCTCTGATGTCCGAATCGAAATCCTTGCCGGTTTAACGTCTGCCCTTTCACTCGTCCCTGAAGTTGTAGGATTTGCCCTTGTGGCCCATGTCAATCCTTTGACGGGCCTCTATGCGGCGTTCATCATCTGTCTTGTCGCGGCGGCCCTGGGCGGGAGACCGGGCATGATCTCCGGGGCGGCAGGCTCGATGGCGGTCGTCTCCGCGGCCTTGGTCGTGCAGCACGGGGTGGAATACCTGTTCGCCACCATTATTCTGACGGGCGTATTGCAAATGGTCTTTGCATGGTTTCGTCTCGGCAAGCTCATCAGGATGGTTCCGCACCCGGTGATGATCGGCTTTGTTAATGGCCTCGCCATCATCATCGCGTCCGCCCAGCTTCAACACTTTCGCGTACGGTCCCCCCACGGGGTACAGGGATGGATGGAACCTTCCGCGCTCCTGATCATGATCGGGCTTGTCGTCGTAACGGTGGTGGTGACGGCCGTTTTACCCAAACTGACGAAGGCTTTTCCCTCGGCATTGGCAGGCATCTTGGCTGCGACTGCGTGTGCGCTCGCTCTGAGAATTCATACCCGAACGGTGGGAGATCTTGCGTCGATCAAGGGGACATTGCCCCGGTTTCATCTCCCTTCCGTTCCATATGATCTTCAGACACTGCGGATCATCCTTCCATATGCACTCGTTCTGGCGACGATCGGTCTGGTCGAAACGCTACTCACGCTGAATCTGATCGATGAGATGACAGATACGGGCAGCCAGCCGAATCGGGAGTCCATGGCCCAGGGCGCCGGAAATCTCGTCGGTGCACTCTTCGGCGGAATGGGTGGGTGCGCAATGATCGGCCAGAGCATGATCAATCTGAACGCTGGTGGCCGGCGTCGTCTATCCGGCATAGCTGCGGGCGGATTCCTACTGGCATTCATCCTCTTCGGATCGCAGTTGATTGAAAAGATCCCTTTGGCGGCGCTGGTCGGAGTGATGTTTGTCGTCTCGGCCGAGACGTTCAGTTGGAAAAGCCTGATCGGCATGGCACGAGTTCCGCGACATGACACGATGGTGATGTTGGTCGTGACCGCGGTTACCGTCCTCACCAATCTCGCGGTCGCCGTAGTCGCAGGCATCGTGATTGCTGCCCTTGTGTTCGCCTGGGACCACGCGCAAGAGCTGGAAGTGACTGTCCTCCATGAAGAAAAAGGGAAGATCTATCAGCTGAGAGGCAGCCTCTTCTTTGCCTCTGCAACTCAGTTCTCAAGCTTCTTTGATCCGAAGAACGATCCAGGTGAGGTTTTTCTTGAGTTTGATGAGGCCAGGATCATGGACTCATCAGCTTTGGAGGCGATCGAGGTGCTGGCCTCTCGATATCGAAAACTGAATAAGCGGCTTCACCTGCTGGGTTTAAGCGAGCATTGCGACAAGCTTCTACGACGCAAGGATGGAGCGGGGCTACTGCTGCCTCTGGCGGAGGGATAGAGGCAGCCGCGTCGTCCTGAACCTTCTCACGCAAATATCGAAAAGCTTCTACGTCGAATAATCCGCGTTGATCCGCACATACTCGGCGGTCAGATCGCAGGTCACAAACTTGCACTGCGCCTTGCCCAGACCGAAATCCATCGAAATTGTATAGTCGTGCTGCTGCATCATCTTGTGCGTGGCAGCCTCATCGAAAGCGGGCGAACGCATTCCCGCCTCATACACTGATAAACCGCCGATCTTGACCGCGACCAGTGCCGGGTCGAACTCCACGCCCGAATACCCTGCTGCCGCCATCAACCTTCCCCAGTTGGGGTCGGCGCTCGACCAGGCCGTCTTGCACAGCGGCGAGTGCGCGATCGACCTCGCAATCTGCGTGGCCTCGAACTCACTCCGCGCCCCGGTAATGTGCAGGGTCACCACATGGGTCACGCCCTCGCCATCGTCGACGATGGCATAGGCGAGCCTGCTGCACACCTCAGCCAGCGCGGCGGCGAAGGGCTCCCGGGAGCGCTGATTCAGTTGCACTCCGCTGGCTCCGCTAGCCAGCAGAAGCACCGTATCGTTCGTCGAGGTATCGCCGTCGATGGAGATGGAGTTGAAGCTGCCCTCAACCGCCTGCGGCAGAAGCCCACGCAGGTCGTCCCCCATAGCAGCGATGTCAGTAAACAGATAAACCAGCATGGTCGCGTGTGGAGCCACCGGAGCTCCCAGCCTGGGATGAATCATTCCCGCGCCTTTGGCTGCGCCGAAGATTCTTGTCTCGACTCCATCGATCACAACCGTAGCCTGGGCGACCTTCAGGCGGGTGTCCGTGGTCATGATGGCCCGGGCAAAGCTCTCGGCATGCAGCGCAGTTTCGCCGAGCGAGGCCTTCAGCACCGGAAGCGCAGCGACCACCTTATCGGCAGGAAACGGAACCCCGATGATGCCTGTCGAAGAGGGGAAGACCTCGTCGAAGATGCACTCGAAGGCTTCGGCCGCAGCCACGCAGGTCCTCTCGCAGGCATCGATGCCGGCCTGGCCTGTGGCGCAGTTGGCGTTGCCTGCGTTCACCAGCACTGCTCCCACCCGGCCACCCGTCGCGGCCATGTGTCTCCGTCCCACGGTCACAGGAGCCGCCACGACCTGATTGGAGGTAAACATCGCCGCCGCCTGGGCGGAACCCTGGATAAGCGCTGCCGCCAGATCCGGATTTCCGCTCGCTTTAATTCCCGCCCTTACCGCTCCCCACAAAAAGCCCTTGGGCAGAGCCTCGCCTACCGTTAACTCGTCGCTCATAAGCTCTAATCTATCTGTCCATTCAATTGCTGAAACCCTGTCTTTTGCGCTCAGAATGACGCGCTGCAAGAGAGGTCATGCGTCCAACTTGAGGGTCCGGCCCTGCGCGCTGCTCTCACGAGCCAGTTCGAGCAGACGAATCACCCGCCAGCCGTCCTCCGGCGTTACTTCCAGCGGAGCGGCGCCGAGGATCGCGTCGCGAACGTTCGCATAGTAGCCGCGGTAGTCGCCCAGCTCCGTCTTCACCGTTGTCCGGGTAAGGTTGCCGGGTTCAGCCGGATTCGGTGCGAGCACAAGCGTTCCCCAGGCAGTCTCAGGCTCGGCCAGCCACTCACAGCTGTCGCCGACGGGCGGAACGGTGGCTCCGGCAGCCAGCGCAGGTTCCTGCGGATCCAGGCCGTACTTGAGGAAGCTGCCCCGAGTACCGTGCAACAGGAATCTCGGCCCCGGCTCTGCGGCCAGCATCGTCGCCCTGCAGTGAGCCAGCAGACGCGGATAGTGCAGGGTAATGTCGAAGGCGTCCTCGATGTCGGTGGTATCGCGGTCGCGGCGAACGCTGGCCGTGATCGCTTGCGGCGGCCCAAAGAACGCCACAGCCTGGTCTACCAGGTGCGGTCCCAGGTCGAAGAGCATCCCGTTGGCATCGTTGCCGGCCTCCTTCCAGGTCGCCTCGCGGGGAAGGGGACGGAAGCGGTCGAAGTGAGACTCGTAGGTGACCAGGCGTCCGAGGTCGCCCGATTTCAGGAGTTTGCGGAGGGTAAGGAAGTCACCGTCCCAGCGGCGGTTGTGAAAGGGCGCCAGCACCAGCTTGCGCTCGGCGGCGAGATGAATCAGCTCCTCCGCCTCCGCGCTGCTCGCGGCGAAGGGCTTGTCGATGACGACGTGTTTTCCGGCAAGCAAGGCTTGCCTGGCCAGCGCGAAGTGAGTCTCGTTCGGGGTTCCAACTACGATCAGCGAGACCGCGCTGTCAGCGAGAGCTTCTTCCACCGAACGCAGAATGCGTGCCTTCGGATAGGCCTTTGCCGCCTCATCGCCGCTCCGCTGCACGATCGCTTCGAGCTTCAGTCCCGGCACCGCGCTCACAAAGGGAGCATGAAAAACCCTGCCTGCGAGGCCGAAGCCCAATACCGCCACCCCAATCTCCGCCATCGATCCTCCTGAGATCCCGATTCACGGAATCTCTGTGTCTTGAAATGAAGTCCATTTTAGCTGGATCGGAGGCGAACCCTATGTTCCTCAACCGTCTGCGAAACTTTTTTTGAGCCGTTAAAACGCTGCGACGCATCAGAATCGGTATAGAAATCCAGGCGAGGCGCTGCCTTTCTCTTCCCCAGAAGAGTGTGACTGGAAAACTCTGCGGATACAGGTAACATCGAAGCTATGGCTCAATGCAAAACGACGATCGTAGGAAAACCGGCGATCGACACTGGAAGAGCGATTGGGATCAAACACTCCCTTCGGGTCACGGTTGCCGCTCTCGGTCTGACTCTGTTGAGTCTGCAGTCGTTAGCGCAGACCAGCCAGACCACCCCCTCCGGCAGTCAGCCGCGCCCGACTGCAACCGGGCCGAGTAGTGGTCCTGACACCTCAGCCGTCGCCGCGGCGCAGCAACAGCTCTATACCTCCTCGGGACAAAACGGAGCGCAGGTCACCCAGGACTCCTTCAAGGGCAGCATCGTCGAAGGCAAATCGACGGGCAATCTGATGGATCTCTCGCTCGACGATGCCATTCAGCGCGGTCTTCGCAACAATCTGGGCATCATCCTGCAGGGAGCATCGCAGCGCAACGCAAACGGCCAGCGTCTTGAAGAGCTGCAGGCGCTCCTTCCGACGGTGACCGGTGCGGCCAGCATCAATGTGCAGCAGGTTAACCTTGCGGCCTACGGCCTGAAGTTTCCCGGATTGAACCCGATCATCGGACCCTTTCAGGTGGTCGACTTCCGTGCCTACCTGACGCAGAACCTCTTCAACCTTTCGGCTCTCCAGAACTACATCGCAGCCAAGCACAACTTCGCCGCGGCCAGGCTCACTGCTGAAGACGCGCGCGACCTCGTCGTTCTGACGGTCGGAAACGCCTACCTGCTCTGCGTCGCCGACAACGGCCGCGTGGAGGCGGTGACGGCTGAACTTGCGACCTCGAAGGTCTCGCTCGATCAGGCCGTGGCCGCGCATGAGGCCGGAACCAGTCCGCGGCTCGACGTCCTTCGGGCCCAGGTCGACTATCAGAACGAGCAGCAGACCTTGATCTCGGCAAAGAACCAGCTCGAAAAGGATAAGCTCTCTCTGGCTCGCGCCATCGGTCTCCCTCTTGATCAACAGTTTCGCCTGACCGACCTTGCGCCTTACGCGGCTTTCAACGATGTCGACCCGCAGACCAGCGTCGAGCAGGCCCTCAAGGCACGTAAGGATCTTGCTGCCTCGGGAGAACAGGTGCAGGCGGCCAGCGCCCAGAAGAAATCAGCCTGGGCCTATCAGATTCCCGTGGCCAGCTTTACCGGGGACTTCGGCGACCTTGGCCAGACCCCAGGTCATTCGCACTCCAGCTACACGGCCACCGGGCAGGTGACGGTTCCGGTCCTTCAGATTGCCAAGACCAAGGGGCAAAACGAGGTCGCCGCCTCGCAGTATGAACAGGCGAAGGCGAAGTTGGGAGATCAGGCACAGCAGGTCAACCAGGATGTCCGCGACAGCCTTCTCGACATCCAGGCTGCGGCAAAACTGGTCGAGGCGACCCACTCGAACGTCGAACTCGCCAATGAGGCTCTCAGCGAGGCGCAGCAGCGGTTCAAGGCCGGCGTTTCGGATAATCTCCCGGTCTCGCAGGCGCAGTCGCAGACCGAACAGGCGAACGATCAGTACATTAGCGCGCTTTATCAACATAATGTCGCGAAGCTTTCCCTGGCGCGTGCCCTGGGCGCGGCGCAGACGAACTACAAAGATTACCTCGGAGGAAAGTAACCTTGCCAGAGCAAGCAGAGAAGAAGTACGACCAGAATCGAGACATTACGCCGGAGCGCGAAGACGAATCTCCCGAGAAGAAGTCTCGCCGCAATCTGATCATCATGGCGGTCGTGGTACTGCTGGTGATTGGCGCTGCGCTCTTCTACTGGCATTCGACCTTCACCGAGGATACAGACGACGCGCAGGTGGACGGCGACCTCTACCAGGTGAGCTCCCGCATCGCCGGCCAGGTGGTCAAGGTCTATGTCGAGGACAACCAGGAGGTCAAGGCCGGTGATCTCCTTGCCGAGATGGACCCAAAGGACTTTCAGGTGGCTCTTGAGCAGGCACAGGCAAACCTTGCCAGTTCCGAGGCAGCCGCCATCCAGGCGAATGTGAACGTTCCAATCACCAGCATCACGTCAAATACCAGCATCAGCACGACGAACTCGGATGTGCAGGGTGCGCAGTCCGCCGTGGCCCAGGCTCAGAAGCAGGTAGCGGCGGCGAATGCCCGCGTCGATCAGGCCAAGGCGAACCAGAAGAAGAGTGATCTGGATGTGGAGCGCTATCAGCCTCTGGTCGAGAAGGACGTCATCTCCAAGCAGCAGTTTGACGCTGCGATCGCTACCGCAGCGGCAAATCGCGCGGCGGTTCTTGAAGCCGAAGCTACCTTGATCGCGCAGCAGGAGGCGGTCCGGCAGTCCCAGCAGAAGCTTTTGCAGTCACGCTCGACGGCCATGGAGGCCACGAAGAACGGTCCCAGCCAGATCAAAGCGCAGCAGGCAAGGGCCAACGCCGCGATCGCTGATGTCAAGCAGTCCCAGGCCAAGGTCGACCAGGCGAAACTTAACCTGAGCTACACCAGGATCCTTGCTCCCACAACCGGAATCGTGAACAAGAAGAACCTCAACGTGGGAGCCAATCTCTCGGTTGGCCAGGACCTGCTGACCATCATTCCGTTGACCAATCTCTGGATCACCGCGAACTTCAAGGAGACCCAGCTCGAACACATGCGCGACGGCCAGAAGGTCGTCATCAAGGTGGACGCCCTGGGGGGAAAGAAGTTCCATGGCACGGTTCGGCAGATCGGCGGAGCGACCGGTTCCCGGCTCTCCCTGTTCCCGCCGGAGAATGCGACCGGCAACTATGTCAAGGTGGTTCAACGCATTCCAGTCCGCATTGACTTCACCAATCTCGACCAGGAGAACGGCGATCATGGGCTGCGACCCGGCTTCTCGGTCACACCGGTCGTCTCCGTCAAATAGCGCGGCCCAAACGCGTCGCGATCCACAATTGGTAACCGCCTCATCCACCTCGGCATCTGATAGAAAGAAGATGTATACAAACGAGGTGGATGATGGCTGTTGCGATTAAGAAATCTGGTGTGGCCGATCCTTCGGTTGCGCCTCGTTGGCACGCCCATGCGCGTGAGATTCAGAAATTTGGCACCGTGATCGAGGATCTTCCCCATCCCCTCGATGCCAAGGTGAGAGCGGACATGGTGGCCAAGCTCAACCAGCTGCTGGCTGATTCGATCACGCTTCGCGATATGTACAAAAAGCACCACTGGCAGGTCTCGGGACCGACTTTCTACCAGCTTCATCTTCTGTTCGACAAGCACTTCGGCGAACAGGTGGAGATGGTCGACACCATCGCTGAGAGGGTCCAACTTCTGGGCGGTGTGACCGTCGCCATGGGAGGCGATGCCGCCGAGATGACCCGTATTACGCGCCCGCCCCGTGGCAGGGAAGAGGTGCCGGTGCAGATCTCGCGTATGCTCGAGGCGCATAAGCTCATCATCAAGAGCTGCCTCGATATCTCGGAAGCCGCCGACAAGGCTGGCGACCAGGGAACCAATGATCTCGTCATCAGCGATATCCTTCGGCCCAATGAGCTGCAGTCGTGGTTCCTGAGCGAGCATCTGGTGGAGATGCCGCTTATTCTTGACAAGTAAATTCCAACAGAGCTAACTTCGCAGCCCGGGCCTCGCAGGTCACCGGGCTGTGTATCTTTAAGGCGACCCTGGCATCTAATTCGGGTAAAGCCATTACAGTAAATGGACCGCAGGTTATGCCGATCGCGCTCGCTTTCTTCGTTCATTACGCGTACTTGATTCTGTTCCTCTGGGTTCTGGTGGAGCAGATCGGCATTCCTGTGCCCAGCATTCCCGTGCTGCTGACCGCCGGAACCTTGTCGGTAACCCACAAAGTTCACCCTCTCTACGCGCTCCTTGTAGTGCTGGCGGCCTGCGTTATCGCCGACTCGATGTGGTTTGCCCTGGGCCGCAGATACGGCAACAGCGTATTGAAGCTGCTTTGCCGCCTCTCCTTCGAGGCTTCCACCTGCGTGAGCAAGACCGAAGGATACTTCACCCGGCGCGGACCGGCTACCCTACTGGTTGCGAAGTTCGTTCCCGGATTGAGCACAGTGGCAGCTCCTATTGCCGGGCAGACGGGAATGCCCTATGCGCGATTTATCGTCTGGGATATTGCGGGCTCCATCCTTTGGGCCGAGACCTTCCTGCTTGCCGGCCGTTTCTTCGGTGACATCGCCAAGAAGAGTGCTCCGTTCTTCCATTGGCTAGGTCAATTCGCCTTTGCCATCTTTATCCTGATGGTGCTCGGCTTCATGGCACATCGCGTCCTGAAACAGCGGAAATTCCTGCTGCAGGTCCGAGAGCTCCGGCTTGAGCCGCAGGAGTTGAAGCAAATGATGGATGTCGCGGCGGAACAGGGAAACATCCCTCCGTTCATCGTCGACCTCCGTCATCCACTGGACTATCTCCCAGATCCCCGTGTGCTCCCCGGCGCTCTGCGGATTGGGCCCAACGAGATCCGCCAGCACAGCGAGATCATCCCGCGCGACCGGGATGTTGTGCTCTACTGCACCTGCCCAAGCGAAGAGACGAGCGCCAAGCTCGCATTGCAGTTGCACAAGATGGGTGTCTACCGCGTCCGGCCGCTTCGTGGCGGCTTCGACGGCTGGAAAGAGGCCGGGTATCCCCTGGAGGACTACATCGTCGACAAGCCCACCGAGGCGGTTCTCCCAGAGGATATCGCCCCGGCACCGACAGAGTCCAAGCCCGTTGTTCCCGTCGTCTGAACGGCCTCAACCTTCCATGGTGAAGTTCACTGTGATCGTGGTCTGCACTTCAGTCGGCTCGCCATTCAGACGGTAAGGCTGATAGCGCGCAGCCCGGATCGCATCCATTGCCGCGGTCCGCAACATCTCCGGCCCTCTGACGATGTGCAGACTTTCGATCGTGCCCATCTTCGAGATCACCGCCTCCACCACCACACTGCCTGACACATGCGCCGCCCGTGCGATCGCCGGATAGAGCGGCCGGATGGGAGCGATCAGCATCCCTGCTGAGACGCCCGCGGAGATCCGCATCGGCTTCGCAGGAGGCTTTGCGGGTGCGATGCTTACAGCGACTCCGTGGTTCTCGACGCCAAGGAATGTATCGCCCACAGCAATCGTCCCCCAGCCATTTGAAGTTGTTGCGATCGCTGGAGGCGTATCGCCGTCTGGCGTTGCGCGATGTATAAACGATGGAACCGCAGACCGCGTGATCACCGGCAACGATGACATGGACGTTACCAGTGTCGCGGATCGCGCCACTGGCAGGGGAGGCCGCGGGGGTGGAGGCGTGAAGACCAGCGGCGTCTCCACATGAAACGCCAGCCGCTCCGGACGAAAGATGGGTATGACGATCAACGTAGCTGCGATCGCGACCTGCAAAGTAGTGGACCCGACCATGGTCCACCGCCTCGTCATCGAGACAGACGTAACCTGCGACTCAACCAGATTCTCCTCAAACATAAACACCTCCGAACCGCCTTCGATTCAGGGGCGCATCTGCGAGGGAATGCGTCCGTACCCATTTAGACCCCTCTCCCTCCTGATTTGTTCCCGGAAGAAAAAGCTGCACAAAACAGGCTCCGTGAGCGATCATGAATCACCATGGCTGAAAGCTCCGCAACCCTCGTATCCTCGGCAGCCGCAGGTTCGACTACGGTCACGGCTCCCTCTTCCCGCGTGCTCTCTGTCGATGTCCTGCGCGGCATCACGATCGCCTTCATGATCCTCGTCAACGACCCGGGCGATGGCAAACACGCCTACGAGCAGCTCGATCACTCGGCATGGAATGGCTGCACCCTCACCGACCTGGTCTTCCCGACCTTTCTGTTCATCGTCGGCATCTCGATCATCCTGTCGATTCACTCGCGGCTGCAGCGTGGCGCCAGCCGGCGTGAGCTTGCGATCCATACTTTTCGCCGTGCGGTGACGATCTTCGTCGTCGCCATGCTCATCAATCTCGTGCCCTTCTTCCGCTTCACGCACCTGCGTCTCTACGGCGTGCTTCCGCGCATTGCCGCCTGCTATCTGATCGCCGGGCTGATCTGCCTGACAACGCAGAAGGCGAAGAACCTGCTCGCAATTACCGCTGCGCTACTGGTCAGCTACTGGCTCATCATGCGCTTCATCCCGGTTCCAGGATTCGGCATTCCGACGCACGACATTCCGCTCCTCGATCCGGACCGCAACCTGGCCGCATGGCTCGACCGCGGAGTAATGGGCTTCCTCCAACGCACTATCCATACCGGCAGGCTCTACGAGATCACGCGCGATCCCGAGGGTCTGCTCAGCACCATCCCAGCAATCGGAACCACGCTGTTGGGCTCGGTCGCGGCCCTGTGGCTCCGTCGAACCGGAGGCAAATCTCCCTCCATCACGCGCGCGCAATGTGCTCTGGGATTGTTGCTCTCGGGACTGCTCGGTATTGGCTCCGGCCTCGTCTGGGACGTCTGGTTCCCGATCAACAAAAAACTCTGGACCAGCTCCTACGTTCTCTTCGCGGCAGGCTGCGCTCTCGTCGGTCTCGCGGTCTGCTACTGGCTGATCGACATGCAGCGCTTCAACGAGACCAAGGTCGGCAAATGGCTTACCTGGCCCTGGCTGGTCTTCGGCTCGAACGCCATCATCGCTTATGTCATGGCTGCTGTCTTTGAAAAGACCTTCTTCTTGATTCACATGGCCGGAACCACTCCCGATGGCAAGCCGCTCACCCTCTGGAGCTGGATCTACTGGCATCTCTTCGCCAGCGGAGGCTCCACCAAGAACACTTCGGTGGCTTTCGCGTTGTCCTACGTGCTGCTGTGTTTCATCCCCAACCTTATCCTCTGGCGGAAGAAGATCTTTGTGAAGCTCTAAATAAGCGCAGCGAAGAGTCTCTGTATTTTGCCGTCGAGCCTCAAACATCAGAAAGAGTCGACGCGTCTTCTCTCACCCGACCCGTTACCATAGAAAGCGGACCGCACCACCTTGCGGCAGGAGAGGGAATTGGCCTACAACGATCTGCGCGAATGGATCAATGCGCTGCACAAAGCAGGAGAACTGAACCGGATTACCGTCGAGGTCGATCCCGTCCTCGAGATGGCGGAGATCGCCGACCGTGCCGCAAAGCTCGGCCGCGGCACCGCAAAGGCTGGAGGCCCGGCGCTGCTCTTCGAAAACGTCAAGGGCTACCCTGGGGCGCGTGTGCTGATGAATCAGTTCGGAAGCGACCGCCGCATGAAACTCGCGCTCGAAACCGACTCCCTGGACGCCATCGCTGACCGCATCCGTGTGCTCCTGAAGCCGGAGACCCCTGCAAGTTTCGTCGATAAGCTAAAGATGTTGCCAAAACTCGCAGAGATTGGAGCCTACTTCCCCAAGCTGGTCTCGGCGAAGGACGCGCCCTGCAAACAGGTCATTCTGCGCGGAGCCGACGTCGATCTCACCCGCACCCCTGTCCTCAAGACCTGGCCGGGCGATGGCGGACCGTTCATAACGCTGCCCTGCGTGATCACCCGCGACCCGAAGACCGGAAAACGCAACGTTGGGATGTACCGGATGCAGGTCTATGACCGGCAGACGACCGGGATGCACTGGCAGCGCCAGAAAGTCGCGGCCGAGCACATGCGCGATCGCCTGCGCGCGGCCTCGGTCGATACGGCCTCCGCGGTTGACCTGATGGCTCTCACCGCCGGCGGAACCGCGATGGCGCAGTCTCTCGACAGCATCCCACAGGTCACTCTCGGCAAGATTCGCAACCAGCGCATGGAGGTTGCAGTCGCGATCGGAACCGATCCCGCGACGACCTTTAGCGCCATCGTCCCCGCCCCGCCGGATGTGGAGGAGTACATCATCTCCGGCTTCCTGCGCCAGAAGCCGCTCGAGCTGGTTAAGGCCGAGACCGTCGATCTCGAAGTGCCCGCCAATGCCGAATACATTCTCGAGGGCTATGTCGAACTGGGAGAGCTGCGCACCGAGGGTCCCTTCGGCGACCACACCGGCTTTTACACCATGCAGGACGACTACCCGGTCTTCCACGTTACCTGCATCACCCACCGCCGCGACCCCGTCTATGCGGCTACTATCGTCGGCAAGCCTCCCATGGAGGACGCCTGGATGGGCAAGGCGGTCGAGCGCATCTTCCTTCCGCTGATGCAGCTGACGCTGCCCGAGATCCGTGACGTCAACCTGCCTCCTGAGGGCGTCTTTCACAACCTGATGATCGTTTCGATCCGAAAGTCCTACGCCGGGCACGCCCGCAAGGTGATGAACGGCATCTGGTCCATGGGGCAGGCGATGTTCACCAAATGCATCATCGTCGTCGACGAAGACTGCGACGTCCACGACATCCCGGAGGTCGTTCTACGGACCACCAATAACATCGATCCGGAGCGCGATATCCAGTTCACGATGGGACCGGTGGACTCGCTGGATCATGCGAGCCGCCTGCCCAACTACGGCAGCAAGATGGGGATCGACGCTACGAGAAAATGGCCTGCCGAGGGATTTAATCGGCCCTGGCCACCCATGCTGACCATGGATCCTGGGGTAAAGTCGAAGGTGGACGAGATCTGGAAGCGGCTGGGAATCGAATAACCGGGTAACCCTCAAAAGCGGTTTTACCGGTTACCTGAACAGGCGATTTTTCATCGTGCTTAAAGCGCGAATCAAGGCCGGTCCGTTTGGGTCAGCAGAGACGCGTTCTGTCCATCTATCTATGACTTGAGGGGCTTCGATGACACTGTGGCGTAGATGGAGAAACCGGCTGATGCTGATCTTCGCCGTTCTCGGCCCCGGCTTCATCACCGCCAATGTCGACAACGATTCCGGCGGCATCCTGACTTATTCGCAGGCGGGGGCACAGTACGGCTACAAGCTGTTGTGGACCATGATTCCCATTACGCTTGCGCTGATTGTGGTGCAGGAGATGTGCGCCCGCATGGGCGTTGTGACCGGCAAGGGGCTCAGCGACCTGATCCGCGAGGAGTTCGGGCTGAGGATCACGTTCTTCGTGATGATCCTTCTGGTGATCGTGAACTTCGGCAACGTGATGGCCGAGTTCTCCGGAATCGCGGGCAGTATGCAGTTGTTCCACGTCAGCAAGTACATCAGTGTGCCGGTGTGCGCCTTCATCGTGTGGCTGCTGGTGGTGAAGGGCGACTACAAGAGCGTGGAGAAGGTCTTCCTGGTCGCGAGCGTGGTGTATATCGCTTATATCTTTGCCGGAGTTCTCAGCGGTCCCAACTGGCATGAGGCGCTGGTTCAGACGGTAAAGCTTCCTGGGCGCGCTGTGTGGAGCGATCGCAACTACGTCTACATGACGATCGGAATCATCGGCACGACGATCACCCCGTGGATGCAGTTTTATCTGCAATCTTCGATCGTGGAGAAGGGAATCGAGGTCCGGCAGTACAAGCACTCGCGGCTGGATGTCATCATCGGTTCGATCTTTACCGATGTGGTGGCGTGGTTCATTATCGTGGCCTGCGCGGCGACGCTCTATACGCACGGCATGCGTAACATCACCGAGGCCTCGGATGCCGCCGATGCGATGAAGCCGCTGGCGGGGCAATATGCGTTCATCCTGTTTGCCGCCGGGCTCTTCAATGCTTCTCTATTTGCCGCCTGCATTCTGCCGCTTTCGACGGCCTATACGGTTTGCGAGGGGCTGGGTTTGGAGAGCGGGCTGGATAAAGGCTTCAAGGAAGCGCGCTTCTTCTACTGGTTCTACACGCTGCTGCTGGCTCTGGGTGCGGGGGTTGTGCTGATTCCGAACTTCCCGCTGATCCGGGTAATTATCGGATCGCAGGTGCTGAACGGAGTTCTTCTGCCAGTAGTGCTGATCTTCATGCTTCGGCTGATTAATCGTCAGGAGCTGATGGGCAAGTACACGAACTCGCGATGGTTCAATGCGGTAGCGTGGCTGACGACGGTGATTGTGATCTGTCTTTCCCTGGTGCTGATGTGGAATGGGATTCACGGCGGAAGCTAAATCATATCGAGAGATTTACTTCTCCCGCTAACAGAAGGGGTTCTATTTTCGCACGAAAAGACCAGAGCGGGGAATCATGCGTCAGTGTGATTCGTAATGTCCGATCCCAAACTCGTTTTGGTTGTGAGAGGAAAACGGTTCGAGCTTCGCTAGAATGCCGACCTTAGTGACGATGAAACCGTCGCGAAGATGGGACACCCGGCACTTGAGGCGACGCGGAAGAAATACAGGGATTCTTCGGCTTTGCCTCAGAATGACGGACTCGGTGGGTTTCCCCATCAGAAGGATAGGTCTTGCAGTGGGTCCATCTTAGAGCAGCTTACCTTCGGAGAGGTCGCGGATCAGGCCCAGGTCCGCGGCGAGGAAGTCGAAGTCAGGAAGGTGTTCCAGGGGGGACCAGCGCATGTCGTTAAAGATGCGGTTCTCAATGGCTCCGGCGAACTCTCGCACGATGAAGAACTGAAGGTCGATGGTTCCGCCGTTGCGGTATTTGTGACGGACGCGGGCGACATGGCGGCCGATGGTGGCGTTGATTCCCAGCTCTTCGTTCAACTCGCGCACCAAGGCTCCCTCAGCGGTCTCGCCGGGTTCGATCTTTCCTCCGGGGAACTCCCACTTGAGGCTCATAGGCTGGTCTGGCTTGCGTTGACATACAAGCACTTCCACGCCGGAGCCTGCATCGCGGAGGATGAGCGCGGCTACGACCAGCCGGACCGGTCTCGGCGGGGCGGCTGTGTCGACGTGTTCGCTCAGTTTGCGAATCGGCTCTTTCACTCTCCCTTATTAGACGCCAATTTCGCTTGGGAAGGGATTTGATCTGCTTAGACGACGGCTACGGACGCGGGATAGTAAACAGTCCAGCCTTCCTGTGCGCTGCGCTCGATGAGCGCAGGAGTCGGATTCACAGGAAAGGCGCGCCGCGCGATGGCGAGCATGGCAGCATCATGGATCGAGTTTCCGAAGACTGCATCGGGCGCGGTAATGCCGGCGCGATTCAGCGAGGTTACTTTGCCTTCGTCTGTCGGGACATCGAGCAGAGTATCCGTGATGATGCCGTTCCGGGTCTCGACTCGCGCGCACAACACGTGTTCGGACGGAATTCCGAAGCGGCGCACGCCCTCCTCAATCACCCAATCGTTGGTGGAGCTTACGGCCCAGATATCCGCACCGCGGGCGCTTAGATTATTGACCAGCTCCAGCATCTCGGGGAAGATGTTGCGCTCGATGCGGGTGCTGAAGAACTCGCGGGCGGCGCGGCGCAATTCTTCTTCGCGCAGGCCTTGGTAGAGCTGTACCATCTCGCCACACATGGCGATCTCGGAGACCTCGTTACGGTGATAGGCGCGGTAGCGAGCGTCGATCCAGTCCGCGGCCTCGCGCGAGACCAGGCCGGTCTCGATGGACCACGTCATGAAGGAGGAGCCGGCGTCGCCTGACCAGAGGGTTCCGTCGCAGTCGAAGACCGCGATCTTGGGATTGAGAGCGTGCACAGCGGTGAAGAGCTCTTCGGTGGAGTGGATGCGGGTGGTGAGTGTGGTGGGCATCGGAAGATCTGCATTTCTGCGCGGCCTGCGGTCACGCGCGATTTTTGTTAGCGTCAGTCGTTAAAGTCTACTCTTCTTATGCACAGGAAGAAGTGCACATGTTGATGGTCATGGTTCTTCGTGACAGGGGGATGAAAAGACAGGAGTTGTGGCGGTGGGAAAGAAATACAGGGATTCTTCGCTTCGCTCAGAATGACGGTGCAAGGGGGTGTGCTGTGTGCCCTCGTTGTTTGAGTCTCTTTGAGGCTAGACCGGAGGCAGGGCATCGACGATGGTTACGCCGTCGGGGGGGATGAAGACGAAGTCGGCCTCGCGCGTGGGCACGTTCTCGACGAGCTGGGTGAAGGCGAACTCCGTGATGGCGCCGTCGATCTCTTCGAGCTTCATGTGCTGGATCGCTCCGGCCGGGGTTACATCGAGAGTGAGGCGGTGGATGCGCTGCTCCATGCCTTGAGGGATACCGGCGATGTGAATCCCGTTGGCATCCTGGGTTACGGTCAGGTTCACCAGCTCTTTTTTCAGTTGAGTATGGCCCAGAAGGAAGCGCAGAGGGCTGCGGAGATCGTCGAGTTGTTTGGCAGGGATGCGCTGCGCCTGGGAATCGCCGGGAGTATAGAACCAGGCGAACTTGCCGTCGAGGATAAAGAGCTTGCCTGCAGGCTGGTCATAGCTCCAGCGCATACGTCCGGGCTTTTTGAGAAGGAGGGTACCGGATTCGGTGCGATCGAGTCCCATTCCGGCATAGTGCTCGGTATAGCGCGCCCGCAGAGAGGTGAGGTGGTTGTAATGCTCGTCGACGCGACGGATGAGGGCGTCGGAGTCCTGAACCTGTGCGAAAGCAAGGCTCGACCCGGAGCACAGAACAATCAGAAGAAGGATGCGCCGCAGCATTACTGGATGGGCTGGGTGCAGTTGGTTCCGCCCGCGGGATCGAAGGTGACGCGGTTGTTCTCGTCGGCGCAGAAGCCTCGATCACCCGATTTGCCTACCGAGTTCGGGACAGCCGTGACCTCGTAGGAGGTGTACATGTCCTGATTGTTGACCGTCACCTTGTTGCAATTGGTGATCGTGAAGCTGTATCCGGCCTTGTTGCCGGTAGCCAGGCCGATGTCGATCAGCTGGGCCGTCTGCGCCGAAGGAGCTCCGGACTTGGGGTCGCCTCCAAGCTGCGCCAGAGAACAGGAGAATCCGTTCGCCGGATACATGGAGTTGTACTGGAGCTGAGCCTGAACGATCGTTCTGACCGATTGCATCGCCGAGGTCTCGTGCGCCTGCTTGGTCAGCTTCAACATCTGCGGGACCGCCAGCGTCATAAGAATCAGCATGACGGACATGACGATAAGAAGTTCGATCAGGGTGAAGCCCGCCTCGTCGTGGGCGGAGTTCTCGTGGTTCTGCTCTGTGCGTAGCCGGTCCAGTGCGTTCATCGTATTCCTCGTTGCCTCAATATCCCGTCGTATGTCGTGACACCACACACTTTATCAGCAGGAGAGGTCTTTGCGCTCGACCGTCATCTCGCCCAGGTTTCCGAGCAGGGCCACAGCCATGGCTTCGGAACGGAAGAGCTCGTTGGCCAGCCGCTGGATCTCCTCGGGAGTGACCGCCTCGATCTCGCGGGTGATCTCCTCGACCCCGAAGAAGCGTCCGAAGTACATCTGCTGCCGGGCCAGATTCGCCATGCGGCTCGAACAGCTCTCAAGACCCATGACCATGTTGCTCTTCAGTTGATCCTTGGCGCGGACGAGCTCAGAGACACTCACCGCCTCCTGCTTGAGACGGCTGAGCTCGCGCATGGTGAGCTCGATGGTCTGTTGGGTCTTGTCGATAGCGACTCCGGCATAGATCGAGAGCGATCCGGTATCGCGGAAGGGGCTCATCTCGGAGAAGATGGAATAGGCCAGGCCGCGGTCCTCGCGGATAGTCTGGAAGAGCCGGGAGCTCATGCCGCCGCCCAGGATGCTGTTGAGCAGGTAGATCGCGTAACGGTCGGGATGGCTGACCGCGGGTGCGGGTACACCGAGGCAGAGCTGTACCTGCTCGAGCGACTTCTTGCGCTTGAGGGTGATGTGCGGGTTCGAGAGCGGGGCCTCGCGGCGGGGAAAGGCATGGCTGGTGCTGGGAGCGAGTGAACCGAAGCAGCGCTCGACCTCGGCGACGAAGATCTCGTGCTCAAGATTGCCCGCCGCGGAGAAGACCATGTTGCGCGGAGTGAAGCGATCCCGGTAGAAGTCGAAGATAGCGGACTGGTCGAAGCTGGAGACGGTCTTCTTGGTTCCAAGGATCGGTCGGCCGAGGGCATCGTCCTTCCAGAAGTTCTGGGTGAAGAGCTCGTTGACGAGGTAGTCCGGATTATCCTCGTCGATCTTGATCTCCTCGAGAATCACACCCTTTTCGCGGTCGAGGTCTTCGGGAGTGAAGGTGGGGTGGAGGACGAGATCGGAGAGGACGTCGAGGGCCTGAGGGACGTGCTCATCGAGGACCTTGATGTTGAAGCAGACAGTCTCCTTGCCGGTGAAGGCGTCGAGATTGCCGCCGATGGTGTCGACCTCACGGGCGATCTGGCGGGCCGAGCGCGATGTGGTGCCCTTGAAGACCATGTGCATGCTCTCGGTCAGTACGATAAGGCCATTGGGGAGAACGGTCTTGCGAATGCTGCGGGAGATGCGGGGGGTAAGGCGAAGATCTTCAATCAGTGGGGTTGCTGCCATGGCTCTATTGTTTCACAGCTGACGAATTGGGCGTAAACTACAGAAAGACAAGGGTATCGGTTGAAGTTGTGTTGTCTATGTCGAACAAAACAAAAGAATTGAAGTCCGAGATTAAAACTCAGTCAAGGGCTCTCTTCGGGCTGTTTCCCGGAGAGCTGAAGTCCCTGATGGAGGAGTTCGGCCAGAAGGGATACAGGGCGGTACAGGTTGCTGAAGCCTTGTACCGTCAGCGAGTTACGGATCTTGATGGATTCACGACCCTCCCTGCGGGCCTTCGGGAAGAGCTGGCTGAGGCCGGATACGGCATTGGGATGCCGGAGATCGTCCAGGCGGCGCGGTCGGTAGACGGCACAGAGCGCTATCTGATGCGCCTTGCCGACGGCGAGACCGTCGAGACGGTGTGGATGCCGGATGGCGATGGGGGAGAGCGTGGGGACGGCAGCGAGGCATCTCTCGAGGAGGAGACCGCCGAGGGACTCGAAGGAAACGCCTCGGAGTTCACGTCCGCGCCGAAGCGCGATCTCCGCAACATCGGCGCGCTGGAACAAAGTGGCTACCGGCGGGCGACCATCTGCATCTCGAGCCAGGTGGGGTGCGCGGTGAACTGCCAGTTCTGCCTGACGGCGAAGCTGGGCATGAAGCGAAACCTTACAGGGGGCGAGATCGCCGGACAGGTAGCTGCGGTGCTGAACCGCCACGGCGTCAAGATCGGCAAGGACCGCATCAATCTAGTCTTCATGGGAATGGGCGAGCCGTTCCTGAACTACGACGAGTTCATCCGCTCAGTGGAGCTGCTGGTGAAGCATATCGGGATTCCGGAGTCACGGATGACGGTCTCCACCAGCGGGATTGAGCCGGCGATACGCAGGTTCGCGCAGGAGCCGCTTCGGCCGAAGCTGGCGCTGAGCCTTAACGCGTCGAATGACATGGTGCGCGAGCAGGTGATGCCGATCACGCGCAAATGGAATATTGCCCAGCTCCTTGAGGCGGTCAAGACGCTTCCACTCGGCAAACGGGAGTGGGTCACCTTCGAGTACGTGTTGCTGGGCGGGATCAACGATCAGCCTGAGCACGCGCGCGAGGTGCTGGAGCTTCTGAATGGGATGCGGGCGAAGGTCAATTTGATCGTCTGGAATCCCGGGCCGGGAATCGCGTATACGCAGCCGAAGCCGGAGGACGTCGCGATCTTTCAGAAGATGCTGATCGATGCCGGCATGCCCGCTTACATTCGGCGACCGCGTGGTCGGGATATCTATGCGGCTTGCGGGCAGTTGAAGAGGACGGTGGAAGAAGCGCCGCCGGGCCTGGTGGAGATCCAGGCGGCGCCAGTTTAGAAGTTACGCCGTCTGCTCGGACCAGACGGCCAGGTGATTGCCATCGGGATCGAGGAAGTGGAATCGTCTGCCTCCAGGGAAGGGAAAGATCTCTTTGTAGATCTTTCCGCCGGCAGTTTTCACGGCATCCAGCGTGGCTTCCAAGTTGTGACTGTAGAGAATGACACGGGCTCCGGCGGTTGAGGGAGACTCTTCCGTTGTAAAGCCGCACTCTGTCCTTCCATCGCTAAATGAGACGTAATCAGGTCCCCAGTCCTGAAAGGTCCATCCGAAGGCTTTGGTGTAAAAGTCCTTGATGGAGGCGGGATTCTTGCAGGGAAATTCGATGTAGTTGATGGTGTTTTGCTGACGAGGTGAAGACATGCGTACTCCTTCGGCTAAAGAGAGGCGGTTTTGGGCACGACGGCATCGCGCCCGCATAGCCTCCGTTCACAGCGCTGCGGGTTGAGGCTGTGAGTAGAGTCTCCCGACTGAAACCTGAACCATACAAGCGGGCGGAGACTGCCGAGGTACAGGGAGATTCTAGTACAACGGTGAGGGGTTACATGGAGATTGAGGCGAGCCGTGCAATCAGACCCTCCCGTACCGCGGGCCACTCCTCTCGGGTGATGGAGAACCAGACGCTGTGGCGCAGGGAGCCGTCGGGCATCACGTAATGATTGCGGAAGGTTCCCTCGTAGACCGCACCGAGCTTGCGGATGGCTGCCTGCGATTGCAGGTTCTCATGGTGGGTCTTGAAGGCGACCCGGTTCAGGCCGAGATCTTCAAACGCGTAGCGAAGCTGCAACAGCTTGGCCTCCGGGTTTACGCCTGTACCGTGCAGGTGGGGCGAGATCCAGGTGTGGCCGATCTCGACGGTGCGGTTGCGCAGATCGAGATCGATGAACCGGGTGGAACCGACGATGCGGCCGTCAGACTTCTGGATCGTTACCCACGGAATTTGACCACCGGCCCTCGCCGCCAGGGCGGATTCGATCCAGGCTTCGAGATCGGTCCGATCTCTGACCCCGGTCATCATGTATCGCCAGATGTGTTCGTCGATAGCGACCTGTTCGAGCGAAGGGAGATGATTGCGCGAGAGTGGCTCGAGGCGGACATGTTCCCCATCGAGTACGGGAGCTTCGATCGTCGCAGGCGTCATACCTGATGGGTCGCGGTCACTCGCGGAAGGCAGAGGGACAGGAGAGACTTCGCCACCTGGTCGTAATCGTGGCGCACCACCTCTCCTTCGTGCAGAAAGTTTCCGGTCAAGGGCTGTATGCCGAGCCTGCGGACGCGATCAAGATCGTTGACGATCGGCTCCTGTCCTTCGCGCGCGTACTTGGCCAGGGTCGCAGGGGAGATGGCGGAGGTGTTAATCAGCGCATAGTCGAAGATCTGGTTTCGGGCATCGCCGGTGGTGTGGGCGAGGATTCTCTCGATGTGCTGGGAGGCTGTGAGCCTGAGGGATTCGTTCGCCTGCGTCATCAGATTGCAGATGAAGACCTTGGTGGCGCGTGAGGAGGCGATGG
>Ga0193742_1000507_pt1 | contig 25799 bp, 37 predicted proteins | sample L2c1metaG_FD_165511 | JGI IMG/M metagenome (GOLD analysis project Ga0193742, IMG submission 165511) | Soil microbial communities from a riparian zone of the East river system, Colorado, United States - L2c1 | ecosystem: Environmental > Terrestrial > Soil > Riparian zone | place: USA: East River... | reverse complement strand
ATAATAAAAGAGGGGGAAGCAGAAAGGCGGCATAACAAGGGCGGCATAACAAGGGTAGAGAATGACAAGATATCAGAATCTACTGGATTCAGGGGGGAAAGGGGGGCAAGGCCACTTTTGGAAAGCAGTAGAGCAACAAGCATAAAGATATTTGGTATTGTGAAAATTACACACGTGAAAAGTTGAAAACAAAAAGGTTTTTTACCAGTTACAAAACAATTTTCTGGGCCTCATTCTGGGGCCCATCCCAAGAAAAGGTAGAAAGAGTTCATGATGCGCGGCGGAGGATGACCATGAGCCCATCCGAGTGGGCAGAGAAGATAGCGTCAACCGTGAATTGCTCAGAATCGTTCGTCGGTGACTGGGTCGGAAGACGTACTGGTTTTCCTGTATTAGGTGTCGTCGAAGGTGAACAAGGATGATAGTGGTTGTTGTTGTTATGGAAACGCCCTATACGCGCACTCGATTCCCTGCTTGTCGAACCGTGTCTATGGCGGGAAGGTGATGGAGGATCTGGCATGCGTGACCTAAAGAAGGATAATATTTTTTTTTCGTTAATCAGGATCAGGATATGGAATAAGAGAGAGTTTGCTTGACTCACACCGAATCTCGTCCTTCTGTGAGCAAGACAAACCGTCCGAATCCAAAGCCGCCATCGCTTGGTTGGCCACTCTCATTCACGCCCCAACCTTTAACGCAAGTGATCCAGCTACGGACAATATCTTCTTCCTTTTTTACCACGAAATCAAAGAAGCTTCGGCCAATGGCGGATGTGGTGGAAACGAGAAGGTCATTAGAACAATACAATATGGTACAGTTCATGCTGAATCGATCAAGGATAAAAGCTGTACGGAAGGATTTGTTGGAGAGATGATCGAAGGTGATGGGAGTTTCGCGGGAAGGGGCTAGAGCCTGGGCCCGAAGATGTCGTCTTTCGGGTTCGGGAGACAAACTGAGACTGCGTTCAGAAGAAGCTGATCTTCTCCTTGGACTTTGAGAATTCCGTGGACTTGGGCTGCTCCAGGATGAGGATGTTGATGTTGATGGCGACGCTGGGAGGGCCATTGTCGATGGGATAGGACTTTTTGGCATAGGAGACGGATCGCCCCATCGCTAGTGGACGGAAAAAAAAAAGAAAACGGATGTATCAATATAGGTCCGGATAATGTGTTGGACGTTGATTTCCTCACTTTGAATTGAAAGTTCGAGGCACTTTCTGTGATCACGGTGATTTCCTGAGCTGTGGAAGCGTTGTGCAATGCTTTGCCGGGACTGGCAAAAGAAACACTTCCGACTAAGACGTTGTGCACTACGGTCCTGAATACGTTAAGGGAAATCAGTAAGACTGGGGTCCTTGTTGAGTTGATAGACTCACCGCGACTAAATTTAACAGTTTAGAATATGAGAGTAGAAGGGTGCAAAATTGTTACGCACGATACCACAGAGGATGTAACCTCTATATGGGTCCTTGTGTCGCATTCGTAGATAGACGAGAACTGCAGCTTTGTCTTGTTGAATGGTATCGCTGATAAAACTGTGGGCATGAAGGTTGAATAGGTACTAGGATTTTGGCCTTACTAATGGAGTTTTTTGACTCTGGGAAATTCGTCTGGATGTACTAGCTCGAGAGATGGTCTTCCGATGAGTTCTCGTGGTTCATAACCTTTGGATCGACGAGTGTCAGGGGTAAATAAAAAAAAGGTGTGGAGGATGAAGGACCCACCGAGTAGATCCGTTACGGACTCGGTCATGTACAACCATTTTGCCTTGATGAAGACCGGTTAGCCGCCTGCTCATTTTGTTTGAGATTGGAGTTGAATACCTCTTGTGAAAAGTCTACGATACCGACTAGGAAAACTCGGATGAGAATGAGCCAGAACTAATAGCAGAAAAGTAAACGTACTGAAGGAGAGACAAGGAATTGAGGTATTCATTGGCATAGCGTAAAAGAAAGGGCAGGCAAAGTATTTATTAACTGGTGTGCCAGATAGGGCCGGCTCAAAGACTCATTCATTCTGTCACTCGTCGATCGAGATTTTACCCCCAACGATCTCACCAGGTACCACAATGTGGTCACAGGCTCGTCAGGTTGCTGCAGGAGATACAGTCATCATCTGGCTCGTGAGCATCGTTCTAATACGACCTTGGCCTTATTATATTCTAAATGTACCTTTTTAGACCCGAGATCTCATACAACCACTCGTCGTAACTCCTGGAAAGGATTTCAACACAAAATTCGGCAACTTCAGACAGGCAGACTTCGTTGGCGTGCCATACGGCTCAAAAGTCCCATCGCATACAGGAAGAGGCTTCCTGCTCATCCTAAGGCCCACGCCGGAGCTATGGACACTCGCTCTACCACATCGGACCCAGATCCTTTATCAGGCAGATATAGCCTTCATCACTTCACATCTCAATATCAAGAAAGGTAGTCGCATTATTGAAGCAGGTACGGTTTTTCGTCCATCCCAGACTCTTGGAGACCACCTCTCCTCATGTTTAAGGGTTTGATCTTCTATCCAAGCCGCATGGACGCTATCAATCGGCCTCGCTTCGAGTCCTTTTATTCCCGATATCAGAGGGCATGGATCTGACTGCTCATTTATCTTATTTCAATAGGTATAGTCCATAATCAAATGGCAGCTCTCCGCGTTTCCTCACCATATTCGACACAAAAGGTACAGGATCGGCATCATTCTCCCATTCAGTTGCAAGAACCATAGGCTCATCAGGACACCTATGGTCATACGAGTTCCATGAAGCGAGGTTTGGAAAAGCAAAGTGAGTAATCTTCCTTCTTCCAGAACAGGCACTAATAACCTTTTTTTTTTCCAGGGAAGAATTCACAAGACATGGCATGGACGATATTGTGACTCTCCAACATCGAAATGTCTGCAAGGATGGTTTTACCGTGATCGGAGAGGCGGACGCAGGTATGTAGCCCGTTTTCTTCTTCCGTTCTTCCCGATAATGACGCACAAAATTTCAGTTTTTCTTGACCTTCCAGCGCCATGGGATGCTGTCGAACATGCCAAAAACGCTTTGCGTGTACGTTCCCTTTCCTTTCACGTTATCTTACCGCCTTGTCCGATATCTCAACTGATCCTCTCTTGATTACAGAAAGACCGTACAACACGGATATGTTGTTTTAGTCCGTGCATGGAGCAAGTACTACGTACCGTAAACGCACTAAATGAAGCTGGTTTCACAGGCGAGTATTACTGTTTCTCCGGCCCTGCCTGTCTTTTTAATGCGATTACTCGATTTTTCCCATACAGAAATAACCATGTACGAAACTCTCGTCCGACCCATCGAAGTATTCCAGATCCCTCCCTTACAACCCGTCTCTATTGTGTCCGAAAGATTGAAAAAATCGGAACTGAAACGCGAAGGCAAGCGTTTGAGACAGATAGCGGCTAACAAGGCTGCGGCTAGCGGGAAACGTAAACGTGATGCTGTAGCGGCTGATGAGGATGAGGTTGATAGTGGGAATGCAACTGAATTGGCGGATAGCGCTAGCGGTGCCGGCGACAGCAGCAGCAGCAGCAAGCGGGTCAAGATCGGTTGCTTACCTATGACGGAGGAAGATGACGGCGTACCCAAGACGGAAGAAGAACAAAACACCAACATGGATATCGAAATGACAGTGATCGGAGATCCTTCAACATCGGCATCCCAACTGACAGAGGCAGCGGCGGACATCTCCACCACTACCAACTCCCTGGCGGACATCCCAATACCTACTACGACGGCTACGGCACCATCTGCTAAGATCAATATCTCGAAAGCCCTTCCCGAAGTTCGTGGACATACTTCCTACCTAACATTCGCATGCCTCATCCCTATTCCCGCGTCTGCCAAAGACCCATCCGAATCTGCCGGTTCCATAGCTCATTGATAAGACATCCGAGTGAAAAAAACCTTGTTTTATACTCAAGATTTATCTATGTAAGCCTTTTTATTTTTTTGATAAAAATATCGTAAATTATTAATAGGTATAGATACATATCAATCATGTAAGCGCGTCATAAAGTAGAAACAAGTTAGCCATGGCAGGCACCTCAGGAAAAAAGAACAAAAAACATGCTATCAAGCGTCCTCACCTTCAATTTGAGTTGTCATCTTGGAAGTTCGCGGACGTAGAGTTCGCGTTGTAGGAGTTATAGCCACAGGCGTCCGCTTAGCTTTAGCAACAACCCGAGCTCGTTTACTCGACGACGGTCGCTGGTCCTCGCCATCCTCTTCATCTTCCTCATCTGTCAGGCTCAAGCCCGCTGAATCAGACTCCTCTCCCACCCTTTTCCTCGAGCTCCTTCGTTTTCTTTTCGTCGATGATTTCCGATTAGTCTTTGCCTTTGTGCTTCTGCTGCTTGAGAGGTTGTTGGCAGGTGAAACTGAAGCTGAAGCTTTAGAAGAAAGCGTAATCTTAACTGTCGCCTGCTTCTTGCTCTTCCTAGTAGGCCTTGCTGCAAGCGGGGTCTGTGGCGATGCCATTGTCTCATCTTCGCCATCATTGGCTACATCAAGGTCATCGTCAGCATCGCTACCCAGCTGCTGCTGTCCCCTTGCTGCATGTTCTTCAGCCATTTCTTGCATCGTTTTCGGGATATAGTGGTGTCGGTGTGCCTGTGCCTGTTCAGACTGCAGACCGGCCACCTCTTCCGTGTCTGAGTCTATGTCCATCATTACAAAATCAGATGCAATGAAATCGGCCGGAGCATCACTGGTAGGAGGCTCTTCCAGTTCATCCGCGAGTTTGGATATCTCCTGGGCCTGTCGTGGAGTGTAAGGCAACGTGACGTGAGTATTCTTGGGCAGGTGGAAAGCCTGAACTACTCTATCTGCACCAGCTAGGAAGCCGCCTGCTGCACTGCTGGTATTATCATCATCCTATGTAAACGTCGGTTATATGGGTCTATGGCCTAAACGAAAAAGAACACCTACATGAGGACTTCCTGCTTTTGATTCATCTTCATTGTCATTCGAGTCCTGCTCTGCCTCGCGTGGTGGTTTCTCCCTCGGTTTATGCCCATACTGTTCTTGTAGCCTCTGCCGGATTTGGAGACCATGTATGAGGCGTTTCCAGTGCTTGATGACCCGATCCTCTCGTTTGATCCTGGCTTTCTCCTCCGCTTCTCGTTCGGCTTCCCAGAAGGCCTATCGAGATAAGGAAGAAGCAAAAACATAAACGTGTCAGAACCGAGATACTAATGGCGAGGCGAGAAGCAGGACTATTATCACTGACTCACCTCCAACAACGTTGCCTCGTTTTCTGCCGCGACTACCACCCCTTCAATTATGGGAAACGCTCGGCGTTTCTTGAATTCAAACCCAGTCTGTGTAACAAGATAAGGTTGAACAACATTCAATTTGGGAAAAGCAATTTCAAAATCAGCAGTTGACGTTCTAGCCCGACCATGGGGAAAAAAATGTACGCACGACTGCCTCTGCGTAGTCGAACCCCAATTTTCTTGCTATTTTGGCAATGCCCTTGACTGTAACATGTGAAAGAACATATCAGGCTCTGGGGCAACCTTCGAAAATGGTAAACAAAAAACCCACAAGGTATATGCGCAGCTCCTTTTGGCAGCATAGATGACACGTACAAGTCAATGTTACCGAAAGTGTTCTTCGGAACTTTCCCCTGTTATTGTCGGTCAAGACCAAGTAACTCAGAAGGAAGCTTAAGCTCACATCTACCACAGGATCAGGAAGATATTGCTCGGTCTGCGAATACGCATAGAGGCCTTGCATTATTTCTCCAGTGGCACTCGAAGGACCCTCATCCTGCCCGTTCGGACCGTCTTCGCCAGCTACTCTGAGTTCATCTCTCAAGACTTCAAGTTCCCGCATACGGTTTACAGTCCCGGCTCGTATCTTAACCATCTTCATCGGCTGCTCGCCTGCAATAACTGTTCTCCCAGTGTTCCTCATCCAATTTTCGGCCGTTTTGAGAGAAACGACCGATGACCGAGGATAGACAGGTTCTCCCCGGAATTTGCCCAATTCTGGAGTTGCAGGTGGCGGAGGGTGGATCGTTTCAGATTGTTTCAGATGGCGAGTAAGTATATATCTAAGAAAAAGTGTTTTCATGAGTAAAAGGATCCTAGTTGGATGATCTGGGTTTTACATTGGATGATCTTTGAATCCGCTCATGGTTGTTGGCATTCCTTCCATCATTTGAGCCGCTTCCAGCTCTTGATCTTCTAGATCGTCTCGGTGCTATCGAGTTGAAATTCTCAGCTCATCAGTCAAGATTTTGATTATAAAGATGAAATGGATAGATACCAGTCGAAAGGGCCTATGTGTTGCATTCACCACGCTACTCCACCACGCCTGGCGACCTTTACCACCTCCACCAACGTTTGGTGCACTGCTGCCGCCTTGGACTTTGGCCACTTTTGCGCTATATTCTCTCGCATACCTCCTGGTAACATCTCGCGCATATCCATCTTCCTCGAACGCGAGCACGTAGACCATGCGATTCTCTACCTTGGTCCCAGTACCCCTGTTTTTATTTGAAGCATATCGATGGGGATATACGTTCGAGCCCCGTTGTATAGAAGTATTGACATTAATATTTGAAGGCGTTGGGTCAAAAACCCTGCGATCATTGATGTGACCGCGAATTGGATCTATCGGGAGCCACCTGGTATCGGGTCTTGAGAAGACTTCCGTCCAGAAAACAGGAGGTGTGATCAATGGGTCAGGGGATACTGTTATCCGTCAGATATTAGATTAGAACATGCAGGACTGCGACGCCACATACCTAAGTTACTCGGGCCGCCCAAAATCTGACCGCGACTCTTCGTTTTCCGCAGTTTGATAGTAGGCTTGGCTTTCTCTTTTCCTTTCGCCTTGTCGCTTTTTACAGGACCTCCATCAAGCCTTCGGCCATTTGAGAACCTTGATTGTATGTCGGAATCTGTCATTGAGTTGGAATTCGAAGCCTCGTTGTCGTCCTCAACTTCCAGAGCCTTCTCCTTTCCCTTCCCTTTGGGCTTTCGTTCGTAACTTGGTTTAGGTTTACCAACTCCGGCCTGCCATGGTACACTTTGCAGACTGACGACTAGCCTCGCCGGAATCCCTAAACCCCTGCATAACGCCGTGAACAGTTGGGCACTGGTGTCTCTGGACCCGTTCCGCATCAAAGCATGCTTCATGAGGCTGTTCGGGCTACGAATAGGCTCTATTTCGTCATCAACCATATCTTGGAGGGTGTCGACGTCGATGATTGCATCTGGGTTATTTTCATCCTTGAGATGCAGTCCACGAACTTCCAATCCACGCCTCACTTCATCAAAAGTACGACTACGAATATGGCCATCTGGTAAGACTTCGAAGAAGGAATTAGCCCACCACTCGGTAAGATCTTTCATTGCAGCCTCGAACATTCGGCCCCGTTGGTTGTGGTTGGGTATGCGAGATTTGTGAATCAGGCTGAAGGCTGTTTGAAGATGAAGAGGAGTAAGCGAAAGAAGCCTCGCCTGAGGGAGGGTTACATGACAGCTCCTTCACTCTTGTTGGTAGAGAGATTACCTACATGGAGCAGAGGATCATTTATCCATTTATTGCGTATTCGAGCATTGACAATGAGCGCGACGGTATGAATCTTATGACAATCAATGCGCAAGAGGCGCTCCGCATGAGGTATTCCTTTCTTCCTGGCTAAAATGAGAAGGAACTTTCTAGTCCATTGAGTATATGACAACAAACTTGTTCGTGTTTTTATTAGGTTTTGGATGCGTTTGAAGGGTAATTTCGATATGGTGCTGATGCTCTGGAACTTGAACTTCTTCCCAGTCGAGGTCGTCATCACTGTCAACGGCATTCGAGTTAATTTCTTCCATATTTTATATAATACCACCCTTATGGTGATCAATAAGAAAGTGTAAAGACAAGTGAAATTTTCCGGTGACTGCAAAAGACACAAATGTCATGTGATGTGATATGACTCAATTTTAGTGTCACAGTAGTGATTATATAATCAGAACTTGGATAAATTAATTGTCCTTTTGAACACCATCTAGAATACATTTACTACTTATATGCAAAAGGACAAACGATGAAAACAAAAAAAAGCGAAAGTTGAAGACAAGTAAACCAAGGATGTCTGAAGAGAGGTCGCCAATGGGTAAAATGACGGGAGACGATGTGTTTCCCTCTCCAAAATCCAGGGACAGAGCATACATCGAAGTTCCTTGCTGAGCAGCAGGCTTGGATTTAAAAAATATATGGGGGGCGGGCTCGCAGGATGCATGGAATTGGAGTTTCTTCGGAGATGATGAGGGAAGAGATCGAACCGCTGGACGCCAGCGACCAGGTCCAGAGGGGAGGCGACACGACGCTTGTATTTATTAGAACGTACTCGCCCATTCTTCCAGATTAACAGTTGATGTCCTCGCCTCATCTATCCATGCTTCCTTCTGAAAACAGGGGAATCATATCGGTAAGAGGTAGAAGAATGAAAATAAGTATGTCGGCTGACCAATAAATCCTTTGGTGTCTTTCTGCTATCAGGATCCTTCAACAGACAACTGTCGATAAATGATTCTGCCTCTTTGGGGTATCGTCCCTCGGGCATCAGTCGTGGTGCTGGCTCGTTCACAATATGCTGCAACAGCTCCAAGATACTCATCGTCATCCCCCCGCCTTGTAAACTCACACCTTTACTCTTTCGATTGGCTTTCTTCTTCTGCGTACCTTTCTTCAGACGCGCAGGCGGAAGACCAGAAAGCGATAGGGACCCTGGTCGAGCCGGCGACAGTGTCCCTTCGTAATCAGAGTCTTCGTCATCTGACGTTGACTCTGAGAATGGGAAACGACCGAGGGCAAGTTCAATTAGAGATATTCCCAACGACCATACATCAGATTTAACGGTGTATTGAGCTCCCTGTATTCGCTCGGGCTGTAAGCAACATGGAATTTCCATCAGACCGTACGAGAAAGAAGGTATTGAAATAGTAGCAGTGAGAGAATTTGACAGTCAGCTTGAGAAATCCCTCATGGATGATGTCGACCTACACTCATGTACGTTGATGTGCCCACGAATGTGTCCGCGATGGAATTGATGAGTTCGCCGGAAACACCAAAATCACATATCTTGATTTCTCCTCGAGAATTGAATAAGATATTGGAAGGTTTGATATCTGAAAACGAGGAGGAACATACAACGTCATCACGTGATGGTGTTCTTTGAATTAAGAAAAGGGAGTCCAGACTTACCTCGATGGATGATGCGGTGGACATCATAGAGATATGTCAAGCCTTCAAGCACAGCCAAAGCGACCTTGCTGACAATATCGATATCAATTGGGCCAATCTTCTTGTAAATGCCATCGAGAGAGCCTTTGTCCATGAATTCCATGCAAATGCAAATGTTGGGATCGGCAAGAAAGGCGCCCCAAAAAGAGATGATGTATTTCGAGTGGCAGTCGTGCATAATTTGTAATTCACGTAGGATCTGTTTCCGTACGGCTGGCTTTGCATCGATGAGGACAATCTAAATGTCAGGATAAATGTGTGATTAGAATAAAGAAAGAGGAGCACAGAAAGTCGCACTTTCTTAGCCATAATAGTCTTCGTTGGAACGTGCTCGACTTTCTTCACACTTCCACCGTTACCCTGACCAAGCTCCTGTAGGTCTTTGAGATCTTCGTTCTTCAAATCGAACTTGATCTCGGGATTCATATCCAGACTGGCAAGCGTATTGGATAAGGCAGTATGGTATGTATTCCTTCGGACCGCTGGCGAAGCCGTATGTGGCGCCGTGCTCGCCCCGCCAAACCCCATCGATGCAGTACAATCCAATTCGACAGCGGAAACAGGAACAATCGAGGTCGGAACCCTAGGCGCTTTGATGATCATCGGAGGCGGTCGCTTTTTGCCAACCGGTGCAGAAACTATTGGAGCTGGTGCCAGACGGATAGGAACTGGTTCAACCTCCAATGTCGACGACGCTGGTGAAGACGTTGCCCCTGGAAGCTGCAAGGCCTTGAAGTTCCTCTTCTTCCGGATAGGACTGGTAGGAGACGCCATCTAGTCGAAGAAACGGCTCGGCTCGGTCCAGGAGCCTATATCCCTTGATATTTGAAATGAAGAGCTAGAGAAGTGGAAGAAGAGTGCGAAAGAAAACGGAGCCAGTGCCAATGATGGACAACGAATAATATTAATAATAACTATTATTATTATATTATTTAATTGGGCACGTGATGTGCATACGCAGAAACCAAAACCTGCTAATGTCATGCGATTATAGAACTTGCAAGTCATTGGACGTAGACCTCAGAGTTTGGCGTCCATTTCGCCTTTGGTTTATATTTCAGCTGTGATTCCATGCGCTTCTTGACAGTGTTATGCACCATCGGATGTGGGTCCACAATCTGCCTACCCCTACCCAGATTTGGCCTAGAGACAAGGGTGAGATCTTGAGTGTCATGGTTTAAGTTAGACGCACATGTGAGTTTTATGCCAAACGCAACTTGCGTCCTGCCATGAATAAGGAAACGGGAATATCTCGAGCAACCACCATAAAACATTAGTCTGGAGCTCGTCATGGAGCGGTTCCAAAGCGTCGGTAGGGTCCATCGAATCTATCTCATTAGTCGTCGGCTCGGAATCCAAGTTGATATTGGCGCGTAAGAGGGCGGAAGGTTCGAGTATGGCATCGCATCCAGATGCGATGACTTGGCGCACCATCCACCTCAGGGAGATGTTCGATAACGATTGTTCTATGTCGTTACGTAGAACACCACCACCGACATCTATAGATATCTTGAATCATGCTGCTGATCATATTGAGGCAACATATATTTGTAAAAAGACAATTACCCGAGTGACACCCTGAAAACCACACTTCCTTAACATCTTCTGGCTCCCTCGTTTCACCGTCCAAGGGCACAGCGCGATGGTAGTAGTTGGGCCTAAATTTAGTGCGATGCTATAAAAGAAATCAGAATGTGTATATGATTCGTATTCGGGGCCTTGCAGGCACAAAATCACTAACTTCATCAAGAGACAGTGCATGGCGAAATATCTTGATGGCACTATTTGAATTGGTAAAAGGTAAGGTCCGACTCGAGAGATTTCCAACACTGGATACAGTATCCCTGGTGTTTCAGTTGAGGTAAGCTCCACGAATGAATTGATAAATCAGCTTGTATACGAACCAAACTCCCATAAACTCTATGTCAACAGCTCGACAGAAAGTTTGCTTAAACCCAGCGCATAGCCTGAGTCCTTCAGCATCGGTGCGTTTATACATGTTGTATGCGAATGAGACCTGGGATACATTGTCTCGTGGTAGAAGTCCAACCTTGAAAAGCTCTGAATAAGACAGATGTTACGCTTATGGAACAGTGCATACTTTATATAAGAATCCAGCCAACGCTCTGAATCAAGAGTAAGCACCGAGCATTATATCGAAGATTAGAATCAATCACCTTGCTGTGTACGCGCCTCTCGAAAACCCTGACGGGTATGGCTCTCTGTTAGCATTGGTTGATATTAGACAGGCAATGAGAATAGCCCACCAAATATACATATTTTATCGCCCGTCTTATAGTTCTGCATTAAAAAATTGTAGCCCTGAATAACATGTGCATCTAAATACCTGATGTCGAGTCACTCTATGGCAACTATACTGACAGAAGATATTCACATACCAAGCAAAAGCGAGATCCATTACTTTCGCTCCCCACTCAAAGATCGGCGAAACAACGCCTGGTTGAAACCATGTTCCTATGCCAGCCTATACAACGTCATTCTCAGCATCGGCCACTGGAGGGTTGCAATGGGTTGAGAAATACCTGATAATAGGTTAGATATTCTTCGCTATCTTTCTTCAAGAGAGCGAACATCTTGACGACGTTGGTATTCTAGTGCATTCGGGTGGCTTTTGTGAAGACTAAATACGGTTTTTCGAGAGGTTCTGCAACTCACTTCGGTATCGTACTTGCTAGCTGTTCCATCGAAGCACAACACAAGAGAGCGAGGTTTCCTTTCCACCGTCACCGTGTCCATCCGTGGCAGAAATTATTTTGAGGGTAGATGGCTTGAATTCGGGAATAGGTGAGTGGAAAGAATTTGATTATTTGCCAACATTGTGCATGTCAGGGACAACTTTATATGGGAGTTTTAAAATTTGTGCCAGACGCCTGACGAGAGCTTGCCATAATTGTACTGGTCTCGTTCAACAAGTGCGTCCCTAGATATTATTTTGGGCGTATCATGAGACTCGTAACCATATCTTAGACAACGCCTCCGCCAAAACCTGGTTTTGGTGCTGTCCCTGAACTATATAAATGAAATAATTAATTGACCGGTAGTGCATTACATTGATGCGCTACTGGTGGCCGCTCAGGAGCTCGAAAATGAACCATTTACTTATAGCGCTTGATGATTTGGTTGCTACGGGGGTAGACAAACCTTCTTGACCCAGCCGACGAATCCCACGTCTTGACAGAGACATCTGACAATCACAGCCTCTCCGAGTCCATGGCCAATTGTGGCATGTGGAAGATACTAGTAATAGGATGGATTTAAGAATCCACATGATTGTTATCCAATAAATTCGACGTCGGCAAGATTGCTGAAGATCCGAAATGTGGCAACAGGTAGACACATACTTCTCGCCCGTAACACCGTGGAACATGCCTCGAGCTCCTTTGTCGTTCAAGAAGACAATCTTCATCGGTTCAAGCTCCTTGGCAAGCCCCGTAGTTCAAGTGGATTTGTAAGTTGAAACAACGAACTCCGGGTTGACAACGCTAATGCAACTGTGATCATGCCAGGCATTATATAATGACCTGAGTCAAGTATGTTAAAAGTTAGTAAGAGTACAATTTGAAGCTTCAAAAAATAGGCAGTGCCGCATCTGAGTAGCCCATATCAAATATCTTCGCAGCTACCACCACATCTAAGATGTAACATGAGAAGCCTTTCCCCCCTCATACTTTGATTTTTCCCATGAAAATTCAATCGTCAGCGTAAAATCTCTCTCTCAAGCTTTTCCGCGTATCATATCAAGTTCAGCCAGCAGGGTCTGGTGTCGGTAAGCTAGCCTGATATCAGGAACGTTTGTCTGTATTAAAATGTATTGAGCGTAAGTTTCAATATCTGGGAGGACGCGGAAGAAACCATTTTACCTTGTTGATTTCATTTCCAGCTGCACCAGGAAGATACCATTCATGCCCTAGCCAATGTCGCTTTACTTCCATTTCAAAACCACTCTGTCTAACCGAATTGCGTGCGAGTTCTGCTAGTGAGCTCTGGGGTAACTTGTAAATCTGTAGGTATTGTCGTGAACCCTTCCATATATCCATTCGAACAAAAGCCATCGACTTACATGAGCAGCAACACTATATTCCTCCAGTAATGGTTCCTAAGGACAGTTAAGATCCGTGGCTCGTCAAGTATTACAGCGGACGCACCTTTGTGAAATGGAACTGTAGTGGGTCATCCGTACTCAAACTAACGTTCAAACCAGTCTTGAAAAAGTCGAGGAGAGGATTTCTCTCATACGTTAGGAATAATGCGTTGTTACTTAATGGGCTCATAGCTATTCCGATTTGCTTGAGGTAGAATAGGTATTGAAGCGCAGGAACCTTGCGTAACAAGATCCCATGAGAAATAGAGTGTGAAGTGAGGAAAGCAGAAGTAAGATGGTCTGTATCACCAGCTTCTCCACAGTGAGGTCGGAAAACAAACGTGTCTTATAATATGATGATATGTCATTCACATGATTCCGATAAATGTTCAACATAATAGACTTACTGAAGCCTCGCACTCGTCTCCATCTGTTCAAGCTCGCCATATTTGCAAACATGTAATAAATCCTGAAGTTCTTTCAAGAAATGTTCTTGGGAAGGTGTAGCGAAAAATATTCACGCACCAGTACGAATATGGAGGCGACTGGGGGAGATCCCAAAGCCTTGGATATGGAAACTTCTTGTGTATTCTCCTCTCGGTTTTCGATTCGTCGTCGACAGTATCAAAACCAACGACACGTTGCAAAAATACATGTAACTCTGGATGAGATCTAGGGTCTTTCGTCACTTCAAACAACGGCTTAAACACATCTGGATATCTATCAATATCCAGGCGATGCAAACTTTAGAAAAAGACGTACTGATGACGATATCCTCAAATGTACGGATGGACTCATTAGCCTTGTAGACCTCGTATAGGCGAGGAATCTGAATGAGCCAGCGCACGTTGTGCGAGAAGAGTTTGTTATTAACAATCCATTTGGCCAGCTTGTCCCATTCATCTGCGGATCGTCCATAGATACTTAGTCGCCATTCGACGTTCTACGTCAAGAGCCATCTTGTTACTGGGAATGAACGACGGCGAGCGATGCCGCGCACCTGATACTTGCTCTGCTCTAGATCAGTCATCAATTCTGAAGTTGTGCTTTAAGGTTAGATGAACATCTCTCAACCCATGTAATAACAACATACCTTTCGTGAGTTCAGCTAGGTAACGACCGCGGATATAATTATCGGTTTTCAAGAATATTTCTCGCAAACGGGATTCTCCAATTGGATTGTACTTTAGGTTGAATTTATCAAAACGATGGAAAGAGTCCTGGTGAGCATGCATATCAAGGGTGTCGATCGAAAGATCGTATGCTGTAAGCTTGAGAGAGTCAAAGACTTGTGAGAGCGTTAGCTCATGACCGTCGCGAAAAATGACTACATCCTACAATCCAATATTGTTCGTTAGTACAGAAGAAAGTTTCACGAGAGAAAACGGACGAACATCCGGACTGCGTTTCATTTTAGCTTTGATAAACCGCAATAGATGCTTTTGATTCATGCTGCTTGAATGGTGCACGTGAGTATCAACTTTTCGAACGTTGTAAAAGTCTCTATGTGTCCATTTAGCATGGAAGGAGGCGTGATCTCATGCTGAGCACAAACCGGTGCGGAACTCTCTGTGGATTCAAAAGTAAATAAGAGGATATCCAGACTTCATGATAATTCTTGCACCTTCATGTCCGCTAACTCTTGGAACTCGTTCAAGAGACCATACATGTTGAACTTCCCTGACAGATATTTGAGTCGGCGAAAAGCAAAGCTCTTGGTTGGACCATCTGAGATGACGCTCAGTACGAGTTCCAGATCCAAGAAATATTCTCGAATGTCTGGAATATCGAATGCTGGTTTATCATCCTTTTCTTTGTCTGCGTAATAAATGTTAGACTAGTATAGGGACTCAAGATGACTTGTAGGGGGGTACCTTTTGCATCATCGTATACCTGGAATACTCCCTTGACATCAATGCCGAATGACCACCCAAGATGTTCGCCAGGGATCGTACAATCGCCAAAGTTGAACCCATTATCTCCCGGACGACTCTTGGTGCCATCTATGCTGATGACAGTCTCGTTGTCCTTCCAGTGCCAGTGCGGAGGTGGAGGTTTTGGATAGATATGCCACGGTTCCAACGAATTTGCTTGGGATTGACTTTTGGCTGCATCGATCGCAACGTCTGGCCGAACCCCACACACATCTGCATGCTCATCACTAAAAGGTTGGAAACGGCCATCATAATCGCGCGGATCATCCCCGATGCGTTGTCCAGATTTAAGCATGTATTTGTCACGTAATTCTAGGCATCGCTGGAGTGATTGGAGAAGTTGGACTTGCTCGGTGATGGTGGCGTGTTCTAAAGGGGGAGTAAGCAGAGGTTGGTCGGTAGGAGCATAAATGACACGTACCTGTTGCATGTACCACCCCAGTGAGTTGTTTGTGTTGATCTGTCTCTTGCTCTTCGTGGAATGTATCGCCAATCGCAGATCCTTGGAGAGATATGTGCTTAAAGCTGCCTGCCTCTGAATGAGCGTCCGATCCTCTTCTATGGGCCCAATACTTCTCCTCGATCTGAGTAGAAAGTAGATTAAAAGATATAGTTTAGTTGCCAGAAGTTACGACGATCCCAAACACCTGTTGTAAGCTTTTCTCTTCAGTGTATCCAAAAAAACCGTCTTTGGCTTCGGGAATGTCAAGTCCTCCAGATGTAGATGAGCCTGGAGTCGGACTTGGGGCAATTGATTTGTCTTCTAACATGGTGGTTCTTGGGGGAAGACTCGGAGCCATTCACCAACATTTCTGCAAACCCGCAAGGGGATACGAGATAAGATAAGATTGAGAAGCCCATAATCAGAATGCCAGTCATTTGCTGCAGTCCCAGCTCTGCTGGACCTTCCTGAGATGCTACGTGATCCCACCTCATTCTCAACTGTCTCCCCGATCCACGGCAGTGTTGACCGGGGATCTCCAGCCAATTGTAAGTCAAGGGTTTTAAGAGGATCCCACCGCATCTACTGAAGCTCTTCTCGTTACAGGAGGAGATCCTTGGATTCGACTTGGGGGTCATACCGTATGCTCAATTCACCCTTGACGTCCATGTAACCTTGTTCTCCGTAAGTAAGTCTGACGGTCGTGCACCAGCGGGACTCATCTAAGCGTTTGTCCACACGCCACTAGATCTCTACGCTTTCATTGTACTGACGCCATCTTCCTCAACTGTCGACGAGCTTATCGAGATGGTGAAATCCGACAATGACCGACGGCACAGCAAATGGACCGAAAGGGTCAGCATGCAAGAGTTCGTTCGCTCAATGTGTGCATCTATATTGTCCCGATTTCTCTGCATAAGCTGAATTTTTATGGTCCCTAGTCTCCAGCTTCACCAATCGAGAATATGGGTTACTTTCTCTACACCCAGAACATTTCCTGCCTCGTGGCCGTCCTCCCCATCTATGGCCCCACTACCGGAACTTACAAAAATCATGTTGCATCACGCGACCGACGCCTCCGCCAGTCGATCGAGCCTGATAGTGTTCGCTTACCACCCTTCCGACACAACTTCACAATCGCAATGAAACCGATGATGTGAACGTGTTCCTCTTCCGACCCCAAATCTTCTCGTGCTTGAAGTTACAACCTCTTTCCCCCTTCTTGGTCACCCTATCAAGCCAGACATAGAATAGCTGTATGTAAGATGGCTGTGGATGCCGCAACCAACCATTACACCAAAAGGTCAAATAACAGAAAGATTACTCTTTCTGCTATCGGCATCTATATATGGTAGTGTAACAACCTTACACTGTATACAGTTGATATTTCTCTTCAGTGCCACATTATTGGTGATACAAGACTGTTGAAAAAATATACAGAGTCAAAAAAATATGGAGACCACCAATGATCTCATCGAAATATACCTAATTTGGCCAAAAACAAGGGCAAAGGCCTCAAAAATATTAACCGCCATTCACCTTGGAGAGAAACCGACTACACGTCTTGATCCACTTCGACAGCGACATGTCTGTATCTATCCAACGGATGCCCGCACTGTCTGATCAAAGTTTGTTTGTGCGTTTCAGCATTCTTCCAGATTCGAGCCAGCCGTGGATCGCGCGCATTCCATTGTTTGCAGTCAAGATACACTGGTCGAAAACGTCGAGGAGGCGGAAGGTCTTCCACGTCGCTTTCTTCCGAAGAAGAGGGCAGATCGAGGGTGGTATTCATCACTGACAAGCTTCGTTTTAGTGGACTTGAAGGTACATTTGTTGAAGGAATTACGGTCCCGGGTCTCCTTGTCGGAGTCACGTTAATTGTCGTGCGTGAGGACGAAGAGGTCGGTGAAAAGAGGGGTTTCGATAACAGGGCAGAGTTCGATGAAAAATCGGTTTTTCTCTTTTTCGTCGGAGTCTCAGGGAGGGGTGTAGTTGTTGTCTCCAAAGCCGCCTGTACCTGGATGTATACTTTGGAGAAATCCTTCGGCTTCAGGCATGCTGCTGCTTGAGCAACTTTTTTTGTAACATCACCGTTGTTAAGTCTGTAATATCATCCTTTAAACTTTTTAAAACAAGTATAGATAAATATGTTTGCTCTCACCTCTCCGATGCGATTAATATACAGACGGCTGGTAAACCGGTGGAAAGTTTGCCTATCTCATGGCCTGAACCTGCTGCAGTTTTGACTTTCGCTTCGCGTAGAAGCTGGCCTGCAAGAGTACGAGTTTCACTGCATGCACTAAAATTGTCCAAAAGGTGTTCGTTGGGTGCCATTGAGATCACTGCAACTTCTGGTGAAAGAGAGAGGGGTTTTGATGACACGTGGTGTGACGGCCCATAGATGTTTCTGTGACGGTTACGGTTCCCGTCACAGATTAGTAGAACTTGAAGCATGGCCGACATGTGCAATTCCGGCGTGTTCCAGTTTTATTCAGTTTGTTACAGTTTCGTAAGGTATTTCTGAGTCAGCAGTAACCAATATGAACGGCCGGAAAGTCTTCCTTCCTCTTGAAAAACTTGATAAATGTTCATTATGCGGTCGAACGGATCTCAAAGTTCGATGGTGTATGTCTTGTGCTGAGGTGTGTAGAGACCTCTCATGGTGTTCAGCTCACTTTTCATTCATCCGTAGACCCTGTATTGCTCGAACGAATGCCAGACAAAGGATTGGAAATCGCACAAGATTAAATGTGGTGAGGCTGCTCTATCATTCGGTGTATCATACCATCGTTGCCTGCTGTTGAAGGTCTTCTAAATCATCTATCTAGGCACTACCGACCGAATTGATTTACAATCATTCTATCCTTTACTGGCATGCGTTGCCCAGATCTCCCACATGCATCCTGATGTACCCCACCCTGGTCTCGACCACCAAATCATCAACTCCCCAAATCCTGGTTCTTGGGATATCTTGAAGTTTCCCAACGGCATATGTGCAAAACTTGTCATTCTCGGAGACAAGATCCATATAATGCATAGTGGATCAGAAAAGTGGTGGCCAACAGCAATGTCACCACAGGTCCGAAGCAAACTATATCGTCAGATCGTTTGTGAGGGCTTTGTTCTTCCGGTCGTGCTGGCTACAGCTATCTCATTGGTAACCGAGATCTACACGACAACCGCAATCCCCCCCTCCCAAACTGCTGATTGGCAATATACCGATAGGCGTCGCGTCAGGTTATCTCACAATCGTTCGCCTCTCTCCGATTTTGGTGTTGCAAAAGGTTTCGCCCGCGTCACACCTCAGGACAGAATTGCATACTACAACATCGATGAGAATAAATTTATGATGGGTCAAGATCCCCAAGATCACTATTGGATATATTTCATCACTCTCTCCGGAGAAGAGTATTTCTTGGACTGCGGGATGATGACCTTCAACCTATCCATGTTGATCAATGGGAGTCCATATTGCAAGTATGCACTCCCTGATCTCGCATTTGTCCCTGCTTTTTTCTATGGTCAAGAATATCAACGGATGATGCCTATAACAGAGTTCACTGGGTGGAAGCCACGTGAACGATTTTCAGTTCTTCGAGACTCGCTAATCCCCGATCTCCTAGAACCCACAGAATACTCTGACCGGGAGACAGAGGTCATTTGTTCGCTCATGGATAAAATCGCTGGCCGTCTGTGTACATCTTTAGAAAAGGAGCTCCTGATGAAGTTCCTTCCTAATGCCGCGATGGTTCTCCGCTTGAACATGCAAAATCGAGAATATCTCAAATTTCCAAAGAATCCGGAGATTGTGTTGGAGCAAGACCCTGGAGAGAATCTAGATGATCTTCCAGCCCATGAAGATGAAGCTTACGAAAAGTACTTGAAGAAATGGAGCCGACGTTACAAGCGAGGAAAGGTAACTCCAGAGCGGTTGAGCAAGGCTTTCAAGGCCTGGCTGGATAACCCTCATGAGGCGAGGATGAAAATGGCTGGGATGGCTACATAATGCGAGCTGGCTCATTACAACTGAAATATATGTAAGATATCCTTTTGGGTTGTACAATGTATTCTTTGGCAGTGAAATTCCAGTCATTTCCTTGCTTTGGATTTTGTGTTTTCCGAGGACCTGAGATGAGAGCTTTCTAGTTATCCCTACATCTTTCAACTTCTTTCCCTCTACAACCAAATGATGGTCTACTGCAACCCCATCTGGATTTGCAAGATTCTTTGAACATGACTCCAAACAACCAGGCTACACCCACCAAAACGTAAGATATTCACGATATCGGATATCGCAAAGAGCTGGTTTTGGACTTAAGTTGTTGATTGGAGTACCAATGACATTACGGATATGAAGGTCAATTTGAGTCCATCGATGAATCCATGTATAGAGAAAGCCCCTAAAACTTGGTCACTCACTTAGTATTGCCTGGATCGTTGTTGAATCGATGTCTGCTTCAAAAAAATTCCTGATGCTTCGTCTCATAAAGTCGGAGGTGAACAGAGGTGGTGAAAAGCGGATTCCTTGCTCAGCGAAGATTGATACTTTTTTTATTGAGATACCATGTGTTAGTAGTATTGGTATGAATGCCCAGTGCTCTTAGTTCGTGGACCAAAATATTATTTTCTTGAGCAATGGATATGGGGATCAGCAGAGTCGTTGGGGGAGAACCATTCGCTTAGAAACTGACATCCAAATAGGCTTTCGCAGCCGACCTGAGCGAAGCTCCTGGCGGTGAACTTCGACTTTGAAGAGGGTGATTCTGAAGGCAGAAGTAGTGATCTCTCCGTGGAGCAGCCTTCAAGAGAAATATTGATACAACGTCAAGACTCCCTGCATAATTTTATACAAAGCTGGGGCTCAAATTTTTGTACTTGGCTATAGACACTAACGTCTTGGTGTCAGTTCAGTCCCCAATACAAACGATGATAGGTATTAAATATTTCACTTCATACGATTATCATTGAAAATGCCGAAACAGGGACTAAACGGCTCAGGTTTATTCGTCATGTGGATTACCCACATTTCGAAAGCATTCCAACATGTACTTTCCAGACATGTTTTCATCCTCGAAAAATGCGCTAAGCGTGTGCCGATATGATATTTCAGCTGACGGCGTGAGTCAAAAGTTGCCAGAGACATGAGAAATTCCTGAAACCAGAGAGAACCATCGCTGATTCCGCGTAGGGGGAAAGAATAAAAGCCCGGCAATATCAACATTGCTTCCGTTAAATGTAAGTTCATTGGAATTTGTTGTAAGATATTGATCCAAAAGCAATTGGATATGGCTCGAGGTTCTCTAGTCGCCATGTATCAGCCTGAGATTCATGGATTAATTTCGAAACGAAGAAGAACATAACGGACCTTGTACAGCCATTCAAATAAAGACGGGAGGTCCAGAAGGATGGTGGAAGGCATAATTTCAACCTGAATCGACTAAGGAGAAACTCCTTGATATCGGCGTCTGGTTCATACAATGTGACGAGGTAGGAGATTTATTGAAAAGTATTTCGAATATGTGGCTCAGTGGCTGGCGACGAGAAGGATGAGTGGGACTGAGATGCGAAGAGGACCTGTCGAGAGTATACAGATGATCGAGCATTGAACCGAAGGACCATGGAAGGCCATCTGTAATGATGAACCTTGGGCATTGTTTTGATACAGCAGGATCGGCCACGGCACAAGCATTCTGCAAAGGCCGGATGATCAGGGTGATTTTGGACGGCAGATTCGGTGTGTATTCGAGCCGCTGGGATGGAAAGTGCAAGCTGATATGCGATTGAAGAAATCAAGCGTTTCTGGTTACTTCGGGATTGGATATACCTAGAAAAAGGCGACGAGGAGACCCAATATAGCGCAAATATCCGTGATTGTTTGAGCAATAGCTGATTTTCCAGCTCCTACGGGGCCATAAAGCTATAAAACGTCCTCTGATTCCACGACGTCGTTTGTCCACTACATAAATTCTGTTAAGATGACCTTAGAGGTAGTTGGATGGCATTTGGGTGCATCAAAGCGTTCTCCGGGGTTCATGAAAAGTACTCGTTGCGATGTTTCGTGGAGAATTTTGAAGCCTGTTTAGCATCGGATACGAGTTACAGCGTTACCTTGTGGGTGATGCACTGTTGTGCACGAAGCTGCCGCCACGGATGATCGTGTTCCTAATTATCCACATCATGGTGACTTGTTGTATAACCTTAGATCAATGATCCATTGAATTTGGCCTTTTTTTTTCTCAGCGTTAAGTTTATGCAAGCGGCGAAATGTTGTTCTGTGACGATTGAGACAAAATTTGGGCCTAAGAACCTTGGGATGCTCTTTGTTTTGAGAAAATACAGAACTTTATAGACCTATTCTACATACTGCTACGGTGTTAAATTGTGGTGTTTTGGTTGTGCAAAGACCGTTTTTGATTATGTAAGGGGTGTTGGTTCCTGGTGACCTCTATCTTAATGGGTTCTGTTAGCCCCCATGCAACTGGTTTATGGGCAGACTCGATGTCTCCTACATATTTCCTTGATGATAATGAAGACCAAGACCATTTGATCAGCGGCGGTGACCAGGATGGACGAACACCAGTGAGTTTTTTCTGCCGGGCGTTGGGTAACAGCTTCTGATGGAAAGGATCTCAGCTGGATAAAACCATTGACCGGATAGGAATGGGAAGTTACCAGTGGACACTACTGTCATTATGTGGTTTCGGTCGGTTTTCAGCTCCACAGAGTCTAGTTCTTTTGCTTATTTTCTCTGCAGGTTGGATGGCAGACAATGTTTGCAGTCATCGGATGGATTTGAATCGTATCAATACTCATTTCACTTGTTACAGATGTGGATACAAGCAATTGCAATCATATTACCCCGAGTCCAACAACATTACGCAGGTGAGGCCCACCATTGGAATATTGTCACGAGATTCTCAATGCGCTCCAGTGCCTGATAGCTATATTGGTACCGTTTCGTCTTCAATGTTTGCTGGGATGATGATTGGTGCGGTTGGCTGGGGCACATGTAAGTCAATCTCCATCCTCACAACTAATTCATGAACTCATTCTTCTACAAAGGCTCCGATCTCATGGGACGAAGTGCAGCCTTTAACTCAACCCTCTTTTTCACTGCCCTCTTTGGTCTCCTGGCATCCTTCTCAAATTCATTCTTTACTCTTTGCATTGCACTTTTCTTCTTGGGAAGTTCAGTAGGGGTGGGATATAATAAAAATTCTGTCCATTTTGCTTGCTAACCCTCTTTTCTCCAGGGCTCAATGCCAACGGACGGTAACCTCTTGCTAGAACACATGCCGAAAGAAAAACAGTACCTTGTGACTGCCCTTTCCGTTTTTTTCTCGTTTGGCGCCGTACTATCGGCGGTCGTTGCTCTTCTTATCCTCCCGCAAAATTCCTGTCCCCGCTCGTCTCTAGTTCCCTGTGAAGTAGACGTCCAAAACCAAGGGTGGAAATACCTTCTTATCACCCTCGCCCTTATAGTACGTACTCAAATCGAAGTGTCATTCATTTTGATGCATCGCGAGCCAACGTAACAGTCGTTGCGACACCCTCTTACCTCTGTTTTTACATAGACTCTATCGATGTTCTTGGCTCGCATGGTTTTCTTTCGCCTCCACGAGTCTCCGCGATATCTGGTGCATGCAGGGCGCCCACAAGATGCTGTTAAATCATTGCAGTTGATTTCACGCTTCAATGGCTCTGACATCTCTTTAGAGTTAGAAGATGTCAGAGATCACCACCACAATGCGGACTTTTCCAAATTTGATGCCCGCTCAGGAGTAAACTCTACCACCGCTTTTGCTCCAAGCGTTATTCTAGATGGACCGACTTCATTTACAGGAGACCTGAGCACCGAAAGTGCTCAAGCCTCACAATCAGCCCCTATCACGCATTATGCGTCAACCGGCGAGACTCCCAATCTAGATTCCCGTGGCTACTCCACACCAGAACAAGATGTGCCTTCAGGTTCACCTACAGAACCCATGTTGAAAGATGTTGCTACACTTCGCAACAATCTTCGTTCTGTTAGGCAACGTCGAGAATCCTCTGCATCTCGTCGATCGTCCATATATGAGCAAAAAATATGTCGTGCTCTCCCTAGGTGGCTGAGACGGCCGTTGTGGGCCTGGTGGGATCGGGTTATGATGGTGCTGGCACCTGAGTGGCTGAGAACAACAGTACTTGTGTGGTTGACGTGGTGTGCGATGTCGCTAGGTCCGTCAATTTCGTAGCATTCATCCGTCACTTTACCTAGTCACTAACAATCTTTCGCTTTCCAGCTTATACAATGTTCAATGTCTTCCTTCCAAAGTTGTTGGAAACCCGATCAAGTTCTGATGTGACTCAGACCTTAGAACAGAGTCTATGGGATGTTGTGATATTTACTATTGGTGGATGTCCAGGCGCTATTGTGCGTTTTTCTTGTTTTTTTTTTGTTTTTATAGCCTGACTTCACTTCCTAATCCTCGACTTCGCATGTAGATTGGTGCCTACCTAATAGGATCGAAGCTGGGTCGGAGAGGGTCATTAGCAGGAAGCACGTTCATTACTGCTTTTTTCTGTGTGGTATTCGTTCTCGTCAGGTCGACGTGGGCTGTTAGATTGAGCACTGTGGGCATAAGTTTGAGTGCGACGGTGGGTCTGAGAATCTTTGTTACACACCCACATCAAATATTTATATCTATTGCTTCCCTTTAGACGATGTGGGCTGTATTATATGGATGGACCCCCGAGATATTCGGTACAAAGAGTGTGTAAACTCCTTCATTCTCTGTCTGAACGACTGATATAACCCTCCTATCTTTCTTAGTTCGAGGCACTGCTTGTGGTATTGCGTCGGCGCTATCGAGAATGTACGTTGAACATGGCATATTGTCTACTTGATAACTGAGCGATGCCCTTTTTTTCCTAATAGAGGTGGCATGATAGCTCCTATCCTTGGAGGAATTCTTTTAGTGATGGACCGATCAATCCCAGTATACACCAGCGTCGTGATTTTTGCTATCGCTGGGTTTTGTGTTCTTTTGTTGAAGGAGGAGGCAGGGGAGGGTGCTCGCAGTAGAGGGGGCGAGCCCTGATAGCGTTGTCGTGCATTAGTCTGTCGTTTGTGCCATACTTAACCACCAAGTAATGTGGGGATTCCCACTCATCTATGATAACACGGACATAATGTACTTCATGTTTCATTTGTTCTCCATCGTATCTCATTTTGCCCTGGAAATCTCTTCAAGTACCTCGGGCCAACCTCGATCACGCGTTGAAAGGTTGATGGTCATCTTCCTGAGTTAAAACCATGTGTGGTTTCGCCCTTGCAATACATCGTATCAGAGGTAGAATTTATTTCTTGGTGTTCTTCTTCGCCACGCTTTCTGCACTCCTTATTCTTCCCCTTGATTTGCTGTCCTTCCCACCCGGTGGTTTACGTTGACCTGTGGTCTTCCTGACACGTTCGCGGTCTTTTCCTTGACTTTTCACAATACCCACTCCAGGGGCTAAAGCCATTCTAGCCTTCTTCTTCGCCAACCTCCTAGCAACACGGTCCGCATCCGTCGATTTACGTTGCTTGCGCTCGTCTTTCGATAAGCCTGCTAGTCTTTCTCCAAGTGATGGGTCTCCTTTGGGAATGACGATAGTAGTAGCGGGGGCCCGCTTCTTGGATTTTAGTGCGGTCGTGTCTGGGAGTTTTGAACCGGGCAATGTTTTGCAACGCTGTACACGTAATTTGCGTTTGGCAAATTTGAGTTTAGTCTCCTCGAGCGCCAAGAGTTCGTCTACGCATGCCCTGTCCTATATATACCAAGAAATGAGTTGCTTGCTTATTGTATTACCTCTTCTCGGTTGTGGTACTCACAATGAATTGGACATAGGCAAAACCCTTGCCAAGTTGCGTATCCTTATCTCTGACAATGCGCACACGCGTGACCCAAGCCAGAGGCCTTCTCTGTCCCTCTTCATCTCTGTCATTGAGAGCTGGAGGCAGGCCTTTCTCAGATGCCATAAGACCCTCGAAGAAAACCCGTAAATCTTCTTCCTTGCTCGCAAAGTCAAGATTCCC
>Ga0193742_1000506_pt1 | contig 25812 bp, 27 predicted proteins | sample L2c1metaG_FD_165511 | JGI IMG/M metagenome (GOLD analysis project Ga0193742, IMG submission 165511) | Soil microbial communities from a riparian zone of the East river system, Colorado, United States - L2c1 | ecosystem: Environmental > Terrestrial > Soil > Riparian zone | place: USA: East River... | reverse complement strand
GAGGAAAGTGGATCGCAAGCAAGTGGGATGGACGTAGACACACCCGCTCAACTATCTGCGTCTGATGACTCAGAAATTGACCAGGAACAGGGGGAAGAGTCAGCGGATCAAGAAGAAGGGAATGGCGGGGATGATTCAAGTTTGTAATCTAATCTGATTTACATCACCGTCTGACCTCTCACTTCTTTAGCCGATGATCATCTAATCCACTCTGCTCCACGCAATCAGCTAAACAGACTTCGTAAAAGTGACCTCGTTCGCTTGTATGACCTGGCCGACCTCACAGAAAATGCCGATACTCTCACCAAATCTGACATCATTGACGCCATCGTCAATGCTCGAGACGATTTTGCCTCTGTCCCTCCTTCCTCACCACTCGGTAGAGCCGATGGTGCTTCGTCAGAGTATTCCAGTGATGACGGAAACATTGCCGGTGACGAAGAGACTGACTTCGCTGGTCCTCGTCGCGGTCCCCATGGAAGTCCATTAAAGAGGCGTGTTACACTGAACGACCTAGGAAAGCCAACAACTCGCACCGCGAAAGCTCGTAACATATCCATGGGCAATCTCTTAGCTCGTGGGGAAGTACCCTTAAAGCGCAAGGCTTCTACAAGGTCGGAAACTGAAAACACTGAACCGGCTACCTCAAGGTTAGTCTTCAACAGCACTCGCTCGTGACTTGAAATCTAAAGTATTGGTAGGAGGCGAACTTCTAGTCGTACTTCTCCGACAATCGCTGCAACACAGACGATTACGGAGTCTCCTCCCGCTCATCGTCTTCGCCCCCGTAATACTTCTTACTCTATCCCCAACCCGAGCACTCCTACTTCTTCTGGTACTAGTAAGAGTAAAGGAAAAGGGAGGTCCAAGCAAGTGGAGTTCAGTGATGCGGTGCAAATTCACGTCCAGTCTCCCTCGAAACGGGGCGCAAAAGACAGAGAATATGCACAGCATCCCGATATTGAAGAAAGTGATTTGACTGAACTTGAGGAATTAGAGAAGACGTTTAGAGGTCAACCCAGTCCCCGGCGTCTGCGGAGTAAAGACCGCGAACTCGAGAAGTCGAAAGGAAAAGAACGAGCAGATCCAGATGCAACACCTGTCGCTGACTCGAAACGGAGGAAGCAAGTTAGGAGCGCAGACATCTATGAACAGGCGGACGGCAATGAAGTGCGGGTAACCCCTATGAGGAAAGCCAAAGTTAAGATTGGTAACTTGAAGGAATCTGATACGGAGCAGGAAGAAACGGAGGAAGAGCGTGACGAGCTTGAGGATGATGAGCACGTTGAAGCTGATATTGATGAGGATGCGGAACAGGAGGAAGAAGAAGTCGATGAGCTTGTGTCATCGGCTTCGACAACCCCCCCACCTGAGTCCAGGGGGCGTCGTACTCCGCTTCGTCGGCGACTTAGACCAAGGAAGACACGAAATAAAACAGCCTATGAAGAGGACGCTGAGAATGAAGGCGATGATGAAGAAGAGGACGAGAATGAAGGGGATGGTGAAGAGGCAGGAGACCAAGAGGATCAGGAAGGAGGTGGAGAGCTGGAAGACGGCGCAGAAGAGGAAGCTGGGGACGAAGATGATGAAGCAACGATAGCTGTTGAACCACGCAAGCTAAGGAACGGCAAGATCGTTGGGGAGGAGGACATTGAGATGGAGATTGACGAGGACATTGGAGAAGAGGGGGAGGGGGAGGAAGCTGAGGAGGAAGAGGTCGAGGAGGAGGTGGCCGACCCTGGCAATATCGATATCGATGCTGACGGCGAAACAGACGAGGATGAAATTATGGAGGATGATGGTCAGTGACATAATATTTATCGATATATTTTGGGCTCAATTTTTATATTCCTTTAGTCGATTTAACCATCGCCACTGCCAAAACTCTTATCCGTCTGCGCAGAGACGATCTAGTACGACTTTGTGAAACGAGGGATCTTGTCCCAGCTGGGTCAAAACCTACTAAACCTCAATTGGCAGTAGCCCTTCTGCAATGGCGAGATCGACAAACCAATGACTTTTCTTCGCCTTCCTCTGGTGGTACTATCCGCCCTTCTTCCAACAGGAGGCGGCGCAAGACAAAACATCATTCAAGCAGCACTAACACGGCTATTCCCGTTTTACTCCGTTCTGAGCAGATTCATGTAGATGAACCTCGCACACCTATACCCGGTAGAGAAAAAGACAAAGAGAATGAAGAGCTCGAGCTCGATTTGGAGAGTTTAGGTTTGGAAGATCGGGAAATACCTTTGGAGAAGCTGACCAAACTCGAAAAGATTGGGAGTGGTGGTTTTAAGGACGTTTATATCGGCAAATTTAAAGGACGTAAAATTGCCATCTCGGAGTTTAGAGGCCAGCTGAGTGCCAGTGGGTGTTATTTTCACAACTTTCCTGATTGCTGAACGGAACCGACACGCTCTTACTCATCGCAGTGGATATCAAGGAGCTCAAACTACTCGGCGCATTCAATCATCCAAATATCGTTCGATTCGTAGGTGTTCTCCTTTCTCCAGGCTTGTGCCACATCTGACTGTGATCACCATATTAGCTTGGAGTTAGTATACCAGAGAACACCAAGGACATCCCGGTCATGATTGTCAGTGAATTGTGCTCGAATGGCGATCTTTTCGATTATGTTCGGAATGTGAGCGCTCCTTCCCTACACAAAGTTGTACGTCACACTTTACTTTCTTTCACCTTGACTTCTGGTTGATTTTTTGACGTATAGCTTCAAATGGCCTTGGACATCGCTCGCGGTTTGGAGTACCTGCATACGCGAAAGCCCTCCATCATCCATCGCGACTGTAAATCTTCCAACATCCTCATCACCGCTAAAGGTACGGCAAAAATTGCTGACTTTGGACTGGCCAAAGTGAAGCAGTCCACTCGGTCAATGGTTCGCAGCCTGGTTGGGACAGTTAATTGGCAAGCACCAGAACTATGGCATGCTCATCCAAAGTACAATCACAAAGTGGATGTTTTTTCTTGTGCCATGGTTTATTGGGAGATGCTCCAATGGCATTTACCAAATAAGAAGTTCCCATGGGAGGTATGTTAACGATGATGACTTGTTGAGTTTCCAACTGCTGAGTCTTGTATATAGGGAATGAATGAGCATGCCATATATGAAACTGTGGGTTCAAAACGGCAGCGGTAAGCGATCTTCTGGTTCTTCTACCGCCTTTCAGTTGCCCATATCTATTACTCTAGCCCATCAATAACTGGCCTGCGAAAGCAATGGTGTCCTGAAATCGTTGACCTTCTAGAACGCATGTGGGCTCACGAACATCAAGATCGGCCCACTATAAGCGAGGTCGTAGAAGCCGTCCAAGAACTGCTCGCCAAATACTAAATTCCTCAACAGTGGCGTCAACAACCCACTGCTCATCGCTGTCTTTCTTTCATATCATCATGTTGTATTGTTCCTTTCGTTTCCTTACTGAGCACACACAGGCCCATACACCCTTTTATATCATTATCATCCACCATACTTTATCTACGGTATACTCTAGAATTGGTTTTCATGAGTCTCGCCTTCTCATTTTACTTATATCAAAATTTCTCATGATGGCCTTTTCTTTATCTTTGGCAAAATGCCATCATGCTAAGTTAACTGTGTTTTGAACGCAGAAGTCCAATATCCACCTCATCCAATGTATCGTAGTACAAGAGCAATGAGAAATGAAGTCAAGGTGCCAAGTGGACCCAATTTTAAAACCTATGTACGTACACTACGACCTCTCCGCTTTGAATCTTGAGATTTTCTTCTGTGAAGTTTCATTCGATTGAGGTGCTTGAGATCTGTCAGATTGCGTTACGGTCGATGAAAGGACAGCAGGCGGACGATCTGGGCGGTTTGTGTTGCGTGTTGGAGGAACAGACGGAGAGGGTATGACAGGCGTTCCTTGCGGGCTTTGTGGTACTGGGAAAGACGGCGAATCTACGATCATCGAGAATGATACGGCAGCTGATTTTCCTGTAACAAAATTGGAGGACGAGGAGGCCGGATCTAATAACGGTTTCCGTTCATGCACTTGAGGCGCTATTGCCTGTGAAGTTCCCAACTTTGGTGATGATCGACCAGCATGAGATACTGGGGTTATGGAAGGTGATAGTGGCTCGTGCGTAGTAGACATAGATGATGAACTTGGGATGGCAATTGGATCTGCAGGAGTTAGCCTTCCTTCTGCTGGACGAGAGGGTTTGAATTTCGAAGTCTGTGGCCGCCTAGTAGGGGGTAGGGATTTGGATGCAGAGGCATCTTCGTTGGTTGACGGTGTAGCAGTTGAAGTAGCGGCCCATGGATTCGAACGTGGAGGAATGGTATGAATGTAGTTGCCATCTGGTCCAAGATTGTAAACTTCCCCTTTTTTCAAGAGTTCGAGAACTTCTTGAAGTGCAGGGTCCTCATCTTCACTTGCACTATCTGCTTCTCCACCCACAAGCCTGCCATCTGAATCAAGTTTGCCCGTTCGGAGAGCACGCTGGACAGTCCGAGAGCCGGAAGCGGGAACAATTGATGCCCCGAGAGAAGTGGATGTTGAAGTGGATGGGGTCGGCGCTGATGCACTGTAAGCCGATGCGATACGAGTTGCTCTAAACTGAGACACTGCCGGCTTTGAAGATTCCCTGGTGGCATCAGGCGTTGATTCCTGGACGCGAGACATCCTAATTAGAAGTCAAAAGAAAACTGTGGTTGTTGTTAGCCTTACCGGGGCTGTGTCATCATGGAATGGATTCATTATGGCCTCTGCTGCATCCTGTCCAAATTTGTTACGCTTACTGTGATATTCTAGGGCAATCTGACGTTGATGTTGAACAAAGTCAAAGTCAACCTCGTCCTGCTCGAGAACGATGGATTCGTCATCGTTCTCGTCTCCGGCCGCAGTGTCAGATGATTCGGGCTCTGGCGCTGAGTCGGATTCATCGTCTGAGTCAGCAAACTTCTGTCCAGGATGGGGAGAGTTTGGAAGAGCGAGAGGGCCAGCAGGAAACCGTTCTACAACCGACATCTTCATTGGATGTTTGTCTAGCAGAGACTGAGACAACAAGGTTGGACGTTTAGATGCGCGAAGTCTGGCAAGTGTAACATCACCCCAGTCGGGGCCATCGGAAGGCTCTGGGTCTGCCGCATCGTTCGCGGAATTATTGAGTGCATCAACAAAGGCGACGGTTTTCTTCTTGAGCGAAGATCTGCTTTTATCTGCCTCTTCGTCTTGTAAACGCTGTGCCTCTTCTTTTTGTCGCTCCTTCTCCTTTGCCTTTCCTATGTTCTGCAAAAGAGCTCGACCCATCTTCTTCTGCAACTCTCTTGTGGTCTTGATGTTCGCTTTTTCTTCTGCCTCTTGTACCTTTCGTTTTTGCAGCATATCATTTTTTTCGTCTAATTCTCGTTGCTTCTCCTTTCGTTCTTCTTGATGCTCCTCTTCCTCGAGATAATCCAATATTCGATTGACTTGTTCATTACGTCTCGCTCGAGCGGAGGTCGGCAGAGAAGACAATAGAGTAAAGGGTTCCTCAATAATACTTGTTGGCAATGTTTCAGTAGTTTGGGACTGCTTGTCATCAACAGGTTCAGTAATGTCGATGATAGGTAGCCCTTCCTCATTCACGAGCTGAGGGTGCGGATAAGAAATTAGTGTCAAGACATTGAGCACAACACCATACCTCACCCCTCTCGTTCCGATGCTTGAAGCTTTCGACAACTTCAGGACCAACAAGTTCTGATAATTTTTCACTGAGCTTAGTGACAATGTCGCTGGTCAATTTTCCATCGGCGCTAATATCGATGCCTTCAGGATCTATCGCACTCAAAAGAACATGTAAGGCTGAATAAGATTGCTGAGAAACTCATGAATATTTGTATCACGAAATACGAACCCGTCTGACTTGCATCCGAGAGACTCTGTATTTTGGGTTCGGTTTGCGCCATGAGATTCGAGTTAGCTTTTGAGCAAGAGGCGCAAGACATAGCACTGCCATCATCATGATCAGGACGCGTGACATAGTGTGACGGACGCGTCGTTGGGTCTCCTTCGCGCCCTGCCATATTCTCAAGGACGCGAAATTTACTGAAGAGCGACGTGCTTTGATATCTGCTAACATGTTTGTTGCCAATGGTCTTTTAGTTTCAAGCTCTTCTTCTCAGGTCCACCACTTAAAAGACGTGGGGCCACCGCTTCCCACAAAATTGAAGTTCGTGTCAAATGGTTTACTCAGTACCTCGGGGACAACAGAAATTTCCAACGAAGAACAGCCATCTCATGATACCGAAAGGCAGGTGCCACCAGCCAGTATGTTGATTGGAAGTCTAATGCCGCAGCTTGCTTACTTAGATTCCACAGCATCGAAGAATCTTTCTTTTGTTATGAATGGCCTGCTTTCTAGTCATCCATCAAACCCAGACGTCGGTCAGTTCATTTATTTTCACAAGAATGACTGTCTATGCCTAGCTAATGCACTTGCAGTATTACCTCGCGCCGATTCCCCAGATGCAACGAACCCGAACACCCAGATTAATGCGGAATCCTTATCAGATGATGACCTACCCCCCATCTCCGAAGCATTTGCACTACCATCCCGTCTAATTTCAAGGCCAAATGCATCTACTACAATCCCCCACATACCGCGAGTGACTGTGCGAGCCACAACAAATGACGGAAAAACAATCTACTTGAGGAAGAGGAAAAAACTTAGTCCCTCAGAGCTGACTGTAAGTCAATCATGCATCGAGCGTCCGTGCAACAACTTAACTTACAATGATGTTCTCAGACTTCATCAAGTCAAAGGATCGGTAATTTGCTTGGAGTTCCTATTCACAGACTCATGGATGGGCTGTCAGCTGCCACTGCAGAAAAGCTGCAACGCACGTGCGTATTACGACAATGTGAATTCTCAACTTGATATAAAGATGACCTTTTAGTGACCAGAATCCTCAGCATCAAACGCCCGATACAAATATTGTCGAAGACACCCTCTGGGTCGACAGGTACCGGCCGCAGAAATTCACCGACCTCATAGGCAATGAAAGGGTAGCGCGAGATGCAATGGCTTGGGTAAAACAATGGGATTGGTGTGTCTTTGGAAAAACCAAAGGCAAAAAACGCACCAGAGATGACGATAATGTCAACCTAGATGAATACCGTCGACCTGAGGAAAAGGTACGAATATCATCACCCCAAATCTTCATTTTTGACCGGTTGTCAGATTCTTCTGTTATCAGGACCTCCTGGACTCGGAAAAACAACACTGGCGTATGTTGTGGCTCGACAAGCGGGTTACGAAGTCATGGAGATAAATGCAAGGTTGGCAACCGACAATATCATGTATTTACCATTTTTAATTTCCGTAGTGATGCGCGCTCTGGCCTTGTTGTTGACGACCGAATACGACCTGCTTTAGAGTCAGGCTTTGCCGTCGGTAGTACAAAACCGGTACTTCTAGTTATTGATGAAATAGACGGCGCTACTGGGACGGGCGAGAACGTGAGTGCCGCATACTTTCGTCATGACAATTTTCCTCACGCTTTCCTCACGCTTTCATAGTCTAGTACGTTCATTCATAAGCTAGTGCAACTCATACACAGTAAACCAAGAAGGAAGCGTATGTTTTACCATCCACAGTCCACATGGAAGTGTGATCTGACAGTCAGATCAGAACGCACAGGTCAAGCTCGCGATCCCCATGTCAAAAGACCAATCCTTCGGCCAATTATCTGCATCTGCAACGATGTAAACGCTTCCTCGTTGGCTAAGCTCCGACCTCATGCCCTTCAAATCAGATTTAGTAGACCTGCTGATATCCATATCGTGAAGCGGCTCAGAGAAATTTGCCAAATAGAAGGCCTCAAAGCAGATTCTCGCGCCCTGAGTACATTGGTTAGCATCGCAAAAGGTGACCTTCGAGGTTGTCTTAATACGCTACAGGTATGTGGAATGGCCCTTTTTTTTTTTTTCTTACTGTCCTTTAATGCTTCCCTAGTTCATCAGAGCTCGTAGCGAAGATGTTACTGAGAGCGTCATACGGAAAGCCACCTATGGTATGAAAGAGGCGGATGCAACTGTAATCTCTGTCGTTAATAATCTGTTCAACCCTCTATCGAGAAAGCGTGTCAAAGAACTGGCTCTAAACGACGAAGAGGAGGCTCGATACGTCCTCCGTCTCAGTCGAGAAATCGAAGGCAGTGGTCGCGAGAGTGCTATCGCCTCGGGTTAGTTCCTGCCATTCTTTGCATCTTAATTTATGAACCTAACCTTTTCTGCAGGGTGCTTTGGCCATTACGCCACTCTTCGCCAACATGATGCTAATCTTTCAAGGCATGAACGAGCAAATAAATGGCTAGTTACCTTTGATTCGTTCTCTTCTGCCATGTACAATGATGGCGATTTTGCGCTAAATCAATATCTTCCTTATACCCTGGTACCCTTCTACCCCCTGTTCCAAGAACGAGGCGGAGACAGGGTTGAGCGAAATCAGGCCGATTGGGATGTGGGTCCAACTCAAACTGGTAAATCAGTATAGCTGGCTGAATCTAGGACTATAGAATCTGCAATTAACACGAAGCAACGAAGAGATATACAAGTCACTTTCTCGATGTTTGCGAAACGCCACCGTTCGCCATGGGGGTGACTTCAGACATCTTGTCAGTACCCCAACATTGCAGCTGGAATTTGTGCCATTCATCAATAGGATAATATCTCCACCTCTTCGACCTGTCAGTCACCTTCTACCCTTGATTCGGTTGCTCTATGGTCTAATGTTTTGGCACTTTCATATCAATTCAGGTGAACAGTCAAGTGATTCGACCCCAAGAGAAAGCCCTGATGGCTCGTTTGGTGGACATCATGGCATCGTTGGAATTGCGTTTCGTTCAAGAACGAGCAGAAGACGGACAATTATCTTATCGTTTGGATCCGTACGTGGTCTATTGTCAAATAACATTATTTAGCTAAAATTTGACAGGCCCATTGACGTTTTCATCACCTATGACGGGAAACGTCCAATCGATATCGCTGTATCGCGATATGCTGTCCGTCATTTAGTCTCTGCAGAGGTTCGTATGCATGCTGCACGTATGCCTCGCTCAAATTCACTGACCCCGTTTAAAAGATTGATGCAAAATTGATCGCACGAGATACAGAATTTGTGGAAAAGGGCAAGCGAGGGAAACATGATTTTTTTGGGAAATCTGCCGGGTAGGTGGCGCAGCCTTCAGTCCGACCGCCACTCCTAATTGTCATCCAGTTCACGAACTGAGGAGGACGTTGATACCACTCATCCAAATAAACGTCCAAAGCTAGATTGTCAAGACATTGCCGACAAAGTAAGTTACCTGTAATGTCCTCGTTACAAGTAAGCTTACATGTACGTAGCCCCCTACGGATTTTTTTGGACGACTCATTACTACAACGTCCGCAAGCATTCCAAAAGCCGCGGTGCGAAAAAATGTAGAGAAAAGATACCGAGTGACTTATCGTTACCTGGAGGGAAATTCAGCAGCAGTGCGACGGCCTATTAAAGTAAATACATTTTTCTGACTGGGTAAAGTAAGAAGGAATGCCTTGTGGACCAAGGTGTTGTAACAATTGATGATATAAATTATTTGACACATCCTAGCTGGCCCCTTTCCATTCAAGTTCACGAATTAAACAAATGGCGTTGGCCGTTCTTTATCAGAGAAGAAGCTCGACGCGGCGTCGGAATAACCAAATATGCCTCTTGGGCTGCCTTACAACTTCGGCTCTTCGAAGATCTTTCAAAAGAATCTCAGAGTACCATCAAGAAATTTTCATTGGCACAGCGATGCCCGATGACCATGGCATAAGTCATCTGCTCTCCAACGATGCAGTCTGGCTCCACTTTCTTGCTCTCGTCTGCTGATAAGCGACTGGTCACAATTCATCTTAGCAATTGGGCGAACATCATTAGAACTATGATGTGATTAGTGCCTTACCCTTGGTATTTCAGCACTGGATCTTGTGGTACGTACCTAGTACCGCCGCTTTCTTAGTAACTCCCGCTCATCGCTACTTTTATTTCCTGTTTTTTTCACACTTATAGTATATCGAATCGATAAGCCGAGGAATATAGTTATCGAAGGACACGGAGAGTTCAACCAAAGCCAAATACTGTCACCGCGGCACCGCTTGTAAACCGAATGAAACTTATACCGCCGCCGAATCGGTCATAATTATCCTCGATACCCTGTCGTTCATCGTTCAAGAAGCCTTCCAGAAACCGGGTTCTTACCTGGGGCCTAGACCCGTCCTTTCCATTTGCATTCGGAATCTGTCTTTCCAATCTCATTCGACGCGGTGGTCTGTATCTAAAGGCAATGTAATACGCGTGCTTACATATCTTTCTGTCCTCAAGATATAAAAGCTGGCCTGCAATCTCCCTCATTCCTTAGAATCCCAGTAATCTGCCTCTGAATTCATCTGCTACCAAACAGTCCCATTCTCCAAAATGCTCTCCTTCAAAGTCATTGCTGCTCTCGCTCTCCCTCTCTTGGCGGCTGCCAACCCCCTTGTAAGCTTTGCTCTAGCCAGGGTATACGTATTATTATTAACGACGGTACCATGTAGGCCGCCAGGACTGGGCCATGCAATACCGGCACCTTCCACTGTTGCGAATCAACGAGCGCTATGTCGGGTGGCGGTAGCCTTCTCGGCGTTCTCGGTGGTTTGTTAACCGGCACAGGCTGTTCCTCCACCAATATTTTATTAAACCCCAGTTCCTGCAACCAGCAGGCCGTCTGTTGCGAAGGTAACAGCTTCGTCAGTACACCATCCTGTATAGTGCCCGATATTATCTTGCTGATAAAACATGCAGAACGGGTTGGTCGCCTTCGGATGCACTCCCATCAACGTCAATTTGTAATTTTTTTGCAGAGGGTACACGGCGTATGCCATGGTGTTTTGAACTTGAAGGACAATCCGAAAATATCACGTAGTTGCTACCAATGTTATGTTGTTTGTTTTGCTTGCACAAGTCAGCGGCGCATGAATCAGTTTACGGTAGGCGGGGTTACCCAATTAGGGTGTAATGTGTCTACAACATCATGCCCACCTTGTACCTCCGCACGTTTAAAAGAAAACCACCCGCACACCCAAGGCTGCCGTCTATGTCTCACTCAACCCACAAAAGCTGCGAACTATGCTAGAGTCAAAAGCAGGAAAGGGAAGCTGAGGAACTTGACTGAAATATTATTAGATATTTTGTTTGAAGTCTTCGGCCAACTTGAGCCCGTTGACCTTCTTCACCTTTCCAGAGCAACCAAGGACCTTCGCATCATCCTCATAACCTCGATCTTCTTGTGGAAAATGGTATAATTTTACGCCTTTATTATCTCTTCTCTCTCTCTCTCAAAACAGAGCACTGTAGGCTTATCAGAATCTATGTCATCCTCCACCTCTTTGTCCCCCAAAGGTCAATTTGAGACATTATACCAACTTTCTCTATGGTCGAAATTGTCACGTTTGTGGCCCTTCATTCGATGTTGGCGTCATAACAATTATCTGTGTTAGTTTTGTGCTTCTGTGTACGGTACTTATCCTCACTACAGTGCACCAAAATAGTATGTTTTTCTACTTCAGCTTTTATGTCTTTGGCTACCATGCTCCGACTTTGCAGCTTGATGAATAGTCACAATACAATTCAAAAAACCACCCTCGAAAGAAATACCCTTAGATTGTGTGCTTCGTCCGCCACGAGAAATGCCGTCTAAACTAGGTATATACACAGTGGAGCTTTTGACGTACGATCTACAGTCCCGTCGGTGTACGTTCTCAAGAGAGAATATAATCAGAAGCTTCGAGCATTACAAGCAATAAAAGACGATGCTCTTGCGTATAATAGCTTCTCCCATGAGCAAAGTATATTGAACCGGAAGCGTCATCATGCAAGTCTCTCTTTCCTTCACTTGCTCGAATTCTACTGAGATTACTTACAATCCGTTCCATATTTTACTGCTCTTTATGAAAACACAGAATTATCCAGAAAATTCATGACGAAGATTCGTGAGTCTGATAGTTATGGACCGATTCATCTCACCTTCGTCATAGGATACGGTAGTGAACTTGACGGTTTCCTGATATGGCGCTTGCCCGGTGTCAAATTTAACAAAGAACTAAGCGACCAGGGTGAGGATAGTCCACTAAGAGTCATGTATTGCTCATCATTTCCTACTTATTCATAGAGTGGGAGAGAATGAAACATCGTCTCATCGAGCTGTTAGACTACAAAAGACAGGAAAATCCAAAAAGGAAGGTGATCAAAAGATTGACATGGCGTATCCAGTAATTATCAATGATTGTCACCCGCTTTTATGACAAGACGTCAAGGCCTTTTTTATTCCTTCGGCCGTTCATTTGGTAAAGACGCCACCGGTCGTCGATCTTATAAAGAATGCGTCCATCTCCCAACAGATGACTGATAGCGAAATTCAAGACCCGATGCCGCATGTATCTGGCATCACGTCCTGGAGAGAATCAGCAGATAAATGCCTACTTGATCTCCTACCTCAGAAGTTGACCTCGAGGGCGGCTAGAAAAGGAAAAGAGACCAGCACTAGGCGTTTGGAACTTGCCATTGGTATCGGGAACCAATCTTCTATCCCCGGATTTTGATGCATGAGTGTCTAATACATGGACGACTTGATGATCCCGAGGAAGAGAGCGAGGATTATGGCGTCGATGATGGCGTCGATATAGACGAAGAGGATGAGAAAGAAGATAGAGACGAAGACGGCAAACATTTTCCTGAGCAGAAAAACTCCCGCCAATATGTCGACGTCGATTCTGTCTGGAACAAATCTCATGTTGGTACGGCTCAGAATGGAACGAAGGCAACAATCAGGTCGCATTTGACAACGAGGTTTCAGGTTTTGCCGAAGTCATCGTCAAAGTTTGCGGAGAGGATCCTGATTTGACCAAATGAACAAGATTAACGCGAGAGTCGAATGCTTAAGGTACTCCAAGGAAGGCCGAATTCGAAAAAGACTTGTTATGAATTGGACGACAGCGGTGAAATAATCTGTCTGAGTATCTGAACCGGAATATCACTGAAGATTCATATTAGATTCTGCATGACATTGACAAACATTTCCAAGAGCCTCCAGATGATAAAGGCTGGCTGTTAATCGGCAAGGAAGACACCATCAAGGCCAAAAAATTGGAACATAATGCATAAGCTCTCATCCAAATGGCCCAACTTGGTCGAGATTGCGCAAGCTGATGGGCTTCATCATTGTTTTTAACTAATTCCCGTCTCACTTCTCTCTAGCGACACCAGCACTCCCTATTTTTGTCTACCCCTGGATGTGCCCACGAAAAGGCCTTCTTATGCTGTCAAAATCTGAGCATTACGGTTTAGCGATGTCAGGTTATTGCATATTGGTCCGCCAAGATCAAATGCAATGCTTTCGGTGATGGTTTGCAAGTCCTTACCCTCCAAAATCGATGCGGCCGCCTCGAGTTGCCATCCATAAGGTTTCAATCCCGATCTCTCCTCTGACAGTTGTGAAATTTAGTCCAAGTCCAGCTCACTTGCTTTGCACCGAATCTCGACAAGCTTCAACCTTTTTCTGACCTTGAGCAGGTTCGGTACGAGTGGCCATAATATGGAATTTGTGTTTCTCATTGCATATAATCGTTACATAACTATAGAGATCAGACTCGAGGCGGAAATGTTGGAGAGGAGCTTAATCGTGCCGGCAGTCACGTTAAACCGTTCCCCGCTTTTTGGCAATGCCAACCCAGCCAGGATGGCTACCTGTGTAGTCTGATCTTCACAAGTTGATGCAAGTTGGACGGGGGGTGGCTTTTACAGACTACCACAATGCATCTAACTCCACCTAGTCATACATTACTAACCTTCAAGTTTATACCTTCCAAGCTCAGTTGACCGTTGATGGACTTCATGAAACTAGAACTCCTGGCAACCATCAAGAACTAGATCTAGTGAAACGGAAACAAACTAAAATGCTTTAATATTATTTTAAAGACATTTATCTTATTCCATTACTTGCAACGAATACCAAGATAATAAAGATACAATAGAGAGATACGAGGCTAGATGTTAAAATGAATTTCTTTAAAATACTCTCAACTTCAAAATCTCCTTCAAGAAAAAACTCATGCTTTCGAACCCGCTTCAGACGGATTCTATAACGTGTAGCGGAAATCACGGTTCTGAATATCTGTGAGGTCAAGGAAGGCCTGGTTTGAAATTGCATAGTCAGCAATCACCGAGATTTTTTTTTTCTTTGAAGCTATCGTGATAAGTACCTTGTCAACACGTTTCTCGGACTTGATACCATCTTCTGTTCCTTGCGTGACATATACGTCGTCATATGTCTCGTCCCGTTGCTCGCCATCCCGCCGTTTGTTCTCAGATTGTAGCAGGTAGCGGAGACTGAGAATCAAGATGGTACAAGCACCAATGGACGCCGCAATGATCGCCCAAGGGACATGATTACTAGGAAAGGATGATTTGAGTTTTTTATTTATTTTACAGGTAACAATTTCAATGATGTTGCTTTACCGTGGTTGATATTGCTTCTTCCACATAAAAGGTCCAGCTGCATTACCAATGGCATATGCACTGAGAATGATAGCATTGGTAGTAATTCCTGAAAATCATGTTTAAAAAGATGGGAATGAAAAAAATCAGAAGATAAATGGGTATACGCTTTGTGTGACCAGCTACAATGGATCCAACCCATCCCAGAAGTATCACAAATGGTGTAAATACAAAGACTGTTGGAAACATGAGTAACTCATGATTACCGTGCTGAAAACAAGCTCACTTGAGATCCAGTATGAAAATAACAAGCCGATTCTGTTATTCGATGGCAGCGTATTGACCAGAACAGTCCCAAGAAGTGCTGGGATAAACATAAGGGCGGCTGCATATCCACGACCAATGGCGCGCTGGGACGCCAATGTCACACCAAGCCAGATAGTAAGAACTGAAAATTTCAGAAGTCTGATTGAAGCTGTAGCCCGCCCATAGGAGTTGAACACAAACTTTCGACACCTCCATCTACGCATCCTAGTAGTGTGGTTTGAAAGAGGGTAAAACCAAATTCATTAACGATAAGTTGCCTCTGGTTCGTTAGCTGCGAAACTGGTGGGTGAGAAAAAAGCATCTAAAAAAGGGGATCCAAAAATTGAAATGCATATACCGAGTTGACGATGTTGCTGGATGATGATAATCATCTAAATCAACACATCTTTCTATAGCTTCTGAAACACATACCTAATTGCGGCGAACAAAGCCATTAGCCACACTTTGGGATCACGGAGTGTTTCAATGAATCTGTCACCATCATCAGGAACAAGTTCTGGCTGATACCTATGATATGAACTTACTGGTCTCGCTTCCAATGCTTGTTCTCAACTCCAGATTGATTTGATTTGATTCGTAGGATAGCGAGAGCACGTTCTTCTGGTGTTAGAAAGTACGCTGTTGTAGGAGAGTCCGGAAACAAAAACCTGATATCACAAGATCACAAGATTACTATTCCGTTAATGGTAAAAATAGCAGACGTACCAAAACAACACTGATGTCACAAGGGTAATAAAACCGGTGATAATCATCAACCTACAGAAAGAGTTTTGCATCATGACATATCCACAATGGTTGAATAGTATTCATTACCATTGCCATGCCATGAACTGGTGTGGCTGACGGACGCCATAAATAAGTACACAGCTTTCATCGAATGGAAGGCACTCATCCACCTTGGCGTGCAATAACCCAAAGCTGACCAAGCCGAGGAAGATGATAGCGAAGCCATTCATAAAAACTAAGCTAGTATAAGTCAATATGTAAAGATGAAAGAATAAATGAACGTACACCAATAACCAACTCGCTTGGTTTGTTCGGCGCGAGTGTAAAACATGGAAGTTACGATCATGAAACCTGGTGTGATAGCACCTAGATATTCACGTTGAATTGAGCAAACCCTCGCGTATAGGCTAACTTGGATGCACCTTCACATGCACCCAAAATGAATCTAACGGCAAATAACGCTCCAAAAGACTTGCAAGCAGCGTGCGCCAGGAGGGCAACTGCCCATATGAAGATATTAATACTAAGAATTCATCTCCTTGTGAAAGACTGAAAAAGTAGGCAAATTTAGAATTAAGTACCTCATCCATTTTCCAACAGGGAACCTTTGCAGAGCTAGATTTTGGGGGTACTAAGGAGGACTGAAACTTAGAGCGGACAGAATTTTAAAGAAAAAGACGCACTTCGAAAACGAGATAACTCAAATAAAATATAGTTCCAAGCCAATTGAACTGATTCTGATTTAAATGTGCGCCTGGCCTGGGATTAACGACACTGGCATGAGAAAGGACGAGAAACCGCTGGAATAAATAGTTCACAAGATTCCAAGAACAGCGGATTGTCCAAGCGTCGTCTTGTCCGCGAAGGCCATTCTGTCAAGTGACGGGCGTTGTGTAAAACTGCAACTGAACATGAGCTTTTCCAGCTTACAGGTACATGACTGTCAATGAAGATTGGGCATATGTTAATTTCCTGGATAAATGAGAGTTACGTACTGCACATGAGTGGCATGAGATGCCAGTCGATTTTGCGCCTACAATGGAAGCGTTCATCCATCATTGGCTATACGATAAGCTTGGACGGACTCCATACCTGATACGAGCTGCAACGTCGGGATCCAGGGGCTTATCCGAGTCTAGTCCAGCAGCGACATCCACTTCACGTATGTTCACCGTATGTCCATGGTGAGCGTCTCGCTTCTCGGACATTTCACTGGGAGAAACCATAGCGGAGGGAAATACAAAATGAAGCAGTTGTAAATTGCAACCATTTTTATGCAAAATGGCCGCAACGCCCGTGATTCGCCTGCTATAAATTGGGATGTGGCTTTACCGAGGTGATTGGTGAACCCTGGAAAGATCATTTAGATCGTTCCGAACAGCACGTAATAATAACGAACGTTAATCGTGGTGATATTTACATATTCCAACAATATCTCCGTGTCGTCGCCTTACCCACAACAGATACCCTCCCCCAAAAGCTAGTTTGTAACTCTGGCATTTTACATCACTCACGGTCTCTTATTCAAAAAAATTTGAGATTTTCAGAAGGTGATAACTGATGGTTCTGTAAATTTTCATAAGATAATCTTACGTTTGTTTGACTTTTTTTACAGAATTCCATTGATTGACTATGTAGTAAATGATTAACGTATCAGCGGCCTAAAATTTACAGGCCATAGACATGGCATGAGCTCTTGAGAATGAACTGACAAAAGTGACGACAAAGCTAAGTGTTTACAGCGATATACAGGGAAAATGATCGGAAATTTCCAGATCACATGTTTTCAACAAACCTGCTAATAGCACTCGCTCGATGTCTGAAAAGAAAGCCGCTGAGACCAAGGAATGGGCCTTAGAGCCAGAGACAGAGTATAGGTTTGAACTAGATCCTGGGACATCGCTCGCTATAAAGGTTCGTTCGTCTTCATCCTTCCAGAATCCAAAGTCATCTTGTTCTTGTTGGTATGTCTTTAGCTCACACAAGGCCGTGCCGAAATTTTTGGATTTGAATTAGCAGAAGGAAAAGTTTATCTTTTCGGTTTCGAATGCAAAGCCGCTGTCTATACATGGCAGGGATGCGTTCTTGAGATGAGCAATCCTTCAACTTCCACAAGATGATGATACGCGTCTTATCTCTCTCTGTTACACGTTACAGGTGAACCATCGACCGAATACGTCTCCGATGAAACACCTATGCGAACCTATGCCAATCTTCACACAGCCTTGGAGCAAATGCGCGTCTGTGCTCTTAGTCACATTCGTGGGATCTCAGTTCCACCCCGAGAGAAATCTAATTGGGACCCTCCGAGAGTCCTTGTAGTGGGACCCGAACACTCCGGAAAAACGACAGTTTGCAAGATCCTCTCCAATTATGCAGTCCGTGTGGGCCAGAATTGGTCACCTTTTCTTGTCAATGTTGATCCGAGCGAGGTACATTAGTAAATTTTAATCAGGCTAGTTTCTTATCAACTGCGTTGGAAGGGAGGTTGGGCTTCCCCCGGAGCCCTTTCTGTGTCGCCAGTCTATGGGCCAATAGCTACCGGTTCACCTGCAAATCCCTTAGGATCCGCTGCAACGACAGCCCCTATGGCATTGGCATCCAATGCCCTTCTTCCTCTGGTGTATTGGTATGGCCATCCGGAGATCAAGAGAAACCCACTTTTGATGGATAGACTCATACGCAACCTTGGGGAAAATATGAATGACCGCTTCGAAATTGATCCAGAAGGTCAGCTGTCAATGCTTTGGGCCGCTCAATAGTTTTACTCTTATCGACGAAAAGTCTATTTACACTAATTAGGCCAAGCATCTGGAATTATAGTGGACACCCCTTCCTCTTTCGCGTCAGGACCTTCAACGAGTGAACACCGACAGAAATTGATCAAGGCTTGTGTGGATGCTTTCAGAAGTTTGTTTCAGTTGAACATAAATCACGATCAAGGCTGACAGTCTCCTGCTAAACAGTCAATGTTATCCTCGTTGTCGGCCACGAGAAGTTGAACGTTGAAATGCAGCGACTGTATGGCTCACATTTGATAGTCGTTAAAATCCCAAAATCTGGTGGAGTATGTAAAATCAAAATTTTACAATGGTTTTGGAGATTTAATACTCGACTTGCATTTCCAAGGTTGTCGAGGTGGATCATAGCTATCGAGAACGAATCCACAACTATCAATTACACAATTACATGTATGGTCAAGTTATTCAACCACCACCAGGAATTACAAATGGTACGCTTGGTGGCGAAAGTCTGAGTGACTTCGTCCTGTCGCCGTCCTCCACTGTCATCAATTTCGGTGATCTTCAAATCTATCGGATTGGCTCAGGTAGGTGTTATTCTTCATAGTTGGGATGTTGTCCCTGAGAAAATTGATCAGAAAATATGGCTCCCTCTGACGTATTACCCGTTGGTGCCACACGCGTCGTATCAGAAATGCAACCTGCTCTTGTCGATCCAGCATCATTCGGCTCTGGTTTGCTCAACTGTGTTCTAGCGCTTCTTGCACCACCAAACCCTGATGAGAATGAAAGATACGATGAAGAAATACTGGACCTGACTGTCGTTGGGTTCCTCATTGTGTAAGTGATCGAGGACGATATAATATGTAAACCTGACATTTCTATGCTAGGACGAACATTGATATTCCAAAGCGAAAAATGACCATTTTGGCGCCTAATCGTGGCACTTTTACTGGGAAGACTGCGATCGCGGGATCCTTTGAATGGCAAGAACAATAAAATATATTTTGTCGAGATCACAATCCTGTGTACTTTGATAGCTGTGCTTAAAATGAATTTCTTGCACTGTTGTAGTGTGTGTTCGTGTTTGTTTAACGCTCTTGAGTCATTTGCCATCGTATGAAGCAGCGAGTACAGAAGGCCCCTCGCCATGTCTGCCTTTACTCGTCTACTACACGTCCCAGCATCCCGTAGAACATATTCGTCCTTCTTTTCTTCGAAATCTGGCGGGGGACGATACTTCAACTCCGCTAAATCTCCAAAGAGTACAACTGTTGCACTCAAGAATAATAAAACCAATGTGGACCCATCAGAAGTTCAAAAAGATGGTGTTCAAGCAGGCTCAGCAAGTCAAAATACTGGGGCTAGCCAGAATCCAATAGCGGACGCTCAGTCATCACAGACTGTGTCTGGTTCACCGTCGGCAGATGAAAGCTCCAAAACCGTTACACCTCAAACTATGGAACTATCCAATGCCTTTGCTGAACTCTCCAATAGTCTTATGCCACAGCTTATCATCACCCCAAAGGACTTCAAGACTCATCAATTCTTCTCGCTCCACAGACCTTTACTCCTTATCTCTCAACCAACATCCATCTTCCGACCTATTCCTCCAAACCATTCCATCTTTGAGGCTGTACAACCATCATCGGCGCAGAATCCATTCGTTTTTGATCCTCTTTCAGAGCCTTTGGTCGACGCGGACGCCGAGGCTGCTCGCCAGTTGACCCGGGCCCTGACGATGAACAAGGCTGGGGCAACTGTATCATGGGAGGATACGTTGAAACATCTGGGATTGGATCTTGCTCAAGATGCAGATCGAGTCAACCTTCAGCAGCAGTTCGATAAGGATTGGCAGGATGTTATGATGGATAGCACGAAGAGGAAGCGACGGAAGAAGATGAAGAAGCATAAGTGAGTTGTTTGGACCTTGTTTCTGTCTTGCTGTGATGTCCTATCGTATTCTTTTTCATCCTGTTCGGTTTCTGTGATGGACCTTGTTATTGACCTCTTTCTTTTTCTGCAGGCTAAAGAAACGCCGAAAGGTCTGCTTTTATCTCCCTTCCTGTGTTCTGTGACCAATGAACTGAATTTTTTTCCCCTCTAGGCTACACGTTCTGAAAGAATGAAGCTCAAGTAACATGAGTTCATGTTGGTGGACGTTTCGCATCACAAGTTGTCTATCAGCTATGTAGTCAACAATGCATTATTTTATCTCGACACCTATCATATAGTTTTTCGTAACGACGAAATAAGCTGCTACTTCAATATCATGAACAAAGATACAATCGCTGAAAGGCTACAATACTTCTATATTATGAATATGACTCAAGCTATTGGTTTAAGATTTATGTTTCCAATAAAAAGATAATAAAGTGCAGTTATACATAGTCTACACCTCTCAAGTTACCGTCACAATCTCACCCCTCCCATCTTTCAAAATGACAAGTTCACATTCAATCTTTTCGCCCGTATCTAAGCAGACCACATCCGTAGGATCGACTGCCGTGGTTCTGATCTGCCGTTTCTCGAAGAAGGATCGCCCAAGGACGACGTCAAAATGAGGCTCTTCAGAAAGGTAGACTTGAACAGCCACCGTCCTCGATACAGCTGAAGTATTGCCTGGCCCGGGTGTCGCGTCTTCAGTTTCTCGTTGTTTCCTTCTGCTATTCTTCGTTTTTCCTTGTGGACCCATCATCGGCAGGGGTGGAGAAGAAGAAGGAGCAGGTATACGAGGAGACGAAAATGGGGTATGTGAAGGCGTCGGAGAAGGAGGGGGAAAGGCATCCGGATGATCGGCAACAGGGAGATTGGGCTGAGAAGATGAAGGCATAAGTGTAATTGGCCATAAACCGATATTTACAAGTCCTCCATAACCATAATTTCCTGGAGCTGCGTCGAGAGGGATGAACCCATGCTTGATGGCGAATTTGCGGGAAATATAGACGTGCCGGTATCCTGATTTGAGGAGCATTCGAACTGTATATAGGAAAGGTCAAAGGTCGACTCATGCAAGTACATTTAAATCCCAACGAACCATTCTGAACGGGACCAATACTCCCCATGACTGTCCGTACCCCGTTTTCAGAATGAAATCTCTCGAATTCTTTCTTGAACTTCGGTATACCATCGTCTTCAGAATCATCATTGGCGTTTTTTCCTTTTTTGCTTCTCCGAGTAGAAGAATTAGAAGGTGCAGGAGAACGCCTTGTTGACGATACATGTGCTTGAGAGGGCTGAAACCTGTAAAATGAGGCATTGAGATAGGCAGGCGGGGTAGGCATGGACTCCTTTGGATTATGAAGATGAAGAGTGGGCACACAGGGCATTGAACTCCGTGAGGGGTTTATGGATGGTGGAGAATTGGGGAGCAGAGAGCGTGAGGTGGAAGCTACAGGGGCCTCAAGTGATTCTGATTTCGGATGAGTCTCTTGGTCGTGTTGTTGTCTCCGCCATACAAAAATGGCATAATCTGAATCTAATTAGAAGATAACTGTGAGATCCCTTGGATAAACGCCTAGCAAATAAGGTGGCTGACCATCGTCCAAAGTCCATATGGCATCATTGTACTCATATTTCAGCCATCCAGGACCTACTCGCTGACCATAGTAATCAGTGCTTGCTTTCCGGCTAAGCTTGTTGTACAAGTCCAGTAAAGATTCCTGTGTCACTGATATAGAATCGTCAGCAGTTTGAACTGCATGAAGATGTTTTAGCAACCAACGGGAATGTATAATCGCAAATGAAGACGTTGGTGTATGTATATTGAGCACAGAAGGAGCTTCAGGCATTGGTTGATGGTTGTGGTTGTTGACAAACCCTTTTTATAGACACAAACTGATCGCATTTTACAGTAGTCTTTACATATATACAAAACTTCATTTCTTCACCTTACTTTGGTATATTGTCTCTCGCTTGCTGCTTGATTCTCCTCCTAGATATTCTGTTAGCCTCTTGCAACACTGTCAACATATTCAAAAGCTTACTCATACGCCGTCTTGTCGTTCCTGCGTACATTATCAGCTTTTGTAAACCGGCTTCCTTAAACAAGCAACTTACTTGAACATGGTATAAGCGTCACTTTGGGCTGGATCGTTGACGTTGGGGTTATCAAGTAGATCTTGGATCCCCAAAAGAATCTGCAACCAAGTTAAGGATATATTCTGAAAAAGATCCTTTGAACCATGCTTGCCTGTTTAATCGTGATCGCCGGTTTCCATGACTTCTCCTCATCAAGGATAGACAGACAGACAGTACCAGACGGATATACGTTAGGATGGAAAAGTGGAGGACTAAATTTGCCTGCCAAAAAAGTTCATACAAACGAGGAGCTTGAAAGCCTGAAAGGAACTCACACTTGGGTGGCTTAGATGGATAATCTATATGCAAAAACTTTTGATTCAGACGGATACAAGATACGAGATGCGCCAGCACCTTACCTTCAGGGAAATTCATGATCAATTTGAATAGACCTCCATCCCAAGCCGTCTATGAAAGAAAGTCATCAGCATTTGAACTAGAATGAGACTCGTCGCTGCATTGGTTTCTGATGCGTCATGAACGCGTCAAGTAGAAGCAAGAGATGGTGTCACTTACCTTGGCTTTTCCAGGAATCCCGACCTCCCATTCCATTAGATTCATGGAACCGTCTGCCGCTTTCGCAGGTTTAGCATAGAAGCCCTAAGGTGGTTATTTGTTAGTACAGACTGTAAAAGAGGCTCGGAACGGGAGTAGACTAATAAGAAGATCGAAGTCTTGCGTCGGTTTAAAAAGAGCCTGGACGCCAGAAGCTGCTCATCGGGGAGCATGGACTATTACCGAAGAGAGGTGGTACTCACAAAGGGGTGGTCCTTGCGCCATTGTTTGCGTTCCTCGGCGAGGCGTGTTCGACAGATACCTGACATAGTATGAGATGTGGTAAGGAGTGGTAGAGGCTCGAGGCTGGTCCCTTGCTTTGATCGTCCATTTTGTACCCACCTTTATTGTGGCTGAGTCAGCAGCCTTGCAATGTACGCTGACAGCCAGGAAATTAGATTACTTTCAGATGCGCAAGAGCGTCACATAGTTATCGTAACTTTCAATAAAAGCACATCTCCCCGAGAGACACAACCACAAGCCTAGTACACTAACTTTTCTATAGCGTTTTTGATAGTGGTAATCTGACTGGAGAGTTCCTTTGATTCACCAGTGGTAACACTGGCTGAAATAACAGGCCTTGATACGTTGCAGGCACGGCCAAGGGCCACCTTGGAATCCAAGAAGATATAGGGTACGTTCTAAGAGCCTCTTGAGCATGACGGGGAAAAAATTACTCAAATTGACCAAGGCTCACCTTTTCCTCGCAGAGAAGGGGTAGATGGAGCAGGATCTCAAGAGGCTCAGTATCTGCAGTCAAAATTATAAACTCTGCGATACCACGGTTCAGTGTTTTTGTGGCTGTTACTACAAGTTCAATTGCTGATCATGTCGTCGAAGATATAGAGTAAATACCTTCATTAGCGCCTTTTTTCAATTGTTTATACTGACTAGCTTGTTGGACTAGCTCTAAAATCTGTTTGAATAGCAATGATTAAGGTTCGTTGAGCTTTTCGTTGTTCAATTTGAGAAACTCACAGAGTTGGTCAGCTGAGGGTTTGCACGAGGCCATGCCCTTGGGTCGGTTGTGTCCGCCATTATGTCTCTTCAAATGGGAAAATGTAGGTGACCTCACGGTAGATCCTTGGTCGAGTATTTGTTTAGAGTAAAAAAAAAAAAGTTGAACACAGTTGCTCGGAGACTTGTATTATGTAATGCGTTAACTTGGAGGAACGGAAGCAATTGCCATTTTTATAACCAAACTCATGATGATGTCCTGCCGATAACCATTATCACTTCCATGACCGACAAAACTGTCTATTTTGGATATGGAAGTAACCTCTGGCTCGACCAGATGAAACGCCGTTGTCCTCAAAGCAAATATATCGGCTTTGCTTCTTTGTCAGACTGGTGAGTTTGTACTCATACAACCCAGAGAACCAAAAACCCAAAACGGATGGACAGGCGATGGATTATCAATGATCGCGGATATGCGAACATAATTCCTTCTCTAGGAGATAACGTTTATGGACTCTCATTCGAACTTACGACCGAAGACGAGAGTTCCCTCGACAATTATGAAGGTTCGACCTATAAGAAATTATATTTCCCTGTCGACCTGGTTCCCAAAGATGACGTGGAGAATGGGCGCTCAGTGAAATCCCTCATTTACGTTGATGTCAAGAGGAAAACGGAGAGTGAGCCTAAGGAAGAATATATCTATCGGATGAATATGGGGATCATAGATGCTTTGAAGGAAGGAATACCAGCTGATTATATCGAGAAGTACTTACGACCATTTATACCAGAATTAGATGACAAGCTCTAGGAACTTCACTAGGAAACTTCGGTCTATCACTGGGTTGGTTATTTGCCAGCTATCTGCCCATCAAAACCCGAGACCTCTATCATCTTTCACTTTCACCTGTTTAAGTACCACGCGAACTACTAAGTTGCTGAACTACTCGGAACCTACATCATGATACGGTCCGCCAAACCCCGCTGTTAAGTATCTAATGACGTCTTTCCAAACAAAACCCTAACTGAACGCGCAACAATGGGGGGACGCGTCAGCTTTGAGATCATTTCACTTCTTTCAGCAATCCTTCATCATGAACAGTTTTGTAGAGCGATTTTCAACAATTAATCCAATCAGCCAGCTGCGCAGAGCTCAGCGTCTTGCAGAGGAAGACGATCAATTCTCAGATGTTGCATGGGGTTCGCAAGCAGGTTTCGGGAACCTCTCCAAAGGCCCACCTACATTTACTATTCCTGATGTGCTAGATGTAAGCCTGGAAAACCCATAATTTAAATCACCTCAACTCAAAGACTAGTTCGATATCTAGCCCACGGCTTTCCTGAGGTTACATACAGATGACCATGCTGATCCCAGTTGCAGAATCAAAATTCAGCACGGTACTACAACTCTTGCTTTCAGATTCCAAGGTGGCGTAATTGTCGCCGTCGATTCCAGATCAACTGGAGGCAGCTATATTGGTAAAATATAAATTATGTTTATGCCCCTAACTTTATCTGAGAAAGTATTTATTTAGCATCGGGAACCGTGAAGAAGGTTATCGAAATCAATCCTTACCTTCTCGGAACGATGGCTGGCGGTGCTGGTGATTTATTTACTGCTATTGGAATTCTTTTATGTTGAGCTCAGTATATATCCTCTAGCTGACTGTCAGTATTGGGAGAGATACCTTGGAATCCATTGCCGTCTGCATGAACTCCGAAACCGTGAACGTATATCAGTATCTGCAGCTAGCAAGTACTTGAGTAACCTTGTTTACAGCTACAAAGGGACGGGATTAAGCATGGTAAGTCACGACATTTCTTTTTTTTTTTTTTTTTTTTTTTTTTTTTTTTTTTTTTTTTTTTTTTTTTTTTTTTTTTTTTTTTTTTTTTTATTATTGTCATA
>Ga0193742_1000504_pt1 | contig 25848 bp, 30 predicted proteins | sample L2c1metaG_FD_165511 | JGI IMG/M metagenome (GOLD analysis project Ga0193742, IMG submission 165511) | Soil microbial communities from a riparian zone of the East river system, Colorado, United States - L2c1 | ecosystem: Environmental > Terrestrial > Soil > Riparian zone | place: USA: East River... | reverse complement strand
TTCATCGAGCCGAAGAGCTGCCAATATTAACATTGGGGTGCGGCAAATTACGCTGGGGCTTTGGCATGTTTATCTAAAGGAAGAAGTTTGTCAGGGTCGGAGGGACTGAGGAGATCATCAATCAACCACTCTACCTCATCAGGATCTGCAAAGATATCGTCTGTACTATCAACTGCAACCATGGAGAATAGAAATGGTGAAGATTTTGTTTGCAAATGTCCAAATGGTGACACGTACCAATCGCTGCATTCTCGTCAGCTAGTTGCCACCGACTTGTTCGGGAGCGGTTAACACCCGAATTCGTATCTTTTGGCCGATCCTCCGCATCAATAATAGCCCAGGGTACTTTAGTATAACGGGATACTTCCAGTGGTGCATGAGGATCACCGCTCGGCCCACAAATCTTGACCTCTGCTAATGCCGTCTTGAGAGCACACATCCATTTATTTCGCCGTTTCGCTGTCAAGGTAAGATTAGTGCTATTGAAATATTATTCAGAATATCCACCTTTTATTGCAGCTTGCTGTCCATTGCTCTTGTACTTGATATCTGCTGAGAGGGTCATTTTAGATTGTTCAGGAAAATCTGTTGTTGAAAGATAACGAGACAATTATATTCAGCGAAATGTACGGGTGCAAAGAGAACCGGACCTTTGACAGTCACGTCAAATACAGGCTGGTAATCTCGTTTTTCCTCTGTGACAAACTCGAGCATCTTTTCGCGTAGGCGCTCGAGGTCCTCAAATGTTGTCGAGTAGGCAACATCAAATGCGAAGCTTTCAGACATCTGGTATGTCACCAGTTAATCAATCAGTAAGAATGGACAATAGTAAAATATTCACTTCGGGGCTACGACGGATATTTTGAATGAACTAAAGGGGAAAAAAAGGTCAATAATAATTGTGGAATACGGTAGGTGGGTTCGAGCCTCACCAAGGTGTTCAATTGGTTGTTCGGAGCCTGGACAACGCCCGAAGTGGAATCTAGGAAAACTGTGGAAAGTAGACGTATCTCCTTGACTACATATGTCTCTTTGTTAAGAATGACCCGATCACCGACGTCGAAAGGGTGTTTAATGAACAAGAAAATAATGCTGGTTAGCACCTCTTGTAGACTTCCACCAATAAGCCAGCTTAAACCTAAAGATTCAAGAGGCCTCGATGGTAGTTATCAATAATATTTACAAACACTTTGAACGAACCTAGAAGCAAGGAGCCAGTTCCGGTCACAAGCGTAAGTAGCTGAGCTTCCTGAAAAGAAGGATGAACGCGCCAGACGGAACATTAAGAATGAATGGGTACCAGAGCTACAGCGATGATTAGCATTGCGACAACGACGTAAACGGTCATCAAAATATTATCAAGCCTGCCGACTGCACTGTCAAGGTCCTGCATTGAATGCTCAATCGACAATTGCTCGCGATGAAATTCTCTACCGAAACGTAAAATATAAGGTACGTCTAGGCAATGATTTGAAAAGACCCTTACAAACAAGCAATCTCCATTTCTTCCAGCGAAACATCTCCGTTTGAATCTTTGTCAAAAAGTGCGAAAACCTGAGCCGCTTCTTCTTTTGTGGAGAAAAAAAGCTCAAAATCCTCCACGAAAAGAAAATCCGACGTTTTCTTGACAAAAGAGTAGAAGAGACGTCGCGCGAGCTGTAACCAAAAGTAAATTTAATTGAGGCATAAGTACGGGAAAACATACCAAACGAGATTTGTTGACAGATTCAAGCGCAGTTTTAATGATAGCCCGTGGTGAATTGGGTTGCAAGACAGGGCTAAAATAATAGCCCCATCACGTCTCAGAGATCAGTGAACTCTCAAAGGAAACCACTCGCCTCCCAGCAATCTCAGACGCCACATTACCAAAAACAGTAGCGGTGGTGGTGGTTGCAAAACGAACACCATGTCGAAGTTTCCGAAAGAGATGTTTAGGATTCACGTGGGATCCTTTTGCGTTATCAGCTTGTAAGGTATTCGTTTGCCCTGGAATGTTAGTTGAATGTGTATATAATGTCACAAGTGCATGAACTGCGAATTTTTGGTCCGTGATACGCTCTAAATAAATGAGAAAAAATGTGTGAATGTCACTAGCTAACAACGCTTGCGCCTAGATGAGCTTATAGTACCTGCGTATGACCGTTCATGGAATTTCCCAGCAATCCACTGAATGGAAAACTTTTCAAACAATAGAGTAGCCGAGCACAGAAGGAATGCGAATAGCAATCTAGCGATGAGACTGATAGCTTGTATGCTTCTGATTCCTGCATTGACTTGGTGAATGCTGATGATAGGGTTGAATGATACCCAGATCACAATGGTCCATGTAAATAAAGTAATGTATCTGATTTTTCCTTGATGACTATCGGAACCTTGTCGAAGAAAAAAGAAACAGAACTGACCGGTGCAAAGCTTGCATCCATTCTGTGTATCGTCTCATGCTGACTGCAACGACCCCGACAGTAGATCTTATGATTCCCGGTAGAATTAAACTATTGTGTCGAGGTTCAATCAAGCGATTAAGACATGACGTCTAACGAATATGACTGACGCGGTTCCAAGCGCAGCCCACCAGCCTTTTCAATGCTTTAGCGCAGAGATTTATTAGAGAGAAAGATGTGAATTTACCACCCCATACAATGGTCAACCAAATACTCCAAAAGATTAGTCTTACGCCCCATATCTAATATACGATTGACTGGTAAGAAAATACTCGTATACACGTATCCGTTGAAAGGTGCTCACGTTGGCATGAGGAAATGTCGTGAAAGAAAGTATACCAGGGATCCAAATTGCTATTAACACAGGGACGATGAACAAAGTCCAACGCGTAACAATGGACGCATTAAGCAAGTAGCTATACAGCTTCCCTAACTACATCAAACAGAATGAGATCCCCCTCCTACTTATCAACGAAACGTTCCCATACCTTGGTTCCACCATCAGCAGAGAGGAGGCGAGCCCGACTATCAACATCCTCCGTAGTGTACTCATAAGTTTCATGATCCGAATTCGTCCTTGACCAAGCTTGTTTCTTGGTGGAATCACCGAATGACTCGGGTGACGGTTCAGCACGAGCTTGTTCGGGATCATAATAGGTGTGGACGCCATGTGTTATCGGCGATACAATAGATGCATGTCCAGGTTCTGAATGCTGGGGTGGATAAACGATCGGATTGTGATGTGGTGACTGTGTGTAGTTCAGCCTGGGAAGGGCATCGTAAGCTGGGCGTCCAAGATATTTATCTTCCGACTTGTTGGAGGATGGGGTGTGCGCGGAGGACATTTGCGGGTGGACCTCAGGCTATGAGAACGATGATATGCAACGAGCCGAAGTAGCTTCTCGTGGTTGATTGGCTTACATAACCTTGTGGTGATAGAGAGTTTCAGATACCACCACAGCCAGGGACCAATTCAGTTTCAAGTGTAACCGACGTCCAAAGTACTCGTCGTATTGCCGTAAGTAAAACAATCAGTTGTTTATTAAATAGGATATCGTGTCCGAGGTAGAAACGTATTATTATTATGTACATTGGCAGACTGTATTGGCGTGGAGGGCGGAGGGGCAGTGTGATGTCCTTTGGGTTTGAAGATAAGAACAACGATGAGGCCAAATATGATGAGGAGTAGCATGAAGATACATTTCCGTTTTCCGGTATTCTTTTGATGTCTGTTGAGATGATCAGGGAGTTAGATATTAGTTTGAGAGCCATGTGAATATACCGAGTTGCAGTTATAAGCTCCTTCATGGAATCTTCCATATGTACAGCTGTTTGCTCAATATTGAATTCAACGCTATCCAATAATGTGCCTTGATCAATAACAAGGACTGAGAGATCTTTGAATAATTCAGCAAGGGACGCAATCGATTTTGCGATTTCTGTCAGTTCTCGATCGCGTGCCTGGAGTTCGTGGGATGATTCAGTTTGAATCAAAGATTGGGACTGAGCTCGGGTGTGCGACTTTTCGGAAGGGGGGGGAGGTATGGCGGAAATGAAAACGGCAATAAAAGGTAAGTCAGGTCAATGATGGAGTTAAGACAATAGGGGTTCAGAGCTAGATGAAAGAGATAGTGATTACCAAACTCACAGCTGCCATGATATCATCATCGACCGCACTCAAACCATCCGAACCTTTGAGAGATATGGTACCGGACGCGAGAAGAAGGTCCTGGTTTTTGGTCGCATGACCTTGGAGTTCTAAACAGATGACGAAATGGTTAATAAGTAGTAGAGCGGACGCAACGTGAATGAAGACTCGTGACAAAATCGATGGCAAGATAAATCCGGAGGCAGGACTTCGGATCAGACAGAAATAGGAAAAGATGGTCAAGATGAAAGGATGATATCTGAAAACGTACTTTCCATGTAAACACGTTGCTTTTTGCGAAAAGTGGCACTGAGATCCTGAACCTTTGCAGCTAAACCACGTTGGACATTTTTCCCGGCTAAAGCCCCACGGCTGGACTTTTGCGGATCTGGGGGGAACTGATGGGGCGAATTTGCTATTTTCTGAATGAGGGAGTGGCAAGAGCGGAAGGCCTTGTGACGGAAATAAACACATGAAATTGAAATTGGGGACATGAGGCGCATACTTTTGTGATATCTGTAGTGAGAGCTTCGATATCACGTTCTTCTTGTGAGCGGTCAGAAAATCCGGGGAGAACATGCTTTGCGTGAAGTTTGTCGAGGGTATGAACTGTGACGACGGATATGAAGTAAAAGGAGGATGGTGTATGGAGAGAAAAAAGAACCGACTCTTGGCTTGTGTGTCGGCAAGGGTGTCTTCTACTTGATCAGATACGTCGACCCTATAGAAGGAGTATTAGTCGAATGACTTTAATCCAAAAAGGCAAAGGTGAAAAAACAAAAAACAAAAACCATATTGGAGGTAACTGAGGAATATGGACTGTGACATGGTTTGTGTTGGATATGAGTTGGTCATGTTCGTCAGAGTTGAAGTCTGTTTCATCGTAAGCTGAACGTCGATAGGGTTGTTGGCGAGTTGAACGGGCTTGAGAATCGCGGTAAGAACGGAAGAGGCCAGTGCGCGAACGGGTGGTCATATTAGAAGAAAGGTAGACTTGATGTGGTTTGTTTGGTTTGTAGGGGTTAAGATAAAAGGGGAGCCAGCTTTTTTTTTTCCGAAAATTCACCTGAACCAATGTGTCGTCTTCATACGTGGGCTGTTCCCAACTCCTCCTTTTGTTATTTATTATTCTTATGTGTTCATTACAGCGAGGGTACCCAGCATGGCTGTGGTCACTATATCATCGTCCGTTTAACAAAAATCATTTCAAAAAAGATGTTAACAACTAACATATAACCCCCTTACAAGACTCGCAAAGTTCTCAAAACAGACTGCCTCAGTTGCTTTTGCATCAACTCAACCAGTCACCAAGAGAATTGTCCTCATTGTCCAAATTGCAAACGCGTACGTTTTACTCTTCCTTTTTTTTTTACAATATATTATCACCTTTCTCTCAACTCACCCTTTCTCTAGTATTTTGATCCGGATGCAACAGAAAAGATTACTCTTCGAACTCCAGATTACTGTCGTGAATGCGAATATTGGTTCAAAGGCCCAGGCGCTCGTCGTCGCTGAGCTAACCCTCAACTATGTTTCTCTCCGCTATGCTCTGCTATCGCAACTGTTGTTCTTTTATTATCTTACAACATCCAACAGTAATTGTAATCCTTTTTGTATCTATAACCCAACCCTTCCCATCATCGCCCATCTACCACTTTACAGCAAGCCCCACAACTTCACTCTCCACTGCCCGATACTCTGTCCGAAATAGTTCCCGTCGTCGTTCTATCCACTTGCGCCCATCACATCCACACAAATCAACCATGACTCGTTTGACCACATGATCTGTAACCCCTACCCAATATTTATCATCATCGTCTCCATGTGGTGGTGGTGTCGGTAACTTATCGTTGGAGTTTCGCAACGCCTTCCAATAGGCATCTTCCACTTTTAGTGTCCAGTTCTTATTACCCCACCTTCCATTCTGAATCCCATCAACGCTAGCTCCACTATCTTCCCAATGCCTTTCATAATTCTCTTCGTCCCTTTCCGACAACGATCTTGCTGCGGGCGGCTTCAGTTGTCCACCTCCATTAACGCAACCTCCTGGACATGCCATCACCTCCACGTAATCATAATTTTTTTCTTTACCTCTTTCATCAACCCCACCTTTTCGCATTACAGTACTGCGACCCGCCAACCTTCCCGCTGCACCTACACCGGTTCGAACCCCCCGTTCCTTACCCACCTTCCTCACGACGTTTTGCAGATTTCGGAATCCGTAGCATTTTGCTCCTTTAAATACCGTTTTTCCTGTCCCATCTGTTAATGTATGTTCTTCGTAGTCAGTATTCCGAATTGTCTTGGCAGAATGTATCAGCGGAACCGCCGATGTTGATTGTAATTGATGCATGATCGAATGGAGATATGATCCGGAAGACGTCCCTGGATGCGGAACAAGCTCGGGCAGGTTCATGCTGTTCTCTCCTGATTGGTGGGATGTGGCTTCAAGTTCGCCTACAACGGGAATGGAAAAATTCCAGGCTTTTTCGCGCATCATCAACTCTAATTCACCCGTGGTGATGACGCAGTCAACGTCGCGCGTTGAATAAAGATCGTTGTAGAAATCTTGTCTTGAAGCTTCTAGTTTTTTGTCATAGCAGGGCATCACCGACACATGATAGATTTCTTGAGGCCTAAGGAATTGATGGTATTACCAAAAAAAAAAACACAGAGAGAGAGAAAAATCAAACCAACTTTTTCCCCCAATGGGTAGCCATCCACTCTTTAACCAACGTTCCCATGACTTGCTGTGGACTCTTCGTTCTCGCGATGAATGGAAGCATCTCCGCGTGGGCTTTTTCAGCATAGCAGATCCAGCCCGGGCATGCACTAGCAAGCATCGGAAGCTGAGCTTCTATACCGCTGGCATCTTTCTCCTTCCTCTCCAAGAACTCTTGGACATGTTCTTGAAGTGCAAGATGACGAGCAAATGTGGTATCAAAGACATGAGCAAACCCTAGGACGTCCCTGCAGAAGACTTGTACCCGACGGAGTACTTGTCGAGATGTGACGACGGTCATCGAAGTGGAAGAGAGTGATGCGGAGAGGGACGCAGCCAGAGAGGCAAGAGATTGAGGTGCGATGGAGATAACGGGTATTTTATAGTTTGGAGATGAGGAATCCTCATTTGACTCAAGGAAGTTGAGCACCTCGGTATGGGATTGGAGGGTAATGAGAACGGATTCGGCAGAAGTAATGCACCCGCTAGGTGAAGTGAAGTATAAGATAAGTACATGGGATAAGAGGAAAAGGGAAGAGAAACGGACCTACAGGCCAGGCAATCGTTTAGACTGATCTGGGCCTGGGTGAGTTTCTTGAAAGGTGAATGGGATGGATGTGTTTGATTGTTAGCAGCGACTTCAAAATAGGCTCCTGTTGAGTCAATGAGTATCTCAGTCTGCACAAAAGAACGTGAATACCAAAGCTACACGTAGAGAAGAGATGGTCCTTCCTTACCGACGCAGTACCAAGTCCTTTCTCTGTTGGCTCAACATTAGTTTGTTCGACTGGTTTTATGCATGCTTGAGAAGGTGTTATGAAGTCGTTGAGATCAGTTAAAGTCTACCGGCCGTCAATCAGTATAATAATTCACCAAAAGAGGATCGTGCGGCCAATACTTACAAGGGCGCCAGAGAAAACCATAAAAAGGAAGATTCTGCTTACAGATCAAAAATATATAACTGATTAGATAGGATATGTTACATAATCAATTGCTTCCGTAGTAATGTATAGTGTCCCTTCTATATGCAAAAAAGAGAACCAGTAATGAATGTGAGAATCAACAACGCCAGTGTGGTTGATATGGGTCGACGTGTAGGTGCGTCACTATTGACGAGCTGACCAGTAAGATTGGAGGCTGCCGAGCTGCCCCAGAGTCGGATATTGCGAAAGTATGTATGGGTAGTTACGGGCGTTGACCAGCTTGCATCCGAACCTGTAATAAAGATTAGAACTTACCAGAATGATCAATGACGTATTTACCTCCAAAGAATGTTCTTCATGCAAAAAGGTAATGAGATACTGAATTTCGATGTTATATAGGGGAAATCTTACGATAGATAGAGTCCATTCGCTGCAACAGTGTTGGTGCTCCGGATCTGTAGATTTGTTTGAGAAATGGCTTGAATGTCATTAAAACTACATCATTTGCTTCAATTACAATCAACAACAAAAAAAAATCGAAGGCAACGAACTAGACGGCGATTTGCCCATTGGCGGTGTCTATAGGATTATTCATTTGCACGAGCATAGTGATACGATTCCACCTATGTAGCCATGATCAAAGCAAAAGATGGATGGTAAATAGATCAAGCTCACTGTCCACTGACAAAAGCAAAGGCGCCTCGCTGAATACTGACACCAAAGTCAGAATTGCAGATGATTGCTTTGTTGGAGCATAACTGGTCGGGCGTCGGGATATACGCGTAGACTGGAGTAAATTTCAGTTAAAGGCAAGGATGAGGAGCAAACAACGCACCCTCTGCAGCCCCGCCAGCTCTCCACATTAGCCTTGAACTGAAACAGTCCTGACCGTCCGCCTGATTTCCTCCACTACAACCGGTTGAATTGAGACCACCTCGAATGCCTGGTAGCTTCCCGCCCTTGACCCAATCAAATCCAGCATCGAACGCCAGTTCGTATGTAACCATCATGGTATCAAAACTGGATCCATCTGTTGTATTCCAGAGCGTGTAGAGTTGAGCACCGCCAGTGTCATGTGAAAAACTACCTTCTGAATAAGTGACTCGAAGAACAGGACCGGTGGAAGAGGTCGTGCCAGGGGTAACGTTAGGTGGTTTTGTTGGGAAGGGATCGTTGACAAAGGCGAGATTGTCGGGACCATCCTGTATACGACCTTTGCCTAGAGACCACTGAGAGACTAAGAGTGCTTGAGTGTCGGTAGTTGACATGGTTGCCGAAGGGTATGGCATTGAAGTGCTGGTGGTGAGGGCATATTGAGAAGCCAGAGCCTCAGGACCAGTCTGAGTTGCTGCTAGACTAAAAGAGAGAAGAGCGAGTAAAGATGTGGATAGTAGAAACATACTATGATGGTCAGATGGTGGCGGTTTGGACAGATCCTAATTTGGGGGGGGGTCTTTTATTTTCTCTTATTAATAAGTAACCAGATGTTCAAAGATATAGAATCCACACAACCGCTCTTGGAAGACGACCAACCTTCAAATTCAAATTCTCATTCAGTATCTTTCAAGGAAGAGGTCCAATTAATAGCACCCAATCTCAGGTCCACAACCTCCAGTCGCGAAGACGGCAAGTCCCACTTGGCCATATGATACAACTTTTCATTCTTCATATGACTTGTTTAGAATTCGAGCTTGACTCTGATGACCTCGACCATGAATCCTTGGAGAACTCTCATCAGTCCGTCAATGACGACCAACAAATGCCTCTGCTAGTAGGCCTCTTTGATTCGTCGGCGTCTCGAAGAAGTCTAGACAATCCTTCAATACCTCTACATGGAGTAAATGCGAATGGCAATTCCGTTGTTATTGGAGACCGCACTGTTGATTTGGACGAGCTAGCTGCAAAACGTACTTCGGGTGGTGGTTTGCTGGACTCAATAGCCAACATGGCCAACTCTATTTTAGGTGCAGGTAAGCTTTTTAAACGATTCAAATCTAATGCTTGGCTCATCTTCTTTTTTTTAAAAAAAAAGGTATAATCGGTAGGATGGCGTCGACGTCTTTGTTATTTCGTCAATTAACTAAATTCAAAACTAGGTCTCCCCTACGCACTACGTCAAGCTGGTTTCTTCACGGGTTTGTTTCTGCTCCTGGTATTATGTGCCGTCACAGACTGGACAATCCGTCTTATCATCGTTAACGCCAAACTCAGTGGTGGTCATTCATATATCGACATTATGACCCATTGCTTCGGCTCTAGTGGTAGAGCCGCCGTTTCTTTCTTCCAATTCTCCTTTGCCTTTGGAGGTATGTCTGTCTCTTCTTACATCACTTCTACCTTGAAACTCAAAATCTTTTCTCTTAGGCATGTGTGCTTTCGGCATCATTATTGGTGATACCCTGCCTCAAGTCTTTCGTTCCATGTTCCCAAAACTTCCAACGATGCCCATTCTCAAAATATTCGCAAACCGAGAGTTTCTAATTGCTCTATGTACGATCGGTGTTTCGTATCCGTTATCCCTATACCGTGATATCCATAAGCTTTCCAGAGCTTCAGGACTAGCCCTCGTCGGCATTGTTATCATTGTTGCTTCTGTGCTGAGGGAAGGGCCTCAAGTTCCCCCAGAATTAAAAGGCAGCCCAGTGGGTAAATTCTCATTAATCGCTCCAGGCGTATTCCAGGCAATTGGCGTTATTAGTTTTGCTTTCGGTGGGTGCCAGCACCAATTTACTCCGGTCCCACTTGGTCATGCTTTTTCTAACTTTAACAGTCTGTCATCATAATTCCCTCTTAATTTATGGCAGTCTTCGTACGCCCACACTAGACAGATTTGCAAAAGTGACCCATGTGTCAACATTCCTATCTCTCATTTCTTGTGTAACACTGGCTGTCTCAGCATATCTCGTCTTCACGGACAAAACCCAAGGAAACATATTAAACAACTTCCCACAAGTGAGCATCTACTTTTTTTCTCATAACTTTAATTTGGAACCTTCCCTGATACTTTTTTTTTTTTCTCAGAATGACACCTTGATTAATATTGCACGATTTTCATTTGGACTGAACATGTTTACGACACTTCCCCTGGAATTATTTGTCTGCAGAGAAGTCAGTCAAAGATAGATTCTTATCTTTGCCTGCCACTGACTTGTCTTAATACCTGTTTTTTTGCAGGTTGTTGAGCAATATTTTTTTTCGCATGAGGGCTTTAGCACTCAACGACATCTATTTTTCACCACCATACTATTATTCTCATCGATGTTTGGTGCGCTATTCTATTTTTATACCTTGGAAAACTAAGAGTTCACCTATTTTTTTCCTCCTTCAGTGGCCTTGGTCACCTGTGATTTGGGTGTCATGCTGGAAATAACAGGAGGGGTATCTGCTACGACTCTGGCCTTCATTTTCCCCGCGGCATGTTACATCAAGCTCGTGGATAAAACACTTCCTTGGTACGGCCGCACAAAGCTGCCCGCAGTGATTTGTGTTGGATTCGGTATCATTGTCATGACCATCTCCCTCTTCATCGCACTTTCAAAATCATGGACGAAAGAAGGATCAGCTAAAATTTGCATGTAGCCTAGGTAAGGGACATGGACGGACGGTATATATATAACTTACTCTATATCAGTGGATCGTTTGTATCTATCTATATAATTGGCATGTAACAAAAGCAAAAGTATATCTTCACGGTGTGTTGTCGAGGAGATTCTTTAGACCTGGTATCTCATCGACAGATTCAAGTCTGATGCCTTTTGCTAGACTTTCTTTTGAAGAAAGCGGGGAGACATTTAATTCCTTGTAGTTGTCCCAGAGATGCTCAATGCGTTCGAGAGGACTCTGGTCTGGGTCGCAGCTCTCAGGATCACAGACGAGAACCCAGACGGCGTCATAACCACCCGCTGTTAGAGTATTGTGTTAGTTCAACCTTTCAGAGTGTCTGTAAACCTGGATATACCTCCGGGGACTCCACCACCGATGACGCCTGCTTGTGAAACGCATGTATCAAGTAATTTGGTTTGCTCTTCAGGCTCTATTGGAACCCCAGATAAATCTCCCATCTCCTTCATCTTAGCACGAATATCCTGTGTTTTCGAACCGAGGATTTAAATATTCGAAAAGAAAATGATTGCGTTGCTGTCATGACATACCCGACAAAGCGAATGAGCGGAATAAAAGGCTGCGACGATTGGTTCTTCAGCAGGTGGCTGCCAGGGGTTTGCAGCCCACTTCTCGAGTCTAATTAGTAAAATGACAGCCGAAAGAAAGGAAGCGGCTTAAAAATACCTGAACAGGTTGCAGAGATGACAAATATTTGACGGCACTCTTGTAGTTCTTTTTGTCCTGTTCGTGGAGCTTTGACAAGTGTAGGAGCGTCTGCGCAAGGGACTGATTTAATTGATTGAGATGCACCCAAAGGGCGTTGGCTACGGCAAAGGTAAAGAAAATAATGTGTCAAGAGACAAGGGGGAAAACACTGACCTTGGCTTCTATTATCTTTGCGCCATTTCAAGACCTTTCCAACAAGAGACGGGGTATCGCTACCAGCATCGACATCTGCCAGCATTATTCGGGTGTACGGCGGAAGTTTAAAGTTCCCAATGACGTAGTTCCAGGCGGGATTCGAAGAAGTTAGAGTAGGGAGTAAGGATGACTGTCCAATCAAAAGACTTAATTTGAAAAAAAAAAAAAGAAAAGTCATTGATTTCAAGGGGAGAGCATTACCGAATTATCATCCAACAAATTTTGAATGACCCCAGGGTCAAAACGGGTATAGACATGACTACCGAAAACAGCAGCCGATACGTCGAAGCCGCTTCCAACTTTGCCTTGAGCGACACAGTGGACGAATTGGGCGAGGTTGTGCGCTAAGCGTCGATCATCGCTATCGTCTTCTTCGAGGCTGGTTGTGGGGATGACAAAGAGATGGACCAAGAGGGATGCCGTTAGGGATGTGATAAGCGCTGCCGAGGACCCTAAACCAGTTTTATGAACATCGGATAAATTGACTTGGGTTGGGCAGAAGGGTGCTATGCTGGATAACGACTTGAGAGTTCGAGGTAAACCCAATGACTCAAGCTATGGACCCGATGAGCCACGGATAGAGTAGTTCAAAAGATAAACAAGAACTCGCTTTAGCACGCTGAGAATAAAAGTCATTATCGCCGACGATAGTGATATCGAGGCCATTCGCTAGACATTCCTGGATGGCAGCAAGACCCTTGATTTCGACGGCCAGGGTAAAGGTATGTTGAAGAGCAAGATGAACAAATTTATTCTTGCCGGTACTATCAGAATGCCGAAAACACGAGGGGTTAATATATCTCCAAGGTCATACGATGAGGAGTTACTTTTCCTGGTGTGGTTCGATCACTACATCTGGGTCAAGAGAGACGGAATACAACCACGTCGCCTCGAGGAATTGAGGCGATCTGACACGTATGGTGGCTGGCTTGAGCGAATGTTGATCATAAATCGCGGTGTAGAAGCGAGATGATGTGGATACAACGATGCCGGAGTAAGCTGGGTCGAGTACAAGATAACCACCAGCAATTAGAACCTTTCCTGGGGCTGAGACGACGGTGGTTTGAACCATGGCTTGTATGGGAATATGTCAACAGCCGTGGCATCCTTTTATACCACACCAGTTTCATTTGTCACGGAAAATACGATACTTATAGTAAGTTAAGCATACAAGCATATACGCATCGCTATCTACCGCCTCGCTTAAACCAAGCTTTTTGTTGCCCGCATGTTGCGTTCGTGCACCCAGGACATCGGAGACCGAATTGATTGCTAACAGGTCCCTTGCCCGCGGCACAGTCCCGGAGATGTAGAGTAGCAATATCAGCTAACGCTCGAATAAACACAGAGGATTCATTTAAGGAGGCTGCTCGGTGAGCTTCGATCCCATGCTAATTATTGCTCATCAAATCCTGGAACAGGGGATGGTGCCACGAAGAAGGAAATAACTTGCCTCTTTTGCCTCCTTTATATACTCCAGGTCAAGTTCATAGAGCGTCTCGATGTGGTCACTGGTGAATGCGATGGGAACCAAGACAACCTGCTTCTTTCCTAAACGTGCAAGACCTTTCAGAGCTTCGCCAGTTTGCATGCCCATCCAAGCTGAAGGCCCCACTTGCGATTGCCACACCAATCGGTAGGGATTTGAATGACCTAATCTTTGCATGACGGCAGCAACAGAGGCGGACACTTCCAAAACATAAGGATCTCCGCGGTTCACAACCGACATTGGTAAAGAATGTGCCGAAAAGAGCAACACGGTCTCAGTGCGCCTATCAGCCGGAAAGTTTGATAATGCCGCTTCGATATTTTGAGCAACCGCCTACGGACGAAATTGAGATAAAATGACAGAAATGAAATATCGGTTGCATGAATATATACCTCAATAAAACCCGGATGAGTACCCCAACGGTCAATCACACTCCATTCTATATCACCAATGCCACCCGCCTTGCCTTGTCTATATAACTCGTTCAAACTACTTCCCGTTGTACTACAACTGTACTGAGGATATTGAGTAAATGCAATGGCCCGCTTGACGCCGTCCGCCTGCATCTGCTTTGCGGCCGCCTCTGTGAGAGGCCGAGCATACCGGAACGCAACATACGCTTTGTGAGGGGCTGTTTCCGGATGAAGCTCGTCAAGAAGCTGAGCCATTCCGTCACCTTGGAGTTGGGTATAATGAAGGATCGGAGAACCACCACCAATTTCGGCATACTGCTTTTCGATCTGCGGTGTACGCCGACGGGCAATGATCGGTGCGAGAAACCGTTGGAAAGGTAAGGGAATAAGGTCGCCGTCCATGAAGAGATTTTTAAGGAAGTCATGTGTCTCTTGAACCTGAAATTGAGGTGCTCAAGGACGAACACCGAACAACTAAAGTCAATAAACTAACGGTTGAGGGACCACCCATGTTCAACATGACGACGGCTACGAAGACTCATTCTGAGGAGAAAATAAGATATAGTTCAGCGATAGTCTGACCTGTAGGACTGAGACAAACGTACGTGAGATATGTGAACTAATAATTGGATAAAATATCCAAATCACCTTTTTACGGTGGCATGAGAGGCAAGAGAGAGTGCACGGGAGACGAGAAGAGACATTTCTCAAGTTTACAGCTGCTAAAGTAGGTTATTTATTGGGATTGGTCATATATTCTCACGACTGCCTTCCACGCTTTCACAGGAGTTGTGACACCTCCATGCGAACTGTTAACGTACTCACTTGGTGTGTCAGCATGAGAGCCAAAGGCATTGGCTGGGAACCGGTACTGAATATATATATAGAAAAGCACTGTGGTAGATACAAGCATAATGTAGCAGAGGCCAGTTGGGTGAAAGCGCCAAGCGCTTCCCAACCCGAGTAGCTATCAACCGAGTGTAGGGAAAAGACGAGCTACGAGGGTGGGATGGGAATATGCAGACTACTATCGATGGTTTGGTTAGGTGCTTATCGGGTTAGAAAAGTGCGAGGGGAAGAGAGATGAGTCTGTGCACTACAGAGAGTGGTGGGTGCGTGAAAAGAACGAATGCGCGAAAGTCTTGCGAGTGAACGGTGAGGGTGCAGCGTGTGACGCTGTGACACTGCACGTTCACTCAAAGACTTAACTTTTAACTATTACGACCCAATTATCCAATTATAAGAATATATCATTCAAGATAGTGTTACAATGGAGCCTTATGCTATGTGCAGAAAGTCTTAGGCGATCTGATGTAAAATAGATGGAGAAAAAGTAACTAACATTGTCAGATACTCTCAGCTCGTCCTATGAGGTTTCTTCTTCTTTGAAGGTTTTGGGATTTCAACAGCTCGCTGGCATACAGGACACCGTCCGGACACATCAATGAGCCAAGGATCCAAACATGTTTTCTCAGATTCCAGCACTGTCAATACACCTGCAAACCACAAGTGAAAGGGACATACATGAAATACGTGACTGCAAGCCAGGAGTCTTAGAGGCTGAACACCGTCTCCTGCATCTATCAACTTGAGTTTTTCTTGATCTTCTTCTCCACTTGGAATATTGCTGCTAATAATATCATCAGTTGTTTCATGTTCCGGTCCTGTTGGATTCGAGCTTCCTTCAGCAGATATTTCTTTCCTTTTAGGCTCCTCAAAGTCCATCAAACAAATCGCACAGGCTGCACGGTTCCCTTCGAGTGTAACGAACGGATGTTCGCCCATTTCCCAATGCGCCTCCCATGAATTAGGCCCTTCCACATCGACAGTTCCATCATTCTTTTCTTCGGGAGCGGTTTGAGAAGTGGAATTCTTCTTGTTTCGGAAACTTCTCAAGAACTTGAAGCGAGGTTGAGGAGGGTTTGTCATGGAAGTTATTTTCGGGGGATAGGTGTGAGGTATTGTGAAAGTAGATTTTACACCTTCTGGTGGTGGTGGAATATATATGACGAGTGGGATACGTTCGACCACCGTTTTCGGTAGCTTGCCTATTTCTGGGTTGATCATATTGGGATGTTGCAAGGGGTGACGACCAATGCAAATTAAAAATATATTCCAAAATATCTGGTGCGCAGATTAGCAGAGCATAGTAGTTTTCAAGGACTTTAGGACTTACAAACAAGATGGGGGCAAGGATAAGGACAACGAAACCAAGTAACACAACTTCTAAAACCATGATATACATTGTGCACAAGATACCGAAGACGAGCCACCAGAGGTGAGGTGAAGAATGCCGACAAGTATTAGTTGATGTATATTCGAGTATATGGGCTGTCAAAAACCAACTCAGAGTCATTAACGAGGAAAGGAGCGTGAGTCTTGAAATCAAGGTCAGAGAAAGGAAATGTCAATAAGTGTATTAAATTCACCGAGAATGTAATAGGTTATGACGCTGAATGGGGATCTCTGGCGGAGTGGCCGAGGCACTGTTTTGTCCTGAGACAGGATTAATAGCTGCTGTTGAATTTGTCACTCCTGCCTCTGTCTCAATGGGTGGGGGATGTCTAAATATTGAGGTTATTAGAACATGAACAGCAAATTTGGGATAGGATAATGACATACTGAGCACGGTCGCGGCGGAAATCCCAGTACGCTAGACTTGAAGTCAAGACAACTCTTATTACCCAGATAGACGCCAAAACGCCAAGAGGACGTTCACACGCAGTCCACTCGCTCAATTTGGGATCAGAACGACTCCTGAAATGGGTTCCTGTCAGAATCAGCATAGTAGTGATGACTACGAACTATATGCCCAAGTTTTAGATTGATAGAAGGGAATATGAATCTGGAGCGGACCTGCGCGAAACCCCAAGTGACACTCCAAATCAATGATACCAGCGCCTTGCGCGCCCTTGTAGCTCTCCGTCCCAGACCAAGATATGTCAATACCCTTACGTGAAGTGCCGTATTGTGCGGCTGTGGTGGAGAGTCTTGATGACTGGAGGCAGTAGTTTGCGTAGGCAACGTTGGGAGTGAGGGGGTGTCTAGTTGCAGTGGAGGCAATGATGATGTAGTCGTTGGAACAACTGGGGTGCTAGCGGGTATGGTTCTGGGAGCCTCATCAATATCGAAATCATAAGGCTCTGATGTACTCTCGGAGGCTCGTAAGGATGAGTGAATGTGAGCCCTTTCTGGTCGACGAGGCAGATCACCGACTGAGCGAACCCGGCGAATGGCTCCATCTTGAGCTTCTGATACAGACATGGAGTCAAGTCCTCCTTAAGTAGTGTGCGGATCAGACCTGTGTCTATCGTGTTAGTAATAATTTGAACGAGGCCACCCTCTGTGACAGGCCTCAGGAAACGACTTTTGAAATGGATGATGATGACTCGGGCGAGTATTGACCGTTCTACCACACATAGCGTGACTTGATTAACGTTGGGTATGCGTCACACAGGTATAGAAACTACTGTTCTACATATAAATCAGTTGGAGCTCTTCCATTCGTCCCATAAATTTCCTAAAGATTTTCCGACCGCATCAACAGCTATATTCAGAGAACGACTTAGAACAATAGTAAAAGTATATGAAAATGCTTTTATTACTCACCAACCTCAATGCAATCTCTCTCCTCTACATTAACAACAGACTGCAGAAGCTTCCGACCTCGCCATCGGTCGGTGTGGAACCTAGAAACACTCGATTTGAGGAAATCTCGGTATGCCTGACCGCGGACTATGGTTTTTGCAAACATAAAAAATCCCTGCACTGCTTCCCATGTCATGTCTTGTGGCGAATTTTTGAATGGAGATTGAAGAGTAGGCCAAGGAATATCATGAAAACTGAGTGGATTCGTTTCGGAAAACTTTGTCTCGTCGAAATATTGGCAGACAAGCCTATATCGTTCAAGGGCTCGATAAGTGGTCCAGGCACCGCTGTTCCATTGATCATAGCGCGTTCGTCGCTCTCGATCCAGCCTTTCCCGTTCCCGGTAATTTGATTCTTCCCGTCTCCCGTTTTGATCTTGCTCTTGTCGGAGTCGGGCCTCGTCGGTTTGTTTCTGTCGTTGTTGAGCCCTTCGATTTTCAGATTTGGCTCTCTGTTCTTCTTCCTGTGCTCGCTCACGCGCCTCGCGTTTTTTTTTCGCGGCATCCCATAGTGGACGATCTGCTTCCAGATCCGCCATTTTCTGGAGTGACTCGACAAGGCGAGCAGCATCGTCAGCGTCAGCGTCAACTCCAGCATTGTCGTGATCAGCATTGTCGGCGTTTTGGGAGTTCTCCATAAACCCATCTTCCTCCCGGATGTCAGGGAACTCACGATAATCTGTCGTTAAGTGACCATCATAAATGGTTTCGATTTATAATAAGAAATAGGCTGAAGCCTCACCGTTATTATATAAGTGTGCTTGAGGAAATTCTGATAACACCTCGTTCGTAAATCGACGCTCGCGTTGTTGCTTTCTGAATTCTTTTTCTTGCTCTCTCCTCTCCCGCTTCTTTCTTTCACGCTCTGTGCGCTTCGCTTCCAACACACGGATCTGAGAGGATGGGGAAAGCGTTCGCGCACGCTTTTTGATTTTTGGTGTATATGTTTTCGTATTGCGGTTGAGAGCATCTTCTTCAAAATAGGTATTTTCCTCTTCTTCAGGGGGGCGCAATGACTGGAAAGAAATATCGGCTGTTATAAATTGTTATTCCATGGGAGTGGTTATTGAGGTGGTTGATGGGGTACCACACCTTTTCTTTTCGGCTTTGGTTGAATCGGTACGGGCTTAGTTTCAAAGTTAAAATCCAGATTCCTTGTTGTTCGTGGTGACTTCCGACGAGGGCGACGAGGTGCAGGTTTCTGATTACAATTGTTGTCATCATCTATAATCATCCGTTCGCTTTCATCAACATCACTTTGAAAAGGGGTAGACCTCCGTGATTCTGGTTGTAGCTTTGGCGTATAAGAGGGTAAGGAAGGTGAAATTGTTCGATGTTTGTTGATATGACGGAAAGGAAGAGTCGTTGCGGGCTCCATCGGTTTCAAATTTATGACGCTCAAGGCAGGAAAAGCCTTCACGCAACATTGATAGTTGGGATCCAGTTTGTAGATATCCCATTGTTCTTGAGAACATTCACATAATTGACTATAAGTACCATGAGTCCATCGGTTGCAGTAAAATTCTGCCACAACACTCACCCGCAAATTTTGATCAGTCTTGGAAAAGTGCCTTCTTCTTCTACGTATTGTTCCCTGACAGCGTTGGGTACGAAACGCCAAAAATTCCCTCTGCCAGGGATCGTTTCAATGACAATGCGTTTCGATCTACAACGTTCAGTATAATCATCATATAGGGATAAGTTGCCAAAATCTGGGATTTGTTCGGAAGTAGCTGCACGAGGTTCATAGGACGCAAAAGATAGAACTGAAGATCGTGTTTGGAGGATCCGCGAAGGTTGGGTTGGATCAAGGACGCCAGGGAAGGTGCCACTTACATGGCGAACAGACTGGGGGCCATCTTTTGGTTTTTCGTATGAAGCACGACGGACCATGAGCGAGCAATTTTAAAAAGAGCGCTAAACTGACCTTGTGGGTTCATTTATTATATATCTCACAGCCTTGTACTCAATCCACCACTGTCTTTTGGTTGAGGTGCAACTGCAAGCAATGCGAATTGCAGTAACCAGTTGCAATTGCCCACGTGATCGCGACTTGGCAAAAAAAGACAAAGAGCTCATTGTTTCTTCCGCTCAAGTTGCTTCGTCACCATGGAGATAGAAGGTTTCCAAGACTTGGGACATTTTTCCAAGAGGAGCATTCTGCAACTAGTTGTCAAGGCCAAAGAACAAGGATTCAAGCGATAGACTATGTTACGTAACTCATTACGAGTATTTGGGTCAGGTGATCTCCCCGAGTCATTAATTTAATGTTCTGACTTAATCTTCAGCTTATCTGACTCGTCCAATAAACGGTTATAAATACTGCAACTGGTGGGACCATATCGGTCACATATCTAGAATGACGACCCTTCGGACATTTCAAACCGAGATACACGAGATACACAATCGTGAGGTTTCTAAACAGCGCGCACAGCTCAACACCGACAAGGAGAAGGAGACTCGGAAGCATACGGGCTTGAAAGGAAAGGCAAAAGAAACTCTAGCTGCATCAGGTGTTCAGGCTCAGACTGAGTCCGACGGATGCCAGACGGAATCCGGTAGCGGTGGTTTGCAACTACAAGAAATTGAGGAAAAAATCTTGGTGCGTCGTGATCATCGGCTGTGACCGTGAGCTCAAAGCTTGGTCCAATCTTAGACATCACTGCTTTCTAGCAATGCCTCCGATCACAATTTTGCGCGCGACCAGATTGCTGGCCTACTCACACAGCATAACGGAGAGTATGTGCTACGAATAGGCAGGCAACCTCCACATGACGCATTATTCGCTGGGGACCTGACCGACGAATGTCCTGGTTGGTCTGGTATCTGTCGTTCCAACGATGACATCGAAGTTATCCGCCAACAAGTTACGAAAACTGTAGAGGAAGTCGGCGGAAAGGTACGATTTTTATCTCGTTCTTTACTCTACCAGGCCTAAATGACACGTTGGAAGACGTCTGTCTTATTTGAAGCTAAGCTAGGTCATCCTCGGACGACTTTGCTATTACGTTTGCCACCCCCAAATGTCTCTCTCACTCCGGAGGTTCGTTGCGCCGTGGTTGGCAATGTGGACAGTGGGAAATCAACAACATTAGGTGTTCTGACACGGGGTATTTACTATCCCACGTTAACTTCACCATCGACACTGATTTCTGCTATAAGGCTCGCTTGATGATGGAAGGGGGAGAGCCCGCGTCGGTTTATTTCGACATAAGCATGAGGTGGAGACAGGCCGAACATCCAGTGTTGGGATGGAGGTATGTGCGATACTTTGATACGCAATCATGTGGTCATAACAAGGCGCGGGTAAGATCTTAGGCTTTGATACATTGGGAACTCCTATATTACCTAGCACGGTGAAATCTTCTGACCCAGATGTAATAAGACGAGAGAAGATAGGTTGGGAGGAGATAGCTATGCAAGCAGCTAAGATTGTATCTTTCATTGGTGGGGTATTGTTCTATGGAAGGTTCATTTAACTAACCCGAGTAAATAGATTTGGCTGGCCATGAACGATATCTGAAAACGACATTGTACGGCCTTACATCTGGCGCGCCTTCTTGCGTCATTTTAATGGTAGGGGCGAACGCTGGATTGATTGGCATGTCAAAAGAGCATCTTGCTATCGCCTTGGCACTGAGCGTACCTGTTGTGGTTTGCATAACGAAAGTTAGTCCACTTCATTCGTTCCAATGCTTGCGTTTAGCCTATTCTACCATAGATTGATATGACCCCATCAAATGTTCTTGAACAAACTATCAAACAAGTGGATAAGATTTTGAGAAGCCCAGGATGTCGGTGGGTCATTTTGTGCCATGACAATCCATTTCTATCTGATGGTAGTCCTTTGTAGGAAAACACCAGTCTTCATCAAGTCACTCGAAACGGCAGTTGAGATAGCGAAAGCGTTTGGGACTGATCGGCGAGTCTCCCGCCTCCAATTTTTGGCTTCTGACACTAATCTCGGTAAATCATAGACTATGTCCTATCTTCCAAATATCCAATGTTACTGGCCAAGGACTTGACTTTGTGAGATTGATCACATTTATATGCAATGTGATCTTACTCTCCTTCAGGTCCGAACATTCCTCAACCTACTTCCATCTAGTGAGGCAGACGCCGATAAATTTGCTTTGAACCAACCATTAGAAGTAGGTGCGAGTTGGTTCAGGTTGAATGCATGCATACTTATGTATTGGGCAGTATTCTATCACTGAAGTTTGGTCTGTTCCGTATGTTGGCACGGTGGTTAATGGAATTATGAACGCTGGAAGTATAAAAGCTGGGGATGCCGTTCTACTGGGTCCAGATTCAAACGGAAATTACCAGACGGTTGTGGTTAGAAGTATGCAACGAAAGAGGTAGATCTAGTTCATTTTGACTTGGCTCTAGGTTCTGGATAACCTTAAACCCACATTCTTTCCAGAGCAAACGTGACGACTGCAGAAGCTGGGCAATGCGTTTCTTTGGCTTTAAAGCGCATACGGCGTGCAGCGGTACGCAAAGGCATGGTTCTGGTGAACAAAACGGACGTCCCTCCACGAGGTGGGCACTTATCGTGGGGAAACGATTTCTAATGATTCATAGCCGTTATTTTTGCAGCTATTCGGAGGTTCGAAGGCCAAGTCTTGATCTTGTAGTGAGTAATCGAGCCACGAGGCCCTGAGTAAAAATGTGATCATTTTCCTTACAGCCACAACACGACGTTGCAGAAAAACTACCAGGTGAGACGCGGGCTGAGTCTCCGAGGAAATGGAGCTAAATGCTGATTTTCACGTGTTCCAGGCCATGTTGCATTGTGGAGTGATTTGTTTTCTGTTGTCACCCTGAACGGCACTAACCGAGTGTCATATCAAGGCTATACGCCAGACAGTTCGAATAGTAGGGATGGACCACCCCCAGGGAGTGCTTCGAACGGGGGATCGAGCGAGTGTGCAGTTTGAGTTCATCTCCCACCCAGAGTTTGTGAAAGAAGGTATGAAGCTTTTGTTTCGGGAAGGGAAGACGAAGGTAAGTTTATTTGATATTCATTTTTTTTTTAAGCGAATGATAAACGGAGATTATATAATTAGGGACTAGGGGTGATAACGAAATTATTGTAAAACCAATTGTAATTTACCTAAAAGAGTGGAGTAGTTATTTATAACGCGAGTCTCCTATTACGTGCTTGCGCTAGCCCTCAACACCTCCTTCTCTTCCTACCCTTCATGGACCCAATAATTCAAAAGCTCAACAGAGACTCAGATCATTGGAGTACTCTTGTATGTTTACCCTTTATCTTTTTTTTCTTTCTTCTGACAACCCTTACAGTCGAGCTTTGATTCCACCCCTTATCCTGTCGGAGCTCGCTCAAGCCTTGCTACCATCACCTCAAAGGTCAACTCTTCTCTCCCTCGAAAGAACTTCTCTCTTATCTTCTTCTAGTTCACATTCTCTCCTGACCCCCGGGAATGGGGCTCTGCACTTTCTCCGGACCTCGTCGAGTCCGACGATGAGCTATATACACCACCGGCCAAAGAACAAGAGTCACCAGCAGGATTCACAAGTCCATTCTCGCTAAGAGGTATTGGAAACGTATCATGTCTTATCATTATCTGTGTTGCTATTCTGGTGTTATTGTGAGCTACTGTCTACTCTGCTAATTGTCGTGTCAGCCATCTTCACATCTGGATAGCGTTGGTTATCCCGTTATATCTTACTACAGGAGTCTAAGGACATCAACGCGTGGTGGATTTAATCTAGGTGGTGCTAATGCGACAGGTCAAATACCAAAGTTCATCGGCAATTTCGGTCTCATCGATCAAGATACACCTAAATCGGCGTATACCAAAACATCATGGGCAGACGGGAAGACTGAGATGCGCCTAGTATTCTCTGACGAATTTAATACTGATGGTCGTTCCTTCTACCCTGGTGACGATCCTTACTGGGAAGCGGTCGATCTACACTACTGGGTATACTACATTACTTGGTGTTTTTTTTCCCTGGTCGCTGATCTATGTACACCTAGGCCACAAACAATCTTGAATGGTATGATCCAGAAGCTGTCACCACTCAGGGTGGTTCGTTAGTTATCACTCTTTCCCAGAAGGAAACGCATAATTTGAATTATGAAGGCGGTATGTTCAAGTTTATCCATCCACATATTCCAGCGTCACTCACCCTCGATGCAGGTTTAATATCAACCTGGTTGGTTTCTAAATGCCTATCGCTGGGCTCGCAGCCTATCGTTTTCACTTTCATATAGGAACAAATTCTGTTTCACAGGCGGTTACGTCGAAACTTCAGTCCAACTTCCAGGTGCCAGTAACGTGCTTGGTCTCTGGCCTGCGGTTTGGACTATGGGAAATCTGGGACGGGCGGGCTATGGTGCATCTCTTGATGGCGTTGTACGTGACTTATGATTCCGTTCCTTAGGCTTCTCATAACATGTGAACAAAAAAAAAACAAAAAAAAGTGGCCGTATTCATATGATACCTGTGATATAGGGACAGTCGCTAATCAAACTATCAGTGGCCAACCTGTGGCGGCCACTGTAGATGGTGATGCAGGAAAGGGAGGCATCCTATCCTACCTGCCGGGTCAACGGTGGTCTCGATGTACCTGTGCAGGCGAAAGCCATCCAGGACCAAAACACAAAGACGGGACCTTTGTGGGAAGAGCAGCCCCTGAAATCGACGTCTTCGAAGCTCAAGTGGGGAGACCTGACCTTGTTTTGAAGAATGGGACAACTAATCGCTTTTGAAGATTAATGAATATACACTCATCGCTCAGGTTTCTCAATCTGCTCAATGGGCTGTAAGCATGTCTTGCTGATCATTAGACTGGCCAATTGACGCCTTTTTTCGTTGTTGCAGCCATTCAATAGAGCCTATATCTGGTCGAACACATCGGATAACTTTATTGTCCCCAATTCGGGCATTTCTCAGCTGAATACATTCACTGGAAGTGTAACTCAGCAGGCTACTTCTGTCGTCACCAACACCAATACCAGTTGTTATGAACTAGGCGGGGGCGGCTATTCTTTGTACGGCTTCGAGGTGCTTTTACCTGACTGCTTACGCTGTTGCAACTCTGACTTCTTTCGCAGTATAAACCAGGTATTTGGATTTGCAAACCATCGAGATATTGATCTGAGCTCGAGCTTATTTTTCCCTGTTCTTCTACCAGGGTTCGATCATGGTGTACGTCTATTTGTGTAAGTTGGCGAATTGAATTCAATCCTTTCTTTCATCCAGTACATCACATGGATTTCAAGTAATCAAATAGCCTGGACTCTCAAAGCTGCGGGTCTGGGATCTGACTCTAGTGTTCAGATTTCCCCCAGGCCTATAGCTCAAGAACCTATGGTATGTGTGCTCTTGAGCAGATATTGCAAGGTCATGCTGATTTTCGCGTCTTAGTACCTTATTGCAAATCTTGGGATGTCAAGAAATTTTGGACCCGTTGATCTCGACCATCTGATTTTCCCTGTACACATGCGAATTGACTACATCAGAGTCTATCAACCAATAAACGCGATCAATATTGGTTGCAACCCAAAAGATTTCCCCACTGAAGCTTATATCAATCGGTGGGTTACTTGGTTACGTATTTGATTTTTTGAAAAAAATAATAATGACGCCCGATTCTCTTAGATACATAGATGCTTATACCAATCCGAATTTGACAACGTGGGTGAACGATTATCAACAACCTTGGCCGAAAAATTCATTCCTGGGACAATGCTAATACTTAGAACGAATCTACTATAGTCGTTTTGCATATGTACTTTGGATATTATCGATATTTAGAATTAGTTAATTAGAGCCTATATACACACATAACGGACATTTACAAACCTCGAATCCGTGCTGTAGGCAGGGCGAAGTGGAGCTGTGCCTTCGGCAGGGGTTCGTGGCTTAAAAAATACACATTTAAAATTACTAGTAGTTGACTGTGACGTAAGCACATGTCTTCATACCAACCTGTCCCCACATCAGAGCGGCTCCCTACTGCTAAGCATCCTCATCGTACGCGTATTCTGGTTGCCCTTGTTTCC
>Ga0193742_1000503_pt1 | contig 25848 bp, 27 predicted proteins | sample L2c1metaG_FD_165511 | JGI IMG/M metagenome (GOLD analysis project Ga0193742, IMG submission 165511) | Soil microbial communities from a riparian zone of the East river system, Colorado, United States - L2c1 | ecosystem: Environmental > Terrestrial > Soil > Riparian zone | place: USA: East River... | reverse complement strand
TCACGGTCAGCCCGGCGACCGAGGCGGCCGTCCGGCCCGACACCAGCAGCGCGACGAGGAACACCAGCACCGCGTAGGTCGCGGCCACCGGGTACCACCACTTCTGCAGGTCGGGGAAGGTCCGGTCGACGGCGGCCACCGCGGCGGCGCACCCGGCGCCGAGCGCGAGCCCGGCCCACCACGGCAGCGCCCGCTCGTGCACCCGCCGGACCACGTGCCCGAACAGCACCAGCGGCAGGAACAGCAGCGGCCGGCTGAGGTGGTCCAGCGCCACCCCGTTCGCCGCCATGACGCACAGCTCCGCGATCGCGACCAGCACCGCGGCCGGCGCGAACCAGCCGCGCCGGTCGAGGGCGACGAGGCCCGCGACCAGTTGCAGCCCGACGACCCACGCGAGCGGCACGAGCAGCGTCTTGTCGGCCACCAGGTGGCTCGCGAACGTCAGGTTCCCGAAGAAGTTCGCCCAGGTCACCGACTTCTCCGGCGGGACGGTCCAGATGTCCAGCCCGGCGAGCACCGCGCCGGCCGCCAGCACGGTCGCCACCGCGACGGGCAGGTAGGTGCGGACGAACCCGGTCGCGCCCGCGGTGTAGCCGGCGCACAGCAGGAGCACCATCACGGCGAGCGGCCCGAAGTCCTCGCCGAGCCCGAGCGGGCGGTTGACCCACTCGCGGATGCCGGCGATCGGCTGCGGGTTCGACCCGTGCGAGGAGAGCCAGAGCGTGACGACGAACCCGTACGCCACGAGCAGCGCCGCCCCGGCCCGCAGCAACGTCACCGGCACGCCGCGCGTCATCGGGGTGGCCGCTCGGCGAGCTGGCGCCCGGTGAGCGCGGCGAACTCGCGGTCCACGACGGCCTGGTCCGGCCCGTACGCCTCGACCCGGATGAGGTACCTGCCGAGGACGTAGTGCGCGCGGTACGCCGCGAGCGGCCGCCCGGGACCCCGCTCCTGCTCGCGGACCAGCAGCCCGCGGTACTGGCTCGGCGCCCGCCGCCAGCCGCCGGCCCCGTACAGGTCGTCGGCCGCCCGCAGCGCCCGGCGCGGGTCCACGCCGTCCCGGACGGCGAACTGCCACACCCCTGCGCTGAAATCGCCGTCCCGTGCGACGAGTGCCTTGGCGTCGACCACGCCGGCCGCGCCGAGGAGGTCGGCCTCCTTGGCCGGCAGTACGGCGGCGAGCCAGGCGCCGCGCCTCTCCTTGGTGGTGTCGAGCACGAGCGTGCCGGGCGGGCGCACGATGGCCAGCTCGTCCGCGTTGACCGGCAGCCGGGGGTCGGGGTCGGGGAGCGTGACACGTAGTCCGACACGGGCTGGGTCGGCGCCGGTGCCCCAGACGGCGACCGCGCCGAGCGCGAGCGCGGCCAGCAGCACGTGCACCAGCCCCACGGCGACCGCGCCGCGTCGAACCCCCCGCATGTGCCTCCCTAGCTGCCCTCACCACGTCTGATGACGTACGTGAAGCTCTCCCACTCCGAGCCCGCCACGCGGTCCGGCACGATGTTGACGATCTCCGAGCCGCAGTGCGCGAACAGCAGCCGCACCAGGTTCACGTCCATGCCGAACATCTCCATGCCGCCGTCGTCGCGCCCCCGCGCCGCCGGCCGCGGGTTGATCTCGATCTCCTTCGGCGCGGCGGGCACCGGAAGGTCGGCCACCGCGTCGCGGCGAACGGTGACCCGCGTGCGGACCGGCTCGCTGCCGACCTCGGCCCACCAGGTCACCGCCTCCTGCACCACGTCAAGCTCGAGCTCGTACTCACCTGGCTCGTCCGGCGCGACGACCGGCAGCTCCAGCTCGACGGACGCGCCGGGCGCGAGGTCGTGCGTCAGGTCGGCGCGGCCGTCGTTCCACCGGGCCGGCGCACCGTCGGCGTACCAGTGGTTGCCGAGCCGGATCAGCCGGCCCGCCGGCCAGACGTGGTCGCTGACGTTGGTGACCAGGGCCCGCACCGGCGCGGGCTGTCCGACGCCGACCGGGGTCGGCACGGCGACCAGCTCGATCCGGGCCCGCATGGCCTCGGTGGGCAGCTCGTCGGGCCGGCCGGGTCGGGTCGGGATCTGGAAGACCAGCACCCCGCCGGGCCGCACCACCCGCTGCAGCTCCACCAGGCAGGCGAGCTGCACGGCGGGCGGCGAGTGCTGGATCGAGATGAGGCTGACCACGCCGTCGAACGACTCGTCGGCGAACGGCATCCGGTGCCCGTCGTAGGCGACGAACGAGACCCGGTCCGGGTGCTGGTTGATCGCGTTCGCCTTGTCGATCATCGACTCGGCGATGTCGATGCCGACCACGTCCTTGGCGTGCGCGGCGAGCGCGTTGCTCAGCCGGCCCGCGCCGCACCCGAAGTCGAGCACCCGCTCGCCGAGGGACAGCCCGGCCTCGTCGAGCAGCCGCAGCACCTCGTCCACGGGCTCGGCGCCGGTGGCGAGGAACTCGTCGACCGCCCAGCCGCCGTGCCGCCGATCGGGATCGGTGAGCACGGCCCACAACGGGTCGACCCGCCCGAGGTCCTCCCACGTCGACTTCAGCCGGTCCAAAGCCATGTCAGCCACTCCAGGTCTCGGGCGTGTGAACTGCCGCAAGACTAAGACGCCACCACGACAGCCAGACCCTATGGTCGCCGACCGGCGGTTGCCGGCACGACCAGCGAGGACAACCGGAACGAGTGAATCCGTCGATCCCGACGACGGGACCGCCGAGTCCCGCTACCGTTTCCCGTGGGACACCAGGGGGAGTGGCGCCATGACCGGTTTCAGCGTCGACCCGGCGACGGTGCGCGGGCTCGCCGCGCAAGTCGACCGGGCGAGCACCGATGTCGACGACACGAAGACGTACCTGAAGAAGATGGCGACTCTCGACGGCGACGGCGGCGAGGGCCTGCTCAACGTGTGCGTCGACAGCCACCGCATGGCCTACCAGGCGCTGTCCGACTGGCTCGGCACGCTGTCCGGCACGACGCTGGCCGACACGGCGGCCGCCGTGACCGCGTCGGCGGACTACTACGAGAAGACCGACGCCGGGGCCGCGGCGCAGCTCGACGCGACGTACCCGCCCTCGGACGTCGACAAGGCGCGCGCGCAGACGGACATCCCGGTGCACGGCGAGGGAAGCGGCCCGTTCTCCGGTGACACCCGGCCGGCGCTGGAGGACCCGCACGACTACCACGAGCTGATGTACGGCGGCCTGCCGAACTGGTGGGACGTGATGAGCCCGATGGCGTGGGCCGGCACGCTGATCGAGGGCGTCACGCACGTCGCCGTGTGGCTCGGGCTGATGCAGGAGGTGTTCAACCCGCAGCAGCAGATCGCGAAGAACTTCATCGGCGACTGGCCGGCGGTGCGTGCGGCCGCGGACGTGCTGCGGGAGGTCAGCAAGGCGGCCGACGAGGTGGCCAACAGCCTCCGGATCGCCGGGTTGGACACCGACCGCGAGTGGGACGGCAACGCGGGCGACGGCGCCACGGTGTACCTGCTGACCCTCGCCGAGACGGTCGACAGCGCCCGGCCGCCGATCGACAAGCTGGCCGACGCCTACGAACAGGCCGCGACGGACATGCAGACCCTGCGCGACGCGGTGGTCGGCGTCGTGGAGTTCATGGGCGACTCCGCGCTGATGGCCACCGTGGGCATCTACGTCGCACAGAACCTGTACGCGACCGGCGTCGGTGGGCCGCTGGCCGCGCTGCTCACCGCGTACGCCGGCTTCTACCTCGTCGAGGTCGCCAATGGCGCCACCGCCGCGATCGACATCGCGAGCAAGCTGGCGCTGGCGACGAACCTGCTGAAGGCGGAGCACGAGGACTTCGCCGGCGTCGGCACCGTGTCCCTGCCCAAACTCCCGACCAGCCCATTCGCCGTCCCCGGTAGGTGACCCGCATGTCTGAGCTCGATGACCTCGTCGAACTGGCGCAGCGCACGAAGTACGCGGACCTGATCAAGGACCGCCGGCAGCTGGAGTCGTTGCTGCTGACCCAGATGAAGGCCAGTCAGGACCCGATGACGCGGGAGATCGGCAGCGGCATCGCGGGCGGCACGATGAGCTGGCGCACGCTGGCCACCAACTCGGCCTACCGCGAGTTCCTGACCCGCGCGCAGGAGTCGATGGCCACGTTCAGCCTCGAACCGGCACTCGCGACGCTGACCGCCGAGGCGGCGGCGGCCGCCGAGCAGGAGCGGGCGAGCGGACCGGAGCCCCGCGACAAGAAAGTCGAGGACCGGGCGACGAACGAGCCGCTGTTCGACGGCGGCCTCATGAAGAAACGCAAGCCGAGGTAGGGCGGTCGTGGCGGACGAGATCAGTCAGCGGGAGCTGTGCAACGACAACGCGGCCGTGCTGCGGCGCGTGCTGGCAGGGGAGAGCTTCGTGGTGACACACAACGGAAAGCCGGTCGCGGATCTGGTGCCGCACCGGTCCGCGGCGCCAAGCCGGCGGCGAAGTCTTGGCGACGTGCAGGCCGCGTTTCGCGCGCTGCCACCGTTGGACGGGCAGGAGTGGCTGGCCGACCTCGGCGCCGACGACCCGTCGGTCGATCCATGTGCGCGCGGCGCGGGTGAGCCGACCGCGTGAGCCCGCCGACTCAGTTCCCCTGCTCACCAGGAACGGGGACGACTTCGTCGGACTCGACCGGCTGCTCGACGTGCTGAGCGTCTGACGAACGGTTCGCGCGGGCGCGGGCCAGGCCGTAACGCAGTGCCAGCAACAGATCCGCGAGCGTGTGGCCCACCCGCAGCATGAGGCTCACGGTCGTCGCGGCCGGCACGCCGAGCAGCGGGGTCAGCGCCAGGATCAGCACCGCCTCGCGGGCGCCGACGCCGGCCGGTGCGAGGACCACCAGCAGGCCGACCAGCCAGCCGAGCGCGAACGCGCCGGTGCACACCACGGCCAGCTGCAGCACGGAGTCCGTGAACGGATCGGCCAGCACGTACCCGGCCGCGCCGTAGCCGACCCACGCCGGCAGCATCCACAGCACCGGCCGCACCAGACCCGACCACCGCAGCACGGGCGGCGTCGTGCCGGAGCGCTTCGCCAGCTTGCGGGCCAGCAGGTTGATCACGCGCGGGTGCAGCAGCACGAGCGCCAGCGGGATGCACACGCCGGCCCACCCGAACCGGTTGACCAGGTCCGGCTGGCTCACCAGCAGCAGCGCCCCCACGATGACCGACGTCACCGTGTGCACGACCAGGAACACCGACCCCGCGAGCAGCGCCATGCCGCCGGGCACGCCACGTTCCCGCGCGAACTTCATCTGCGCGAGGAACGGCCACACCGACCCGGGCAGGTACTTGCCGACCTGCGCGGGGAAGAAGATCTCCCTGGCCGCCGCCGACGACACCGGGGAGCCGAGCGCGCCGAGGCAGTGCTTCCACACCTCGGCGGTGGCCAGCAGCCCGAGCACGATGCCGGCGAACGCCACCAGCGGCCGCCACCACGCGATCCTGCCGAGCGCGTCGAGCATCGACGGGAAGTCGTCGCGCAGCGCCCACGCGGCGATCCCGACGGCGACCACCACGAACACGATCGCCAGCAGGTCCGCCCGCCGGCTCGGTTTCGGGGTCGCCGCCGCGTCAGTCACGCCAGATCAGTCCGGTGGTCGTCGGGTACGGCAGCGCGGGCGTGGCGCCCTTGAGCAGCTCGATCCGCAGCCCCGGCAGCTTCGACACGACGTCCCAGTACCGCTTGCGCTTGATGTTGTCGAACACGACGACGCCGTCGTCCTTGAGGTGGTCCAGCGCGCGGCGGAACGCGTCCACCCGCGCGCGACCGTCGACCACGACGAGGTCGAACGGGCCGCCGACCTGGTCGATCGTGCCGACGTAGTCGCCGAAGTCGAGGCCGGCGTTGCCGTGGCGCTGCGACCGGATGGTCGTCGCGGCGGTCGCGGGCGCCGGCGGCACCGCGTGCAGCTGGACGCCCGGCGTGTCCGCGAGCAGCTCCCGCACGTACGTCACGAACTCGGCGTCGTGCTCGACGCTGTCGACCTTGCCGGCGCGGCGGGCGAGCCACGCGGTGCTCGCGCCGGCGCCGTACTCGAACACCCGCGCGTCCGGCCGGGCCGAGAGGAACTCGTCGACCCGGCGCATGGCCGGGTAGCTCCACCAGGCCACGTCCAGCTGCGCGAGGTCCGCGACGTCGTGGATCGAGAACAGCGTCCGCAGGTGCCGCAGCCGCGGCGACTCACTGGTCGCGAGCTTGTTCAGCAGGCCGGACTTGTCGGCCGCCTTCCTGACGGTCTTGATCCCGGCCACGTAGGCCCCACGCATCCCGCTCATGCCTCAACCTTTTCTGCGACAACGGCCGCGGCGTCGCGCGCGGTCGGCTCGGTCGGGGTTCGATCGGAGATCAGGTCCGTCGCCTCGCGCCGGTTGGCGGTGCGGTGCAGCACGATCTCCGCGATCAACCCGATGGAGATCATCTGTACGCCGAGGATGACCAGCAGGATGCCCAGCATCAGCAGTGGCCGGTCGCCGATCGCCGTCCCGAAGAAGATCTTCACGACGGTCAGGTAGACCAGCACGAGGAAGCCGAGCAGCCCGGACGCGAGGCCGAGCCCGCCGAACAGGTGCGCCGGCCGCCGGCCGTACTTGGTGATCGTCATGACGGTCAGCAGGTCGATGGCGCCGCGGACGTACCGCTCGAAGCCGTACTTCGACTTGCCGTGCTCGCGGGCGCGGTGGTTGACCGCCAGCTCGCGGACCTTGTAGCCGGACTGGTGCGCCAGCGCCGGGATGTAGCGGTGCAGCTCGCCGTACAGCGGCACCCGCCGGTACACCTCGGTCTTCGCGGCCTTGAGCCCGCAGTTGTGGTCGTTGAGCTTGAGCCCGGTGATGACGCCGGTCATCTTGTTGAAGAACTTGGACGGGATCCGCTTGCCGAGCGGGTCCTTGCGGTCCGCCTTGTGCCCGGACACCAGGTCGGCGCCGTTGTCCAGCTCGGCGAGCAGGCGCGGCACCTCCGCCGGGTCGTCCTGCAGGTCGGCGTCCATCGTGACGACCCGCTCGCCGCGCGCCTCGTCGACGGCCGCGGCCAGCGCCGCGGCCTTGCCGAAGTTGCGCCGCAGCTTGATCGCGCGCACTCGCGTCGAGCCGGCGGCGAGGTCCTGCATGACCTGCCAGCTCGTGTCGGTGCTGCCGTCGTCGACGAAGATGACCTCGTACTCGGTCTGCGGCATCGTCGCGAACGCCTCGGCGATCTCGCCGACCAGTGTGGCCAGCGTCGCCTCCTCGTCCTTGACCGGAATCAGAACGCTGACCTGCACCTCTGGCACTGCCTCAATACTCACTTCTGGTCCTCGTCGGTATCGTCGCTGACCTTCGCCGGCATCCAGCGCTTCGCGCCGCTCTCCAGAATCACCACGACACGAAGGTCTGGGTCGTCCGGGCCGACCATGCCGAACCCGGTGTCCGCGTTGATGCCCAGGTACCGCTGGGCGATGTCAGAACGCACGCGGTCGCTCACGCCGCCACCCACGACCTTGCCGGTCGAGTCGACGAGAACGGTACAGCGCACGGGGTCCTTCACGCCGGTCGCCCATCCCCACACGAGCTGTGAGCCGGGCTTTGCGTCCACCTTGTCGACCGTGCCGGCCGGCGACGCGGGGGTCCGGCCGCCTTCCGGCGGGACGATCCGCTTGACCCCGGCGAGGTCGATCGTGTCGCCCAGTTCGGGGCCGCCGCACCCGAGCGTGAAGTCGTCGTTGAACGGGTAGTGACCGAGCGCCTCGAGCCTCGGCACCAGCTGGTGCCCGGCCGGCGGCAGCGCCCACCCGAAGGCGTTGAGGTAGCCGGCACGCAGTGCCACCGACTCGATCTCGTGGTCGGTGTCCTCGGCGCGCACGGACTCGGCGGTCGGCACCCCCAACGCGAAACCGGTGATGCCGGCGACCACGAACGCGACCGCGAGCTTGCGCCAGTGCCGCGCCGCGAACGTGTGCACCACGGTGCCGACGAGCACCAGCAGCGGCAGCGACATCAGCACCGAGACCGACGTGTAGCGGCTGTGCTGGCTGTAGTCGAGGCCGAAGTCGATGCGCGAGATCGCGATCATCGCGGAGCCGAAGAACCCGTGGCAGCCCAGCGCCCACCAGAACCGCAGCTCCGGCGCGCGGGCCGCCTTGACGGTCGCCATCGCGGCGTAGCCACCGAGGATCACCGCGCCGGCCAGCACCGCGAAGCCGGTGTTGTCGGCGGCCCAGATGTGCCCGATGACCGCGAGCAGGCCGAAGATCGCGGTGCCGAGGTCGCTCTCGGTGCCGGAGCCGGCCGCGTTGTGGTTGACCGACATCCAGCCGACCACGATCACCGCGCCGGCGGCCAGTGGCAGGATGCGCCGCCACATCGGCTCCTTGCGCATGATCGCGATCAGCGCGATCGACGGCCACACGGCGAACGCGGTGCCGTAGGTGATGCTGCCGAGCAGCGCCATGCCCCACGCCGGCCACCACTTGCCCTTGACCGCGAACAGCAGCGCGCCGACCGAGATCAGGTTGGCGGTCAGCCAGGCGGCGCCGCTCATCGCGTGGGTGAAGTTGTGCAGGCCGTGCAGGCTGAAGATCAGCGCGGAGGACATCAGCACGATCGACGCGCGCACCACGGGCGGCAGCGTCTTCGGGATCGCGAACCGGATCAGCACCACGGTCGCGATCGCGATGAGGACGTCCGCGTAGCCGAGGATGCGCTGGTTGCCGCCGAAGATCGTGGCGTCGCCGTAGTACAGCAGCGAGGGGATCGCGATCAGGTGCTCGTTGGAGGCCTTGAACAGGCCGCCGATGTTGAGGCCGCCGTCCAGGTTCACGAACCGGACCAGCGCGTACCAGTAGTCGACGAAGTGCAGCTCCGGCGCCTTCGACACCTCGATGGTCAGCGCCGCGGCCGGCACGAGCGCGAGGAACTCGAGCAGCCGGGCCAGCCAGCGGGTCGTGCCGTAGCGCTCGAGCAGCGCCTGCCAGCGCGGGCTGCCGCCCTCCGGTGGGACCTCGGACGATCCGTCGGGCTGCTGCCGCACCGGCTCCGAGTCCTTCGTCACCGTGCTCGTCACGTCACATTCCTCCGCGCAAGTGCCACCCGAATACCATGTCAAAGCCCGGCGCACGGCCGACGCGCGGGCTGACCGGCCTCCTACTCGGGTGCTTTCCCAGCGGCTGCCTTCCCCGGCAGCCAGAGCATCCGGCCGTCGTCCAGGACGACGACGATCCGACCGGCCGGATCGGTCGGCGCGATCACCGCGAACCCCATGTCGGACGGCGCCCAGCTGAGCGAGCGCGCCACGTCCGGCCTGGGCAGATGGTACTGGCCGCCGCCGGTCACCTCGCCCGTGGCGTTGGTGACGACCACGCACCGGATGCCCTCGCGACCCGCGGTGACCCACCCGCGCAGCAGTGACGTGTCGCCGTGCCGCTCCTCGGTGTCGACGGCGCCGGCGGGCCCCGGCTCGTCCGGGTCGGCCACCCGCACGGGCCGCATCTCGTCGACGTCGAGCCGGTCGCCGAGCTCCGGTCCGCCGCACCCGATCGTGAAGTCGTCGGTGAACGGGTAGTGGTCCAGCGCCTCGAGCCGTGGCTTCAGTGCCTCCGTCGAGGTGATCCCGGTCCAGAACCGGCTGTCGAGCTGCTCGCGGATGGCGATGGCCCGCAGCGGGACGTCCTCGAGCGCGGCGCGGACCTCCCGCACGGTGGGGGCGCCGAGCACGAACCCGAGCAGCCCGACCCCGACCGCGACGACCGCGAACCGCGCCGCGGTCCGCCGTGCCCTCGCGTAGGAGACGGTCGCCAGTATCACCAGCAGCGGCACCGAAGCGAGCACCGACAGCGACGTGTACCGGCTGGCCAGACCGATGTCGGCGCCGAACTTGACCCGCGCGGTCGCGATCATGCCGGCGGCCAGCACCGCGTACAGGCCGAGCGCCCACCAGAACCACAGCTGCCGCGCCCGCGCCGCGGGGATGGTCAGCAGCGCGAGGAGGCCGAAGAGCACCCCGGCGCCCGCGATCGCCGCGAGGTCCACCATCGTGCCCGTCCACAGGTGCCCGACGACCGTGAGGAACGTGTACAGCACGGTGGCGACATCCTGGCCGCCGTCCTGACCGGCCACGGACGGCCGCAGCTGGAGCCAGGCGACGAGCACCCCGGCGAGCAGCACCAGCGGCACGAGCCGCCGCCACCAGCGCTCGCCCCGCATCGTGGCCAGCAGGAACAGCGCCGGCCACACGGCGAACGCGGTGCCGTAGCTCAGGCACGCGAGCAGCCCGACGAGCCACGCGGCGAGCCACCGGCCGCGCCGCGCGAGCAGCAGCGCGACGACCACGAGCAGGTTCGCGGTCAGCCACGCGGAGCCGCTCATGCCGAGCGCGAAGTTGTGGATTCCGTGCGGGCTGAACACGAGCGCGGCCGTCGCGACCACCAGACCGGCGCGCAGCACCGCGGGCAGCCGCTTCGGCAGCGCGCTCCGCAGCAGCAGCACGGTGCCGGCGGCGATCGCGACGGTCAGGTAGCCGAGCACCCGGTTGTCGCCGCCGAACAGGGACGCGTCGAGCCAGTAGAACAGCGACGGCAGCATCACCGGGTGCTCGTTCTGCAGGACCCAGATCCCGCCGAAGTCGAACGTGCCGTCCGCGTTCGTGATCCGCAGCAGCACGTCCCAGTAGTCGAGCAGCTGCAGCCGGGGCGACGCGGCGACCTCGAAGACCATCGCGACCACGGGCAGCACGGCGAACAGCTCGACGACGAGGGCCAGTCTTCGGTCCGCGACCCAGCGCCGCACCGGCGCGAGGCGCGCGGTGGGGTCCTGTTCTGCCCAGGTCTGTTGCGTGCCGGCCCCGCCCATCACACGCGGGACTCTAGTCCGCGCGGGTCAGTTGACCGGACGTTTCGCCAGCTCAGGGCCGAGCCTGTCGATGAAGCCGGGCGCGAGGATCTCGGGCACGCCGGCCGCGATGTTCCGCTCGACGATCTCGACCACGACGATCTCCGCGTCGGCGATCGTCTTGATCACCTCGTCCGGCCGGTTGCCGGCGGCCTGGTAGTACTGGACGGTCACGTCGGCGAACGCGGCCGGCAGGTAACCGGACGCGGCGACGAGGAACGAGTCGCCGAGCACCGCGGTCGGCGCGTAGACCATCCCGTCCAGCCGCTTGGACTCGTAGTGCCGGGGCTCGAGGAGGTCCGGGGTGCTCATGCGGGCGCGGTCGTAGCGGCTGTCCGGGCGCAGCCGGTAGTTCGTGGTCTTGTTCTCGCCCTTGCGGCCGAGCAGCTTGGGCAGGTCGGCCGCCGACTTCGTCTCGTCCTTGCGCTGCAGCTGCCAGTCGTCGGTGACCCCTGGTTTGACCTCGTCGGCGACCGCCTCGACCATCTCGATCGCGCCCTCGTGGGTCCAGTGCGTGTCCTGCGGGTAGTAGACGGGCCGGTTGAGGCGTTCCGCCTCGGCGGCGAGCCGCGGCCGCATGTCCATGGCGCCCGCGATCTGGATCGACTTCTGCCACAGGTCCGGCGTGACCGGCGCGGCGCAGTCCTTGCCGGGGTAGGTGCTCGGCAGGTGCTCGGGCACCATCGTGGTCTTGTCCGGCACCGCGACGAGCACCAGCGTGCGGCCGGAGGACTCGATCGCGACCCGCAGCTTGGCGAGCTGGGCCATCGTCTCGGCGAGCGGCTTGACCGGCGTGCACTTGGACAGCGCGTCGGAGCCGTAGTAGAGCCACCCGTCGGTGCCCTCCACGACCTGGCGGAAGCCGGCCTGCTCCGAGTTTCCCGGCTGGTCCTGGGACGGGTCGGTCGGCCCTTCCTTGTCCGAGTCCGGCGGCGAGCCGGGCAGGGGCCCGGTCGGCGCGCCGCCGCCACCCTGGTCGAACGGCGCCGACTCACCGAAGAAGGTGCGGCTGACCCAGTCGGTCGCGGAGATGGCCTCCTCGCGGAACACCAGGTTGTCGGTGGCCCAGTCGTCCATGCCGGTGAACAGCACCCAGCCCTGCCCGAAGCCGGGCAGGCTCGCGAGCTGGTGGTTCTCGATCTCGCTCGGCCGCATGCCCATGACCCACATCAGGGTCGGGGTCGCGAAGAAGATGAGCGCGCTGACCAGGGCGGTGAGCTGGCGGCGGCCGTGGCGGGGGCGGTGGAGCGAGTGCTCCTTCGGCAGCCACGCCTCGTGTACCGGAGGTAGCTCGTTGGTCGGCCCGGCGGTCACGGCAGCACGGTATCCCGTCCGGTCACGCGGGGCCGCCGGCTTCGTCGAGCTTGTCCGCGATAGAGGTGTTGACCACACTCGTCCGGTCGTCGGTGCCGACGATCTGGGTCATCTCGCCGGACGGCGCCTCCCAGGCCGCGGAGGTGGGAATACGGACCTTGGGCGCGTCCGTTTCACCTGACGGTGTCGGTTGCGTCTCGGCGGCCGCCTCCCGGTCCGCCTCGGCGAGGATGTCCTCGCTCTCCTCGCGGTACCGGGCGGTGGTGATCTCGCCGGCCGTCAGCCGGTCACCGAGAAGCCGCAGCCGGTCCTGCCAACTCATAGCTAGTTGGTACCACGGGGCGCTACGTAGAGTGGAGTCATGGTGTTGTTCGGACGCGACAAGGCCCAACCGGTGGATGCTGCCCGCGCGCTCCCCGGCCGTGCGACGGAGGTGCCGGTGCCGTCGGCACACGCGGTCTTCACCGACCGCCCGATCGCCCCGCCGTTCCCCGACGGGCTGGCGACCGTGGTGTTCGGCATGGGTTGCTTCTGGGGCGCGGAGCGCCTCTTCTGGCAGACCGAGGGCGTCTGGACGACGGCCGTCGGCTACGCGGGCGGGCACACGCAGAACCCGACGTACGAAGAGGTGTGCAGCGGCCGCACCGGCCACGCCGAGGTGGTCCTCGTGGTCTTCGACCCGGCGGTGATCTCCTACGAAGGGGTGCTGAAGGTCTTCTGGGAGGGCCACGACCCGACGCAGGGCAGCCGGCAGGGCAACGACATCGGCACCCAGTACCGGTCCACCGTGTACTACACCGACGACGCGCAGAAGAAGGCCGTCGAGGAGAGCCGCGCGGCGTACGAGGACGCGCTGCGGCGCGACGGCCACGGCCAGATCACCACAGAGGTGGCGCGACTCGGCGAGTTCTACTACGCGGAGGAGTACCACCAGCAGTACCTGTCCGACGCCAAGAACCCGAACGGCTACTGCGGCCTCGGCGGCACCGGCGTGAGCTGCCCGATCGGTCTGGGGCAGCAGAGCTGAACACCTGGGTCGACCCAGCCAATCGACATTCTGTACAGATTTCTGTATAGTTTTGCTATGACCGTTTTGAAGGATGCTCCCGAACTCACCGTTACGGAGGCAACCAAGCGGGGCGTGGCCGGTTTGGTCGCCGACGCTGAGCAAGGCGATGTCCTCGTGGTCACTCGCCATCGTCGTCCTGTGGCCGCGGTGGTTGGTGTCCGTCGTCTTGCCGAAATCGATGAGGCAGCCGCGGACCTCAGGGATCTGGCTCTCGTACTTGCTCGCACAGTGAGCGATTCGGGTCGGCGCACCTCACTTGACGACGTGTTGACCGCGTTCGGGCACACACGAGAGTCGCTCGCCGCAGTGGAGGATGACGAGTAACTCGATGGCAGAAGTCGTTTTCACCGACGCGGCCATCGGCGACCTTGGGCGGCTCGGGCCCGATGTGGCGCCCAAGGTCCTCAAGAAGATCCTGATCTTGTCCGACGATCCGGAGGCGGGCCACCCGTTGGGTGGCAAGCTAACGGGTTTTCGCAAGTTGGTGGTCGGCCGCAACCGCTGGCGCATCGTGTATCGCCTCGCCGAGGACGGTTCGGTCGAGGTCTGTGAGATCTGGTGTATCGGGGCAAGATCGGATGCCGAGGTCTATGCGGAGGCGACTTCCCGAGTGGCCGGCGCCGGCTCGAGCCCCGATCTCCAACGTCTCGTGGACGTGATCGAGCGGCTGGGCCGGTTGGCGAGAGACGTGACCGTGGAAGTGGAGCCGCGGGGTGAGCCGGTGCCTGACTGGCTCGCTCAGCGACTCGTCCATACCGCGGGCATTCCTCCCGAGAAGGTCGCCGCGCTCGATCTCGAACGAGCCGTTGACCTCTGGACGGCGTTCACCAGCACGCCACGGGAGTGATTCGCGGCAGCCCAACACCACGATCACCACCGGCGCGCCGGCCGAGGTGGTGTTCACCGCGAACCTGGCCGGCTCGACCGAGTTCGTCTACCGCGATACGTGACGGTGTCGAGCTGATCGACCGGGCCGGCCCCGCCCCTGGCGCGCGCCCCCGGTGCGGTGGTGGGATGTCCCGACCGCACGACGGGCGAAGGGAATCCGGCATGACGTGGTTCCGGGCGGTGGATGTGACCGAGGCCGAGCGCGCGCGATGGGACGCGGAGGATCTTGGTCGGCTCGTGCGGACCATGCGTGAGGAACGCGACTGGAGCAGGACCCGGCTGGCGGAGCTCGCCGGCACGTCGCACGCCGAGCTGGCCCGCTTCGAGATGGGCCGGACGGTGCCCGCTCAGCCGATGCTGGTGCGGTACCTCCAGGCCATGGGGTACCAAGGCTAGAAGAGAGCGGACGACGAGATTCGAACTCGCGACCCTCACCTTGGCAAGGTGATGCGCTACCAGCTGCGCCACGTCCGCATTGCTTCCCCGGAAGTCTAGCCGACCCGTCATGCGCCCCGAACCGGACCGTCCCTCCGATGGTGACTCGGGGTGAGAACGGAGGGCGTGTGGAGCTGAACAGCGGGGTTGACTGGGCCGAACGGCCTAATACCTTCGTCGGTATCGCCTTACCGTTCTTAACGTTTGCCGTCCACACGAAACTGTCCTGTGGCATGTTGAGCCAGAATCCCGTGGCGGTCGGGAGGAGGTGTCGGGCTCGATGACCAGCGAAGCTCTACAAGCTGCTGATGAGGGCGCGGCGGAGGATCGGGCGTTGCTCGAGCGGTTGCGCGCCGGTGAGGACGCGGCTTTCGGCGAGCTGTTCTCCCGGCACTCGGCCGCGGTGTTCCGGCTCGCGCTCGGTCTCGTCAACGACCGGTCCGAGGCGGACGATCTCACGGCGGAGGCGTTCTTCCGGGTGCTGCAGGCGATCCGCCGCGGCTCCGGTCCGGTCGACAGTGTGCGCGGCTACCTGCTGATCGTCGCGCGGCGCGTGGCGTGGGAGTGGAGCACGCGCCGCAAGGACGTGCCGGTCTCCGACGAGGAGCTGACCCATCGCGCCCCGTCCAACCCGGACACCGCGGGGCAGTTCACCGAGCGCAACCTCATCCGCCGCGCGTTCACGAGCCTTCCGGAACGCTGGCGCCGGGTCCTCTGGAAGATGGAGGTCGAGGGCGAGCGACCGGCCGCCGTGGCCACGAACTTCGGGCTGAGCCCCAACGCCACGGCCGCGCTCGCCCGCCGCGCGAGACAGGGGCTGCGCGCGGCCTACCTGCAGGCCCACCTTGCCTCCGAGCGCAGCGCCACCGGCTGCCGGTCCGTGCTGGAGAAGCTCGGCGCCTACACCGCGGGCACCACCTCCGGCATCGAGCGCCGCCGGATCCGCGCGCACCTCGGCACCTGCGCGTCCTGCGCGGCGATGTACGCCGAGCTGCGGGACGTCTGTGCCGGGCTGCGCGCGCACGCCGGGCTCATGGCGGCTCCGGTCGTCGCGGTCGCGGGCTGGCAACTCGGCGCGACCCTCAAGGGACTGCTCGCGAGCACGAAGATCCAGGCCGCGCTCGCGGCGAGCACCGCGGCCGCCGTGGGCTTCCTCGGGTTCGTCGTCGCGCCGTGGAGCAACGGCGGCGGCGACACCGCGCTGCCGCTCGACCTGGCCGGCAAGCGCGCGGTCGAGATGAACATCGCGCCCCGGCCGGTCCAGCCGCAGACGGTGATCGAGCTGCCGGGCGGCTCGCTGGACTCGGCGATCACGTCGCCGAAGCACACGGCGAACGACCGCGAGTTCTCCGACGGCACGGACGGCTCCGGCGGCCCGGCCGGCGCGCCGTCCCAGCAGCCGCCGGCCGGCACGCCCGCGCTGGGTGCCGGGCCGACCACGGCGGACGGCGGCCGCGGCGACGTGCCGATGTCGACGGACGCGGCGATGTTCGACGAGTCCGCGCCGATCGTGTACCGCGAGACGACCGTCGAGCGCCGCACGACCGTGTACGAGACCTACACGCTGGTCGACGAGACGACCACGGTCACCGAGGTCAACTCGCTGAACCAGACCAGGACGACCACCGAGACGTCCAGCTACACAGAGCCACACCCGACCGGCGACTCCGATCCCACGGTCGCGACAGAAAAAGCACCAACCACCTGACCGGGCCCTGACAGCGACCCCCTGCGTAGGCCATCATTGAAGTTGATGTTGCCGGCCCGCCGGGAGGCGATCGAATGACGCGCGTTGTGCGCGGCGCGGATGGACGCGAGTGGACCCTGCGCGGCGAGATGGAATGGCGCACACCGGCCACGGCCGACGACTTCGAGCACGACGTGAGCGTGGGCAACACGGCCGCGTTCCTGCTGCTCGCCCTGGTCGTCGGGCTGAGCGTGGTGCTCGTGGTGTCGATCCCGGAGGACGTGGTCGCGCCGTGGAGCAGCAAGATGCTGTGGCTCGGACTGCTGATCGTCCTCGCGATCCTGTTCTTCCCGGCCCGCTGGGCCCTGCGCCGGCCGTGGACCGTCGTGGCGGAGACGGACGACGGCGACGGCGAGCTGGCCGAGAAGTGGGTCGGCACCGTGCGGGGCGTGTTCACCGTGCGTCAGCAGGTGACCCGCGTGGCGAAGAACATCGCCACCGACTCGCAGCCCGGGCTGGAGGGGCCGCTGCAACCCGTGGCGTAACCGCCGAGTTCGGGCAAGACTGGGCTCGTGCCAGAACTACCCGAGGTGGAGGCGCTCGCCCAGCACATCCGCGAGCACGGTGTCGGTCGCACCGTGGCGCGGGTGGACGTCGCCTCGCTGTCCGTGCTGAAGACCGTGCGCCCGCCGTGGACCGAGCTGCACGGCAAAGAGGTGACCGCCGCCGGCCGGCACGGCAAGTTCCTCGACATCGACGTCGCCGGCCTGCACCTGGTGATCCACCTGGCCCGCGCGGGCTGGCTGCGCTGGGCGGACACGCTGTCCGTGGCGCCACCGAAGCCGGGCAGGGGGCCGCTCGCGCTGCGCGTGCACCTCGGCCCGCCGGGGCAGGGACCTGGGTTCGACCTGACGGAGGCGGGCACGAAGAAGGGCCTCGCCGCGTGGATCGTGGCCGACCCGCAGGAGGTGCCGGGTATCGCCGCGCTCGGCCCGGACGCGCTCGCGGTCACCCGCGACGAGTTCGCCGCGGTTCTCGCCGGCCGGACCGAGCGGCTGAAGAACGCGCTGACCACGCAGCGGATCCTCGCCGGCGTCGGCAACGCGTACTCCGACGAGATCCTGCACATGGCGAAGCTGTCGCCGTTCGCGACCGCCGGCAAGCTCCCCGGCGACCAGCTCGACCGGCTCTACGAGTCGATGCGGGCGATCCTGACCAGCGCCGTCGAGCGTTCCGTCGGCCAGCACGCGGCCCGGCTCAAGGGCGAGAAGCGGTCCGGTCTGCGGGTGCACGCCCGCACCGGCATGCCGTGTCCGGTGTGTGGCGACACCGTGCGCGAGGTGTCGTTCGCGGACAAGGCTTTCCAGTACTGCGCGACCTGCCAGACCGGTGGGAAGCCGCTGGCCGACCGGAGGTTGTCGAGGCTGCTGAAGTGACCCCTCCCTTGCCACCGGGCGCCGCAGAGTCGAGCATTGACGGGTGACCGACCTGTTGAACGAGCGCGCAGTGGTCGGGCTGCTCGCCACGCTCGTCGTCGCGGGCCTGTTCGCCATCTGGATCCGATCGCGCAAGACCGACAACTCGGTCGACGACGCGGTGCTGGACGCGGTGCAGCGGCTGTCGAAGGCCGCGCCCGCGATGCGCAGCGGACTGACCGAGGAAGCGGCCGACCAGGCGGCGAAACACCTGGTCGAGATGCTGAAGTGCGTGGCGATCGGCATCACCGACGCGTCCGGCCACCTGCTGTCGTGGGACGGCGGGGCCAACGAGCACTACGCGGACCTGACCGGCGCCATCGACCTCGCGGTCCGCAACGGCCAGCGCGCGCACATCCACCACACGAACCTCAGCTGCGACCACCGCGGCAGATGCCCCATGCGCACGGCCGTGATCGTCCCGCTCATCCCGGACGGCCAGGTCGAGGGCACGCTGATCGTGGTCGGCGGCGTCAACTCGAAGCGGCTGATCCGGGCCGCGGACGAGGTCGCGAAGTTCGTCGGCATCCAGCTGGAGCTCGCGAAGCTCGACGAGTCGAAGCAGCAGCTCGCCAAGGCCGAGGTGCGGATGCTGCGCGCCCAGATCTCGCCGCACTTCCTGTACAACGCGCTGAACTCGATCAGCTCGCTGATCCGCACCGACCCGGAGCGGGCGCGGGACCTGCTGCAGGAGTTCGCCGACTTCACCAGGTACTCGTTCCGCACGTCCGGCCAGTTCACGACGCTGGCCGAGGAGCTGCGCAACATCGACCGGTACCTGACCATCCAGAGCCAGCGCTACGCCGACCGGCTCAACGTGCGCATCAAGATCGCGCCGGAGGTGCTGTCGGTGGTGGTCCCGTTCCTGGTGCTCCAGCCGCTCGTGGAGAACGCGGTGCAGCACGGCCTCGCGTCCAAGCCCGGCGGCGGCACGGTCACGGTCGTCGCGCAGGACAACGGCAACGAGGCCCTGATCAGCGTCGAGGACGACGGCGTCGGCATGGACGCGGACCGCCTGTTCGCCGACCTCCGCGACGCGCACAAGACCGGCTCACACGTCGGCATCGGCAACATCAACCAACGCATGCGCTCGGTGTTCGGCGACGAGTACGCGCTGATGGCGGAGACCGCGCCGGGCGCGGGCATGAAGGTGATCCTCCGGGTGCCGAAGTTCTTCCCCGGCGTCCGCCCGGACCTCCCGAAGTTCGGTCCCCAGTCGGAGGAGTCGCAGGACCCCCAGACCCCGACCGCCCAGCCGACCGGCTAGCCCATGCCCGGCCGGCGCCAGCTGACCCGCCCGTCCTCGAGGTGGGCGTCCATCGCCTCCGGGGAGAGCACCAGCTGCCACCTCGGCGGCGCCCCCGGCCTGCCGGGCCGGTACACCCCCTGGTCAACGGACCCGAACAGCGCGAGCCCCGGCCGGGTCCACACCACCCGCAGCCGCCGCTCCACCCATGCCCGTGCCGCGTTGGCGGACGCGAACTCCGCCACGTCGATCTGCGAAAGACGGTCTCCGTCGCCCATACCCAGCCACGCCCGCCACCGGAACTCTTCCCCCATACCAAACATGAGCACGTCCACCCTGACGGGATACTCGAACTAGGGTTGAACCATGAGTGTCACGGAGAAGCTGGCCGCCCGACTGCCCAAGCTCGGCGACCGGGGCTCAACGAAACCCGTCGTCGCGGTGGTCAAGCTGCACGGTGTGATCACGCCGACGCCGTCCCCGCTCTCGCGCGGCACGATCAACATCAACACCGTGGAGTCCGCCCTGACCAGGGCTTTCGGCCACGACAAGCTCGCGGCGGTCGCGCTGGCGATCAACTCGCCCGGTGGCGCGCCCACCCAGTCGGCGCTGGTCAGCGAGCGGATCCGGGAGCTGGCCGACCGCAAGAAGGTCCCGGTCATCGCGTTCTGCGAGGACGTCGCGGCCTCCGGCGGGTACTGGCTCGCCTGCGCGGCCGACGAGATCTACGCCCACTCGTCGTCGCTGGTCGGCTCGATCGGCGTCGTCACCGCGGGGTTCGGGCTCAACGGCCTGCTCGAGCGGGTCGGCGTCGAGCGGCGGGTCTACACCGCGGGCGCGAACAAGGTCCGCCTCGACCCGTTCCGCCCGGAGAAGGACGAGGACGTCGAGTGGCTGAAGAGCCTCCAGACGCAGCTGCACGACCAGTTCGTCGGCTGGGTCAAGGAGCGCCGCGGCGACCGGATCGGCGCCGACGACGACCTGTTCTCCGGGGAGGTCTGGACCGGCGTGAAGGCCAAGGAGCTCGGCCTGGTCGACGGCGTCGGCAACCTCCGCACGGTGGTGTCGGAGCGCTTCCCGGACGCGGAGATCAGTGTCGCGGAGCCAAAGCGGCCGCTGCTGGCCCGGCTGGGCCTCGGCGCCGCCGCCGCGAGCGGTCCGGAGAAGCTGCTCGCCGCGGTAGAGGCCGTCGAGATCCGGACGACGTGGTCCCGGTTCGGGCTATGACCACCCAGAAGTGGGCATTCGGCCAACTGTGAGTCGGTCCGCACCCACAAGATGATCAAGATGGTCACACTCAGGGGGTAACGGCATGGACAGACGGCTGTTCCTATCGGCAAGATGCATTTCACCGTGAGTACTCCAACAAGCACCCCTGGTCTCGTCGTCCTCGCCGTGGACGACGAGAAGGACGGCATGGACCTCCTGCTCGAACGGCTCGACGCCAACCGCTACGTGCGCCGCGTCATCCCCGCCTTCGACGCCACCGAGGCCCTCCGCCAGCTCGGCGGCGACGACCCCGAGCTCAACGCGCGCCGCAACTCCGGGCGCCCGATCGTCGACGCCGTGTTCTCCGACCTCAAGATGCCCGGCCTGACCGGCATGGAGATGGCGAAGGTTCTCGCCGGCTTCAAGCCGTCGCCGGTCCTGGTCTTCATCACCGGCCACGGCGAGGGCAACGACGCGGTCGAGGCGTTCGAGCTCGGCGCGGTCGACTTCATCCCGAAGCCGTGCGACCAGATCCGCATGGACCGCGCGGTCCAGCGCGTGATCTCCAAGCTGCGGGGCGACGGTCTCGCCGCCGAGGCCGCGCAGACCGGCCCGGAGCCGACCGACGACGAGGTCATCCCCGTCGAGCTGGCCGGCAACACGAAGCTCATCCCGCGGTCGTCGGTCCGGTGGGTCGAGGCGCAGGGCGACTACGCCCGCCTGTTCACCACCGAGGGCTCCCACCTGGTGCGGATCCCGCTCGCGCAGCTCGAGGAGCGCTGGGAGAAGGCGGGTTTCGTCCGCATCCACCGTTCCTACCTGGTGCCGATCAACCTGATCACCGAGCTGCAGCTGGGCGGCAACGGCTACCACGTCGTCATCGGCGAGGACGAGCGCAAGCTGCCGGTCAGCCGCCGCCACACGCGTGAGCTGAAGGACCGGATCGTGCGGCGCGGCGGGATATGAGTCGACACTCGGCCGGGCCGGGGCGGGAGGAGCGTGGTGCGCGGCGCCCTCCCTACGAGGACCCGCCGACCAAGCCGCGCCGCAAGCGCGTGGTCCTCGCCGACTCCCGCGCGCCGGTGACGGTCCTGCGCACGGTCGTCGAACTGGAGGAGCAGACCAGCTACGGCGAGGAGCTGGTCCGCCAGTTCATCCGCATCCAACTCCGCACGGCGGTCATGATGTGGAGCCTCGCGGTGGTGGCGCTGATCGTCCTGCCGGCGCTGTTCTTCTTCCTCCCGCAGCTGTCCGAGGTGACCGTCGCGGGGGTCCGGCTGCCGTGGCTGGTGCTCGGTGTCGCACCCTTCCCGTTGTTGTTCGGCGTCGGGTACTGGTACAACCTGGTGGCTGAGCGTCAGGAACAGGCGTTCGTCGCGATGGTCGAGAAGTAGCGCAACCCGAAGTAGGACCGTGGACGCAAAGGTATGGGCCCTCGCGGGGGTCCTCGTCGTCACCGGAGCGACCTTCTACATCGGCTGGCGCTCGTCCCGGATGGCCAGCACCACCCAGGACTTCCTCGTCGCGCGACGCACCGTGCGGTCCCGCCGCAACGCCGCCGCGGTGTCCGGCGAGTACCTGTCCGCCGCGTCGTTCCTCGGTGTCGCGGGGCTCGTGCTCAAGGACGGCACCGACGCGCTCTGGTACCCGATCGGGTTCACCGCGGGCTATCTCGCGCTGATGCTGTTCGTCGCCGCGCCGCTGCGCCGCTCCGGCGCCTACACGCTGCCCGACTTCTGCGAGGCCCGCCTCGGCTCCCGCTCGCTGCGTGGGCTCGCCGCGGTGTTGGTGGTGACCATCGGGATCCTGTACGTGGTCCCGCAGCTGCAGGCCGCCGGCCTCGTGGTGTCGAACATCCTGCCGGTGCCGACGTGGGTCGGCGCGACGCTCGTGACGGTCGTGGTGATCGTCAACGTGTTCGGCGGCGGCATGCGCGCGATCACCGTGGTCCAGGCGTTCCAGTACTGGCTCAAGCTGTTCGCGATCGCCGCGCCGACGTTCGTCATGTGCGTGCTGTTCATCGGCAACGGCGGCCCGCGCGGCAGCGAGACCACCGGGCTGACCGAGCCGCTGCCGCCGACGTTCGCGCGCGCCACCGACGTCACCATCGAGACCCCGGTGCTGCTGCAGGTCACCGAGCCGGTGTGGCTCGCGGCCCGCGGCGAGATCGACGACGAACCGGCCATGGGCTCGGTGTACTGGAGCCCCGGCACCTACGAGGTCGGCACCGGCACGACGCTGCACTTCTCGCAGGGCTCCTCGGTGCCGGTGGTGGCCGGCGCGCCGACCGACAACGCGAGCTGGCTCGCGCCCGCAGAGGGCCGCGACGACCTGTTCACCACGTACTCGCTGATCCTGGCGCTGTTCCTCGGCACCATGGGGCTGCCGCACGTCCTCGTCCGCTTCTACACGAACCCGGACGGCAAGGCGGCGCGCCGCACGACCCTGCACGTGTTGCTGCTGCTGTCGCTGTTCTACCTGTTCCCGATCATGATCGGCGCGCTGTCCCGGCTGTACGTGCCGGAGCTGCTGGTGACCGGCCAGACCGACGCCGCGGTGCTCGCGCTGCCGACCGAGATCGCGCCGGGGGTGCTCGGCCAGATCCTCGGCGCGGTCACCACCGCCGGCGCGTTCGCCGCGTTCCTGTCGACGTCGTCCGGCCTGGTCGTGAGCGTGTCCGGGGTGCTGTCGACCGACGTGCTGCGCGGCCGGGTGCGGGACTTCCGGTTCGCCACGGCCATCGCGGGCGGGGTGCCGCTCGCGCTCGCGATCGCGGTCCGGCAGTCGGACATCTCGCTGTCGGTCGGCATGTCGTTCGCGCTGGCCGCGTCCACGTTCTGCCCGGTCCTGCTCCTCGGCGTGTGGTGGCGGAAGCTGACGTGGGTCGGCGCGGCCGCCGGCATGGTCGTCGGCGGCGGGCTGGTGCTCTCGGCGCTGGTCGTGAACACGATCAGCGGGTTGACCGGCAACTGGGCGTGGGGCGTGTTCGGCCAACCCGCGCTGATCACGGTGCCGATCGCGTTCCTCACGGTGATCGTCGTGAGCAAGGCGACGCAGGCGAAGCTGCCGGGCGACGTCGCGCAGTTCCGGCTGCGCATGCACGCGCCGGACGGGCTCGGGTTCATCCGCGACCGGGCGGTCGCGAGCTTCGGCACGGCGGAGGAACGGGCGCGGCTGGCGGACGGCCGGCATCGCAAGTAGCCAGGTCGGGTAAGCCGGCCGTTAGCATCTAGCCGAGCCCGGTCGCGGACGATGGGAGCACTTGATGGCGGTGTCGGTGCTGAGCATGGCCCGGCACATCGCAGAGGAGCTCAAGGACGGCCTGTCCGGCTCCGGGGTGCGGGCGGCGGCGCGCGGGGTGCGCAGGCTGCTTGCGGTCGAGTACGTGGGGCTCGCGGACCTGTCTGGCCGGCCGGTGTGGGCCCCGGCCGCGCCGGCCTTCTCGAGCGACGCGAACGCGTTGGTGGAGCAGGTGCTGCACAGCGAGAGCCGCGAGGGCTGGTCGCCGCTGGTCGCGGTGCCGCTGCACGTGCACCACGAGCTGGCCGGCGTGCTGGTGGTGGCCGGCGCGACGCACCGCGCGGCGGTGCGTGAGGCGTCGGCGTGGATCGTGGCGGCGCTCGAACGCGGGCGTCTCGAGGCGTCGGCGGAGCAGGCCGCGCAGGCGGAGCTGCGGGCGCTGCGGGCGGAGATCTCGCCGCACTTCGTGTACAACGCGCTGACGGTCATCGCCGCGCTGGTCAGCTCCGAGCCGGACCGCTCGCGGGAGCTGATGCTCGACTTCGCCGACTACATCCGGTACAGCCTGGCGCGGCACGGCGAGTACACCACCGTGGCGGACGAGTTCCACGCGATCGAGACGTACCTGGCGCTGCAGCGTGCGGTGCTGGGGGAGCGGCTGCAGGTGCAGGTGCGGGTGGCGCCGGAGGTGCTCGCGGTCGCGCTGCCCTACCTGGTGCTGCAACCTCTTGTGGAGAACGCGGTCCGCCACGGGATCGAGCCGCGGACGCGCGCCGGCCACGTGCTGGTGCGCGGCGAGGCGGAGGGCAACGACTGCGTGATCAGCGTCGAGGACGACGGGCTCGGCATGGACCCCGCGCTCGCGGAGGCCATTCTCGCCGGCCGGGGCGGTACGGACAGTGTCGGACTGGCCAATGTGGACAGACGACTGCGGAACGTCTACGGCCCCTGGTACGGCCTGGTCGTGGAGACCGCGGCCGGCGAGGGCACGCGCGTGGTCGTCCGGATCCCACGGTTCCAACCGGGAGTGATGCCGGGATGACGGGGTTGTCGGTGTTGGCCGTCGACGATGTGCCGCCCGCGCTGGCGGACCTGTGCCGTCTGCTCGCGGCGTCGCCGGAGATAGCGGAGGTCGCCGGGGCGGGCGACCCGCTCGCGGCGCTGCGCATGATCCAGAGTGGCCGCTACGACGCGGTGTTCCTGGACATCGCCATGCCGGGACTCGACGGCCTGGAGCTGGCGTCGCTGCTGGCCCGGCTGACCGAGCCGCCCGTGATCGTCTTCGTGACGGCGTACGAACAGCACGCGGTGGCGGCGTTCGGCATCGGCGCGGTGGACTACCTGCTGAAACCGGTGCGGGCCGAACGCCTGGCCGACGCGCTCGCGCGGGTCAACCGGATGATCCCGACCGCGCGCCCCGCGCCGGAGTCGCCCGCGCTGCCGGACGCGATGGCGGCGCTGCCGGTGGAGTCCGGTGGGCGCACCAGGTACATCCGCCGCAACGAGGTCCACTTCGTCGAGGCCCACGGGGACTACGTGCGACTGCACGCGGTGTCGGGCGTGCACGAGGTGCGGATGCCGATCTCGCGGCTGGACGAGTACTGGGCGCCCGCGGGTTTCGTGCGCGTGCACCGGGGCTTCCTGGTCGCGCTGGACGCGGTCCGCGAGCTGCGCAGTGACTCGGTCGGCGGCCTGCTGGCCCACACCGATCTCGGCGACGTCCCGGTGAGCCGCCGCCACGCGCGGGAACTGCGGGAACGCCTCCTGTCGGCGGCGAAGGCCGGCCAGCTGGACCGCCGCTGATGCCGGGTCACAAGCGCGTGGCGGTGATGAGTCCCCAGACCCGGCTGGCCCACTCGCGCCGGCGGCTGCACGGCCGCTGGCGAGTCCCGAAGCTGGACGCGGCGGGCGCCGAGCGGGCGGAGGCGTTGTACCGCAGGCAGCGCCGGCTGGCGGTCGCCCCGCTCGCGCTGCTGTTCGCGGGGATTCTGGGGCTGCCTTTGGTGTTCGCGGTGTTCCCGTGGCTGGACACGGTGCGCCTGCTGGGAATCCCGGTGTCGTGGCTGGCGTTGGCCGTGCTGCCGTACCCGGCGCTGACACTGCTGGCCGGCTGGCAACTACGCAGAGCCGAACGCGCGGAAGACACCAGGTAACCCCGCGAGTCCCCGTTTCAGAACCCGCGAGTCCCCGTTTCAGGACTAGCGAGTTGCCGTTTCAGGACCGGCGAGTCTCCCGTTCGGGTGGGTCCAGCAGCCGGACGCCGTCCTTGACGAAGCCGGACCGCTTGACGTTGCGGATCAGCGGGCTGGTCTCCACGGCGTGCACGTCGGGCATGGCGCCCAGGGTGGCCGTCAGGTAGTCGTAGAACGCGTCCGCGTCCCGACACGTCAGCATCGCCACCAGGTTGGTCGGACCGGTGGTCGCCG
>Ga0193742_1000501_pt1 | contig 25956 bp, 28 predicted proteins | sample L2c1metaG_FD_165511 | JGI IMG/M metagenome (GOLD analysis project Ga0193742, IMG submission 165511) | Soil microbial communities from a riparian zone of the East river system, Colorado, United States - L2c1 | ecosystem: Environmental > Terrestrial > Soil > Riparian zone | place: USA: East River... | reverse complement strand
TACTTCGGTGACGTCGCGGACGTCCCAGGCGGCCGACTCGTCGCGCTCGACGTCGAAGAAGCCCGCGTCGCCGCCCGTCACCTCGTGCCCCGCGGCGAGAAGCTCCTCGTGCACCACCGAGCCGAAGTAGCCCGCGTTGCCGGTGAGAAAGATCCGCATGCCCGCCGCCTCAGTCCACGACCAGGTCGGGGAACGGAACGATCAGATGCCCGCCCGCCTCGACGAACGCGGAAGCGTTGCGCCGCACCGAGTCCGCGTAGTTCCACGCGAACACCACGCAGTAGTCCGCCTTGCGCTGGTCGAGCCACTGCCTCCCGACCACCTCGATGCCGTCGCCCGGTGTGAACAGGCCGACCTTGCGCGGGTTGTCGTCGACGATCCACTCCAGGTACGGCCCGATGCCGGTCTGGCCGAGCAACGTCACCGCCCGCGCCGACGCCCCGTACCCGCAGATCGCCCTGCCGCGCGCGTGCAGCCCGGCGACGACGTCGTTCAGGCGGTCGGCGACCCTGAGCACGCGATCGGCGTAGCCGGTGAGGAAGGAACCGTCGGCGACACCCGCCTCTCGCTCGACGGCGAGCAACCGTGTCACCGCGCCCGAGGGCTCCGCCGGTTCGTGCCGCACCCAGCACCGCAGCGACCCGCCCTGGGTGTCGATCCGCTCGACGTCGACGAGGGCGAGGCCCTGCCGGGCGAACGCGTTCCGCAGCACGTGTGCCGAGTAGTACGCGGTGTGCTCGTGGTAGACGAACTCGAAGACGCCACCGGCGACCATCGGCAGCACGTGCGCCACCTCGACCACGGCGGTCCCGTTCGGTGCCAGCAGCCGGGCGATGCCCCGGATCACCGCGTCGATGTCCCGGACGTGGGCCAGCACGTTGTTGGCCAGCACGACGTCGGAGTGCCCACGCTCGGCCACGATCCGGTCCGCCACGACGTCGTCGAAGAGTGCGACCTCGGTCGGCACGCCACGCAGCCGCGCCGCCTCGGCCAACGCGCCCGCCGGGTCGACACCGAGCACCTCGTGTCCGCGCTGCGCGAAGAACGACAGAAGGGTGCCGTCGTTGGAGCCGATCTCGGTGACTCGGGCGCCCCGCACGAGGCCCAGCCGGGTGCTCACCTGATTGGCGAGCTCCCCGAAGTGCCGTACGAGTGCGGGCACGGCGCCGGTCGCGTAGCGGTAGTCGCTGAACAGTTCCGTGCGGTCCACGACGTCGCCGAGCTGCACGAGCCCGCAGGCGGCACAGTGCACGAGGTCGAGCGCGTGCCGCGCGAGTGCCTTCGCCTGTTCCGGCGTCGCGGCGAGGTGGTTGGCGGGTGGCGTCGGCTTCAGCGGGACGACGACGGACACGTCGGCGGAGCCGCAGAGCAGACAAACAGATCTCATGGGGTGACCTGTGGTCCGCTGTAGAGGTGGGAGATGTCGACCTGGTGCTGCAGTGGATCGACGCGGACGACCTCGCTCTCGTAGCGGTCCCCGCCACGGTCCACATCGGACAGCACGGCGATGACCGACCGCTCGGGGAACACCGTCGCGTGGGCGAGACCGCGAGGGCTCACCACGGCGCCACCCGGCTCGACGTCCAGCATCAGCGTCTCGCCGTCTTCCTGCTGTTCGAGATAGATCATCCGCCCGGACACCACGTACATCAGATGGCTCTCGTGGTGGTGGTAGTGGTTACCCCGGACCGCGCCGACGGTCGACTCGATGATCATCGCGTGCGCCGTGGGGAACTCCGGCAGAGCGATGATCCGGCCACGCGCATCGGCATAGATCCCTTCCGGCACCAGGATCTTGTCGGTGTTGTGCGTCAGTGCCACCTGTCGTCTCCTTGCGGTCAGCCGGTGAACGGGACACCGGATCCGAAGTGCTCCACCACGTCCGCCGCGCGGTCGCGGGCGACTCCCTCGTTCAGCAGCCACGTGCACACGACGTGGGTGCGCCAACCCGCCGCCCCGAACGGTTCCCGCGCCGCGATCCGCTCCGCCTCAGCCGCCGTCGCGGCGGCGATGATGTACATGCCGCCCGCGTTGACGATCGGATGATCCGTCGCCACCGGTTGGCCGTAGTTCAGCGGACCGGCCGCGAACAGCCTGCCCTCGTCCTCCAGCTCGAGCTGCCACTGCAGGTGGGCACGCATCAGCTCACGCCCCGCCTCGCTGTCCGGCTCGTAGGCGTCGGTCGGTCGCATGAGCACGACGAACATCGGCAGGCACGCCATCCTGGCGTACACCTGTGCCGCCGTCAGGTAGCGCGTCATCGCTCCTCCAGCACCGTGGGGAGCACGGAAAGAAGCGCGGCGGCGGGCTCGCCGGCGACGAAGCCGTCGTGCAGGGTCCGGACCATCCGCTCGTACCAGTAGGCCCCGAGCGTCCGCCCGCTGTCGTAGCGCTCGAACGCCAGCTCGTAGACCCGCAGCACGAGGTCGCGATACGCCGCCTCGGCCGACTCCCCCGGTACCACCCAGCGCTTGCACATGAGCAGGTAGCCGTCGTGGAACATGCTCAACGCCCTGCGCCCGTCACCGACCGGGTCGGCAGACACGCTGTGCGCCGGGATGCGGTGGTACACCACGCCGACCCGGTCGAGATGCCCGAACCGGTACCCGTGCCCGCGGGCGAGCCGCAGCCAGAGGTCCCAGTCCTCACCGACGCGCAGCGCGGGGTCGAACCTCAGGGGCTCGGTCCGGTCGGCCCGCACCACCACCCCGGTGGTCGGGATGTAGTTGAGCACGGACAGGAAGCCGTCGTGGAACCCGTAGTCGAACGCGTGCGGCAGGTCGGGCGGCTCGGTCACGTTCGGGTCGATCCAGTGCTTGCTCACGCCGACCGTGGCGTACACGGCGTCCACGGCACCGCCGGTCAGCGTGTCGACCGCCGCGTCGAGGTGACCGGGAAGGTACAGGTCGTCGTCGTCGAGCAAGCCCAGGAACTCGCCCTCCGCGACCTCGATGGCGTGGTTGCGGGCCGCCGACGTGCCTACCGGCTCCTGGAACGCGAGGTGACGCACCGCCAGCCGGTCGCGGAACTCGTCGAGCACCGGGTCGACGGGCGCGCCACCGTCGTTCACCACCACGACCTCGACGTCGGCACGCCCCTGTGCGACGACGCTGGTCAGCGCCCTGCGCAGGGTGTCCTGGCGGTTCTTGGTCGGAATGATGACGCTCAGCCGGGGTTTCAACCGAGAGCTCCCCTCGCACGACGATGTGTAGCGCGTCCCGCACACTCAGTCGCCGATGGTGCCCTCGGTTACTGGATCGAGCAACGGTTGTCAGGCGAGTGCCGAGTTAGACACGAGGTGGCGACCGAGCCGCGCTCCTAGACTCGTCCGATGTGGACCGTCTGCGAATCGGGGTGCTCGGCTGCGCGGACATCGCCCGGCGCAAACTGCTGCCCGCGCTGGTGACCGACCCGTTCGTCGACGTGGTCGCGGTCGCCAGCCGCACGGCCGACCGGGCGCACGAGTTCGCCGGGCTGTTCGGCTGCGCGCCGGTCGTCGGCTACGCGGCGCTCCTGGCCCGCGCCGACCTCGACGCGGTCTACGTGCCGCTCCCGCCCGCACTGCACGCGCGGTGGGTACGTGCCGCGCTGGAGGCCGGAAAGCACGTCCTGGTCGAGAAACCGGCCGTGACCACCGCCGCCGACGCGGTCGCCGTCACACGACTGGCCGAGCGTCGTGGGCTGCTGCTCATGGAGAACTTCACGTTCCCGCACCACGGTCAGCACGTGGCGGTGAAACAAGCCGCGGGCACGATCGGCAGGGTCGCCACGTTCACGTGCGACTTCGGCATCCCGCCCCGCCCGGCGAGCGACGCCCGCAACGATCCCGCGCTCGGCGGCGGCACACTGAACGACGTCGGCGTCTACCCGCTGCGCGCGGCACAACTGTTGCTGGGCAACGATCTTACGGTCGTCGGCGCGACATCCACTGTGGACGGCGAGCACGGTGTCGACGTGACGGGCTCCGCCTTGCTCCGCACCCCGGCGGGCGTCACCGCGCACCTGTCCTACGGCTACCGGCACTCCTACCGGGCGACGTACTCACTGTGGGGCGACGAGGGCCGCGTCGAACTGGAGAACGCCTTCGCGCCGCCACCCGAGCGCCGGACGGTGCTGCGCGTCGAGCGGCAGGACACCGTCACCGCACACACCCTCGCGGCCGACGACCAGGTCCGCAACGCCGTCGCCGCGTTCCGGCGCGCGGTGCGGGACCCCGAGGCGAGGTCGGCGCGCCGCACGGAGATCCTGCGGCAGGCCGCGCTTCTCGACGCCGTACGCGTGGCCGCGCAACGGTTCCAGGCCGCTGTGGACGGTTCGGCCGACTCATGTCAGGGACATCCCTGATCTTTGCCCCGAGATGCGCCCCGGCTCGCGAATCGGGACCGCGACCGGGTAGACCCCAGACCCACGAGTGCGTGACCTGCGCGGATAGGCTCGGCGAATGCGGCATGACGGCCTGATCCACTCCTTCCACCTCGCGGAGCTGGCCGCGACGTCGACGGCGCGCGCGCTCGTCCGCCCGCCGACCGCGCGGACGACACCAGGGCTGCGCCACGCGGAGTGCCTGGCGATGATGCAGCTCGGGTCGCCGCCCATCTCCCTCGCGCGCCTGCAGCTCGGCCGGATCGCGATGTTCGCCGAATGGGACGACGAAACCGCGCTGGAACGCTTCCTCGCGGACGACCGGCTGGGCCGGCAGCTGGCCGGAGGCTGGCACGTGCGTCTGCAGTTCCTGCGGCGCTACGGGCAGCTCGCCGCGTTGCCCGACCTGCCACCGCGAGCGGGCCGATCCGACCAGGAGGAACCGATCGTCGCCGTGACGCTCGCGCGCCTCAAGCTGCCCGAACTCTTCCGGTTCCTCCGCTGGGGCCGACCGGTGGAGCGCCTGGTCGCCAACCACCCCGGCACGACCTTCGCGACGGCCGCGATCCGCCCGCCGCGGACGTTCTCCACCTTCTCCGTCTGGCGAACGGTCCGCGAGATGACCGACATGGTGCACGGCCACAGCGACGTGCCGGAAGCGCACACCCACGCGGTGGCCATGGCCGAACAGCACCGGAAGGACTTCCACCACGAGTCCGCGTTCATGCGCTTCCGCCCGCTGTCCGAACACGGCACCTGGCAGGGCCGCCGCCTACTCCCCGGCTGACTCCCCGGCTGACTCCGCCGGTCAGCCACCGCGGCGCCAGGACTCGATCTTCGGCTGAACGCGCTCGAAGTGAGCCGATCTCAGCGCACCCGATGATCGCTCACCAGGAAGGACACAGCGTGGCCCGCGCACCCAGGACCTCGGCTGAGCGGCTCAGCTCGCGCAACCTCGTGACCGGCTGGCCGGCCGCTCCAGCAGAGTCTGGAAGTCGCGGGTGAGCTGGGCGAGTTCTTCCTCTCGGGGTTCGAGGATCTCGGCGAGCACCAGCAGGCCGCGCAGGTGCTGGACCGCGGTGGTCTGCCGGAGCTCTTGCCGGTGCGCCAACGGCTGAACTGGTGTGCGCATGACGACAGCTCGCCCGCTGTGTGGCTACTGACCCGGTGACCGAATGAGACAGCACGATCGCGGAAGTACCGCGCAGCAGACCGTGCCAGCATGGAGCTTCCGACAAACGGGAGAATCATGCGGTCCTGGGGCTCCGAACAACAGCAGTTGCGCACCGCGCTGGCTGGGTGGTCGGCTGAGCTGAACGCCGACCAGGTGGGCACCGCTGCTGCTGGTGAGTTTCCGCACGCCAAGTGGAAGCTGATTCAGCAGACGGACCTGCTCCGGGTCCCGTTCGACGAGCGGTGGGGCGGGCTCGGCCAGGATTTGCTCACCACCATGTACTTGCTGGAAGGGCTCGGCTACGAAAGTCGTGATGGTGGGCTGAATTTCTCTGTCTCCACGCATGTCGCGAGTTCTGGAATCCCCATCCAGCAATTTGGCGGCGAACAGCTGAAAGAGCGGTTCCTGCCTGCCATTTGCGACGGTGACAGGATCGGCGCGCACGCGATCACCGAGCCGGATTCCGGTTCCGACGCGCTGGCCATGCGCACCACCGCCCGCAAGGATGGCGACCACTACATCCTCAACGGCAGCAAGACCTTCGTCAGCAACGGCGCGGTCGCCGACATCTTCGTGGTGTACGCGCGCACCCATCCCGACGGCGGCCCACTGGGCATCACGCCGTTCGTGGTCGAGCGCGACACACCGGGTTTCACGATCGGCAACCCGATCGCGAAGATGGAGTTGCGGACCGCGCCGCTCACCGAGCTGTTCTTCGACGAGTGCCGGGTGCCCGCCTCGAATGTCATCGGCAGGCCTGGCGGCGGCTTCCTGGTGCTGGACTACGTGATGAAGTGGGAGGTCCTCTGCTCGTTCGTGATCAACCTGGGCGAGATGCAACACCGTCTCGAACAGGTCATCGCCTACACCGACGAGCGGTCCGCGTTCGGTTCGTGCCACACGGTCTCCCACCGGATCGTGGACATGAAGATCGGCGTGGAAACCACCCGCACGTCGCTCTACGACACAGCGACAAAGTTCGCGGCAGGCGAGAACATCACCACCGACCTCGCCATCACCAAGCTGGTCGCCAGCGAGCAGAACGAAGTCTGGGCGCGGTTGTTGGCATCGCTGTGCGGGAGTTCCCGGCGCAACGTCGATGGCGAGCTGACTCTGGCTGCGGAGGATGTGACGTCAACGGACGCGTCTACCTCACTGGACTCACCCACGGTGCCGGTGGCAGCGGTGCATGGCGCGCAGGTGGTGACGATCCATCTCAAGCTGGAGGCATTCAACCGGTTCGGATCCATCAAGGCGCGGACCGCCACCGGACTTGTGGACGCGCTGGAGGAGCAGGGCAGGCTCTGGCCGGGTATCCGGATCGTGGAGTCGACGTCGGGCAATCTCGGCGTCGCGCTCGCCGGCATTGCTGCTGAGCGCGGATATCTGTTCACCGCCGTTGTCGACCCGTGCACCGCGCCCGCACTGCTCGCCGGAATGGTCGAGCAGGGCGCCGAGATTGACATGGTGGCCGAAAAGGACTGCGCAGGCGGCTACTTGATCTCGCGGCTGCGCCGAGTACGTGAGCTGACCGATGGCCGCACCGACCGGATCTGGTCCAACCAGTACGGCAGCCCGGCCAATCCCCGGGCTCACGAACTCGGCACCGCACCGGAGATCGCCCGGCAGGCCGGTGGCGCCATGGACGCCGTGTTCGTCGCGGTGTCCACTGGCGGCACGCTCGCCGGCGTCGGCCGGTACCTGCGGGAACACCATCCGGAGTGCCGGGTGGTGGGTGTGGACGTCCCCGGCTCGGTGGCGTTCGGCGGGCCGCCAGGGCCCCGGCAGCTGACCGGTATCGGCTCGAGCGTCCAGTCCCAGTTTCTGCGGCCGTGGATGTACGACGAGCACATCGAGGTTGAACCCGGTGCGGCGCTGGCCGCGTGCCGCCGCCTCGCCGCGCAGACCGGGATCGAGGTCGGCGGGTCCGGCGGTGCCGTACTCGCCGCCTGTCTGCGCTACCTGCAGGCGCATCCGGAGATCCGGCACCCGGTGTGCCTCTGCCCGGACAGCGGGGCCAACTACCGCCAGACGATCTTCGACGACGGCTGGCTGCACGCCAACGGGCTGGGCTCGGCGCTCGACCCGTGGCCGGGCGGCGCGCCACTGTTCCTACGCGGGGAGATGTGATGGTGACCAGGGCAGTCCAGGCTGGCTCGTTCGGCGCGGTCGCCGCCACCTATGCGGCCGTGCGGCCCGGCTATCCCAGCGCCGCGGCCCGGTGGGGCCTGCCACCGGACGCGCGGGTCGCGCTCGACCTGGGCGCTGGCACTGGCAAGGTGACCGAGGCGCTGTCGACCTTGGGGCTAACCGTGCACGCGGTGGACCCGGACGAGCGGATGCTCGACGAACTGCGCCGCGTCGCCCCCGCGGCGCACGCCCAGCCCGGCTCTGCCGAGGCGATCCCGCTGCCGGACGCGAGCGTTGACGCCGTCCTCGTCGGTCACGCGTTCCACTGGTTCGGTCCGGCCGCGCTCGGCGAGATGGCCAGGGTGCTGCGGCCCGGCGGCACGGTGGCGCTGCTCTGGAACCTCCGCGACGACGGCACCGACTGGGTCGAGCGGCTCAGCACGCTGATCGCGCTGGGCGCGCAGGACAGCACGCGCTACGAGTCCCCGCCCCCGTTCGCCGAGAACTCCGACTTCACCGCGCCGGTCCGGCGGACGTTCACGCACACCCAGCGAATCGACCGCGCCGGGTTGCTCGCTCTGGCAGGCACCCGCGGTTATGTCCTTGCGCTGCCGGAGGATCGGCGGCGCGCGGTGTTGGCCGACGTGGCCCGGCTCATCGACACCCACCCGCAGTTGGCCGGGCGGGACCAGTTCGAACTGCCCTATGTCACCGAGGTCTGGCGCGCCACGCGCCGGAATGGAGCCGACCATGCGTGAGGCGCTGTTTCGCGCCGCCCAGCAGGGTGGCTATTTCACCGACGAGGAAACGGTCGGGCGCTGGCAGGACAACGAGCTGACCGACCGCGTGCTCGCCGGGTCCCTCGTGCCCATTCCCGCCGCGACCGCCGCCCAGGCCACCGACGAGCCGCTCATCGTCTGGCCGTATCCCCGCGGCACCATGCACATCATCGACCGCGCCAACTGCGCGGACCATTTTCTGCGCACCAGTCCGGAGTTCCAGCTCATCACCGAGTCCGGATTGGACAGTCCGGTCGCGCTGCCGAGCGGACCGGTGCTGCTGTTCGCCCCGTTCGACGTGATCCTTCCGGCGCTGAGCATGGACGACGACGGCTACCTGGCGCTGGCCGGCAGGCCGATCACCGCGCTGATCAACGAGCTGTCGCTGGCGCACCTGGTCCGCCACGGTGTGCTGGCCGCGGACACCGTGTCCGCGGCGGGCTATCGGCCGATCGTGTCACCGCCGCGCACCCACCTCGTCAACGGCACGCAGCTCACCCTGTTCAAGGCGCGGCAACTGCGGCACGTCGCGGACCTCGCCGGGCGGCTGGCGCCGCTCGGGGTCGCACCACTGCCCTACGCCAGCAGCGCGAGCCGGGCCGAGGCGATCGAGGCGGTGGTGGCCCTCTGCGCGACCGGCAACGCCGTTGTGGTGCGGCCGTTCGGCGCGTCGCAGGGCACCGGCGTCACGGTGATCGGTCAGGACGCGGACGTGGCTGAGGTCGAGGCGGGTCTGGACCGTCTCGATAGGACAGTCGCGGGCCGGTACGGCGCGACGGGCGCCTACCCGGTCACCATCACGCCGTTCGTGGAGGGCCGCAAGATCGACGGCGCGGTGACCGATGTGCGGATGTTCGTGGTCTACGACCCGGCCTCCGGCGGGCTGCGCACGCTGCCCGGCATGGTGCGCCGCGCCGCACGACCGTTCCGCCAGGACAAGATCACCGCGGACACCGTGCTGGCCACCTTTTCCGGCACCGTGTCAGCCGAGGACCTGCCGGGACCTCGGGTCTATCCGGCGAGCCGGGTCGACATCCTCGAGGCGCTCGGGCTCACCCCGGACAGGCTGGTCGACCTCGGCCGCGCGGCGAGCATCCTGTGGGCCACCGCGGTCGAGGCGGAGGCGGCCGAGCGTGGGGCGCCGGTGCCGTTCTGCTACGGCAGCGTCGACTTCCTGATCCGGCAGGACGACGGCCGCGCGGTGCCGATCGAGATGAACGGCGCCAACGTTGGCGAGCACCCGACGGTCGCGGTGCGCAGGCTCGACCTGTTCGCCGAGGCGACCACGGCTGCCCTCGCCGGGCTCGGACTGTCCACTGTGGAGCCTGCATGGACACACTGAGCCTGTGCTACATCGACGCGGCGGAGGTCGCCGCGTCGCTGGCCACGATCGACCCGGTCGCCCGGATCCGGGATGTCCTTGCGCTGCATGCCAAGGGCGAGACCGTACTGCCGGACGAGGCGTACCTGCCGTGGACCGGCCCGGACGGCTCTGCGTGCCGCAGCCTGAACATGCCGGGCATGATCCGCGGCGGTGTGGACGGCATCGACACCGCGGGCACGAAGATCATCAACGCCAGCCTTGGCAACCCGGACCGCGGGCTGCCAAGGGCCGCCGGGCTGGTCGTGCTGTTCGACCCGCTCACCGCCCGGCCGCGCAGCCTGCTGGACGGCACGGCCATCAGCGCGCTGCGGACCGCGGCGGTGTCGGTGTGCGCGGTCGAGGAGCTGGCGGCCGCACCCAGGGTGCTGGCCCTGATCGGCTGCGGTCCGCTGGCCGCGGCGCACCTGAACCTCATGGTCGCGCGCCTTCCCGAGCTGACCGAGGTGCGGCTGTTCGACCGGGTGCCAGAGCGGGCCGCGGCCCTCGGCGTCTCGGTCGACCGGGACGTCCGGATCGTCCGCAGCGCGGAAGTGGCGGTACGCGGCGCGGACATCGTGGTCCCGGTGACCACCACCACCGAGGGCTACCTGCCGATGGAGTGGCTCGCGCCGGGCGCGGTGGTGGTGAACGTGTCGCTGGACGACGTGCTGCCGGACGTGGTGCACGGCGCCGGGCTCGTGGTCGTCGACGACTGGGGCCTGGTCGCCGCCGACGACCGCAGGCTGATCGGCCGAATGCTGCGCCGGGGCGAGGTCTACGGGCCGCACGATCCGAAGCCCGAGGGTCCGGCGCGTCAGATCGACGCCGAGCTCGGCGAGATCCTCGTCGGCACCCACCCGGGGCGGACCGAGCGCGACGAGGTGGTGCTGGTCAACCCGTTCGGCATGGCCATCGCGGACTTTGCCATCGCCGCCGCGGTCGAGCAGAAGGTCACGCAGGAAAGTGGGGGCCGATGGTTGCCGTTCGGCTGACCGCCCGGGTTGCCGGGTTGGTCCGCCCGCCCGGCGGACGGGCCGGGCGGATCCTGGCCACCAGCATCACGGTGGACGCGGTGGGGCGCGGGCTCTTCCTGGCCGGGTCGGTGGTGTTCTTCACCCGCGAGGTCGGGCTGACGGCGGTCCAGGTGGGCGCCGGGCTGGCCATCGCGGGCCTGGTGGGGCTGGTCGCCGGGTACCCGGTCGGCCTGCTCGCCGACCGGTTCGGGGCCCGCCGGATGCTGATCGTGCTGCACCTCTACCGGGCGCTCACGCTCGCGGCGTACACGCTGATCGAGTCGTTCATCGGGTTCGTCGTGGTGGCCGGCCTGGTGGCGGTCGCGGCCGGAAGCACCGTCCCGGTGCTGCAGACCCTGGTCGGCGACGCGGTCGGGGCCGACCAGCGGGTCACCACGATGGGCTACCTGCGCGCCGTGCAGAACGCCGGGTTCGCGGTCGGCGGGTTGCTCGCGGCCGCCGCGATCGGCGTCGACACCCGGGCCGCGTACATGACGCTGATCCTGGTCAACGCGGTGAGCTTCGTGATCTCGGCGAGCCTGGTCCGCCGGCTGCCGGACACCGCGACCACCCCCCGGGCCGCCGGCGTCCGCGCGCTGGATGCGTTTCGGGACAAGCCTTTCCTCCTCATCACCGGGTGCAACGGGATTCTGCTGCTGCACTCCACCCTGCTCGCGGTCGGCGTGCCGCTGTGGATCCTGCTGCACACCAGCCTGCCGCCGGTCGTGGTGGCCGGGGTGTTCGTGCTGAACACGGTGCTGGCCGTGGCCCTGCAGGTGCCGGTCAGCGCGACGGCGACCACGCTGCCCGGCAGTGGCAGGGCGTTTCGCCGGGCCGGGCTGGCCCTCGCGGCAACCTGTCTGCTGCTGGTGGTCTCCGGGTCCATGGCCGGATCAGTGGCGGTCGTGCTGCTGGTGCTCGCGGTGGTCGCGCTGACGTTCGGCGAGATGCTGCAGGCGGCCGCGGCCTGGAGCGTCGGCTACGCCCTCGCGCCCGAGCGGCGGCGGGCCAGCTACCTGTCCGTGCTCGGGCTGGGGACCAGTGCGCAGAGCATGGCCGGCCCGGTGATCGTCACCGCCGCGGTCGGCGCCGGAACCTGGGGCCTGCTGCTGCTCGCCGCCGGGCTGGTGGCCGCCGCGGAGCTGGCCCGCGGCGTGATCCGCGACCGAGGAGGTTCGGTATGAATCCCTATGTCGGTCAGGCCGACGGAAGTCCTTGCCCCACAGTGGTTCTGGACCGGCGGCAGCTGCCGGAGGACGCGACCGAGCTGGCCGCGGAGCTCGCCGCGGTGCGCGACCGGTGTCGGTCGGACCGGTGGGCCGGGGCCATGAAGATCGCGTTGATCTCGCCGTCCGCCAACCCGCTCTACGACCTTGACTACCGGTTCGTGCAGAGCCTCGACCCGCACTGGACCCGGTTGGATCTGCGGGGAAACTGCGGCCACTCGATGCTGGTCGCGATCACCGCGGCCACGCGGATGGGCTGGGTGCCGCTCTATCCGGGGGCGCGGGTCCGGGTGAACGTGATCAACAACGGTGACCTGGTGGTCGCCGAGGTCGACCAGCTCAGCCAACGGGTCGCGGAGTTCACCGTGCACCTCCTGAGCACGCCGCCACGCCCGGTGGCCCGGGTGCTGCCGACCGGCACGCCGACCACCGTCCTGCCCACGCCGCTCGGCCGGCTCGATGTGTCGTTCGTGGACTGGGCCAACCCGTACGTTCTCGTGGACGCGGCCGATCTGGGCGCCACGGACAGGGCCGCGCTGTTCGCCGCCGACCCGGACCTGCTCGAACGGTTCCGGGTGGTCCGGGCCCACGCGGCCGAGTTGCTGGGCTGGGCGCCGGAGGGGGCGTTCCCCAAGATCGCCGCGCTCGGTCAGTACCGGCCGGGCGAGCTGACGGTGCGCGCGGTCTCGGTGCCCAGCTGGCATCCCAGCCTCGGCCTGACCGGTGCCTGCTGCCTCGCGGTCGCCGCCGAGGTGGCCGGCACCGTGCCGGCGATGCTCCGGGATCGGGCCGGTATGGGGCCGGGCGAGCTGGTCGTGCGCACCCCGGGTGGCATCGTGCGGGCCAGCGCCGTGCTGATCGACGGCACCGTCGGCTGGGCCAGCGTGGCAGGCAAGACCGTGCCGTTCGAGGAGGCCCGCGCACCACAGGTCATCGAGGTGAACTGACCATGATCAACGCACTACTGATCAACACCGTGAGCACCGAGCCGATCGAGGCGCTGGAGACCGACCCGGAGCTCCGGCTCACCGTGCTCACCCACCCGGAGTACGCCCACTACTACCGCCCCGAGACACCGGTAGTGCTCGTCAACGACGTCACCGATCTGCGTCAGGTGGGGGACGCCGTGGTGGAGCTGATCCGCACCAGGCCGATCGACTACGTGGTCGCCCCGTCCGAGCGCGGCCTCCAGCCTGCCGGCTACGTGCGCTCGTTCCTGGGTCTGCCCGGCACCGGCTACGACACGGCCAACCGGTTCTCCAACAAGTACGCGATGAAGCGCGCGCTGGCCGCGGCCGGGCTGCCGGTGGCCCCCTTCGCCGCGCTCGGCAGCCTGCTCGACCTGCCGCGGCTGGCGACCGAGCTGGGCTGGCCGGTCGTGGTCAAGCCGGTGATCGGAGCCGCGGCGCGGAACACCCACGTGCTGGCCGACCGGGCCGCGTTCGCCGAGTTGCTCTCCTCGCCGCACGCGGCCGGGCTGCGCGACTGCCGGTACCCGCTCATCCTGGAGCGGTTCGTCGATGTCGACGCCGAGTTCCACTGCGACGGGGTGGTTGGCGACGGCACGGTCCGGTTCGCCTCGGTCTCCCGCTACGTGGTGCCTCCGCTGGTGCGCCGGGGCCGCATCGCAGGCTCGTACACGCTGCCGGCCGACAGCCCCGACCTGGCGCCGATCCTCGAGCTGCACCGGGCCGCGGTGGTGGCACTCGGGCTGCACGACGGGGTCACCCACCTCGAGGTCCTGCGCACCGGCGAGGGCTACCTGATCGGCGAGATCAGCGCCCGGCTTGGCGCGGGCGGGATTGGCGAGCTGGTCCGGCTGCGGACCGGAGTGGACCTGTGGCAGGCGTTCGTCGACGTTTCCGTCGGCCGGGAACCTGCTTGCACCCCAACCGATTCCGGCGATGTAGTGATCGCCTGCATGCTGCCTGCGCGAGCCGGTCGGGTCGAGTACGTGACGCCGGCCGTGGAGCTGGCCGCACTGCCCGGCGTCGTCGGCGTGCACGGGCTGGTGGAGCCCGGCGGAGTGGTGCCCGACGAGGTCAGCTCGGGGGTCTACGCAGGGCTCGTGTACCTGCGCGCACCCGCCGAGGCGGCGGTGCCTGCGATGATCGCCGCGCTGGAACGCGCCTTCACCCTGACCGTCAGCCCGGCGAAGGCGGCATGACGATGAGCCAACGGGTACTCCTGTTCGGCGGTTCCCGGCAGACCATGCGCCGCGCCAGCGATCTCGGCATCGAACCGCTGCTGCTGCAGCGGCCGGTCGACCACGACGAGAGCTTCCGGCCGCTGGTCGCCGAGCTGCGAGTGGTCGACTACGACGACACGCCCGCGGTGCTGGCCGCCGCGCGGGACCTCCACCGGCGGCACCCGTTCGACCGGGCCGTTTCGGTGACCGAGGCCGGGATGCTGGCCGCGGCCAGTGTCAACGAGCAGTTCGGCCTTGGCGGCAACCCGGTGAGCTCGATTCGCCTCCTCAAGGACAAGGCCCGGATGCGTCGGCTGCTGAACCGGACCGGCCTGAGCCCGGTGGCCGCGGACGTGGTCACCGGGCCTGCCGGGATCCGCCGGTTCGCCGCCGCGCACGGCTTTCCGCTGATCGTCAAGCCGGTGGACGCCTCGGCGAGCATCGGAGTGTCCCGTGTGGACGGACCGGATGGCGTCGACGCGGCCTGGTCGGTCGCCACCGCGCTCGGCCTGCGCCGCATGCTCGTCGAGGAGTACCTGTCCGGTCCGGAGATCAGCGTCGAGGCGTTCAGCTTCGGTCCCGGCAGGCACCATGTGGTGGCGCTGACGGCCAAGACCACCCTGCCCAACTTCGTGGAGGTCGGGCACGTGGTGCCTGCGCCGGTCCCCGCGGCTGTGGCGCAGGCCGTCACCGATCAGGTCACCGCGTTGCTGGACGCGGTGGGCCACCAGGACGGCCCGTCGCACACCGAGCTGAAGCTGACCGGCGCCGGTCCGCGCATTGTCGAGTCGCACAACCGGCAGGGTGGCGACCGGATCACCGATCTCGTCGAACTGGTCTACGGCGTGGACCTGATCAAGCTGGGACTCGCCTGGGCCACCGGGAAAGTCGAGCCGTGGGCGGCCACCCCGTCAGCCGACGGCTCGGCCGCCATCCATTTCATGACCCCGCCACCCGGCACCGTCGGCGCGATCACCGGCGTCGATGAGGCCCGCTCCCGACCCGGGGTGGTTGGCATCTACCTCGACGTCGCCGCCGGTGACTCGATCCGGGAGGTGCACAGTTCGCGTGACCGGGCGGGCAGTGTCGTTGCCTATGCCGCGGACGCCCCGACCGCGACCTTCCGCGCGTCGAGCGCCGCCACGGAAATCCGTTTTCAGCAGGCATCATCCGGCGCGCAGGACACAAAGGACGCTGCGGCCGGCTAGTTGTCGAGGGACTGGGCGCGCGCGACGGTCGTCGAGTTCGCGGTGGATGATGGAGGCCTGTTCCAGCAGTCGGTGGCGCCTCGGGCGCCGGCTTTGTGGCTGCGACCGAGGTTGCGGATCGACCGTGAGCAGACCGTCACGCTCACCGACGAGCAGTCTGCCTATCTCGACACCGAGTTCGCGCAAGTCGCCGGGCCAGATTGGACGAACTCGGCGCGACAGAACGGACCAACGCCGAGCAGGCTGCCCGGCAACTCGAGACCGTGTTCCAGCGATACCTCGACCGATGGGAAGACCCCAACCTCCCGATCGGTCAGGTCGTCGCCGGTCGCGATCATCACCTCGCTGATCGCCCCGCCGATGTTGCGCCACGCGGCCAGGCACATCGAGGTGACCGACGACGAGGTGGCGCGCGGTCGCTGGCTGCGCGGCTCCGATGACGACCACGATGACGACGACGGGTCGGTCCGGCCGGTACGGGCCGCGTAACGACGACACAGGACGAGGCCCGCGCACCGGCGCGGGCCTCGTCCTGTTTGTCCGCCTGTCAGATCCGCACGGGCGCCGGAGCGGACGGCAGGTGGAACAGCTCGACGAAGGTGTCCAGCAGCGCCGGGTTCCCCGTCACCGTCACCTGCCCGGACGCGACGGCGTCGGCGGTGCTCACCGCGCCGCTGAGCAGGCCCTTGAGTTCGGTCGACGACTCTATGACGATGTCGACGCCGGGCAGCGCCCCACCGTCGACCGTGAGCACACCGTGGTCGACCACAGCGTGCACGACGACCTCGCCCGCGTGCACCTCGAAGCTCACCTTGCGCTCTGCCGCCGCCTCAGGGTGAAACGTCGAGCGCAACGCCATCACCATCGAGTCCTCGGTGAGGATGTCCTCGGGGCGCGCGGCGGCAAGTGCCATCGCACCCCACCGGCTCAGCGCCAGCACGACGTCCTCTACCGGCCGTACTCGGTGAGCTCGTAGACCGTGTGGTCCTGCTCCCCCACCGGCTCCTGCTTGCGGACCACGCCGCTGTACACCATCTCGCGAAGCCGGGTGTCGAGCACGTTTGACCGAGATCCGCGGCAGGCCGACGTGTAGTTCGGTCACGGTCTTCGGACCCACCAGCAGATCACGCAGGGTCCAATACCGTCGGCATGCGACGCACCTTCTGGTTTTCCGTGTGTCGTACTCATCGCCACAGTCAGGCGTGCAGTACGCGCAGCCACACGTGCGTCGATTTCTCACCCTCGAAGAGCCTGGTCCGCTCGAGTCGGATCCGTTGGTCACCGAGGTCGTCGAACAACCTGGCGCCTGCACCGAGCAGCACTGGTTCGATGTGCAGGATGAGCTCGTCCACCAGACCGGCCCGCAGCGCCTGGTTGGCGGTGTTCGCACCACCCATGAGGTAGACGTTCTTGTCGCCGGCGGCTTCTTTCGCCATGGCGACCGCGGTCTTCACGTCTGGCACGAACGTGAAGGTGGTGGCGCCGGCCACCCGAACGTCGTGTGGCCGGTGAGTCGGCACGAACACCGGCACCTTGAACGGTGGGTCGTCGCCCCATCCGTGGGTATGGTCGTAGACCGTACGACCGGCGACGACCGAACCCGTGGCGCCCATCGTCTCGTCGCGCATCCACCGTTCGCCACCCGGGCGGATTATGTCGGCGGCATTGCCGAGCGGGTGTTCCACGGTGGGATCCTTGCCGGTGATATACCCGTCAAGGGACATTGACAGGCGGATCTGCACCGAGCCCATTACTGCCTCCTTCTCGTCATACGGCTTCGTTCCCACGACACTAGCGGCGAAACCCTCCGGGTGCAGTCACGGACAGGCCGCGGCGCCGAACACCGCAACCTCGAAGATCTCGTGTCGTCCACTCCCTATCGACAATGTGACGTGCGAAACGGTCGGCTGCCGTTGTCGTGCCAGGCCGGTTGCGGGTCCCTCTTTGCCAGTGGCGATGACCAGGCGGTGCCGGCATCGATCGCGATCTGCACGTTGGCCGAGTACCGGTAGTTCTTGCTGGGTGCCGCCAGCCGGTGATCCCGGGTCGGCACCAGCGTGCCGTCCACGATCGCCACCGAGTCGACACGCCGTTTGCGCACCGGCGCCAACGCCAACAACGGCCCAACCTTGTCGATCACCCGGTGCGCCGCCGTGTGCGAGACCCCGAACAGAGGACCGATCTGGCGCATGGTCAGGTTCGTCCGCCAGTAGACCGCGACCAGCAGCACCCGATCAGCCAGCGACAACGCCCACTGCCGCCCCGGCCGCCCATCTGCGATCTCGTCCCCACCACGCTGGGCACCCAAGTTCCGGCAACACTCCCGGCAACGGACCCTGATCGACGGATTGATCCCGCTCACTCGACCGTTGGGTTCTCCGTGCGGCACCTGATGAGCCGAGTGCGGGGCAGGTTCACCGATTTCGCCGGCGAGATCACCGTCGCGGACACGCCAGAGCTGTCGGCGGCGACCGTGACCATCGAACTGGCGTCGGTGGACACGGGAAACCAGATGCGTGACAACCACCTGCGCACCAAGGACTTCTTCGACATCGAGCAGACCCCGAAGATGACGTTCACCAGTACCGGCGTGCGCTCGATCGGCGGTTCCTGGGTGCTCACCGGGGATCTGACGATCCGCGACGTGACCAAGGCGGCCTGAGCCAGGCACATAACCAACTATCCACATCAGACCACGGGTGGTCGTCCACGTTCACACCGTCCGCGGCGAGCGCGGCCTCATGGCTTTACCGCGACCTTCTTCGCGTGCTCGGCGCCGGGCGGGTTCGCCGTTCATCCGTTGGCGTGGTGGCAATACCTGCACGAGCTGCTGCTGGCCAACCTCAACGCCGACTCGGCATCCACGAGGCCTTCCTCGGCATCGGATGCAGCATAGATCCGGAAGGATCCCGACAGCCAACAGACCACTGGCCGGGCGGAGAAACCGCCCGGCCAGTGCCGCCATCAGCTATGTCACAATGCCGGAACCTTGTCCGGTTCGTCAGTCCGCGGCGCGTTGTCGGCGACACGCTTCTTCGAGCGACTCCAGTGCTTCATCGCCGGAAGTTCGACGCAGGTGTGGAGCAACCAGCCGCAGAACAGGTTGATGACCAACAGGCCGAGGATGAGCAGGATGCCGCCGACCGTGCCGTACTCGGCGTCGCCGAACACCGCGGGCCGGATCGCGTACACGACGATCGCCTGTGTCATGTAGAACCCGAACGATACCTTGCCCAGCCACACCATCGGCCCGGTACCCAGGAAGGTACGGTTGCCGCGCAGGTTGGCCGACGCGAGCGTGCCGATCGTCAGTGCGAGCGGGACCAACGTGACGAGCGTGATGTTGTACGGGTACGGCACGACGAGCGCGAGCAGGAGGCCGCCCACGGCCAGCACCCCCACCAGCGAGAGGGGGATCCTCGGCCACCGGCCACTCATCACGATGCGCGCGACGATCATGCCGATGGCGAACTCGAACAACCGCATCGGCGGGAAGAAGTAGACGAACCAGAACTGCGGGATCGACACATTCTCCCACGGCGGGGTGTCCGGGAGGACCGATCGCGAGATGACGGTGGCGGCGACGAGCATTGCCAACACGATGCCCGCCCACAGCCACAGCTTGTTCTCGGGGATCCGCTTGATCGGGATCAACAGGAACGGGAAGACGAGGTAGAACAGCATCTCCCCGTTCAGCGACCAGGCCGGACCGTTCGCGCCACCCCAGAAGCTCGGGTCGGTGAACCAAGTGTCAATAAAGAACAGGTTCAGGATGCCGTGGTTCGTGGTGAACACTCCCGCGAAAAGGAGCATGCAGAGGGCCCAGGTCACGGCGTGGCTGGGAAAGACCTTCACCACGCGCCGCCGCCAGAAAGAGGTCAACCGGTCACCGGATTTGGCAGACCAGGTCATGACGAATCCGCTGAGCAGGAAGAAGCACGACACGGCAACGATACCGGTCCTGAAGCCGTTGTCGCCGAGGACCTTTACGAGGCCGTCGTCGCGGAACGGCGCCGCTAGATCGGGGTTACCTGGGTGCTGCGGTTTCGAGACGTGGGTGAAGAACACCAGCAGTGCGGCGACGAACCGCAAACCGGTCAGCGCGGGCAGGTCCCGTCGGCGTGTGTTTGACGACTTTACGTCGACCAGCGGTGTGTTGGCGGACAATGTCAACTCCTCTATCTCAAACTGGCCGAGACCAGGGGTAAGCGCCGTGTTGGCGAGGTCGCCGCTAAACGCATGACCTACCCTCTCTGCGTTCACGATTGACGAACCCCAGAATAGCAACCGACAACGGGAATTAATTATCGACAGTTGCGCATTACGCCGGCGCGGCCCCATCCCACGCCTCCGGCAACGTGCCCGCGACGGCCACCGCACCGGTGATGCCATCGCCCGCCGACGTCGCGGCGTCCGCCGGCACGCCGTCCGGCACGGTGACGTTGCCCTGGTACACGGCGGTCGCCACGCTCGGCAAAGGCATCCAACCCGTGATCGCCCGCCGAGGCACCGAGCACGGCTCCGGACTCGGCATCGGATGCAGCACAGATCCGGAAGGATCCCGGGAGCCAACAGACCACTGGCCGGACGGAGAAACCGCCCGGCCAGTGCCGCCATCAGCTATGTCACAATGCCGGAACCTTGTCCGGTTCGTCAGTCCGCGGCGCGTTGTCGGCGACACGCTTCTTCGAGCGACTCCAGTGCTTCATGGCCGGACGTTCGACGCAGGTGTGGAGCAACCAGCCGCAGAACAGGTTGATGACCAACAGGCCGAGGATGAGCAGGATGGCGCCGACCGTGCCGTACTCGGCGTCGCCGAACACCGCGGGTCGCAGCCAGAGCAGGACGGCCGCCTGTGTCATGTAGAACCCGAACGACACCCTGCCAAGCCACATCATCGGCCCTGTGCCGAGCACCGTGCGGCGACCACGCAGATTCGCCGACGCAAGGGTGCCGATCGCAAGTGCGAGCGGGACGAGCGCGACGAGCGCGATCCGGAATGCGAACGGCACGACGAAAATGAGCGCGTAGCTTCCCACGAGCAGCCCTCCCACTGCGGAGAACGGAATTCGTGGCCACCTGCCGCTCATCACGATGCGCGCCACAAGCACGCCGAGGAGGAACTCGAACAGCCGCATCGGCGGGAAGAAGTACACGAACCAGAACTGCGGGATCGAATACTCGCCACCGTACGTCGGGGAGTCCGGGATGACCGACACCGCGAAGAGGCAGGCACCGACGTAGGCCAACACGACACCGCCCGCCCACAGCCACAACCTGTTCTCGGGGATCCGCTTGATCGGGATCAGCAGAAGCGGGATGAGAAGGTAGAACAGCATTTCGGCGTTCAGTGACCAGGCTGGACCGTTCGCGCCACCCCAGAAGGTCAGTTCGTTGAACCAGGTGTCGAGGAAGAACAGGTTCAGAATACCGTTGTTCGCGGTGTACGCTCCCGCGAAAAGGAGCATGCAGAGGGCCCAGGTCACGGCGTGGCTCGGGAAGATCTTCACCACACGCCGCCGCCAGAAAGAGGTCATCCGCTCACCGGGTTTGGCGGACCAGGTGATGACGAATCCGCTGAGCATGAAGAAGCACGTCATCGCCATGTAGGTTGCGGGGGTGGCGATGGTGACGAGTAACGCGGTGACGCCGTCATCGTGGAACGGCTCCGCGAGATTGGCGTTACCGGGGTTGATCGGGTCAATCACGTGGCCGATGAACACTGCCAGTGCGGCGATGAACCGCAAACCGGTCAGCGCGGGCAGGTCCCGGCGGCTGGTGCTTGGCGATTTTACGTCGACCAGCGGTGTGTTGGCGGACAATGTCAACTCCTCTACCTCAACTGGCGGAGACCAGAGATAAGCGCCGTGTTGGCGACGTCCACCGCTAAACGCATTACTTACCCTCGTCGTATTCGCGATTGACGACCTCAGAATAGCGCCCGGCAACGGGATTTGATTATCGACGATTGCGCATTGCGCCATTGAGGACATGTCATGCCCAGAAACGCCGAACCGGGACAGGTGGCGGCAACTCCGCCTGTCCCGGTTCGGCTCCTGGTTCAGTGCTCAGACCACGCTCAGACCACGGCCCGCTCAGTATCAGGATCCGGTTCCCCACCCGTATCGGCATCGGCCGCGGGCGCGTCGTGTACTGCGCCGAACGGTCGGACATGCCCCATCCCGCGCCACGCCACCGCGGCGACGACGACATAACCGACCGCGGCGATCACCGCGACGGTGACCATCCCGGTGTTGAACGCCTCATGTGCCGAGCCGAGCAACGCGTTCGCCTGGACCTCCGGCAACGTGCGCGCGACGGCCACCGCACCGGTGATGCCATCGCCCGCCGACGTCGCGGCGTCCGCCGGCACGCCGTCCGGCACGGTGACGTTGCCCTGGTACACGGCGGTCGCCACGCTGCCCATTGCCGCGACACCGATCGCGACACCGAGCTCGCCGCCGGTCGCGACCATGCCGCCGACCGCGCCCGCCTTTTCCTGCGGAATGTTCGACATGACCACATGGTTGGTCACCGGGCCGATCGGGCTGGCCCCGATCATCACCACGCCCATGCCGACGACCACGATCACGACCCCGCCAACCGCCTGGACCAGCGTCAACGTCAGCGCGCCCAGCGTCGCGATCAACAGCCCGACGGCAACCACGTGACCAGGCCGGAACACGTCGGCGAACTTGGGCGCGATCATGTTGCAGACCATCCCGACAAGCGCCGCAGGCAGCATCCACAGCCCCGCGGCCAATACCGACTGCTCCTCGACCAACTGCAGGTACAGGGCGATGACCAGGGAGAGTGCGCCGGACCACAGACCACCGGTCACGAACACGGCCATCCCGGAGCGAACCAGCTTGTTCTTGAACAACGTCAGGTCGATCAGCGGGTTCGGGATACGCGACTGCCGCCGCACGAACAGGGCGATCCCGATGACACCGAGCACCAACAGCGCCGCGGGCCGCAGGCCGAACCCGGACCGCGTGGTCTCCTTCAGCGCCGCGACCAGAGGCAGGATCGCCACCAGGAACAGCGCGACGCTGCGCAGGTCGATCGGGCCGCCGTCCGGGTTGCGCGACTCCTTCAGCACGACCGGCCCCGCCAACAGGACTACCGCCATGATCGGTACCGCGATCAGGAAGACCGAGCCCCACCAGAACGAGTGCATCAGGATCCCGCCAACCGGCGGACCGAGCACGACACCGCCGGCGAGGGCGCTGGCCCACACACCGAGCGCGAACCCCATCTGCTTCGGGTTCTTGAAGGTAGCGACGATGATGGCCAGGGTCAGCGGCGCCAACGCCGCGCCGGACGCGCCGAGCAGCGCTCGGGCGATGATCAGCATCGGCACCGAGGACGCGTACGCGCACACCACCGAGGCGACCACGAACACCGAGGAACTGATCAGCAGGATCTTTCGCCTGCCGAACCGGTCACCGACATGTCCCATGGTGACCGTCATGCCGGCCACGATAAACGCGTAGATGTCCGTGATCCACAGCTGCTCGACCGGGCCTGCCTGCAGGTCGTTGGCGATTTGCGGCAGTGCCAGCAGCAGGACGTTCAAATCCATCGTGACCAGCAGCGTGGGCAAAGCCAGGAGGGCTAGAGCCAACCATTCTCGGCGCCCTGCCTTCGGTGGCGCGTTTTCGACGGTCACGTTCTTGCCCTTCTGTTGGCCGCACGTCGGGCACCTCAGCCACGGGCCCCAGTCGTCCACCCCAGGACACCGAGGGCGGTGTCTCGTATTCCGAATGCCGACGCTGCCACGCTGATCACCGGTTCGCATCTTCCAGCGTGCGCTCCTCGAACCCTGACCACCACCTTTACCCAGCGCGTCGCCCGTAAATCCGGCACTCCGCGATAACCGGAAGACATTGCACGGCTGTTAACGTCGAGCCAAACCGGGAAAGGAATCACGATGAGCATGACCAGAGAGCGCGCGGTCGTCCTCGGTGGCAGCATGGCCGGCACCCTCGCCGCGCGTGTACTCGCCGAGTCCTTTTCGGACGTTGTCGTCATCGACCGGGATGATCTCGTCGGCGTCCGGGAGTCACGCCGCGGCACACCCCACTCGCACCATGCGCACGGCCTGCACTCACGCGGCCTCATGATCGTCGAGGAGCTGTTCCCCGGGTTGACCGAGGAAGTCCTCGCCACCGGAGCGCTGGCTTCGGACATCGGCCGGATTCGTTGGCACTTCAACGGTCGGCCGATCGCGCCGACCGATGTCGGTCTGGTGATGTTAGCCCCGTCCCGGCCTGTGCTCGAGTACCACGTGCGTGGCCGGGTGGCCGCGCTGCCGAACGTCCGATACCTGGAGCGGCACGACATCCTCCGGCCGTTGAGCACCCCGGGAGGCGACCGGGTGACCGGCGTCCTCGTGCGCCGCCAGTCGGACGGCGCCGAGCTCGAGATCGAAGCCGACTTGGTGGTCGACGCCACCGGCCGAGGTTCGCGCACACCGGCCTGGTTGGCCGAGCTCGGCTACGAGCGGCCCGCGGAGGACCGCATCAAGATCGGCCTCACCTACACGACCCGGCACTATCGGGTCGATCCCAAGTGGTTCGAAGGCGCGCAGTCGATCGTCTTCATCGCCTCCCCCGCGCACCCACGCGGCGCGTTCTTCGGCCAGCTCGGTGACGGCGTCTGTGTGTTGTCGTTGACCGGAATCCTCGGCGACCACCCGCCGACCGACCCCGAGGGATTTCTCGAGTTCGCCCGCACACTGCCGAAGTCGGTCATCTACGACGCGATCCGCGAGTCGGAGCCGCTGGAGAACGCGACCAGCTTCGGGTTCCCGACGAGCGTGCGCCGTCGCTACGAACAGCTGACCCGGTTCCCGGACGGACTGGTGGTGCTCGGCGACGCCGTCGCCAGCTTCAACCCGCTGTACGGTCAGGGCATGACCGTCACCGCGATCGAGGCGATGGCACTACGAGACATGTTGCGGGAGAAGGGAACGGGCCGCATCGAACCGAAGAAGTTCCTCAAGGTGGTCGCGGACGCGGTCAAGACACCGTGGGAGATGAACGCGGGCGGCGACCTTGCCTTCCCAGAGGTGCCCGGTGAGCGCTCGGCGAGGACCCGGTTCGCCAACGCATACATGGCGCGCGTGCAGTACGCCACGAGCAGGGACCCGAAGGTCACCAAGGCGTTCATGCGGGTCGCCGGCATGGTCGCCGGGCCGGAGACGCTGTTCAAGCCAGGTCTGGCGGCCAGGGTGCTGCGGCTCGCCCCACGCGTGCCGGAGCCCGGTCCGTCCTGGTTGGACACCGAGAACACGACGAACGCACCGGACACGGATCTGCCGAAGGCCGCTTGACACACACACCGAAAGCTGGGGCGGACATCCATTGTCCGCCCCAGCTTCGTTTGACATGGTGATGTTCCGTGACCCGCGCTCTGAAGCGAAATTGGGCGCCGATAAAAGCGTGAGCGATCCGCACCGCGAGCCGCGGTCACATACCCACGTGCGCGGGTTGACGTCGTCGTAGGCTTTGTCGGCGTGCAGCTTCGCCGGTTTGTAGCTGGATCGCATGCCGCGCCACCTTGATCACGTATCCGCTTCTGCCGATGAGCGCGAACGCTACGCCGAGGGTTCCCGTCCGGATCAGTTCAGACAAAGACAGAAGGGGTGACCTGCCGGGTCCAGGAAGACCCGGTAGGACGTACCGGGCTGGTCCGGATGTTTGGTCGCACCGAGATCGATCACTGCCGCCTCTGCGGCATCGAGGTCGTCAACGATCACATCGAGGTGCATCTGCTGGGGTCGCTCCTGGGTCGGCCACATCGGCGGCGTGTAACCAGCCACCTGATGGAAGGAGATGCACTGGCCGTCCTCAGCGCAAACCGAAGCCCGGTCGGCGGAGACGTCGATCTTCCAATCCAGCATCGCGCCGTAGAACCTGGCGAGCGCACCAGGATCGGGACAGTCGATAACGATGAGGGGCAAGCGAGCGATGGCCATACCGGCCACGATATCGACGATGCCGCCGAGCCGAGTGGCCGCCGTGGGCCGGATGACCAGGCTTCCCGAGCCGTCCGCATCAGCGAGAAGCGCCGGAGTACACAGCGCCACCGAAGAAACTCGCCAAATGAGACACGCTCTCCAGCAGGACCGGCAGGTGTCGGCCTTCCACACGCACCTCGAACAGCTCCGGTTGCTCGACCGGGGCGGCAAACCGCCGACCTTGGACGACGCGGGCCGCAAGGACACGGTTTTCGTCGCACCGGGGAAGCCGGTCCGGATACAGCTCACCTTTACCGAGCACCTCGGCAAATATCTGTACCACTGTCACTGTCTGGAGCATTCGGTGCACGGCATGATGGCGCAGATGGAGATCGTCGAGTAGCCGCGCTGACCGCGGGCGGTCCCCACCGTCCGCGGTCAGCGAACCGCACGAGACAGGATGTCGTGGCTCCGGTGGGCTCCGTAGCATTCCAGGCATAGCGCGGCAAACACCCGTCCGCAATGGAGGAACTGTGTCAGGTTCAGCCG
>Ga0193742_1000500_pt1 | contig 26023 bp, 23 predicted proteins | sample L2c1metaG_FD_165511 | JGI IMG/M metagenome (GOLD analysis project Ga0193742, IMG submission 165511) | Soil microbial communities from a riparian zone of the East river system, Colorado, United States - L2c1 | ecosystem: Environmental > Terrestrial > Soil > Riparian zone | place: USA: East River... | reverse complement strand
CCGAGCGATCCTCGATCGCAAGCACGAGCTGCGGCTGGACCCGACGCACGTGGGTGTCCCGGTCCCGCGGGACATCGCCGGGTTGATGACGTATGACTACCACCCGCCGTTCGATCTGGTGATCCACCACCTGGAGCCGAACAAGGCGGTCCTGACTCCCGAGGCAGCTGCAGCGGCTCGCTACAACGTGCTGTGGACGATGTGGGGATGGGATCAGCTCCCTGACGAGGAGTGGGTTGAGAGCTTCCGGGACAACGTCTACAACTACGACGCGGTGGTGGCCTATGACGCACTCTCCACTGAGGCGTTCCGGCCGCACGTGCCAGAGGAGAAGCTCTTCACCATTCTGGGCGGCTACGAGAGTGAGGACTGGAAGCTTCCTGACAAGCCGGTCCCGTCCCACCCGTACACGTTCGGGATGGTCGGCAAGCTGACGGTTCGCAAGGGCGTCTACTCCGCCTACACGGCGTTCCAACTGATGCGCGAGGCGCACCCCGAGTGCGATGCCCATCTGATCCTGCGCAGCACGGAGCCGATCTTCCCGCCTCAGGTCGAGCTGGCCGAGAACGTCCACGTGCAGATCGAGTACGCCCTCCCGGAAGACTTGAGAGACTTCTACTGGACACTGGACACCCTGCTGGCGCCGAGCATGGCCGAGGCCAAGCATCTGCCACCGATGGAGGCGTTGGGCTGTGGCATCCCGGTGATCCTCTCCGACATCCCCGGCCACCGGAACTGGGCGACGGGTGACATGGTCAGCTGGGTGAAGACCGTCCCGAAGACGGTCCTCCCCGGTTACCGCGGTGGCGAGGTCAAGCCCGAGGCGCTGGCTGAGGTGATGTGGACCCACTACACCGAGCGTGGCCAGCAGATCGAGAAGGCCCGGCTGGGCGCCCGGACCCTCCCGTCGATGATGGACTGGGCCCACTGTCTCGAAAGACTGAAGTTGCGGCTCAACATCCAGATGCTCTGAGCGTCAGTTACCCGCCGGAACCATGACTTCAGGCTCCACCCGAAGATTGGCGAAGGACTTCGCTGCGCCTTCGTAGGACCCGATGGCGACGACGTAGTTGCTCAGGTAGGCCATACCGCCGCCAGGAAGATCGGTACCGTCTCCGCCGTGCATCGTGTCTGAGGAGAACGCCGTGAGGGCGCCGAAGCGAATCCCCATGGGGCTCCGGGACGCCACCAGGATGTAGTAGTCCTCAGCGTCTTCAGTGAGTCCCCCCTTACAGGAGAGAGCCACAAACCCCGGAGGAAGCCGGTACTCGTCACTGGCGCCGAGATCAACTTTCTCCACCTCGGTGTGGCAGTCGAGTTCTCCCATGATCTCGTAGGGGGTGGCGTAGGTCTTCGGCTGAGGCTTCGAGGGCGGCTTGGCGAACGCTCCGGTCCCGGCTCCGACGGCGACCCCTCCGAGGAGGAGTCCGACCATCAGGGCGAGTACCGCGACGATGACGAGCGGCGTCTTCTTCATGAGTTTCCGTTCCAGGTGTAGTCCTGCGGGCGCTGAGGCTGGTTCGTCCAAGGTCCGTTGTAGACCGGCAGCTCAGGCGGCCGCGGCTTCCACGTGGTGGGGTCCTCCAGCCCGGTCCACCACTGCCATTCGCGCCACGTCTTGGTGTTGCGCCACTGGATGTGGATAGCCCAGGCCAGCGTCACCGGGTAGAGCAGCCCGATGCTCACCAGTCCCAGAAAAACCAGGGTGATCATGACGGCGAGCCAGATGACTTGGAAGAGCCAGAAGGCGGTCCAGGTCCACGGCTTGTGTTTCGGTGGGGTCGGTGCTGGTGGGGTGCTCATGGTGGTCTCCGTTCTCAGTGGTTGATGCCACGAAGAATAGAGCATCTTGTTTCGCTCTGTCAAGTGAAGCCCCGAACCTCACCGCCGATACTCCTGGGACGAAGGTCTGGAGGAGGGAGCGCCGTGAGCGTGCTAGAGGACCAGCGAGTCGAGCTGAGGTGCCCGATCGGGCCGCAGCAGCTACTGGCCAAGGTGATCTGGTCAGGCGATCCCGAGGATCACCTCGCCGCCACGGATCAGGGTCTGGTGGAGATCTCCTGCCGAGACTGCACCAAGAGTGAGCGCAAGAAGGACCAGACCGTGCGGCGTGTGCTGCACCGCTTCCACCCCAACGGGACCCTGGTCGAGAGCCTCATCGAGCGCTAACGAACGCTGCGGAGGCTTGCGCCGATACTTACGCGCTGAAGGTCCTTCGAAGCCCAAATCGGGCGTTGCAGAGAGGGTATGAAAATGGCAACCCCTACGACAATTGTTGAGGGCTTCAGCGTCTCGCATGCAGCTGTACTCGACGGTTTGGTCGCCGCCGAAGAGGTCGCTGACATCTACGGCATCCGCGAGGGCACGCTCGACGTCGACACCGACAGCTACGACAACACCGGTGACGATGCGGTGCTGTCCAGCTGGGCATGGATCAACTTCGCCACGGTGAGCATCACGTCGGGCTACATCCCGTTCGAGGTGATCGCGCTGCTGAACGGATCGACGCTGGTCTCCAGTGGCACCGGCGCGGCGATGACTTACTCGCTCCCGCTGTGGAACGAGAAGAGCATGAACCAGCCGACCCGGCCGATGCTGATCCGGGTCCCGTCCAAGGATTCGGCAGGCACGCCACGGGTGCTGGACATCATCCTGTACAAGGTGCAGTTCCAGCCCTTCACGTTCGACGGGCCGACCTACAAGGACGGCATGGCTCTCAACTACACCGGCAAGGCACTGATGGCCTCCGTCGACGAAGTTGGCACCACGCTGACCGAGAAGGCCATCGGTCGACTGGTCTCGACCCAGCCGCTCTGATCTTGAGGTGGGGTCCCTCCCAAGTTGGGACCCCACTCCACAACTCCATCGAGAAGAGGAAGCGCCGTGAGCGCAGAGCCATTCGTCACTGTCCCCAATGACGCCCCCGAGCCACCGACTGCCCCAGGCCCCGCCCGACTGCGGCAACAGGCCGAGACTTCTGAGACTTCTGAGACTTCGCCCGCTCCCGCATCTGTGGACCCCACTCCCGCCCCAGCTCCCGCTGTCGCTGGTGAAGGTCTTCTCCGGCAGGCTTATGAGCCGCCGAAGGACCCGTCCCCCGACGAAGAGGTCGGGCGGATTCTCCCCGATCCGAACGAGCCGGTCACGCTGGAGAACGGGTCCAAGGTCCGGATCAATCCGCTCCGGTTGCGCGAGTTCTTGGCCATGCTGAAGATCGTCACCCGCGGTGCGGCGATCGCGCTGGGTCAGATCCGGCTGGACGCCCGCGACGAGGACTTCGCCCAGTCCATGATCGCGATGTTCCTCTTTGCCATCCCCGAGGCCGAGGACGAGGCGGTCGCCTTCATCAAGGTGATGGTTGCCCCCGCGGAAGACTTCGGAGACTCTGAGGCCGAGCAGGAGCGCCGGGTCCAGGTTCAGGACGAGCTGGACACCTATCTCAACAGCCCTGGCCTGGACGACACCTTCACCGTGATCGAGAACATCATTCACCGCGAGGGGCCGGACCTGCGACGCCTGGGAAAACGTCTGATGAGCGCGCTGGCGTTCGCTCAGAAGACCGGCCAACCCTCGTAGATCATCGAGGCAGAGCCTCGGTTGGTGGTTTCACCTCGGTCTTCCACACGATCCAGCGGATGTACGGATGGCCGGACGAGCAGGTCCTGGACCTGCGGATCTCCCGTCTGGTGCAGATCGTCGACGTGATCGGCAAGGATCTGCACACCGAGATGCTGATCCGCCGCGACGAGATCTCCTGGCAGACCCAGGCGTTGGCCAGCTTTGTGGCTAACACGGTGGAGGACAAGAAGGGCCGCGCGCAGCTGCTGCAGATGGTCGAGAAGCTCGATCTGAACGCTGGGCTCCGGAATGAGCCGGGCTCTTCAGCCGATACTTCAGCGGCTGACGGACCCATCGACATGGATGCAGTGACGGCGAGGGCCCTGGAGCACAACGGCAGGTTGGGGAGTATCAGCTCAGCTCTGCGGTTGGGCTGAAGCGACAGGAGCGCAGAGGTGGTGAGCGATGGCTGAACGCGTAGTCAGCTGGAAGGCCATCGCTGATTTCGCTCAGGTCACCCGCGAAGCTAAGAAGTCCCAGCGGGCCCTGGAGGACCTTCGCAAGAAACAGGCTCAGCTCAACGCTGAGAGCCGCCGGAGCGGCGTGGATGTCACTGGGACCGAGAACGTCTCCAAGGTCGCCACAGACGCCTCCAGAGCCTCCAGCAAGGCCGCCAATGCGGCCAACAAGAACGCCACCGCGCAGCAGAACCAGGTCAACGCGATGCGCGCGGCCGAGAAGGCCTCCAAGGACATGGCCTCCGGGATGCATGAGGCCGCCTCCGAGGCCAGCTTCCTCAGCTCGGTCGCGGGCAAGGTGGCCAGCACGTCCCGCCAGATCGAGACCGCATCAACGCGGACGACCCGAGCCCGCACGGCCGAGGCTGCGGCCTCTCGCCAGGTGGCGATCGCCGAGGCACGGCTCAACGAGATCCGCGGTAACTCCAAGTCCACGTCGTCCCAGCTCCTGGCGGCCGAGGACCGGCTGCTCCGATCCCAGAATGCACTCCGGTCGTCCCTGGACAGCACGGCCGCGTCCACCGACCGAGCCGGGCGCGGGATGAGCGGCCTGGGTCGTGGTCTGAGCAATCTGGAGAAGGGCTTCAACAGCAACAGCCGCGGTGCTCGGCTACTTACCAACGCGCTGCTGGGCTTCACCTTCCTGATCCCGTTGATCGGCAACGCAATCGGCCAGCTGCTGGGGCTGATCAGTCCACTGACGGCCGGAGTCATCGGTCTCGCCGGAGCGATCGGTCCGCTGTCCGGACTCCTGGCTACGCTCCCCGGTCTCCTGCTGGCGGTCGGTGGTGCGGCTGGCACGCTGATCGCAGGATTCAGTGGCATCGGTGGGGCACTGAAGGCCTACCAGAAGCAGCAGGATTCCGCAGCCAAGACGGCAGCCTCCGCGGCCAAGACGGCGCAGCAGAACGCCGCCAAGCAGCTCCAGGCCCAGCGGCAGCAGGAGTCCGCCCTCAAGCGGGTGCAGGCCGCGGACAACGCCGCTCGCCAGGCCGCCGAGGAGAACGCCCGCGCGATCCGCGATGCCAAGCGTGGACTGGCCGACGCTCAGGAGAACGCAGCCGACTCCGCCGTGTCGTCGGCACGCCGGATCGCCGACGCCGAACGCTCCCTCCGTGACGCCCAGGAGGCCCGAGCACAGACTTTGGAGACTTCACAGCGTGCTGTGATGTCGGCCGAGCGTGGCGTAGCTGATGCCCAGCTCCGTGCGCTCCAGGCCCAGGAGGGAATCACAGCAGCTCGCGTTCGGGCGCAACAGCAGATCGACGAGCTGAGGGAGTCCCTCAAGGACCTGGCGTTGCAGGAGACGGGCGCGAGCCTGTCGGTCGAGGAGGCCCGGCTCCGGCTCCAGCGCACTCTGAACGACCCGGCCAGCACCGATCTGGAGCGCCGAGGCGCCGAGCAGGCGGTCAAGGAGGCCGAGGCTCGGCTGGGCGACGTACGGGACGCTGCGAAGCAGAACGAAGACGCCCTCAAGGACGCTCAGAAGAAGGGCGTTGAGGGCTCCGACGAGGTCGTCCAAGCCAAGAACGACGAGGTCGACGCTCAGCGTGACCTGATCGACTCCCAGCGGGACCTGGCCGACGCCCGGCGAGACGCCACCAAGGCCGCCCGCGATTCCGCCGAGGCTGTGGTCGACGCCGAGCGATCGATGACCGAGGCGCGGCAGGATTCCGCCAGGGCAGCCCGTGATTCCTCCCGCGCCATCGCCGATGCCCAGGAGCGCCTGAACGACTCCTACCGCGACGCCGAGCGCCGGACCCAGGACGCTCAGGACGCGATCGAGGAGGCCGACCAGGCGCTGGCCGATCTGGCTATCACGACTGCTGGCAGCGACGGCGCAGCTCCCGCGGTGGATGAGTTCGCCGAGGCGATGAAGAAGCTCACGCCTGAGGCGCGCGCAGTCGTCCGGCAGCTGATCAAGATGAAGCCGCTGATCGACGCCATCCGCAAGACCGCTCAGCGTGGCCTGATGCCTGGGGTGCTCTCGTTCCTGATCTCCGCGGAGAAGCTCTTCCCGAGCGTCAACGCCTTCGTCGGCCGGGCAGCCAAGAGCTTCGGCGACTTCTTCGCCCGAGTGGGCAAGGCCCTTACGACCAAGCGCGGACTGGAGCTGTGGCGGCTGGCACTGGAGTCCACCAACCGGGTGATCGACACCTTCCTGGACGCCGCCTTCAACATCGGCGTGGTGCTGGGTCGGATCGTCGTGGCCGGTATCCCGCTGACGGAGTGGCTGGTCGACACTGTCAAGGGCTGGACCGATTCGTGGGAGGCGATGACTTCCGGCGAGGCCGGGATGCGCCGCCTGCAGGGGTTCTTCAAGAAGACCCGCGAGGTCGCCGAGCTGCTGGGCAGCATCATCGGCAACCTGTCCGGAACGCTCTACAACCTGGGCCGCGGTACCGCCGAGCTGGGCATTTGGATTCTGGAATCCTTCCGGGACATGACCCAGGGCTGGCAGGACTGGACCGGCAGCTTGGAGGGCCAGAACGCGCTGAAGAAGTGGGCCGAGGACTCCAAGGCTCCGCTCTCCGCGCTTTCCGCCCTGCTGGGTGATCTGTTCAAGGGTCTGGCCGACATCGCCCGCGATGTCGATGTGACCCCGCTGATCGAGCAGATCCGCACCCAGCTGCTGCCTGCGCTGCTGGAGTTCATCAAGGTCACCTCGGACGAAGGCTTCGTCGACGTTCTGGTCCGGCTGATGACCACCCTGCTGCGGATTCTCACCGACCTGGCTGAGAGCGGCGTACTCGACGCCGTCGTGAGCGGCCTGGAGAGCTTCGCCGACGCCCTGGACTGGGTGCTGGACAACGTCCCTGGTGCGGACAAGCTGATCGGTGGCATCCTGGTCGCGCTGGCCGCGCTCCGGGTGCTGCGATTCCTCGGTCTGACCAGTGCGCTGAAAGGCATCGTTGACGGTCTGAAGGGGATCGGGAAGCAGGCCCGGAAGGCCAAGGACGCCCTGGATAAGGTCCAGTCCGGAGCCAAGAAGGCCGCTCCTGGTTCGGCGGTGCCCAAGTCGAAGGCTGACCCCAAGCGGTCCGCGGGTGCGCCCGACCCCAAGGCACCCAAGGCCCCGAAGATCTCGATCAAGAACTTCCTGCCCGAGATCTCCGCGGGCGCGATCGCCGCATGGGCACAGCGGAACTTCGCGCGGATCGGCGCAACCATCGCCAAGGAGGCTCCCAAGCTCCTCTCCAGGATCGGTGCGGCGGTCGCCAAGGAGGCACCCAAGTTCATCTCCAAGATCCTCGGTCCCGCGTTGCGAGGGATCGGCACCAAGCTCTTCGGCGCTGGGCCGGTCGGCATCATCGTCGGCGCCATCCTGACGGCCCTGGGTATCGCCCTGCCACTGATCGTCGAGCACTGGGACGAGATCTCGGCGTTCCTGATCGACGCCACGAACAACATCAAGGACTGGATCGACGAGAACTGGCCCAAGGTCACCGGAGCGATCACCGATGCCTTCGAGGCGGTCGAGGAGGCGGTCAAGCCGATCTTCGACGGCATCGCTGAGGCTGTCCGAATCGGGTCCGAAATCGTCGAGGCGATCTTCAAGACCAGCGCTGGTCTGATCTACGCCTTCATCGTCCGGCCGTTCCTCTTCGCCAAGACCTGGCTGGAGGAGAACCTCCCCAAGATCGGCCAGTGGATTCAAGATCGGCTGGACGAGTTCGTGCTCGGAGCCCAGACCATCTGGGCCGTGATCTACGACAACCTGATCCAGCCCTTTATCGACTTCTTCGCCTGGATCGGCCTCAAGTTGACCGAGTTCGGGGTCTGGCTGGCCGACCGGCTGGACGAGTTCGTCCTCGGAGCCAAGACGATTTGGGCCGCGGTCTATGACAATCTGATCAAGCCATTTGTCGACTTTTTCGCCTGGATCAACACGAAGCTGACTGAATTCGGAACCTGGCTGGGCCAGAAGTTCAACGAGTTCGTCGCCGGAGTGAAGTTCATTTGGAATGCGATCAAGGACGCCCTGATCGATCCCGTCTCCGACGCCCTGAAGCCGGTCACCGACAAGATCCTGGAGATCCACAACGCCATCGTCCGGAAGGTCGAGGACGTTCTGATCTGGCTGGGCGATCGGTGGACCGAGTTCGACTCGATCTTCCTGGCTCCGATCCGGGACCTGATCGGTTCGCTGAAGAAGCCGCTGGACGACATCCACAACGCGATCGTCGGCGCCTTCGAAGGCATCATGGCTGCGCTGTCTCGCGTCTGGGGCGGCCTGGCCAAGGTGATCAATGACCCGATCGGGGCGGCGATCAAGCCGATCAACGAGTTCATCGAGGGCATCCGGACTCTCTTCGGCAAGCTGAAGGTCCCCAAGGAATTGTGGCCGGACACCATCGACCCGCCTGGGGTCTCGCGTGCACCGGACTGGACCGGTTCTGGAGCGAATCGTGGCCGCAAGGGCGGTGGCATGATCCCCGGCGCGATCGACAACGTGCACCGTGACACCACGCTGGGACTCGACCACCGAGGAGTGCCCACCGCTCGGGTGGAGCCCGGCGAGTGGATCGCCCCGCGCTGGATGTCGCCGATCTTCCCGAGCTTGGAGTCGATCCGTCGCCGCGGCAAGGGTGGTCTGAAGGGCTATGCGCAGGGCGGGTTCATGACCGGAGGTACCCAGCCTGCTCCTGGCCCGCTGAACCGGCACTCCAGCGGCTACGGCTGGGCCAACTGGGCTGGCGACATCCCGGCTCCGTCCGGCACCCCGGTCAAGGCGTACAAGGACGGCCAGGTCTCGGCCACCAAGTACTGGAACTACAGCTATGGCAACCACATTCGGATCAACCACGCCAGCGGCGAGAAGACTCTCTACGCCCACCTGTCGTCGATCCTGACCAACGCTGGTGCACGGGTCAACGAGGCGCAGATGATCGGCCGCGTTGGCACCACGGGCAACAGCACCGGTCCACACCTGCACTTCGAGCTGTCCGGTGGTTCGGACCCGATTTCTGGCGATACCGGTGCTAACGGCAGTGCCAACCCGATCGGCGACGCGATCCGCGGCCTTCTCGGACTCAAGACGCCGAAGGAGTGGCTGACCGAGAAGCTCGATTCGGTGATCAAGGCCACCGACAACCCGTTCGTCAAGATGGCCGCGGGTGCGGGCAAGATCGCCTTGGACGGCGCCGAGAAGATCGCTCAGAAGTTCTTCAATGCCAACGCGGGTGACCCGCAGGCAGGTGTGGCCGGATCGTTCGGCAAGGGCTCCAGCGGGATCGACGGGCCGTCCGGTCCGACTACTCGTCGGATGGCCGCGATCCTCGGACCGATGTTCGGTGTCAAGGGCTCGTCCTACCCAGGGCACTCCACCTCGTCGGGCGAGGGCCCGACCCGCGCTGTCGACTTCATGATCAATGGCAAGTCGCAGGGTGATGCGATCGCCGCCTACGCCAAGGCACACGCCAAGTCGCTCGGCGTGAAGTACATCATCTGGTGGAAGAAGATCTGGAACATCCAGCGGGACTCCGAGGGATGGCGCAACTACTTCGACGGCGGTTCCTCCGACCCGAGCCGGGCGCACACCAACCACGTCCACATCACCAGCGCGTACGCCCGAGGCACGAACAGCGCGTCGCAGGGCTGGAACCTGGTTGGCGAGAACGGCCCTGAGATCATCTACAACCGCGGTGGGGAGCGGATTCAGAAGAACGCGGTTGCCCGGCAGAATCTGCCCAAGTTCCACGAGGGTGGCTACGTCAACGGCATCCAGCCAGGTGGCAAGGGAAAGTGGGTGCAGGCGCTGCGCTCCCAGCTCGGCCTGGGTTCCTCCTCCACCTGGAGCACCACGCTGCAGAAGGCGCTGCAGGCCAAGGACCCGCAGCCGGTCGGCGCGTTCAAGCTCAACACCGCGTTCATGAAGAAGGTCGCGGACACGCTCAAGAAGTACTCCAAGTACGGGTTCTGGGATGTCGCTAAGAAGCTCAAGGTCGACCCGAGCTACCTGTGGCGCCACGGCTCCGACAAGGGCCTGTGGGGGGCGTTCAAGAAGTACAAGGTCCCGGCCAACCGGGCGACCCACTTCCGCAACGGCTGGCGCGACTACTCCAACGCCCGGCACGCCGGGGTCAAGGACCTGGAGAAGAAGCTCGGCCTGAAGCAGGACGGCATCTGGGGCTCCGAGATCACGGCCCCGTTGGCGCACGCGCTCGACCACATGTTCAAGCGCCCGCATGACGCGTTGGCGTCTCGTCCGTGGTCGGCCTTTACGCCGACCGAGTTGGCCCTGCAGGAGCAGCGGCGTACCAATTCGCTGAACGCCGAGTGGGACAAGCTGCTGAAGGGCTTCTCCGGACTGCCCAACATCACCCGCAAGCTGAACGAGTTGGGTATCGCCGACGGCCTGGCACTGGCCCGAGATCTGACCAAGTCGACGGCGAGCCTGCGCAACGAGTACGAGCGCAACCTGAAGGTCGAGTACGACCGCGCCGACGCCCAGGACCCGAACACCCAGGCGGGCAAGATCAACCTCTTCATCCAGGCGATTGGCTCCGGCACCCCGGCAGTCCCGGTCGGCCTGCAAGGCGCCAGCTCCGCGGCTGGGGTGTCGATCGACACGGGAGCCATGCTCTACGACAAGATCAACGCTGAGAAGCTCTGGGGCGCGGTCAGCACCACCCAGCGCAAGCGGGTCGACGGCGACGTGGCGCGGTTCCGCAAGCTCTTCCGATTCCGCAACGGTGGCCCGGTCCCCGGCTACGGCAACGGCGACCGCGTGCACCTGCTGGGTGAGCCCGGCGAGTTCATGATGCGCAAGAACGCGGTCTCGGCCCTGACGCGGGACTACGGCCCCGGCGTGATGGGCGCGCTCAATCATTACGAGAAGATGGCCAACGGTGGCTTCGTCGCTGGCGGAGTCTCTCGTCCGGGCGCAGGTGTCGGCGGGATCTCGATCAGCCGCGGCGAGACTTCTGAGACTTCGAGCAAGACCGTCACGAACAACTTCAATACCGTGGTGAACAACCCGACCCTGGAGGACGGTGCGGTCAGCGTGCAGAAGCGGGTGACTCGTCTGGCGCGGCTCGGCCTGCTCAGTGGTGACCCAAGGTGACCGCGGTCGATACTCAGTGATTGCACGGCCGATTCGAGAGGAGCGCTGAGAGCGCCATGACCTGGATTGTGGATGACATCCCGCTGTCGACGCTCGCCTTCAACGTCTCGAACCGAGCAGCTGCCTGGCGGATGCCTGCCAAGCGAGGCGACAACCTGGTGATCCCCGGCCGGTCCGGCTCCCAGTGGATTGCAAATAAGCCCTTCGAGGAGGGCTCGATCAGCCTGAGCATGTGGGCGGTCGGCGCCACCGAGGACGGGCTGATGCCCGAGCATGGCAACCGTCGTCGCCAGGCGCGGGACAACCTGGACAAGCTGACTGCGCTCTTCGCTCAGACGGCCAAGCTGCTGGAGGTCGTCCAGGTCTCCGGCAGTGCGTTCGGCGCGCTGAACACGGCCAAGAATCCGGCCTTCGAAGCGATCAGCGTCGACTCCTACTACACGTACCAGAACAGCATCCTGAACCCGGCCATGCGCCGGAAGGCCGCAACGACCCAATTCAGCAACCTCTTCGCCAACCCACTGATGCAGTCTCCCCAGCTGCTGTCGGGATCGCCGCAGTGGTGGCCGAACTTCGAGAACATCGTCAAGGACCCGTACAACAAGCTCGGCCGGACCGCTTCGCCGCCGATCTTCATGACCAACTACTGGGCCCCGACCAGCTTTGAGAACTACGACTCCGGCGACACCATCGGCTCCAACTGGACCGTGGCCAGCAACACCACCGGCACAGTGCAGAACAACACCGCGGCGGATCAGACGGCCAACCCACTCGGTGGCACCAAAGTCTTCCGAGTCTTGGCTACGGCTGCGCTGGGTTCCAACGCCGCGCTTGGCACCCGGCCGGGTATGGCATTTCCCGACGCCGCCCAGCCACACCTGCGGTTCCGGTTCCGCCGGTCGCAGAACACCTCGACGGCGCGCACCTTTCAGATCCGGATGGTCTTCCAGAACGCCGCGGGCACCACGACCAACGCCCACCCCTGGAAAACCTTCTCGATCCCCAACGGTTCCACCACCTGGGCCGATGCGATCTACACCCGCGACGACTTCAACTCCCCGACGGACGCGGTCACCGCGCCGCTGGACCGGCTCCGGGTCGAGTTCCGCACTGGGCAGGCCTGGAGCAGTGCCGACGGCCTGATTCTGGACTGCTTCGTCATGTGCCAGCTGAACTACACCTCCGGCCCGTTCAACGCCGTGGCTGGCCCGTTCTGGGACGGGGACAGCCCTTGGGGAGTGGGCTGGAACGGCACGGCCGGTACGTCGGTCTCTCGTTGGTACGCCAAGACTGACACCCGCTGGGTCCCCGACACTCCCACCCTGATCAGCAACGCCTACTACGCCTTCGCCGAGTTCCCCGGAACCGACTCCACCGGCACCACCTGTGGCTTCACCGCGATGGGTGTGCAGTCCGGTGGGACGCACTCGTTCAACTACACCACCGCGGCTCCGACCAACGGGGTCCCCTACACGCTGAAGTTCAACTGGCGCGGTCGGTCCGGCACCACGACCAAGGTCGGCCTGTACAAGCAGGGCACGGGTGATGACGACCCGGTCCTGGTCGGCGAGCACACCCTGGTGGGCACCGCGACCCCGATCGGCACCGGTACCCGGATGAATGGCACTTTTGCCTACGTCCTGGGCCCGACCTACACCGCGCAGTCCGGCGACGTGCTCACAATCCGGGTCACGGTCCCGGTCCGCACCGACGGCCACCACGCCTTCCAGTTCTCCAACCTGTATCTCACCGACGCTGGTCTGCTGTTCTCCGGCGACTCCGGCTCGACCAGCAACTCTGTCTTCGAGTGGGCGGGCACCACCTACGATTCCAAGTCGATCTTCCGGCAGCGCCGGGTGAAGCGGATCGCCAACACCGAGCAGGCGCTGATCTCCACGGTCATCGTCGATGCTGGCGGGGCGACCACCACAGTGGCCGAGGCGGTCTGTCGCGCGAACGGGCGGGCGGCCGAGATCATCGGTGAGAACATCGCTATCCCGAGTGACCACAAGGGACTGTGGCTGTCGGCCGACGCTGCGGCCGGGAACCTGACCGACGCTCCTAGCACCAACCCCACCGTGCAGCTGATCGCTGAGGTCCTGGACGGTGGTGGATCGGTGCTGACGACCAAGTCGACGCCGAGCACCACGCTGATCTTTTACATCTCCCCGACCCCGGTGCAGTGGACCAACCTGTCGGTCAGCTTCCTGCCCGAGGAAATCCCGGTCGGTGCGACCCACGTCCGGATGACGGTTCGCCAGTCCGGATCGATCTTCCGCTACCAGAGCTTCTTCACCAGCCGCTGGATGATCAAGCCGAGTACGATCGATCCCACCTGGGCAGGCGCACCGGCCTACTTCGACGGCACGACCAGCGGTGCGAGCTGGAACGGAACCGCGCACGACTCCACGTCCAAGTACCAGATCCAGTACCCGACCGCTTGGGGTACGACAGGAGTCCCGGCCACCTCCACCGGCCTGCTGGCCATCGCTGTGCCCGGTACGACGCCGACCGAGGTCGCCTTCACCACCTCCATGTCCGGCACGCACAGCGCGATGCAGTACCTGCTGGCCTTCGAGGCGATCGCCATGCAGAACGACGACACCAATACCACGCTCACCGACGCGGCCGGAGTCGCGGTGCGCGCCGAGTTCCTGAGCGCTGGCGGAGCGGTGGTCACCGCGGTCGACTGTGGCACGTTGTCGGGCAACCTGGGCGCGGCGACTTACGAGACTTTCCAGGGCACGGTCGAGGTCAGCGCCATCTTCACCCAGCTACGGCTGGTCTTCACTGGTCCGAACGTCCGCAACGCGCTCCGGGCCCAGCTGGGCCGGGTCTACCTCTACCCCAACAGCTCCAGCTACACCTGCCCGGTCCAGCGGATCGATTTCAATGGCGTGCACAACCCTGGTTTCAACCGCAGCACGGAGGGTTGGACGGTCTCCGGCACGTCGTCCATCGTCGACGGCACCAAAGGCAAGGCTCTGAGGCTCACCAGCGTGTCCTCTGTGGCCCGTAGCAGCCTTCTGGCGGCCTCCGCCGGGTCTGAGGTCCATCTCTACCTCTGGGGCCGCCAGAGCGGCTCTGACGCCCTCCAGCCCGAGGTCCGCTACTGCAAGGTCGTGGCCCGCAACCTGCTGGCCAACCCGAGTTACGCCAAGGCCTCCCAGCCCTGGTTCGCGAACCGGTCCAACTTCGCCCGAGCTGGCTCCCCGACCACCATCGCCGGAGCCTCTCGCTACTACCAGCGGATCACCTTCGCGGCGAGCACGTCGGTCACGGTGCAGCAGTCGCCGATCATCTCCGCCTACAATCTGCCGGTCACCGCGGGGCAGACCTACTACTTCGGGGCCTACACCCGAGCGTCCAAGTCGGTCACCGGCATCCGCGCCCGGATGTACTGGTACACCGCCGAGGGCACGTTCATCTCCACCACCGAGGGCTCCGCGACCACCATCAACACCTCCTGGGGCGAGGTCTTCGGGGTGCACACGGCCCCGGCCACCGCGATGTTTGCCCGGCCTTACCTGGAGTCGCCGTCAGGCAACAGCTGGGCGATCAGCGACACCTGGGACGTGTCGTGCGCCCGAGTGGTGCAGGGACAGACTTCGCAGACTTCCTACTGGGAGGGCGGCGACGCCGAGTCCGGCACCGTGTGGTCACTGGTCGAGCCGACCGGGACCCACCTGCAGGTCGAGTACACCGCGGTCACCCTGCCCACCATCACCCAGACGACCTACGTCGGCGGGTACGCCCCGCCGATGCTCACGGTCCCGGCCACCTACACCCACGTCGCCGTGGCCTTCCGCGGGAACGGTGGTGAGGTCGCGCACGCCTACCTGGGCAACGACTTCCCCACGCACGAGACCGAGGGCTACTACGACCCCCAGCTCTTCGCTTACATGGATGGTTCCAGTGGCACCGACGTGTACCAGCAGCCGACGTACTGGCAGGGTTCCGCGACTGACAACGGGATCTCCCGGACCGCGCCGAACATGCCCGAGCAGTGGATCTTCACCGGGTCCAGCAACGGCGCCAACGTCCACCTGGGCAGCAACCTTGCGGTCAAGCCTCCGGGGTCGGTGGGTAAGGCTGGCTGGGTTCCTCGCATCCTGAAGGGCGCGACTCGCAGCTACCGCACGATCGGCGTCGCCCGCGGAGCCAACACCTTCCTGTCCGGCGAGCTGTCGGCCGCGATGTACGGAGGAGTGACGTGCACGGTCAACGTCTACGGGGCGAACACCGACACGGCCAGCGGCACTCTGCTCTACTCCGAGGAGATCGCCCATCCCAGCGGGACGGCCATGTGGCTGGACCTGCCGATCACGCAGCCGTTCTACTACGTGCAGGTCGACTACGCCGAGGCCTACAACGGGTCTGGCTACCGGCTCCGCTTCGACAACCTGCTGCTGATGCCCTCCGAGGTCGAGGTCGGCGCGGCTGAGTACCCCGGCTACTTCGATGGCAACACCAACGGCGCCAGCTGGATCGGTCTGCCCAACCAGAGCAACTCCCAGTACTACGGAGGCGGCCGTCGAGCCTTTGCCGAGGTCAAGGACGCCATCGACATGACGAGCCAAGCGGGCGGAACGCGCGCCGAGTTCGGCGTCGAGATGATCATCCCCTCCAGCTTCTGGGAGGACCTGCTGGAGTCGACCATGGTGGTCACCGCGGACGTAGACACCGGAGGCATCGCCTACACCAGCCGGGTGTTGGACGCCTTCCTGGGCACGACTGCACCGATCGACGACGCCATCATCACCATCGCCAAGACCGGTACCATTTCCGACCTGAAGCTGACCGACGTGGCCACCGGTGCCTGGGTGCAGATCGACGACGCCCTTCCTGCCACCACCGTGATCGACAACGCCGACTTCACCGTCATGAGCGGTGCCACCTCGCTCATCGCCCGAGTCACCCGAGGAGGTTCTAACCAGCTCCTGCCCATCACCACGTTGTCGTCGACCGAAGCACCGCGGTTGGGTATCACGGCGACGGGCACCGGCTCGCTGACGATCACCATCGTCTGTCGGCGGAAGTACGCGATCGCATGACCAGGCAGAAGTCTCCGAAGTCTCTGGAGGCCTGAGATGGGTGTGCAGCTCAGGGCCCTGGACGCGGGCGGCAACTACTCCGAGGAGCTGCCCGACTGGTCTGATCTGACCTTCTCACAAGATCTGATCGACACCGGAGCGCTCTCGTTCAACTACAGCCCGCTCGGCCGCCACTTCGATCTTCTGAAGCATGGCGTGCAGCTGGCCGTCCAGGTTGACGGTCACGAGCCCAAGAACGGTCGCTTCACGTACTTCGAAGGCACCGGCTCTCGGATCAACCGCGCCGACCCCAACACCTATGCGTGCACGTCCAATCGTGCCCGGTGCGACAAGCTGATGCTCGCCCCCGCCTACGGCTCCACCGTGGCCAACGAGGACATGTTCGACTGGACCAACTACTCCCCCGGCCAGATGACCCGGACCGCGCTCAGCAACGCCATGAGCCGCGCCGACACCCACACCGGCAACGCGGTCAGCAGCTGGATGGTCACGCCACCGACCACCTTCTCCAACACCCTGGATTCCTCCGGCACACTGTGGCCCGCCAACTACGACCGCCGGGTCCCGCCCGGCACCAACGTCAACGAAGTGATCTCCTGGCTGACGCAGAACGGATTCGCCGAGGCCGCGATGCAGGGCAAGGAGCTACTGCTCTACCAGCCCGAGACTAACGGCACCGACTACACCGTCGGCACCAACCCGCTGATTCTGCAGTCCGGCAAGGATCTGACCGAGGCCAGCTACCAGACCAGCTCCACCGATCTGGTCACCGCGTTGTTGGTGTTGGGAGATGAGAACAGCTGTGCCTGGGTCTACGACGCCCCGGCGATCCTGCTGTACGGCTATCGCGAGGGCAAGCTGCAGGTCAGCGGGGCGAGCACACAGTCCACGCTGATCGCCGCCGGGAACGCCTGGCTGAAGCTGCACAAGGAGCCGCGCTGGAGCTACACGTACGCAGTCGGTGTGCGTTACCTGGAGCAGCCCGCAGACTCCGCCTGGCCGCGGCCGTTCGTCGAGTACGAGGTCGGCGACTCGATCTTCATCTGGGACGAGGAGCGCCCGCAGAAGCAGCGCCTGCGCCTGCTCAGCGCCACCTGGCCCAACTCCCGTTCCTCGATCCTGGCCTTGACCGTGAATGACTGGTTCCAAGAGCTGGATATCCGCTACGAACGAGCGCTCTCCCAGCTCGGCCTGGCGACATGAGCCGCCGCGCGAGCCGGGGATTCTCCAAGCTGCGCGCCGCTCCCCGAGCAGTCGAGAAGGTCCGAGATCAGGCGCTGGCCAAGGTCTTCCGACGACGCAAGAGTCCGTTCTGGAGGATGGCTCGTGGAGGTAAGTACCTGCTCTTCTGCACTGCAGCGCTGATCACGATCTTCTCCCCCACTGTGATCATCTCCGCGCTCTACAGCGATTTCTTCCCCCTGGTCTACGTCTGGTCGGGGATGTTCTTCATCGGCTCCGCGGCATGCCTGGCGGGAACCTTGACCCGGACCTGGGTGGGTGAGTACGTCGGGCTCTACGGTGTGATCCTGTCGCTGTTCCTCTACGCCGTAGGAGTCTTCGCCGACGTGCCCAATCTGAGCATGCCGCGGATCTTCCTGGGGTGTATGTTCCTGGCCTTCACGCTCTCCAGCGTGGCCCGGCGCCAGGACGTGTCACACCAGCGTCGCCATGCGGACTATGAGAGACGAATTCTCAGCGGCAAGCCGGGTGTCTGATGATCCCCATCGAACTGCTGACGGTCCTGCTGACCGGCGGGCTGGGCGCCATGGTCCTGGCTGGCGTGCAGGCCTGGCGAACCATTCGCGAGGGCGCCAAGGCCGACGACAAGGACGCCTACCTGGATCTGGAGAGCAAGCGGGTCAGTGAGAAGCGACGCGCCGATCGTGCCGAGCAGGAGCGTGACCACTGGCGCACCTGGGCAGGCACGCTGGAATATGTGATCCTGACGAATCTTGGCCCTGAGGCCCTACCGCCGCGGCAACCACTTCCCGCTGATGACCCCGTCCCTGCAGGAGAAAGCTGATGTCTACTTCACCCTTCCCTCCGTCGTCCGACCAGCCCTTCCCTGGTGACGATCCGCCCGCCGTTGGCGGGAACGGCGGGGGAACTGGCACCCGCGGCCGCAACCTAGGCAAGGCCACCGGCCTGGTGTTCGTCGTGATCATGGTCCTAGGTCTGCTGGTCACGGTGGGAGTGCTGGCGTCACAGGCCTATTCCAACGCAGCAGCGCTCCAGTCCACGAAGGTGCAGCTGGGTGACTACGGTAAGCAGCTGGAGGAGCAGCGCAAGCAGTTCGAGGCGTGTAAGGACAAGGACCCGGAGAAGTCTCCAGAGTGTCGAGAGCCGGTAGCTCCGCAACCCACGATCACCGAAGCGCCTCCTCCGACTCAGGGCGCAGCGCCACCAATGCCTGGTTCCGACGGGGTCGGTATCTCCAGCGTGATCTGTCAGACCAGCGGAGTCTGGCTGGTGCAGCTCACCGATGGTCAGCGGATCGAGACTGGTCGGTGCATCGGCGTCCCAGGGCAGCAGGGTGGGAACGGCAAGGACGGAACTCCAGGGACGAACGGTCTGCCAGGCTCACCGGGCCCGGTTGGTACGGCCGGACCACAGGGTGACCAGGGCATCCAAGGACCACAGGGCCTGCAGGGACTCCCCGGCGACCCCGGCCTGCCTGGTGATCCCGGAGCCCAGGGTGATCCCGGTGTAGGCGTGTCCAACGTGCAGTGCAACGGTGACGGGCAATGGGTCGTGTCCTTCACCAACTCCACGTCATCGGACCCGTTCGGCGACTGCATCGCCGAAGCTGGGCCCAAGGGGGACAAAGGCGATAAGGGTGATTCCGGGGACGCTCAGAAGGGGGACACCGGAGACACGGGCCCGGAGGGCGATCCCGGCCGCGGCATCGCTGACGCAGTGTGCAATCCGGATACGGGGCGCTGGGACATCACGTATGAGAACCCCGAGGGTACGGATGACGGCGGCTCCTGCACAGCTGGAACGAAGGGTGACCCTGGCACCAACGGTCAGGACGGCGACGATGGGTCCCCAGGCGAGGACGGCCGCGGCATCGTGTCAATGACGTGTCAGGAGAACGGCCGCTGGCGGATCGAGTATGACCAGGCCCCACTGGTCGACGAGGACGCTGGGCAGTGCCAGGGCGACCCTGGTGAGAAGGGCGAGAAAGGTGACCAGGGTGACGCCGGTCAGGACGGGAAAGATGGCAAGGACGGTGGGATCGAAATCATCCCGAGTCCCTAGGCGAATCGCGCGATCAGGTTGAACGCCAGGATGATGATCACAATGATCAGGATCACGATCAGGAGCGTGCGGATTGTGCTGTCCATACAGCTGACAGTACCCAAAAGAGTGAGCTAGAGTCACTAGTGGAGGCCTCACCGCTTCCGCCCCGAGACCCGCTCAGACCCCCCAGCCTGAGCGGGTTTCACCTCGTCTACACACCAGGACATCGACGATCAGTGCGAACCTCTCCGAATACTGGGGTCTTGACCACCCACACCCATGCGTGGGAATGGTGCAGACTCGTTCGTGGACACTGTTGAGACTTTGGAAGCGAAGTCTCCGTCGGAGTCACCAGGTCATCGTGCTCGCCCCCATTCCAGGCGCGGAGTGCCTGTCGAGCTTCATACGTGGACGAGGCCTCGTCCACGTAGAGGTTGGTCTGCCGGTCGAGGATCTGCCAGCGGTAGCCGCTGGACTCCGCGCCCCGGTCGGCAATCTCGAAGCGCACGCGCTGACGGCTCTTGCGGGTCTGGGTCTTACTGGTCTCTGTCATGTGGACCAATCTACTGACCTTGTTTCGGTTTGTCAACACCCCTGGTCAGCCTGATCTTTCGAGATCCCAGGCGTGTCGAACTACACCCGTGGCATTAGTTGCGCGGAATCATTTACACTCCCGAGATATGAGCATCCCCGTAACACCCGCCCCGCCCGTTACGGGCCCTGGGCTCTACACCAAAGTGATCATCTCGGCGGCTGTCGCCGCGGGCGGAACTCTCTATGCAGCTCAGTCCGATGCAGTGATCACGGGAGGAGAATGGATCGCTATTGCGATCACCTTCCTGGTCAACCTTGGACTGGTCTGGGCCATCCCGATGACCCCGGCCATCGTGGCCACCTATGGCAAGGCTCTCGCCTCCGGCCTGATCTCCGGGCTCGGCGTGGTCGGCACCGGTCTGGCTGACGGGCAGGGACTGCAGGGTCCCGAGATCACCGCGGCCATCCTGGCCTTCATCGCCGGTACCGGCCTGGTCTACACCGCACCCAACGCACTCAGCTCCGATCCCGTTGGCCTTGACGGCAAGTTGGTCCCGATCTCCGCCGATGTCAAGGCTGAGATCGCCAACGAGGGCACGACTCAGGTCACCACGAAGGATGGCGTTGTGGCAGTCGGGATTGGCTCACCGTATGCGCCGCGACGCGCTGACGAAGTGTTCCCACCCAACGACCCGACTCTCCCGCCGGTCAACTGAGAAGGGAACTCGATACCCGTGTCCGTGGCCCCGCTCCCGTTGGGTGATCGTCCTGACCCGCAGCGCCTCATCGCCGAGGCCCGCGCTTCTTTCGCTCAGGACATCTCATATTTGGTCGACATCCTGACCGCGGCACGGCAGCGGGGCGCCCATCGTGAGGTCGAGAAAGATCCGGGTAGGCCACAGCTCAGGGTTGTCAGCTGAACTACTTGACACACCGAAACAAGCCCGGTAGTGTCTGCCTCATGACAGAGACCAGCAAGACCCAGACCATCCCGGTCGACGAAGTTGAGACCGGTACCCGCGTGCTCTATCCGCACCTGACCAAGACCGCGATCGAAGACCGACTGGTAACCGAAGACCGACTGGTAACCGTGAGCGGAATCGTCGAGTACCCCAACACTCGACTGCTCTACTTCGCCGAGGGCGGCTCCGGGATCGCTGACCGGACCGTCTCCCTTCGACTGGCTGAGGAGGCCTGACATGGAAATCGTCATCATCGCCCTCGCACTCATCGCGATTGTCGTCGTGGGATTCTTCATCTGGCTGGTCGGCCAGGGTGCCGACACCAGCAATCAAATCGATCGCATCTTCGCCGAAGATCTGGACCCGAGTGCAGAGGACAAGACCCAATGATCATCCTGCTGATCGCCGCGGTCATCGTCGGCGCCGTGGTCGCTGGGCTGACCGCCTCCGCCGTGATCAACGCCTGAACTCCCGAACCAAAGAGACCCCGTCCAAGCCACTGGACGGGGTCTCTCGCTGTCTGGGCAACTAGAGGGTTTTGCCTCCATGGCGATGCTTACGCGTGGCGTTGTAGGCCGCCTTCTCTTCCATCACCGCGTCCACGTCAATCTTGTACCGGCCGCACAGGTCGAGAACGCGGATGATCACGTCCACCAGTTCCGACGGGATGCCTTCCGGCTTGATCGGGAGTCCAGCCGCACGTGCCAACTCCAAGCTCTGAGGAACATCCCCCTGCCAGTCACCAGTCACCTTGAAGCTGTAGAGCCGCTGGTCCGGTGCATGACCCTTGCGGAACTCCTCCAGCGCCTCGCTCACCTCCGAGTGAATGAGCGCCAGTTTGTCACCGAAGGTGGGCACCGGCTCCTCCCAGAACCCCTTGCTCACCGCGTTCTGGTGAACCTCGTCCCGCCACGCGTTGAGAGACTTCGCAGACTTCTCGTCACCGATCACGGACCACGTGCGTTCGTAGTCCAGATCCTCCTGCCGTTTCAACTCCGCACGCTCACGCTCCCACAGGCCACTGATCTGACTGAACGCGCCGTCGCGCTCCCTGGTCATCTGCTCCAGCGCTTCCCTCATCGTGCGCAGCTCCTCCAGCGCCCGCTTCAGCCCGCCACGCGCTACCGACTCGCGCTCACCCAGATCCTGGATGCTCGACTTGAGGTCACGGACTTCCTTCTCCAGTGCGGCCAGCACGCGACGCTGGAACTCCTGACGTTTCATTGGCTCATCTTCCGGCCAGTTCACCTCCGGCTCAGCTCCGATCAGGCTGGCTCCGGAGTAGTTCACCTGCATCTCGTCCTTCCACAGGTTCCCGGTCTTGGGGTTGCGCGTGTCGTCGATCCGGATGGCAGGCTCACCCTTGGACACAGGGCCGCCCTCACGGAACCCCTGCAATCCAGCGCCGTGGTTCTCCGACGGATCGACCCGCGGCCGATGCTGCTCAGGGTTGTCGGGATCGGACTCCAGGGACGGGTACCAAACCCCGTCGATCACGGAGCCCTCTGGCTCCGCGTCAGAGTCTTTCGAGACTTCCGGCTCCAGTCCGGCCGCCTCACGTGCATCACGCCGCGCCTGTCTGATCCGCTCGGCCGAGTAGTGCATCGGCGTCGCCTCATCCTCCAGCCGCTCGATCTGTGTGATCAGCTCCTGCTCATTGGTCCGGTACGCCGCGCAAGCAGCGCGCGCGTCGGTCAGCTTCACCTGCAGTTCGGCGACCTTCCCGCTCTCCCGGTCGGCGCGCTCCTGCGCCTGCTTCAGCGCCTCCACGCTCTTCTTCAGCTCCTGCTGGATCTCGCGTGCGGGCGCCCAGCCGATGTTCTTATCGATCTCGGTCTGCGCCCAGCGGATGGCGCGCTCAGCAACCTGCTCCCGAACCTGGACGGTCTCGCCGCGGAGGTACTCATCACACATCTGGGTCAGCTCCGCCCAGAACGCCCGCAGCTGATCTCCCGCGTCGATCTCGGTCACCCGCTCGATCTCGTCCGTGATCACGCGATGCACATCGGCCGCCCGCCAATGGCGCTGGTCCGGGTAGCTCTTCCGGTAGCGCTCCATCGTCGCGATCAGATCCTCATGCCATTCCGGCTCGTTCTCCACGGGCTCACCTCTCGAAAGACTGGGAGGCAACCGTATCACGTAGTTGACACGGCGCAATTGGCACTTGACACTCCGAAACTACCCCGGTAGAGTCATCCCTATGACAGAGACCAGCACCACCCAGACCAAGACCACCGTCGTCGTGGACCCCAAGGTTGTCGACGCCAAGGTCGCCGAACTGAGCACCCAGCTCGGACAGGCTCATCGCCGGATTGCCAACGCCGAGCGGACCCTGGAATATGGCGGGCTCCCCTACTACATGGAACGCGCCGAGAAGGATCTGGTCGAGGCCGAAGCTGAGGCCAACCGGCTCAGTGGCGAGATCTTCGAAACGGAGGCCCCGTACCGCCAGCTCCGTTGGTCCCGGTTCTTCCTGGTCCAGAACAACGGCGGCCACATCCACAGCAGCATGTCCTGCAGCACGTGCAACAAGCTCGGCCAGTCCACCCAGTTCGGTTGGCTCCCGCAGCTCAGCGGCGACACCGAAGCCGACGCGGTCGCCGCGCACGGTGCGATCCTCTGCACGGTCTGCTACCCCAGCGCGCCGGTCGAATGGACCAACGCCCACGAGGTCGCCAAGGCCGCGCGGGACGCCGAGAAGTGCGCAGGTGGAGGTCGTTACCTGAACCGTGATCTGCCGAACCGGCTGGGCTACTACTCCGGCAACTGGGGTACCTGTGAGGTCTGTGGCGATCATCCCGCGGTCACCAGCACCGGCAAGCTCCGGGCCCACAAGCCCAAGGCGGCCACCAAGGCCTGACAGGCCCACGGGAGAGCGTTGCGGGCGCTCTCTCCTCACCCAGCTCCACACCGGAGCCGCAAGCCCCGCAGAACGGCACCCAGAGACCCAGGAGACTTTTCATGACCACAGAGACCAGCTCCGACGTGAGCGCTCAATTCTCACAATGGTGGACCCGCAACCATCACCGCTTCCCCGATCTCGCCCCGACCCAACACGCGGGAACCGCGCGCCAATCTTTTTGGCCGGTCTGCGCCGATGGTTGGCTCATCGGTTACAGCACGACCCGCGTCGACGGAGGTGAGAACGACGGCCGGTTCGTCACCATGGCCTACAAGCCCGTAGGCAGGGGCGCACGGTCCGGCAAGGCAGAGGAATGGGCTCAGGTCTACCTCCGCGGGTACGCGACCCGCAAGGCCGCCAAGGCTCGCGCGCTGCAGCTGGTCACGCAGCACAACGGGTGAAGCTCGAATCTTTTCACCCATTTCACTTGACACTCCGAAACCTCTCCCGTACGCTCATCTCATGAGCACAGAGACCAGCACCCAGTCCCCCGTAGTCGCCCGCGCCGATGTCCGCTGCTGCGGAGTAGCTCGCGGCTACAGCTGCCACATGCACAAGATCGCTATCTACCGCGAGAGCGGCAAGTTCCGCGTGGTGCTGGAGATCAAGATGTTCGATATCGGTTGGCGCGCCGTGGACATCTACAAGAATCTCCACGCCAGCGAGGAGAGCGCCCGTGCGCATGCCAATCGCGTATGGACCCAGGCCACGACCGAAGGATTCCCCGGATCTCTGACCGCGGTCGCCTGACCCCCCCAGCTCCACCCAACGGGCGGGAGAGTCGAGAGACTTTCTCGCCCAATCTTTTTGCGTGACCACTTGACACACCGCAACTAACCCGCTAGTCTGTACTCCATGACCACCACAGAGACCACCTTGGACAGCATCGCCAACTCCCCCGAGTCCCGCAGCTGGGCCCAGCGTCAGGAGGAGTTCTTCGCTCCCGCGGGCCCGCGCGACCAGATCGCCAACCGGCTCAGCGCCTCCCTGGACTCCCTCCCGACGTTCGTCAAGGGTGAGAGTGTGACGGTCCGGGTCAAGGGTCGGATCGTCCCCGCCACGGTCCGCAAGGCGTACGGCCAGCTGGTCGAGGTCACCACGGCCGACGCCAAGGCGATCGTCATGGTGTGGAACGTCCGCAAGGCCTGAACCCAGCTCCACACACAAGGGGAGAGTCTTTCGAGACTCTTCCCAATCTTTTTGCCCAAGATCGATTGACACTCCGCAACTACCCCGGTAGTCTTTACCCCATGACCACCACAGAGACCACCCAGACCACGGACTTCTACGCGCTCGGCCGCGAAGCTCGCACCGCCGGGCTCCCCCCGCAGCCGCTGGCTAATCCCACCTTCGCCGCCTCCCTCCCGCAAGCTCTCGCCGTTGGTGGTGGCTTCATCGGCGCGGCCCAGCTGTACAGCAAGGGCTGGCAGGCTGCACACCACGCGATCACGGACGCGGAGTTCCGCGCGCTGGCCAGCTGACCCAGCTCCACCAGAAAGATTCGGCTGAAGTGTGCTCTTTCAGCCGAATCTTTTCAGATCCTCACCACCAGGAAATAGACCCACAGATCTTCCGTATCGTGGAATATCTCCCCAACTAAGGCAACCCTCATGGACCCGGTCTACCTCGGAATCACGATCATCATCGGGATGGTCCTCATGATCACGAATGTGATCCTCTACACCCGCGGATACACCCGACAGCTCTGGACCCTGACCAGGAACGCCACGCACAGAGCCTTGTATGGCCCACAGAAGCGACAGGACCCCCAAACCCTCACCAGCACACCCGATCGCCCCTACCCGGACTTCAGCACCGCCTATGAGGCTTCACAGTGGGGCGAGGACTACGCCACCCAACACCCGATCGACGACCCGGCACCGCAGCCATCGCGGACCGACCCTCCCCCAGCTCAACCATCGCTCGGTTGTGAGTGCGCCGAGTGCCACAACACCATGACCCTCACGCTGAATCCACCCAAAATCGTCACGGTCGACATCCGCGATGTGAGCTACCTGCGGATTCGTGACACTCCGCACCACAACGCGACCCCCCGCCGGACTCAGATTCTCACGCACGGCCAGACTCTCACGATCACCCACACAAGATTCCACTTCGCCCGCCAGCTAGGCGGGGGATGGGTCCTCGCCGACCACCTAAATCTCAGCACCGGCACAACCCTC
>Ga0193742_1000498_pt1 | contig 26046 bp, 30 predicted proteins | sample L2c1metaG_FD_165511 | JGI IMG/M metagenome (GOLD analysis project Ga0193742, IMG submission 165511) | Soil microbial communities from a riparian zone of the East river system, Colorado, United States - L2c1 | ecosystem: Environmental > Terrestrial > Soil > Riparian zone | place: USA: East River... | reverse complement strand
CGCGAACGAGGTAGGAGCGTCAGAGTAATCAACTCCCCATCCAATTGGGGTGGTGTTGAAAATGCGTCGATCGGTGCATCGGATACCGTCAACGCCGAAAGCGCGTCGAGGTCTGAGAAAAAAAAGGTAAAAGTGAATAGAATACACTGGAAAGATACTGACCTTCATCTTCTGCAAGCCCTTGCATTGAAGGGAGAGAAACATCAAAGACGTCGTTGTCGCTCACACTCTGGAAAGATACTTCTGCATATTGAGCACGGTTGGCCCTGCATTAAACATATTAATGGATGTCGATGATTTTTCCCGTCATTGCTCACCATAAGAACACCCCTACGCTATCCACATGGGCAGTGGCAAGGAAGTCATTTGAAGGAGAGAACGATATACTAGTAGCCACACTGGAGGTGCGAAATGCATCAATTAAACGACCAGTGGGCACATCGAATGTTCGTATTACGGAGTCCAAAGCCGTCGTGACCAACCACCGTGAGTCAGGGGAGAAAGTCTATGAGTATAGATGTGAAGATTTTTGTACATAGAGCCGTGATATAACTCACGATGTCAAGTACACGACTTTGGAATCCAGTCAACTCTCTAACAATCCTCCGGGTTTCGATATCCAGGATACGGACGATCATGTCATCACATATGATAGCAAGGAGCCCACTGTCACGATGCAGCAGTATTGACGGGGCTGCTGACGGTAGCACCAGCGTATATTCCAATTTCGTCGTCTGGAAGTCAAAGAACTGTATAATGAATGTGTCAGTCACAACATATATAATGAACCGCATATAAACTGACGCTGAGCGTCCCGTCTAAAGTGCTGGCAATCACGACACTGTTTAAAGAATCGGTTGCTAGTCCTGTTATTGATCTGTCGCTGCGTTTTACGGTACCAGAATAAAACCGAGCAGCTACGTCAGGTGGACATGGACCCAGAGTATATGATTTTCGCTGTATTCCAGATTGCATATTCCACATATTGATCTGGCCAGCCGAAGAACTGGCTAGAGCAAAATTTCCACATGCAGTAATGCATACCGTCTGACATGAACTTTTGAGATCCAAGATCATACTTTTTTTGACGAAGGATGTAATTTACCTTGATTGAACCTATTTTGCCCAAGTCCTTGTGCTTATTTTTACTTTTATGACTGTCTGCTAGTCCCAGGGTGTGTTTCCCGACCCTTTTACCAAGCATCATCCACGTACGAGCGAATGGTTCGTCGGTGTGGGCGGTAACAATGTCGTCCCAATCTTTCGCCCGAGATGATGAATAGGATATTGATACGACTGGGGGGAACTTCAGAGAGGTAAGAGGGATTGAGAGTGATGTTGCTTTTTTGAGTAAAGATCCTTCAAAAGTTCGTCAGCATTGGCACTTTCACTAGAATGAAGTTTATTGTTACCCTGTGATAGTTCGAACGATCTCGAATCTCTCACAACAGATGTACAGCGCAAGCTGCGATCTGTCGATGCAGTGAGTAATTGTTTCCCGTCGTCACCATAGTATCGAATAAGATGAGGTGGTGCATGATGACCAGACCGGAATTTTAAAAGTCTGGGAGGAGCAGTAGGAGACTCAAAAAGCCATTGCTGAATGTTACAAGGTCAGCTATGTTTGCTTAAAAAAAATTGATTAACATTCTGACCTTCACGCTGTTATCTTCACCTGATGTGATGAGGACTGGCTGACCGGGTACCCATTCAACTGCAGTTACCGCCCCGTCATGGGCGCCTCGAATCATATGTAGTAGTCGACCACCAGCATTCAAATCCCACAAAGCGATGTGTCCCGCCGATGAAGCCGAAGCTAGAATAGGATGTCCGTCTGACTAGGGGGATCAGTTTGACAAATGGATTTAATACTGGAAATACTCGCCACTTCGGAAACCAAGTGATCTTACACGCCCACCTTCCATAAACATTCGCATCAACCGCTCATCTGCGCGGATGTCATAGACAGATATCTCTCCAGATGCAAAGCCAATACCCACAACATCGATCGCAGGTGACTGGACCAGAGTCATTATTGCACTGGAACCCGAAGTTGTAGAGGATGACACCAAATTTTCAGGGGAGAACCGATAAATACAAGATCTAGATATTTAACTTAGCCTTCAGATAACAACTTTTTTGGAGGAAATGAATTTACTGGGTAAGGATGTTCCATAATTGCATACCACCTTGGCTGCTTGCCACAACGACTTTATTGAGATAAGTCGCAGGATGGAGAATGGAAGTAGCCGTGAAGCCTGGATCGAAAGCAATATTTGCTACAAATTCTATAGACACATGAATCGTCAGAACTCATAGTCCGTGCCATATGGGAGAAGTAGTTACCACCGTCAGAGGTATTCCATATAAACATCTTGTTACCTTGTTCGTTTAGAGCGAGTAATTGAGATCCAAATATTGTAACGAAGGATAAATTGGTTCCAAGCGGATTTGTTGACCGTGATACCTAAAAATATTTTACGAAATTGGACTTGGACAAAGTAAAAGATGAAGCTGACTTCTTTTCCGCGTAAATATCGGATGGCATACATCCCTGATGCAATCCACACTGCATCTCCATCCATGGCCATACTAGATATATATGCAGGTGCGTCTGGACCTGTTTACAGCGCGACATGAGGGTTCTGGAACAGTTAGGTTGGCTGTAACGAACCTACATACCTACAAACAGCAGGCCCATCTTTCCTCCTTCCCATAAAGCCCAAGCTCGTCCGAGGCAGGTTAGAAGATGTATTCTTGGACCATCCGTCGCTCCCTTGTGCGATCGAGTTTGTAATACGAATGGGATATGATTTGTAACGAGTCCGAGAGCTCTGAATGGTACAAAAAGACGAGGTTCATCCTTTCTTTTTTGACCTGGGGTGACTGACTTTTCTTGACGAAGTTTTTTGCGAGGGGGTGGAGGGGAGGTATCGCTTGAGAGCATGGAGGTTGCAGTCATCATTTTTTGAGCATAGGGATTTCGATTCAAGCCGTCAAGGTTCGAGACTAAGTAGCTAGTAGTAAAAAAATTAGGTACGTGCACGTGATCTACCATTGCCAGTGAATATAATTATATTATTATTAGTCTGATTTTGGATGAACAACGCCTAGAGCTACACCATGGACGGACGACCTCATGAAGAGATTTCACCTCTCTCGAGCCCCTTTTCCCCTCAAACCTTCATGATCTCTGCTTTTCTAGTTGCATTTTTCTTTCTTGCTGGTATTTCGATCCCAAGCCATAGTTCAAACGCCAGCTGACATGTTATAGTAACCATCTTCTTCAACAAGAGACGTTCTGCATCCAAAGGAAATTCTTTGCTACTTGTTGGTCCTCCTGATGGCGGGAAAACTGCTATTTTATCGCAGGTAAGGTTTAGGTTCAAATACAATTCCATACTTCTAAAGTCAAGTAGCTGGCCTATAGTCAGACATTGCCAACCCAAACTTCAATGCAGATAAATATATCTGCTATGACATTTTCCTCGAATAAATCGATCAGAGTCATCGACGTTCCGGGTCACCCAAGGCTAAGAGACCGATTTCAAGACCATTTGTCTGACGCAAAAGCTGTGGGATTCGTCGTCGATACAAACTCAGTTTCACGAAATGCTCCTGCAGCTGCAGAGTGAGTTTTTATTGCTCCCTCAAATCACTACAGATTAATCTCAAAACCGTCAAAGGCATCTTCACCATATCTTGCACGCGCTCACTTCTCTTCCTCCATCACAGTCACAACCATCTCTGCTTATCCTGGCTCACAAATCAGACTTACTCAAAACTGGATCGTCATCACATACGAATGCAGCTACTCTTGCCGTCAATCGAGTAAAGACGATCCTTGAGCGAGAACTTGAGAAACGAAGACTTTCACAACGCGGAGGCATCAACATTGAAGGGTTGGGAGAGGAAGGTGAAAGGTCCGATATGGGAGGGCTGGAATGCGGCGAAAAAGAAGGCTCGATATTCAAGTTTGATGATTGGGAAGGCGGAGATGTAACGTTCTTAGGCACGTCGACTGTGCCCAACGCGTCACAATCGGACGAGAAGACCGGTGGCGGGAGCGACTTGGGCCCCTTGCAGGAGTGGATAGAAAACCATTTTTGATTCCTCAATCTTACATGTATTTCAGATCCTTAAGATTGATTGCCTGCCAAGCAAGAACAAACAAGACAGCGTATATAGTTTTTTTTTTTGCCATGAGGGGTTTCTCACCGCAACCTCTTAGACAGTGCCCGTCCTATTGACCTCTACATAAGACGAGGCGATTCAGGTAAAGCGTAGAGGAATGCCTGGCTGGGTATAAGAACTTGCCCTACTTCATCTGTAGTGTCGTGAGTGTCAGACCTTTCCTACATATCGACAACCATATTGGCGTTGAGCAATTACAACTGTATACTTGTCGCTAATACTTTGACGGGAATTGACGAACTGCACTTATCCAGCTAGAATTGCTAGCCTCTCTGCGAGTACGAGCTAACAGTTGAATCTTGTTATTCAGATCCACGTACATGCGTGCATTTGTTCATTCAACGGTCATGCCCATGATACCAGTTCTTCCTCTCGACATCATTGGAAATATCATCGACATCCTGTTCAACGATAACGAGAAAGGTCTTCAGCATGTGAAGGCCCTTTTGCTAACATGCCAATCCTTTCTCCCTTTATATTCTTCATCGATATCACAACCAGCGACACCTTGATAGAGTTGCATAGCGGCGAAGCCTTTCATCAATTTCTCTCAACAACACCTGAGATCGCGAGATAATATGTTCATGAACTGCGCATTCATCTATGTCACGACTTCACGCCCATACACTTTTTTGACCAAGTTCTACAACAACTAATGAGAGAGGAATCGCTCATCACCCTCCACAATGGCCCTTATCCAACCTCCTGGAACAATATTCCATTGACAATGAGACATCTACTTTTGAATTTTATACACTTTCCAACCCTTAACGATCTCAATCTGAAGTTGCTGGCAGCTTTCCCCATCTCCCATCTCATTCCTGGCCCCAATCTCAAACATCTTTCCTCCACAAATCTCTTTCTCGCTGATGAAAGTGAGGCAACAGCTCTAGTGTCGTTCGAATCCATTAAGTTGTGGGCGCTTGATATAGCGCTATGGGGCCCGGTAAAATACCCGTGGCTATCGGCGCAGAATTTGCTAGCAAGGAATTTCTCAGACGGATGGCCGATCCTGGACCTTACGGGCCTGGAGAAAATATTCATCCAACTCCATAGCGTACAATTCGCCGTTCTGGTTCGTCAAGTTTTCCAAACCGCTCGGCAGCTTACAGACATTTTACCTTGTTGGTAATGAAAGATTAATCATGTTATTTTATTTGTTGTCAATACTAAATGGATTCTCCTTTTTAGTTGATGAAGACTGTTTCCGAGCCTTAGAGTTTGCTAAAATGGTCCCACCGTGTAAACATTGAGCCGAGTGTATTTGGTTATCAACAGCCATAGACAGAGTATGGTGGGTCCGCTGTCAGGTCTTTGCGATGAGCTTGAAGACATCGCGAGGAAGAATAAACTGGATTCTTTGAAAAATCAAAATTCGTGTAGACAGGGATGAGGATGGCATAACAGGTGATGAACAGTGGGGCAGACTCGAGAAGGTACTCCTCAAATCCGGATGGCTAATGCTGAAGCACGTTTCTCTTGATTTTGTTATATACAACTTCGGTCGGAAAAACGATAGGCTGGAAATGGCAATCTGCGGCAAACACTGTTCACTGATTTGAAGTGAAAAAAGACAATGGATTTTTGATTTTCAGTCAAGAGTAATGATTAATTTTATCATGTATGTTTCTGTGCTGATATATTAGATATTATTAGAAATCTAACAAGTATCTGTTCCAGCATAGACAAAGTGTACAAAACCCACTTGTTTTCTGCACCGTTCACATATCTTTCTTTTATGTAACAAAATCACTTTGTTTGCCTCTTGATTTGAACCATGTATTATATTTCTCATGAGCAGAAAACACAACAGTAAAATCATTATCATAGATGTACTACTGGTATTACCCAAAATCGAGACACGAAACTTTAGAAGGCATAACAAAATCGGAGGTATTACGCACAGCCGGCAGTGATGGTCTTGCTGCAGACTGCCAGTGTGACTTTATAGGAAGGCATAACTATGGTAGGTTTGACCGTAGATATGCTTGAACTGTAGTCTGCCCGCCCAGAAGAAACGTTACAAAACCACTGTCATTCCTACACGCTGGAGCACTGAAAACCAACTACCTTTTTCGACTACCGCACCGAAGAATAAACGCTGGGCGGAGGCAGCGGCCGAACCTGATATAGAGATGAGCTCACTGGCAAAACAAAATCGGGTCTACTGACCTTTGACAGGACCCAAAGGACCAAAGCCAAAAAACATGAGTATAGGCCGAAGGATAAGATTATCTGGGATTATCAAGGTAAGAGCTGAAACGACAAGGGTCGTGAATAGAACAGGGTGCTTGTCCGCGAGGTTGACTGTCAATCGTCTCTGTCAGGTCACGCTATAATAAGCTGCCTCCATTATTTACCGACAATGAGTAGAGCATGGTTTATATGGGGTTTGATATCGCCATAATGCGCTCGAACATCAGCTTCAGGTATATTGAAAAATCCGCAAACATTGACAAGTGCATCTTCGGTCCCGTTGACAGCCTGAGAGATGGTGGTCGCCAGCTGTCGGTATCGCTCTGTCTGTTCCTCAGGCAGGGGTTCGGAAAACTCCTTTTTTAACTCTTCAAAGATACGGGACAGCTCGATTTCGAATATATTTTGAAACTCTTCAAGATCCACATCCTGGAGAATTGTTCCCATTGCTTCTGCGCTGTTCACAACTCGGCTCATAGTCTCTTTAAAATCCTTAATCTTGTCCTGAACTGTAGCATCTTTCAGGATCTCCGCTGTATAGGCATTAGCCTTATCACCCAGATCTTTGGCAGAGCGCCAAAAATCGAAGTCGCGCGGGACGAGGCTGGAGACACTCTCGCAGGGTGCTACGAACCTTTATATGACAAGAGAAACTCATAAAAAATTAGCATAAACCTTACAGTGGAACAAGCCCCCAACCAAGGTCGCGGCTGAGAAGCAACAAGGAGGTGTTGAGTCGTTGTACATGTCAGGGTGACAAGTTTTGAAGGTAGTACTCACCATCCGCTGGAAAGGCTAACGCTTGGATTGATAAGGAGATGAAGAGAAAGAAAAAGTACGCTGATAATTTTTTCATGGTGTTGGTTAATGCTAGTGATGGTGCAGGGAAGGCGCAAGAACTACGGGCGCTAACTTCAGGCGAGATGAAGCGTGGGAACCAGTTGATGTGACTTACAAGGTCACAACCCGTGATATATGTGACATTTGATACTAAAACACGTGGCGTGACGAGTGTAGTTCCACCTTGGGTACACGTCGTCTGTCTCTGATAATTCACTTTTAACCATGTTTCTTCTCAACTGGTTCTGGGACGTTCTCTCACAGCTCGGTATTTTTCTTGTTTATACTGGATTACCGACTTGTGAGATCTAATCTGTTCATGACCGCAATACAGGTCTGCTGCACAAGAATGCCAAAATTTTGTTCCTCGGTTTGGACAATGCTGGCAAAACAGTCCGTCCCTTCGTTTCTTCGCAATGAATATTCTTATCTAATAAACGCACAGACGTTGCTGCACATGCTAAAGAATGACAGACTTGCCACACTGCAACCCACCACCCACCCAAGTCCGCAACCCTCCCTCCCTCCATATCTCTTTACCTGAGGAACTCATTTTATGATCGCAGCTTCGGAAGAATTAGCAATTGGGAACGTCAAATTCAATACTTATGACTTAGGTGGACATTCACAGGGTATGTCTTTTGCTCTATATACTTTCGCAGTTAATGACTGTCTCCTAGCTCGTCGTCTCTGGCGTGATTATTTCCCCGAGGTCAATGGTATCATCTTCCTTGTCGATAGTGCCGACTTCGAGCGTTTCTCCGAGTCCAAAGCCGAACTTGATGCTCTCTTGTCGATTGAGGAGCTCTCAAGAGTCCCTTTCCTCATTCTCGGTAACAAGATCGACGCGCCCGGCGCTGTCAGCGAGGAGGAATTGAGGCACCATCTCGGCTTGTACCAAACAACTGGCAAGGTTTGTGATGATTATTCTATGATCTAACCCAAAAAAGTCGCTCATTGTGGATGACAATCATCAGGGCAAGGTCCCCCTCAGCGATATCCGACCTATTGAAATATTCATGTGCTCTGTTGTTCAACGTCAAGGGTATGGAGAAGGTAGGCGGAAACAGTTTCTCCTTCAAGAAACATCGCTTACACACATTTTTCCTCCCTACAATGATAGGTTTCCGATGGCTTTCACAATATGTAAGTTTTCCGTCTCTGTCATTATCAATACTGTCTTATGTTTCTGTCGTAATAGATCTAAGTACCGAATTGTTGGTCCTCTGTTCTGGTAGTAGACTTCCACCATTTATGTCTCGTGTTGCCTAGGTTTTCTTTTTTTCTTTTTCAGTAGCAGCTGCACACGTTCTATCTGGGGCAGTAATACTTCTTCCTCCAATACATGATAATATATCTTGATGTTTCCATTATTATTCTAAGGACTTGCTTAAGTTGCTGTAGACTATTTTGTTGTGGCCACGTGAAATCTGTTATGACATCTCTCTCTTCACTCTCATTCCCCTCATTGCGGAATGTTCTACTCTCTGCTATACTCCTAAGAATAAGCCTCATTCTTTATAGCGAATGGCATGACGCTCGCTCTCTTGTGAAGTACACAGACGTGGATTATCGCGTCTTCAGCGATGCGGCTGCTTCCCTTCTTCAGTCAGGACCGGGAGCCACGAATCAAGCCCAAGGACCATTAAAACGACTATTCGGATACCAGTTGGACATCGGAGAGTGCGTTGTAGCCAACAGACAAATTAACATGTCTGACATTATCCCGATAACAGTCCTTATGCACGGGAAACATACCGCTATACCCCATTGCTTGCGATTCTACTCACTCCCAATGGATGGTTGCATCCTTCCTTTGGGAAATATTTATTTTCTGCATGTGATATCATAAACGGCATGTTGATATATCAACTCCTCAAAACCGAAATCCTACCCCGAAGGCTTTCTTTGACATCATCAAAGACTAGAGGTGGCAAATTAAAGGCGAAGACCAGTGCTATGCCAATAGACAAGTTAGCGACAATATATAGCACTACTCACCTGCTCAACCCGCTTGTCTTCTCTATCTCAACCCGTGGCTCTTCCGAGTCCGTGCTTGCCCTCTTTGTTCTGCTTACATTGTATGCATCTTTGAAGGGCTGGTGGGATTTGTCTGCAATCCTCCTTGGTCTTAGCACACACTGGAAGATTTATCCTATGATCTATGGCGTTGGATGCTTGGGTGTCATGGAAAACTCCGGTCGAGATCGAAGTTATCTGAGAACGATTGTGAACCCGACAACCATCCGTTTTACAATGATCAGCGCCTTAACATTTTTACTTCTCGGAGCAGGATGTTATGCAATGTGAGTGCTATTGTTCTCAACTTGTTGTTGGCCTGTTTGAGCCTTGAAAACGTTAATGCTGGAACGATCTCAGTTGGGGTTATCCTTTCCTTTATGAATCCTATCTTTACCATCTACACCGCTTGGATCATCGGCACAACTTCTCACCGTATTTCTACCTGACGTATCTGACGTATCCCTCCATTGACTCGGCCTCCTCCGAGCCTCTCTCATCCTGGAGTCGCATCCTGCGGTCCCCTTTAACTAGTTTCGTCCCCCAAATGGTATTGGCACTAGGTTCAGGCCTTCTTTTTGGTCGACGGAAGGAGGATCTAGTCTTCACATGGTTCTTGCAAACGGTCGTGTTCGTGGTCTTCAACAAAGTGTGTACATCCCAGGTACGCAAATCTCATGTTGCAGAGTACAAATGACTAATTTTTTGACCCCGGTTCCCTCAGTATTTTTTATGGTACCTTCTCCTCTTACCACTCCTCCTTCCACGGCTATCTCTGTCGCGCAGCCGAGCTTTGATGTGTGTGGGTGTATGGATTGGCACGCAGGCGCTCTGGCTTAGTGAGGCCTACAAGCTTGAGTTTTTAGGCCAAAATACGTTTTTCGGACTCTGGATGGGAGGTTTGATTTATGTGATCGGCAATTGCTGGGTTCTTGTAGAGATTATGGGTGCCTATGGTAGAACTGTCGCGTAATAGAAAACTGTGTGTGAAAAAAAATATGTGGATTTCATAAATCATCTATATACTTGTGTGGTTATGCATGCGTTTAAGAAAACATGTAATAGGTTCCATGAATGATATAAGTGGGAATTTTCTTTCAGCCAAGACATCAAGGGTAGAGGTTTAGTCAGAATCAGATAATTCCATGTCGCACTCGGACAAAGAGTCTTGTTCGATGCCTTGCTTCACTTCAGCGCGTATGTCTAGAAGAGGCGCGGCGAACTGCGGGGGAAGTGTGAGGGTATTCTGCGGAAATCCGGTACCAGGAGGGCCTGGTGGAAGCGGGGGTGGCTCATCTTGAGGAGGAGGAGGTTGGTTTGAAGCCGAAAACTGGTTTTGGTAGTCGTTTGTGTCATCGAAAACGCTGCTATACCAAGGTTCATCACGAGTCGGGGGGGTATAGAGCACCAGGGCCTGCGAACAGAAATAGCTTGTTGGGTAAGTGGCCCACCGAATAGGGGACCCAGAGCGAGGAGGTGGAGGACTTGGAGATGGGGAAGAAAATCCCGCAAGGCTTGAAGTTGGAGTTTGGCTCCGTTTCATCATGAGTTCCACGTCATTTTCGCTTTGTGGGCTGTTTGCAGTATGGTCGTGTCGGTGCAAGGCGTTCTTGAAGGAGACTAGTTCTACAGCGTCCTCGTCCCCATGAATCTCAAAAAATTCTTTAAGCTCTCCTACAACGTCTTTGTTGTTTTCACTCCAGATACGATCTATAACACGTTCCCGTGGGTCAAGATGGCTGACCCAACCAAGAGGATAACCCCAAACGGATATATTCTTCAACCAATCCTCATTGCTGTCGGAGACGGCGTCTTTCAGTAGTTCCCCTTTAATCATACCTGGTTCAAATTCTTCAAGCCAGTTTAAGCGCTGCTGCCGCCAGGCTTCAACGGTGTGCAATCTTTGAGAGTTTCCGAGCCCACGCGCACCCTGGTAAAATTCATAATATTGACGGGAGAGTGCTATGAGTTCCCGGTTGGCACGAAAAGAACATTCCGTAACTTTGTGATCGGGATGGCCACAATTAAAGCAACGGTTACGGTTCTTAGAATCAACGTCATCTTCATCTTTTTCAATTTCCATTTGAGTACCAAGGATATCTGTGTCGGTGCGTTCATAGATCCCAAACGACTCCCATCCGTAGGGATATGGAGACAGATCGATGAAGAAGGGTAGGACTAGTTCTGAGGCTTGTCTGTCGTCTCCGTTCCCAGCTGGGATTGTTCCTGGTTCCATTGTTTCAGAGCCTGATTGACCGTTTGTTCGTCCCAACGACCTTTGGCAACCTCTTTGCCCTCGAGATGGAGAGCAGGTATCCAGTAGACATATTTCTTTTTCCACTTTTCCTGGCTTTTGTCCTGGATATTGATGATATCCAGCTGGAAAGCTCTCTATGTATTCCAAGGAAAACTTCAGTGATTGATCATACTTGACTCGGAAACGAGCTAACACACCGATTGTCGAACTTTGGCAAGTTCTATCTTTGCAGTCTACCATGTATATGTTAATTGATGCTTTGGATCAGAAAAATGCTCCACCTTACGTCGCAAAGAGAGCAGTTGGGACCAGAGAAAAGCGTTAGTCGAGGGATGCGAAATGCAACCATCGTTCTGACGAAGATTTTGCCGCTTACATAAACTGTCAAGCGCCATCACGTGATGGTGATGGTTGAAACTGAAAGGAATTGATTTTAATGTTGACGGCTTTCATATTTCTCTTGGGGTTTGGGAGGTCAATATTTCAATATTCAATGTCTGGAGATGACATTGCCAAAACCCTTATGGCAAGTAAAGAGTATGTTATAAACCCCTCAGCCTTGCCCTTTCCTGCTCTTAACCTCGTGCTTTGCAGCGCGACCCTGCCCATTTTACCAACAAGGCTCTTGTTTCTTTGCGGACGCTTGTAATTTTCTTCATACTGTGTCTGCAACTGTTATCCCAGAAGCATTGCCGCCCAACCAATCTCTCAATCACCCAGAATCTGCAACACCTGATGCTACTCCCACTAACTTACCACGCGTCGTTGTCGATTCACCTAGTCCTGTTCCTTCACCGCGTCGCTCCCCGGGTACTACGAGCATCTTACTTGCACTCAGGTTAATTGACGACCCTGACGATGCAGAAAAAGAGACAAATGCGGCCAGCCAGCACGATACCTTGACCGGAGAAATAACCTCTTGGTCGGAGTCTTTACCTACAGTAGTAAACGAAGGGTTCTCTATCATTAATGGAATCTTTCAAGAAGAATCATACTATGCAGATGGCGATACGGACGAATATACAGGAAATTGGACGGCTCTCTCTGATTATAATGATTTATCCCCTCAGTCATCTTCTGAAAACATCGGCCCGGATCTCCAACAAGGAGTTGAAAACTTAACACCCCTTTTCTATGGCGACACCGTACAACAAGACGACACCGTACATAGTCTCGTCTCTTCTAATCCTGAAAGTGATTCCCAGCCTTCCTCCGTCGAACTCACTCAGAGTGGATCAGTAGACCGATCACCTCATGTTTCTGTTGGCCTATTATCTCCAATAGATGTGTCTACTCTGCACTTGGGACCATTCCGTCTGGATGACAGTGCTGTAAATGAAGATGGCAATTCCTTTGACTCGGGCTATGTAGATACCTGGAGACCACCAAATCCTTTGCTCCCATCACCCCCCCGCAGTCCATCAATTAGCTCCACTTTCGATCTGCTCTCATCACCGTTCGGAGCACATGCGTCTCGAGTTTTGTCGCCTTATCTAGGCGCATTCTTAACCCGATCCCCCGTCTCGCCTGCGCGAACTATCTCTCCTGCAATGTTAGACGAAGTGCCACCTTTAGACCTTGGCCTTGGTTCGCCTCAGGGAATTGCCTCCTCTCCGCCCCTAGATGATGTCGACAACAGGTCATATGTTCTGCCATATTCGTCTCCGAATGATCAGGATCTGGTGCTTTCACAGGTCGAAGATGTACAAGCCGGACTATTAGAGGACGGCCAATTGCTTGACCATGAATCTTATGGCCATACGTCCATTTGGGATCCTGAAGGTGGTACAACAGCTATCTTCGTAGGCCCCGATGAAAATTATGTCCGTGAACAAGTGACCACTGCGATCAGGCGACAAAGCAGTCCTCTTCAATATCTCCAATCACAAGGTGCAAACTTTGATGACGATGACGCCCTTGACCACTCTTTTTCAATCCACTCAAACAGTTCAGTCGACTCTAGCGATGCTGAAGGTGCTTCTGCATCTCAACCTCCTTGCGAGCCAACCGAGGAGGAATCCGATAACAATCAAATATCGCTGGACCATGATACCACCGCATTTTTGGCGTATCTCAAGAGTCCTTACTCGATGGAAAACGACACACTCAACTCTCTATATGATATCTACTCGGATATTGCACCATCAAAGGATCTCATTTCTGATTCAATACGCAATGCAGGCTTGAGTCCTCCAAGACATCCAGCCCCAACCTTGTCAAATAATTCTACTCCAGCAAGCTCACTGCGGGAGCGTGTTTTTACGCCCCCACTTTCCGGGAAGAAACGGTCCGGTACTGTAACTGCAGACTCTCCACTTTCGCTATCGTCGCCAATAACCTCCATCAATTCCCTTTCAGCGGGGCGCTCTTCGCCATTCTCTGTGCCAGACGATGGACGTCATCCTACTAGAAAAACAGGAAGCCAAAGCTCTCAGGACGAGGCATCCAGGAAAGTTCCTTTTGGATTTAGAAATTCTTACACGCTGGTAAGTTTGGTTCTGAACTTACTACAGATGAGATGTCATATGCCTTTACAGGATCGTATTAGTAATTCATTATTGATGTCCGGCCGGAATCTTACAAGAAGCGTTCCATCCTCTCCGCTAAAAACACATGAAGAGGTGCCGTTGCCAGGTGCTATATCGGATCCTTCTCATAAAAGTTCTACTGCAAAAGGCTTGAAGCCTCTTCGACTGGTAAAAATTTCTGGCACATGGTCATTAATATGATTGCTCACTAATATCAAACCCAGTCAACTATTGCTACTGCACAGTCTATTTCTCCATCTATGTCTCAATCTCGCAGGTCCACTATTTCTGTTAATACTCATAGCTTTCGACAGTCTGGTGAGTTTCCATGAAAGCCTAAGCTTTGGCTTAATTACCAAGTTCTTGTTGTAAAGGAAATAACATTCGCACATCTATCTCATCAACAACTGTATCATCGCATTCCTCATCCAGCATTCCTCTGGTATGGTTTTTCAATTCCCATCTTTAGAAATTTTGCTGACGGCAGTCCATTAGCCTTCATCTGCACGCTCATCGTTTATACCCCAACATTTTATATCTTCAAGAAACTATACACCTTCTCCACTATCGCCCAAACTCCCAGCCAATACCGATGAACCCTATTCTGCTCCAGCGAGCTTCTGGAAACACCCTCGGCCTCCAAGCCGTATTTCGGAACCTTGTTACGACCAATCTGATGGAGACGAAGATGAGACCAACTATCACCGCCACGATATCTACGATGAAACCATTCGCAGGCCTATCCCAGCCGTCCCACACACAGCTCCTGTGGCTCGTCCCCCTGCCGCATTTCACCAAGCGCCCCTTCCAACTCTCATGTTTGCTATCGCCAGTGATGATGTTGAACAAGTCCGACAAGTGTTAGAAAGTGGTGACGCAGATCCTAATGATTGTGTCGGCCCACAATCAGCTCTCGCGTTCACCCTCACTAATGACAAATTGACGAAGAAGTTGGACATTGTAAAGACGTTGTTGGCTTATGGAGCAAACCCAACTGTAACCAAGAAAATGGAACAGCGGTGTTGTTCTCCAGCAGAGGGCCAGATTCTAGAACCGTCCACCGACCCAATTCCAAAACCATCTGTGATGGATGAAATGGATCTTGCTACGAGTTACTATGTTGGTCGGGCAGATGCAGCCCACACGCAACAATCGTCTGCACTCATTCATCGTTCCTTCTTCCGCCCATTAACGCGAGTACGGTATGAGCTCATTGGTCAAGACAGAGCTCTCGAGCAGCTGTTCAGAGTTTTAAGCATGCACTCACGGGAACTCGCTATCGCTCCCATAGTTGTGATGCTGTGTGGTAAGTCAATATCTTGGCTGATCTCCTTTGGTGCTGACCTTCTCATCATGGATAGGCCCCAGCGGCCACGGAAAAAGTCTTCTAGCACGGAAGTGTGAGTTCGTTTGCTTTCTGGGCACTGAATTCAGACCTAATATTATATTTATAGTCGGGTCATTACTCGATGTGCCAACACATACCGTGAATATGACAACGTTGAGATCAACGCACGATTTATGGCAATCATATTCTATGAGCCCTTATGAGGTAATAGTGAAACAATCTACTTAACGGCCAACAAAACCTTATATTGATGAGATTCTAGATACCAACTACGTGCACCTTGGCCGATTTTCTCATTAATAACGAAGGAAAACGATGTGTGGTTGTTCTGGATGTATGTCCATAACAGTTTCCAGCACAAGTCCGGTTCTGAAGATTGAGCCCCCCGCAGGAAATTGAGAAAACGGAAGAAAAGGCGCTTTGGTCTCTACTAATGCCTTGGGAACTCGGTCGATGCGCCTTTGAAGCTAGCAGCCGCCATGTTGATGTCCGAAATGTCATATGGCTCGGAACCTCGAACATTGGCCATGATCTTGTTTTCCAGCATCTGGAAACACGGAATAATCCCGAGCAACTTATGACGCGGGAGGAATATGTTAAACTCATGGCGCTTCTAAGACCAAAAGTTTCTAAACAGCTTGGGGTATGTATGACAAATTATCGCTACCGAATATCAGCGCCGGCTGACATGCATTTTTCCACTGTCAGGCTTCGATATTATCACGAATAACTACGGTGCTTCCTTTCGTACCCTTTACGCTGGACGAGAAGAAAGCAATCTGCTCTGAGGCTTTGTATAATCTTGGAGGGGATGCTTCGCTGTCACTGTCTCCTGAGGTGATCCAGAAAGTGGTTGATACCGCTCTGGGAGACTACTGTGCTGTAGAGGGCGCCAGGTCATTGTACAGAGCTATATCTAACCAGTTGGCAGATATCATCTGATGATCATTTACTCGTTGACATATCATCTCACCACAAGTCGCATGATTTGTACTCTGGAATAACTCATCATGTCGGCCTCTTCCAAGCAGGCTTAGGATTAACGACATTCATGACTAGATTAAGGGCTGTTAGTGAGTGCTTGAAATTTGGAATAAGCTATATAGACTTCACATGAATTAATATGATGTTACATTGGATGCTAGATTGCCTGAGGAAGTATGTTAGTCTGTACATTGTCATGCCTGGGACTGGCAACGTCTTTGACTGGTCCATCAAAGTTGAAACTGATCACTCGCAGTTTTAATTTGTATGCGCTAATCAACGTAATATTTCATCTCCACCAGGCCATTAAAACCAGAGAAATTGGCTATACTCTGCGTAGGTCTCCTTCCCCACCCTTTTTCTTTGGCGATCGCTTTTCTCTGTTTCTTTGCGTTGATATAATCCAGATGGCCTCCATTCACCTTGCTCACACCCAGAGACCTGGAACGACTGCGACTATGCTTGGTTTAAAAGAGCTATCGTCAACGTCGAAAGCGGTCATCGCGTTCGTTGCTTCGTGTGTTGGAGTGGCTGTTCTGACAAGTGAGTATTCAGAATTGTTCACAAGTTCATTATCCATCGTCCTCACTTTTGGGAGTTTATATTTATGTCGACGTCGACGAAAGTATAACACCAAAACCCTGGCTTTGTATTCGAAGATGACTTTGCTGATGCAAATTATTTTGCATCGACTCCTGAACTGGATTTCGTGGCAGACCTTGAGAAGTTGAACAGCAGCGCTCTCTCGCCAATGCGACCGTCAATAGTCTTCCACATCTGCATCTGACGACCGCACCCTAGGACGCCAACCACAAGGCAGCCCTCTGCTTAGGATTGCTAATGCTAATGCCAACGACGATGAAGACTCCACTCCTACTTTGGCCTTTCCCAAACCTGTCGCACAGAAGGGCAAGCCACCCCGTTCCAAACTCGCCTGGCTGAGTCCAATAAGGACAGACGAGCTAGTAGGATCACCACCTCCTGTTTATGCCATGGACTCAGCCGGGAGTCCGGTTCGATCCTCTCGTGTCGAACAAGACATAGCCACCAAATCATTCAGACAAACTGCACATCAAGATTGGAGATACATTCTGCATTATCGAAGAGTAGGTGTGGTGCCTTGTATAATTTTTAGGTCGAAAGGATGCCCAAAAGGGGTGGTTTTACCTCTGTGCTTGAAGAGGCTTGTGCCATTCACGCACCATATATCCAACGGCTCATTGACGAGCTTAAATCGACAAACTTTGTACTAATTGATGATGCAGACCACGAATGATACGAATTACATTGCAAATGGACTCACTTTTTGACCCTTTGCTTCCCTTCCTTTGATAGAATAGAGCTAGTTTTGATAGAGCCAGTTTTACTTTTATAAAGCCATTCGATCCTTCTCTTCGTTTTTTGGGTGTTTCTCCACGATCCTTGATAATTTTGATGCTTGCTTTCGAGAAGTCGGGCACACTATCATCAAATTTCCTTTCATTTGGTATCTTTTATTTATCCATTGCCTTCATTACTTTGGTAGGAGTTTAATAAAAATTTAACAATTGCACTGCAATAAAGAAAGAAAAATATATCAGATTTGGAAATGATGGTGATTAAGAACATGGAAGACTATAGTTCTTCAGGAAGTAGTGCTTTACGCTTGTACTTTGCTTGGTCCCTTAGCCACTGTAATATATGAAGAATTAGCAACTGAGTAAAATGAAAGGCCAGAAATATACCAACCGTTCTATATTCATGTAATGACCCAATTTTTTCCCCTGTTAACGGTTTAGTTTGGACGACGTAGCAAGTCCATAACCTTACCATAGTAGTCCGGTACTGGGTTAGTCGGACTCTGAAGAGTGGCATCTACCCGGTTTTTCGCTATACGTTGGAAAAACTGGTGATCTTTTGCGTCAATTAGGGGAAGGAGACGCCGATATTGTAGTCGCCACAACGCAGTTCCAATTGTTGGTCCGATTATGGCTCCCGTGCCTACCAAATATATTAAGAGTGCTTACCCAAAACCAGGACGAAAGAGACATACCGACACATCCCACAGTGCAAATACCATAAAAGAAAAATGGGTCAATACCCTAGATGTGACGAATATGTTAGCGAAGACGGAAACCATAGTAAAAGTGCAAGTACCATGATTGGTTTCATTGGGTCTGCATCGAGGGTGCCGAAGTATGCTGCTCCTCCTACAAAACCAAGTAAAGCGCAAGGGATCATGGCAGCCTGACAAACAGAATTAGTTACCCTTCATACACTGAGTTTGTCGCGTGAAATTTTTACCATCTGCCATTTCCTTTTACTGTGTCGAATGGCAAGGTAATCGGGCCATGTAAGAGTCACCGTCTCAGGCTTTGGCTTCACAGTGGCGGTACTAGCTGCCATTGGTTTGGCTTTCGACACGGTTGACCGCGCCCTTAAAAAAACACGTCGGGTTTTAACAAAATTACAGCGAGACCTTGTCAGTCCTCTGGTTAAGCTGACTTCCATGCTGTTTTGAAGAAAGTGTGTCGAGGATGTGGGCCTATAAGCGTGTCTGTCACGTGCTGTTAGCGAGTCAAAATTTGTCGGTACCCAACATCACCACCGTGGCAGTAGTATTTGACCTTGACAATGCTATCGTTCCTTCTGTGATGTCCCTCTGGTGTCCATCGTGTTGTGCAGGGTGTTTCGTGGCCGAAATTCCCTCAGAATCTTCAAATGGATTCCCATATTCTCTCAAAAATCTGTTACCGGTCGGAAGCGTTTTTGTCAAACTTGAAATCGAAACACAGCATCTGATATGTGACCATACACATGCTCAAGATGGCTGGCATAATTTCAATGCTCACTCTATTATTCCACATCTTTGCGACCCAGGGGATATCTCTTTTTGTCGTCAAATTGAATTCCTGGTGAAGCACCGGTTTATCATGGCCACATATCGTGCGAGCAACGGTGCAACAATGGCTCTCAGGATCTATCTTATTCCGTACGATCTTTCTAATGTCCAAGGAAAGCTCCGAGTGCGAGTAGAGAACGTTTTGGCACCAGCGAAGAGATATTTGCGGCAATTACTTCCTAGGATCATCAACAACGAAGAGATATGGAATGGACTTGAGCCAACCGGGGAAGTTACTGCCTTGATTCCTGATACGAAGGTATGTTATACACATATCTATATCGCTTGTGTTTTCCTAATGTTACATTAGGACGGTCGTACTCTTGCAGACATCTATAGTGGATTAGCCTCTCCCAATGCACTTTCTGTTCCGGGGTATGGTGGTATTTCTAGCCGTCTATTCGAGTTTGAAGACACACTGGAAGGCCTTGGTATCCGGAGTACTCTTTATAGGTACCAACGACGTTCGGTTGCGGCCATGTTACAGAGAGAACTAGACAATCGTGATGTACCGGACCCACTCTTCATTTCACTCACGACTGTGGACAAAAGAACTCTTTTTTTGCAACCGGGGACTATGGAAGTTCTGCAAGAATGTCCAATGACGGCCCCTTGCCGAGGCGGAATATTATGCGAAGAGTTAGGTACAAGTTGAATCTTTATTTTCGCCGGATATCAACCTCACTATGATAATAAAGGTACTGGGAAAACCCTGATAATACTAAGCTTGATAGCTGCCACCAAAAATCAAATTTCTGCTCCAGAAGTATCCATCGTCGACGACCGTCCAGTGATGACTCCTCTCTCCTTTCGTCATTTTCCATCTGCAGAATTCTCTACATCCAGAAAGAGATTCTCTCGTGGAAATTACTCCCGGGAAGTATCTCGAGTCCCTTCGTTGGTAGAACTTATGCTGCACCGCGGCCGGACTGCCCCCTATTGCGACATCCCTAAGAGTCATCCCAGCAAACAGTATTGTCGCGGTATAGAAATCGAAGATGAAGTTCGCACTCTTCCATTGGGTAAGATGTTACGCGAAAACACGCCTTTCTATCATCACTATCACGGAGATCCAAGTATTCGAGAACGGACACCCCGGCGCAGGCGCGATCAAGGTCCAAAAGTCATGTATCTGACTTCGGCCACTCTTGTCATCGTTCCTGCCAACCTTTTGAGTCAGTGGGACAGAGAGATTACGAAGCATTGTTCTATTCCATTACGGGTGCTGATGCTGAGGACGAAAACTCCAATGCCCAGTGTGAAAAGCCTAGCCACGGATTTTGATGTGGGTCTCTGACAGAATAAAGATAGCACACAGAACTGACGATTTGATTTCTCTACTACAGATTATATTGATGAGCTATACAAGTAAGCTAGCGCTTCAGGACCTGAATGTACTCTCTGATTTCTTTGCAGAATTTACAGCCGAAGCAAGTTCACAAGACGTCTCTAAACTACATTCTTGGAAATCTTGTTCTTGCGATGAATTCCCAGTCAGCCGTGTTCCCATTTGCCTCTGTCAAACGATAGAGGTATCCCCTTTTTTGCAAATCCGATGGAAACGCCTCGTAATTGACGAAGGTCACGTATCAGCGACCTTATCTACCATCTTGGTACCTTTTGCTAAGCTGCTTAGCGTGGAGAGGAGATGGATTGTAACAGGCACCCCGACAACAAATCTGTTGGGACTCAGCTTCGGAACCAAGTCCAGTGAGATGGGTAACTCTCAACTTGAATGCACAAGAGCCTCAGAGAGCAAAGATTTGGAGGACAGAGAGAAAAAAAAATTCCGGACATGGGAAATAGATGAAGAAGGTAACGGGACTATGGAGATAGACGAAATACAGATGGGTTCACCTGGCAGTCGCGAATCAACACTGTCCTTGTCACCAGCGTTCCCCACCTCGTCTCTTCCTGCTGTTGAAGCCCTCCAAACGTTGTCAAAGAAGCGAATATGGAACAAATATGACCGCGGAGACCTTAATAAACTAGGAAACATGATCACTCACTTCATTGCTGTGCCTCAGTTTTACGCCGACCCCAAATTGGTGACAAGTCATGTCATTGAACCCCTTCTTGACGGTACAGGTCCAAGGCCTGGGTCTATTCAGGCCTTGAATCAAGTTATGGAGATGATCATGATTCGACATAGGTAACACGATTTATTGTTCGTTGAACACCGTCGCTTACTCGATATGCACAGAATTGAACATGTGGAAGTCGACGTAGTTCTTCCTCCGATATCTCGGGAATTCGTGTTGCTCGACCTCGATCCATATGTTGTCAAATCTTTTAATGCATTACAGGCAGTCATCACTATAAATGCTGTCGACTCACAACGCAAAGACCAAGTATGCCTCTTCCGTACTTGCCACATTGAGGCTGCTCTAACCTTATTCGATAGGATTATATGTTCCATCCCCGTGTAAGAAAAATTTACATCCTTATAAGTCTCTAACTATCTCTCCTATCAGAATGCGGATGTGCTGCAATTGACACTCAAGAATATGTCCCAGTATGGTGGCTTCATATCCTAGTCCTATAACATTCAGCTAATTATTTCTAAGGCTGCTATTCTGGTTTGTCAGCGATGATCTTTACAACGCACAACAACTAGTTGCAAACGCTGAGGAGCATGTCAAGAAGGCCATTGAACGCGGAATGCCCTCAGAAGATATTTTAGCGATTCAAGTGGCGTTTATGCATCTGTATGCTTCCTCCACTTGCCTCTAGCTTGATTCTGATACTCTTAACCAACAGTCGAATAGCTTTGGAAGACCCACTGTGGAAATTAATGCAAGCACATGAAGACGTTCCCTATAGAGTCTCTCACATGAAAGAACCCATTCATAATGCGTGGTCACGAACACCGGGAAACGAACCATCATGTAATTCCAATCAGACCGGTTTCATACACGCCGACAGGTTGCTCGGATTGTACCACATTCTTGAAGAGAAGCCGCTTATCTCGGAACCGGCCTTGATCGAGTTAGGTCATCGAGTTGGGATTCGTGATAAGGCTTTCCGAAAGGCATACGAGGAGTCTCAACGCAAACGGAAAGGGCGGAAGAACTCAAAGCATAACGAGGAGCTCAGTGTTTCATCTCAGAGCCAGATGGTAGACAACTTTGCAAAGAAGGCATCTGCGACGGACACTCTGAGAGACGTGCAACGAGAGCTGGACGCCACCCTAGCTCGACTAGCAAAAGATGAAGATGACCATGAACAAAATTCAACCATTGGTCCCAATTCTGCAATACAACCCCGCATATCTAATCTCGCCGCTGCATCCCCTCTCGCCATGACTCGTGTTGGCTCTTCTGCTTCGAGCAAATTAAATTACATCATTAGCGAGGTGATTCAGTGCTTGCAATGTCTCAATCGACTACAATATCTAACCTTCTTCTATTTAGGTTCAAAAATACTCTTCCAAAGAAAAGATCCTCATTTTCTCCGAATCTCCACTGTCTTTGGCCCACGTCGCCGAAGCACTAGAACTGATTCATGTCAAGTTCCTGCGATTTACAACGCAAATTGTGTCTCACATGCGTGAGCAGCTTGTCTTGACTTTTGAGACTTCGGAGACATATCGCGTCTTCTTAATGGAATTGAAGCATGGTGCTCGTGGATTGTGAGTCCTCTCCCTCTGTCTTTCGCTCGGAAAATCTGATCACTGCGAACACCAGGAATCTGATATCTGCCTCACGAGTCATCTTCTGTGAACCCGTGTGGCAAGCTGATGTTGAAAGCCAAGCCATCAAGGTGAGTATTATGCCCGACAGTTTTTAATTTTTTCATAACCATCTATTTCCATTAGCGAGCCCATCGAATAGGGCAGACACGATCTATCACTGGTGATTTACTGTGCCGTTGTTTTCGTAGTAAAATTCGCTCACAATGGATTGTCCATTCGCTCTGTAGTGAAAACACTTGCTATTCGAGGAACTTCTGAGGAAAACATGGTCGCCCGACGTGCACTTCTCAAGAAGACTCAGGAGAAGGTTCCCAAGTTGATTGAAGAGGCTGGGATGAGACATTACATCGCAGTCAGTTGTTCATGTGTAAAGGTCTGTTCTCTTGACTAAATTGTGACTTCAACCCCTCTTCCAGAATCCCAAATTTATGAATTATGACCCTTTATCGTCACTACCGGTTGTAGACTTTCCCCTGATCGACCTCCCTCCGCAAATTGCTCAGCCGCCACCTGACTCTGTCATGTTGAGGATACCAGCTCTTCCCAGGACTCCGCCATCGCTCAAGCGAGTCCGCGCGGAAGACCCGCTTATGATTACAGAAGATCCTCCGACAAAGAAAAAGAAAAGGCACATACGATTTGTGACGCCATGAGTCTTTTTGTGATTTCTTAAACTTTACTTATATCCCTTTATGACTCAGGACGTGTATAACTATTGGCAGTGTATGTATTTGATTATTCTAAAGAATCCACATCTTTTTTTCCCCTGGTATTAGTAAGTAAATGCACACCCAGCTCTGTTGGCCCTATTGGTACATCTCGGGGTTGTCCTTGTTCCCTCGCCGCCTCGCTCAGGCCACCTGAGGTGATCGCGCGAACTTGATGTAACGCCCCATGATGCCGGAAACTTCAAAGTCCGCCTAATGCCGTCTCGTTTCCCGGGATCCAAAAATGGATGATCTCCTCCTGTTAGCGAGTCTCCCTCATTCGACGGCTGGTTACGAGTATACAATCCTGCCCTATCCTGAGAAATGGTACTGATAAAGGTTGTAGAGAGCGATAGAAAAGTTCTATCATGCATGAATCAACACAGGGTGATCCAACAGGTCTTTCTCAGGCTCTATACAACCTTTGCGAAGGAGCCCTATGATGCCCTCCAAAAACAACCTGCACACTCAAGTCTGACACTGGACACCATCTCCCACTAACGATTTATATCCCCCTACCTTATGGCCAATGCAAGGTCTACTAACCTCCTGTACACCTGCGAGTAGGTTTGCTGCCGCGAGCACGGCCATCAATCGGAATAAAGCTTTGTGTACTACATCAGTTTCTAACTCCATCTGACCTATGTTACGTATGCTCTCTTGGAAACTGCGACCGCGTGGAGCTTCACAATACAGTCACAAACTGTGGGTACAGAATAGGTCCAACTTTCTTTATTTCCCTCTCTCAATATAGCCTCTCCCCATGTTCTCTTTCCTCGTCACTCTTTTCTGTCTCTTGTTTGTTGTTCAGGCTTCGCCGTTGTCGCTTGAATCGAGAGCTCCCCATGATGTCTTTGTTCCCAAAATCATCAGCCCCAACAGTTCCACGGTATGGAAAATCGGAGGGGAAGAGAGTGTAGAGTGGTATGTAAATACCTGTGCGCTACAAGCTCCTCAATACTGAAAGCCTATGAACCCAGGGTCACGAGCGATGCCCCCCAGAGTATCTCGAATGGCGCTTCTGTCGTGTTGAGTGGCTGTACGAGTCCTCTCTGTTTTTCGTCGATCATTGTTCCTAACATCAAGCCCCTACCTTGCAGACAACACACCACTCGTTGTAGATTTTGATCTTCGCGCTGGGCATGTGAGCTTCCGAGTTCCCGGTTATGTACTACCTGGCTATTATTACATCACCCGTGAGTCTGTGCTCCTAGAAAACCTAATCATCATTTGAGCTTATACCTCGGCCGATTTCTCAGTGTTTGGGGATTCAGGAAACAGAAGCCAACTCTTCTTGATCAAGTCTGGCCTGCCCTAAACATGAAAGAACAATCTATCAACCTGAGCTCTCAAAGCACATCCTACCTACCTGGTACAGCACTCTTTGCTTATTCGGACAATAATTCCTTTCCCATTCTTTCTGGACGATTGACGTCTTGCATGAACACGGACAATGATTGACTTGTATTTAGTTCAATAGGATTAAATGCTTGTTCTCTAATAGTAATACCCTTCATATTTCATACAGAAAAGCTACTGGCAGGTTCTTCCAATCTCACATCCTCAAAATCCCCGAAATATCTCCGCCCATTCATTGACCATTAATTCAGCAAGCAAGCATGATCCAAGACAAAACGAGTCACTCTTTCCTCGATGCTCCAGTTGGGTGGATACGGTTTTAGTTTGGTTGCCTCGGCAACAGAGTTCTTGATCAGATGTGCTTGCCTCTCTTGACAACTTTACCCCAGGCGTCGACTGCAAGGCGATGTTTGCTTTTGGGAAATAACTGCATATATGGAATCGACTTTGAAACTTGGACCAATCCTTGAACTCCATTGTCCCTGCAGAGGCAGATGGACCAGCTCAGGCCGTCCTAGAGATTATATCGGTAGTTTTAGGACTCCAGAGTCCAGAAAAGATGACTTTCACGGCATGGATTGCAGCGCATGCATGATCCTAGAATCAGGAGATGTGGTTCAACAGACCGAAAGGCGGATTCTTTTCTGATACGGTATGTTCAATACTGGAGAACGCTTTGTCAGATTCATTAACATCCAACCAGTTCCATGAGTACGTACTTCTTTGCAGAACCTGACGCGCTGTTCTTTAAGTCGCTTGGACTGGAATGTAATTGAATTGCTGTTAACTACCGCCATTTTGAAGGTTCCCAGAACATGTCGTTCGTAGCCAGGAAAACCCACAAATCAGAACTGTTAGATGGTTAACGCAGTATAAAATGACTTCTTCCGGCCTGTAGTGAAATTCTCTATACTAACGGTCTCTAGTATCGGGCTAGCAATTGACTCACGTCATTCAACCTCCAAGAGCAATCCCTCTGGGTATAAATCTCCTTGCCAGCCCCATCCACGATTTTTTTTTTTTTTTTTTCACTCTCAAA
>Ga0193742_1000497_pt1 | contig 26071 bp, 25 predicted proteins | sample L2c1metaG_FD_165511 | JGI IMG/M metagenome (GOLD analysis project Ga0193742, IMG submission 165511) | Soil microbial communities from a riparian zone of the East river system, Colorado, United States - L2c1 | ecosystem: Environmental > Terrestrial > Soil > Riparian zone | place: USA: East River... | reverse complement strand
AATATGACGCTGCGCCTCGCTCATAGTTGAATGAGTGACGATCAAATCAGGGAAGTGCGGCAGGAATTCAGCGATGATTTGCGAGGTAAGACCGATTTCGGGGACGAGGATGATGACGGAACGATTTTCGCCAAGGGTTTTTTTGGCTAGCTCAATATAGACTTCCGTCTTGCCGCCACCCGTCACACCATGGATAAGCGTGGTGCCAGTGGGATGTGACAAGATGGTTTGCACTGCTGCTTCCTGTTCAGGATTGAGTACATTTTTTGTTCGGTCTCGTGTATGCGATGTCAGCGAACTCGTTCGTACTCGGCGTTTTTTAGCGAGCCCTCTGGGAAGCATGGTTTGCCAGACGGCAACTGGGTGCGTTGCGTAATAGGTGCTCATCCACTGTTGTAGGACTAAAAGTGATTCCGGTAATGCGTGCGATTCTATGACCGTTTCAATGGGCTTTGTCTGAAATGTCGGCTTGCTGACTGATCTGAGGACAACGGCGGGTACGTTTTTTTTGCCCACGGGTACGCTAACAATCTGCCCTCGCTCCAGGGCGTCATCGCTGTGATAGGTGAGCGTGCTCTGACGAGCGTGCGTTATCAGTAGTGGTGAAACCAGGTAGTATTGCTCGGATTGTGGCTTCATTCTTAACATTATACTGGTAAACTAAAGTCATGTATTTTACGTCTCGAATCGAGGCAGGGTATAAGCTAGCGCTGGAACTACTGCAATACCGTTATGAAAACACCATAGTGGTGGCATTAAACGACGGCGGAGTACTGGTCGGGCAACAAATTGCCGCACAACTCCACTGTGCGCTTACTTTGTTATTGATAGAAAGTATCGAGATCCCTGGTGAGGGTGAATCGATAGGGACGGTTAACCAAAGCGGGCGGTTTAATTATAATGGGCTGTTTTCTGCCGGTGAGATTGAAGAATATTACAGCGAATTCCATGGCTATCTGGAAGACCAGAAACGCGAGAAAATGGGCAAGATTAACAGGGTGCTGGGGGCCGGTGGTATCGTTGACGAGGCAATGCTGCGTGGTCAAAATGTCATATTAGTAGCGGATGGACTGTCGAATGGTGCCAGTCTGGACGCTGCTGCGGATTTCCTAAAACCGTTAAATATCACCAGGCTTATCATTGCGGTGCCGGTGGCATCTGTTCCGGCAGTTGACCGTATGCACATCATGGGGGATGAATTACACGTATTGAGCGTTACTGATAACTATTTAGATACTGATCATTACTACGATACAAATGATGTTCCAAGCCACGAAGCAACAGTGGCGGCGCTCAACGAAATCGTATTGAACTGGCGGTGATAAAGTGCTAAAACATGGCCACCAGCTATTGCAATCAATCCCGTTAGAACGTAGAATAATTATCAACGCATATCAATCTAAAAGGTGTGGTGAATAAGCTATATGTTGGATGTTTTTATCACGTCAAGAGTTCGTCGCAAGATCGTAGTGGTCTATGCGAAGTACCCTGATTTCCGAACCCATGTACGTGGTCTCGCAAAATTAATCAAAGAAGATCCAGGCAACATTCAACGTGAGCTAAAACGGCTCGAAAAGGCCGGTTTTCTGACGAGTGAAAAGCAGGGAAACACGAAGATTTATTCGACGAACAAACACTTTGCTATTTTCAAAGAACTGCAGAGCATCGTTATCAAATCGCAGCAAGCACAGGCGAATAAAAAGCGCGGTAACACTCAGGACGCATAGGAGAGTTCAGGTATGAGCTCTCAGTTAATCAAAGCGGTTTTAGCCGCAAGAGGTCTTACGGACAAATTAGAGCGTGAGGCCTTTTTGCACCCTTCGTACGAGGCCTTTCGGCACGATCCGTTCCTATTGCCTGATATGGCGCTGGCTGTCGATCGTCTTGTTCTGGCCAAGGAGCGGGACGAGCAAGTCGTTATCTATGGTGACTATGATATCGACGGCCTGACCGCAACGTCGGTGTTGCTGGAAGCCTTCGCTAGTTTCGGCATCCGCGCGCATGCATTCATTCCGAACCGGTTCGTCGAAGGCTATGGACTGAGTAGCGATGCGATTGAACGGCTAGTGAATGATGGCGCGCAGCTGATCGTGACCGTTGACTGCGGTAGCTTGAGCCACAAAGAAATTGACCGGGCGAACGAACTCGGTGCGGATGTCATCGTGACCGACCACCACTCCGTGGCTGAAACGATGCCGGCAGCTGTCGCGACGATCAACCCAAAGCGACCCGATCATACCTATCCATTTATTGATCTGGCTGGTGTTGGCGTAGCATTCAAATTAGTCCAAGCGTTGCAAACGAAATTAGATGGATTACCGCTGGGCCACGAAAAGTGGCTGCTTGATTTAGTCACACTCGGTACTGTGTGCGATGTCGTTGAATTGAAAGACGAGAACCGCGCCAATGTGTACTGGGGTTTAGAGGTGATGAAGAAAACGCGTCGTCCTGGTATTCGCGCGCTCATGGCTGTATCGACCGTCACCCCGCAGACGCTAGTGGCGCGCAGTTTAGGGTTTGGCCTGGGACCACGCCTGAACGCCGCAGGGCGCTTGGAAACGGCACGGCTGAGCCTTGATTTACTGACGGCGACAGACGGGCAGCAAGCATTGATACTGGCACAAAAATTAGACATTATGAATGCTGAGCGCCGCACGGAACAGGATCGTATTTTCAAACAAGCGATTGTTCAGGCTGAAGAGCGGGGGAGCGACCCGGTATTAATCGTCAGTGACCCAAGCTGGAGCCATGGCATCATCGGGATCGTCGCGGCGAAATTATTGGAGCGGTATTACAAACCGGCATTTGTGCTGCAAGAGCTGGAAGATGGTACTGCCAAAGGATCGGCGCGAAGTTTTGGCGAATTTTCGGCCGTCGATGCCATCCGGGCGACTGAACAGCATTTAATCAAAGGCGGCGGACACAAATTAGCAGCGGGCGTGACACTGGAATCAACCAATATCATCGCGTGGCGCGATGCGATGACCGTACACTACCGCAGTCTGAAACTAGAAAACCAAACCAGGTTCATGGAACCGGCTGCCGATGTATCATTGGATGACTTTTCATTATGGAATGTTTCGGAGATCGAAAGATTGGACGCGCTCGAACCATTCGGCATGGGAAATCCCTCGCCAATTATAAGTGTCGAGCCGCTAACAGTGATGACGCGACGTACGATGGGCGCCGAAAACCAGCATGTGAAATATGGGCTGGCTGATAAAAACGGTGAGCGTCGGGATTTCGTTGCGTTTAATGCTGCCGAAAAATTTACTGCCCAACCAGGCGAAACGGTCCGTATCTGGGCCGAGCCATCAATCAACGAGTGGCGGGGCGCGCGAAACACCGAAGGCCGGTTACTTCGGCTTGAGTTACTCCGCTAGATTCGTTTTTTAGGGTCAAATGGGCGTTATTTCGTGCTACTATATCGCTAAAGGTTATTTTTACAATGAGTTTTAAAATACCAGAATCCACTGCGCGAAATAGAGGGTTTACAATTGTTGAACTGCTCGTTGTTATTGTGGTGATCGGTATTTTGGCGGTACTTACGACGAACGTCTACGCTGGCATACAAAATAGAGCAAAGGCGGCACAGGTGCAATCTGACCTGGCAACCGTAAAACGCGCCATGCTGGCCTATAAAGCAGCGATCGGCGAGCTTCCGCCAGAAGGTGATGCATGGAATTATGATACGGACCCGCCATCGGAAACCGGTTGGCGAGTTGTTTTAGAGGACATGGAAACAGAAGGCTATTTAGGAGCAGGGCTGACAGGCAAGCTTACGCTTGACCCCTGGGGACATCCATATGGATATGATGACAACGATTGCGGATCCTATGCCGGGGACGATACGCCGACCTATATTCAATCCGTTGGGCCTAACGGTCACGATAACGAATCAGGCGATTCGGATAATGACGATGTTCTCTTCCTCGTTAGTAAAGGCTGTATTTACTAACTGCGTCTTGCGTCCCCACATCTGTTCTGTTACAATATCCCAGATATGATTCAAGTAACCCGCAAAGACGGCAACGAGGCAAACGAAAACCTCATCCGTCGATTTAACCGAAAAGTCCTCCAGAGTGGCGTGCTCGCTACTGTGAAGGCTGGCCAGCGTTTCGCTAAGCCAATTAGCAAAGTCGAACGACGCAAAAAAGCGATTATTCGCCGTGCACGCAAAGCTGACAAATTGCAAAAAACCCGCCTCGGGACTCGCTAGATGTCGCTGACTGATCGCATAGCTGCTGATCTCAAAACCGCCATGTTGGCCCGTGATGCTTTCGCAGTCGAAACATTACGTGGTCTACGGGCGGCTATTTTGAATGAAGAAGTTGCCAAAGGCACCCGGGATATGGGGATGAGTGACGAAGACGTTGAAAAACTGATTGCCCGTGAATCCAAAAAACGTGATGAATCCGCCCGATTGTTTGAACAAGGTGGCAACCAGGCATCTGCCGACAAAGAGCGCGCTGAAAAAGAACTCCTGAGCCACTACCTACCTGAACAAATGAGTGAAGCCGATGTTAAAAAACTCGTTGATGACGCTATTGTTGAGCTAAAACCCGACGGCATGAAAGACATGGGCCGGGTCATCGGAGCTGTCAAAGCCAAGGCCGGAAATACTGCCGACGGTGCTTTAATTGCGCAACTTGTAAAATCTTCGTTACAATAAACTCATGATTATATTCTTTGGACCGGCCGGAGCAGGTAAGAGCGTTCAGGGCCAGATTTTGTCTGCCCGCCATGGTTGGCGTTGGCTAAGTGCCGGGCAGTTGCTTCGTGACACGCATGACGCCGAACTTATCAATGAAATGCAAAAAGGCTCACTCGTCAGCGAAGACCGCATTAATAAAATTATGACTGGTGCGTTGGTTGAGGCTAAAGACATAGATACTGTCATTTTGGATGGGTATCCTCGACAGCTGGGCCAGGCAAAATGGCTTGTCGATTCACAGCCTGAACACGAACGTGTCGTGAAAATGGTAGTTGTTTTAGAAGTACCAAAAGCAGAAATTCTGAAACGTCTGAAAATCAGAGGGCGAGTGGACGACACACCAGAGGCTATCGAAGAACGTTTACGTATCTATCGCAGTGAAATTTATCCAATTTTGGATTACCTTAATGATAAAAAAGTTTTAATTACGCATATTGATGGAACTGGTCCAGTCGGCCAGGTTCATGACCGTATTGAAGAGGAATTAGTCGCTTGCAAACTCGTGTAAAAACGGCTGCTGAATTAATAAACCAGCGCGAAAGTGGCCGCATGCTTGCGACGGTAATGAAAGTATTGGAAGACATGATCGCGCCTGGCGTGTCGGAACGTGAACTAGCAGATGCCGCCGCCCGGGAGCTCAAAGCTTTGGGTGGCCAGCCGGCGTTCAAAGGCTATAACGGCTTTCCCGATGTTATTTGTATTTCGACAAACCAGAAAGTTGTTCATGGTATCCCGGGCGATTACGTTTTACGCGACGGTGATATCACGAGTCTTGATTTTGGCGTTATCTATAAAGGTATGATTACCGATCATGCACAGACATTCGAAGTCGGCAACGTTTCTCCGCAGATTCACCAACTAGTCCTGACAACGAAACGCTCACTCGAAGCAGGCATCGCCGTATTGCGCGGCGGCGTACGAACTGGCGATATTGCCGCAGCAGTTGAAGCGGTTATCAATAGGCAAGGCTACGGTATCGTGCGCGAATTAGTTGGCCATGGTGTCGGGCATGAATTGCACGAAGGTCCTGATATTCCTAATTATGGCCGCGCTAATACTGGCGTTCAGCTCCAAGCTGGCATGACGATTGCGATTGAGCCAATGGTGAATCTGGGTGGCGACGGCGTCGTAATTGAAAGCGACCAATGGACGATAAGTACGGCTGACGGCAAGCCAAGTGCACATTTTGAACATACAGTTTTGATTACCGAGGACGGTGCTGAGATTCTGACGGAGCTCTAATTGGTACTTACCGCCTGTCTAAAATCCTGATTTGTGTTCGGTGAAAATGAAAATGTGTTCAGGTAGAACCTAAAAACTACTCAAAATTCACCTTAACCGTTATACTATTCTTCATGCAAGATGTTTCTCGATACGCAATCGGGCTGGATGTCGGTACGACAACTGTCCGGGCAGTAGTAGGCCACACCGATACACCGGGTAAGGCCCCAACAATTATTGGTGTTGGCCAATATGAAAACACCGGTATGCGCAAAGGCACCGTTGTTAACCTGGTCAATACGGCCCAGGCGATTGACAAGGCGCTTGAATCGGCTGAGCGGATGAGTGGACACCAGATCCACGAGGCGACAGTGAGCATTAATGGATCGCACATCGTAGGACTCAGTTCGCGCGGTGTTATCGCTGTCGGGACGACTGGTCATGAAATTAATGAAGACGATTTAGCCCGCGTCGAAGAAGCCGCAACAGTTCTGCAATTACCTGCAAATCGTGAAATTTTACAGGTCACTCCCCGTAGCTATCAATTAGATGGACAGGATAATATCAAAGATCCGCTCGGTATGACTGGTGTCCGGCTTGAAGTCGATGCTCACGTTATTACCGCGCTTGGTCCACATTTGAAAAACCTGCAAAAGGCGTGTGAAATGACTGAAACGGTCGCACATCACACAGTACTGGCAGGACTTGCCGCAGCGCGTGCCGTCGTGAGTGACCAGCAAATGGAAAATGGCGTCGTACTGATCGACCTGGGCGGAACAACGACAAATATTGCCGTATACGAAGAAGGCGATTTGCAGCACGTCGCCGTTTTGCCGGTCGGCTGCGTCAATATCACGAATGACCTGGCTATCGGACTGAAAACTGACCTGCACATCGCTGAACAGGTTAAATTGCAGCATGCACAGGCAGCAGGTGAACGTAAAGACAGCAAGTTAAGCGTCAAGATTGATAAATCGACGCATGATTTTGATGCCAGTGACGTTGATGAAATTGTCGAAGCCCGGCTCGAAGAAATATTCGAACTCGTCAATAAAGAACTCAAAAGTATCGGCCGGGCCGCGAAATTACCTGGCGGCGTCGTATTGACTGGCGGCGGCGCAGAACTCAAGGGCATCGCTGATTACGCCCGCGAATCCCTGCAACTCAGTGCCCGTGTCGGTAAATCAACTGGTCTTGGCGGAGTTGCTGAACAAGTTGAATCACCTAGTTTCGCGACTGCACTGGGACTCATGCTTATTGACCTGGACGGGACAACGACGCATGTTGGCGCTCACCAACAGGGGAGCAGTGGCCCAGATATTGGCAACATGATGAGTGGATTTACTCAAAAAGCGAAAAGCCTGTTCGGCAAGTTCCGCAGTTAACCTAAAAATGTATACACTCTAAAAAGTGTTATCATAGAGTGCATACATTGTTGGTTCGCGAGGAAAAGATATGTATACTAAATGTGAACAACGAGGGAGCTAGAAAAACATGCCTGAAGTAAAACCAGCAGATATCCAAACTTTTGCCACCATCAAAGTCGTTGGTGTCGGCGGTGCTGGCGGTTCTGCAGTAAATCGTATGAAAGACGCCGGGCTTGCCGGTGTCCAGTTTATTGCTGTTAACACGGACGCCCAGGCGCTCCATAACTCGAGAGCTGATGTCAAATTACACATCGGCAAAGAAGCCACCCGTGGACTTGGCGCTGGTGCCGATCCAGGTGTGGGTCAGGCTGCTGCTGAAGAATCACGCGAAGACATCCAAAAAGCGCTCGAAGGCGCCGACATGGTATTCGTGACAATCGGTGCCGGCGGTGGTACTGGATCAGGTGCTGGCCACGTGGTCGCGCAAATTGCCCGCGAAATGGGAATTCTGGTCGTTGGTGTTGCTACCAAGCCGTTTAGCTTCGAAGGTGAAAAGCGCCGTACCAATGCTGAATGGGCGATTGCTCACTTAGGCAAGCAAGTCGACACACTTATCACGATTCCTAACGACCGCCTATTACAGACGATCGATCGCCGTACACCGCTACTTGAGACATTCAAAATCGCCGATGACGTCTTGCGCCAAGGTGTCCAAGGTATTTCCGAACTGATTACCGAACACGGATTGATCAACCTCGACTTTGCTGATGTTAAAGCCATTATGAGTAATGCCGGATCAGCGCTTATGGGCATCGGCCGCGCAAGCGGTGACAACCGCGCATCATTGGCTGCGCAGCAAGCAATCGAATCACCACTCATCGAAGTATCAATCGACGGAGCCAAGGGCGTCTTGTTTAACGTTACCGGTGGTTACGACATGTCTATGTCCGAAATCCAGGAAGCCGCTGAAATTATCACGAGCGCAGTTGCCCCTGATGCAAACATCATCTTTGGTGCGACGCTGAAACCTGAAATGGAAGACGAACTGATCATCACGGTTATCGCAACAGGCTTTGATAGCCAGTACTTCCACGAACAAGCCGCTGCACTTGCCGAAACACCCGTAAGTAGCCTGCAGGACCCGCAAAGCTCAAGCACGCCAACCATGTCACCAAAAGATGACGTGAGCGACGAAGCTGTGAGTGACGCAGTCGGCTCGATCAATATGAACCTGGACACGGAATCACACGGCAGCTTTGCTGACGACGATGATAACAACGGCTCGACTAACATCTGGCAGAACGTTGATGAGGATGAGTCCGACACGCCAGCCTTTTTGCGCCGTCGCAAAAAAAACAAAGACAAAGAATCTTAGAAAGCGCATTTCTGCGTCAGTAGCTCCAGTGCTCCATCGCCGTACCTTACTGTACGGCTCCGTCCGCGCTTCACCACTTCCTTGAACTGCATCTTTCTACGAATCTTTGTCCGCCCATCTACATCTTATTTTAAGCTAAACCACTATATGTTGCACAAAATACACTTGCTATCCGCTACATGTGGGGTCTATAGTAAACGTTAGCTACACAAGTAGGGAGGTGTAGAGAACTACTTAACACGTGAGATAAGGAGCTAAGCACGCTAGTATGAAATGTCCACATTGCCACCACCAGGACTCAAAAGTCGTTGAATCACGCGAAGCCGGTGACGGTGACGCCATCCGACGCCGACGTGAGTGTCTGCAGTGTAAGCATCGGTACACAACATACGAACGAGTCGAACGACCTAACCTAGCTGTCGTCAAAAAAGACAGTGAACGTGAATTGTTTGATCGCAACAAGTTGTTTGCGGCCATCCACCGGTCAGTTGGCAAGTTTTTGACCAGCGATCTGGAAATTGAAGAGATCGTGGCCAGTGTCGAGGACGATTTATACGAGCTTGGCGTCCAGGAAATCTCATCACGGCAAATTGGCGATCTAGTGATGGATCAGCTCGCCAGCCGCAACGGTGTCGCATTCGTGCGTTTCGCCAGCGTCTATCGTGAGTTCAAGACAGTTGATGAGTACGAAGCAGCACTCAAGCAGCTGCGGGATCTCCGTTCGAACCGTGAAGAAAAGTAGTCAGGTGTGTTACCGGATATAGGGGTATATCTGGATTCCTAAAACAAACATTTCAAATAAATTAAACAAAGTGAGGGGGATAAGGCTATGGCACAAGCCGCTAAAGCGCTTTCGGTAGCGCGTTTTTTTACCGAGGAAGGAACTCATCCATACGATATGTTCGATTGGGTGAAGCGTGAGTCAAAGATCGTCAATCCGGGAACTGGTAAAGTTGTTTTCGAACAGCAGAATGTCGAATTTCCTGATTTTTGGTCACAAAATGCTATTAACATCGTGGCCCAGAAATATTTCTATGGCACGCCGGGCACTGACGGCCGTGAAAAAGGTCTGAAAGACCTCATCAACCGCGTCGTTGATACTGTCACGAAACATGGTTATGACCAAGGTTACTTTGCTGACGAATCAGAAGCAGACACGTTTAATGCAGAGCTGAAATACATTTTAGTAACGCAGCGTGCGGCGTTCAACAGTCCAGTCTGGTTCAATATCGGTGCACCGGACCGCGAACAGCAGGCGAGTGCATGTTTCATCCTAAAAGTCGAAGACACTATGCCGTCGATTCTGAACTGGTACCGCGAAGAAGGTATGATTTTCAAGGGCGGTTCAGGCGCTGGACTCAACGTCAGCAGTATCCGATCGTCGTTTGAATCACTTGGCAACAGTGGTGGTAAAGCGTCCGGCCCGCTTAGCTTTATGCGCGGTGCGGATTCAAGCGCTGGCGCGATTAAAAGCGGTGGCAAAACCCGTCGTGCTGCCAAAATGGTCATTTTGAATATCGACCACCCAGATATCGAAGAATTCATCTGGTGCAAAGCCCGCGAGGAGCGAAAAGCATTCGTGCTTGAGCAAAACGGCTTCGACATGGGGCTGAACGGTCACGATATGCTCAGCATCCAGTACCAGAACGCTAACAACTCTGTCCGTGTAACAGATGATTTCATGCGCGCAGTTGAGAGTGACGGCGACTGGGATCTAAAGGGAACCAAGGACGGTCAAGTCTATAAAACGGTCAAAGCCCGCGAGTTGTTCCGTCAGGTAGCCGAGGCGGCCTGGGAATCAGCTGATCCTGGTATGCAGTTTGACACTATTATCAATGACTGGCACACGACCCCAAAGGCCGGCCGCATCAATGGATCGAACCCATGCTCCGAATACATGCACCTCGACAACTCTGCCTGTAACTTGGCGAGTTTGAACCTCCTGAAATTCCTACGCGCTGACGGTACCTATGATATCGAATCGTACAAACATACGATTGAAACGATCTTCCTAGCCCAGGAAATCCTCGTCGGCTACAGCGAATACCCAACTGAATCTATCGACAAAAATGCCCGTGCATATCGCGAATTGGGTATCGGTTACGCCAACTTGGGTGCAACACTGATGGCCAAAGGTTTGCCATACGACAGCGACGAAGGCCGTGCCTTTGCCGCAACGCTGACCGCTATTTTGACTGGTCACTCATACGCTACAAGTGCTCGTGTCGCCAAGCGCGTTGGTGCATTCGATGGCTATGCTAAAGACCGTGAAGGCATGAACCGTGTCCTGCGCAAGCACCGCGACGCTGTCCGTGATATCAACACGACGTTGGTCGAAGAAGACCTGCTCTCAACCGCTGCAAGCGTATGGGACGATGCGGTTGAGCTCGGCGAGAAATTCGGTGTACGTAACTCACAAGCATCAGTACTTGCCCCAACCGGCACCATCGGTTTCATGATGGACTGTGACACGACCGGTGTTGAGCCTGACTTTAGTCTGACTAAATTCAAAACGCTCGTCGGCGGCGGTTCGATGATTATCGTGAACCAAACTATCCCGCGTGCGCTCAAAACACTTGGTTACAGCAAAGACCAAACCGAAGAAATCGTCAGTTTCATCCACGAACACGGCACAGTGCAAAATGCGCCACACCTGAAGAAATCTGACTATGACGTGTTTTCGTGCGCCGTTGGTGAAAACGAGATTCACTACATGGGCCACGTGAAAATGATGGGCGCGGTACAACCGTTCATCTCTGGTGCGATTTCCAAAACGGTGAACATGCCGACGCATGCGACTGTCGAAGACGTTGAACAGCTTCACCTAGATTCATGGAAGCTTGGCATCAAAGCCGTAGCTATCTACCGTGATGGTTCAAAAGTCGGCCAGCCATTGTCTGACAAAAAAGACCAGAAAAAAGAGACCCCAGTCGTTATTGAAAAAGTGATCCGTTCTAATGAGCGCCGCGAATTACCGCGTGTCCGGAACTCCAAAACGATCGCGTTCCAGATCTCTGATTTGAAAGGTTTCGTGACTGTTGGTGAATTCGAAGATGGCACCCCTGGTGAAATCTTTATCACCGTCGCGAAAATGGGTTCAACACTCGCCGGTCTGATGGATGCATTCGGTCGTTCAGTCAGCTACGGTTTGCAGTACGGCGTGCCGCTCAAAGCCTACGTCCGTGGCATGAGCAACACGAACTTTGCACCATTCGGTGCGACCGATGACCCGGATGTCAAAAATGCGACCAGCATCGTTGACTACATCTTCCGTCGTATGGCACTCGAATACTTATCAATCGATGACCGCCTGGAACTAGGGCTCGCAAGCCTAGAGGATCTAGAGGCAGAGCTCGAATCCCAGCAAGCCAGTTTGCTCGATGAACCAGCTCCAGTGTCCGCGCCAACTGACGTGGCCCGGGAATCAAAGCCTGTATCGGTCATTCCGGCAGATTTACCAAAAGACGAGCCAAAGGAAGCGACTATCCGTACTGCTAGTGCAGAACTGAAAGTTGCCGAAGGTAGCGCACCGCTTTGCTCGAACTGCGGTAACATCACCCAGCGGGCAGGCAGCTGCTACGTCTGTACCAGCTGCGGATCTACCACCGGTTGTAGCTAAACGGGCACAACCCAGCCATCACTAAAGAAAACCGCCCATCTGGGCGGTTTTCTTTAGTGATTCGTAACCGAGCGGATTGTTAATTATTAAAACAATATGTTATAATATATGTGTTAAGTTATGGTTTTCGTGTGAGTTTTTACTCCCGCCATAGCTTGAGAGGAGTCGGTATGACCGGCAGACTGAGCGTAGAACCTGTAGTCGCATGGTGTCGTCCAGGCAAAGGCAATTCCGTGGTGGTGTATCTGTTTGATGGCACGAGTACAGCGCGGAATGAAGTAGTCCGTGGTCTACACGACCAAGTCGAAGGGCTTCTGACTATCCGTGACATCCCCTTCGACAATTCGTACTTCAATGTTGTGGCAGAGCGATCGCTCTTCGTTGACGTCGATGTGAACATGGACGTTCTAGGTGAAGACGAGCAGGGCAAGGTACAGGACACAATCAGAATCGAGCGCGTCTGCAACTGGCTCTGCTACTACACCATCGGCAACGGCCACTACGTTCGCCAACTACCAATCTGAACCCCGCCCCGAGGTGGAGCCCTGGCTCCTTCGGGATCCGGGGTTCTGCTTCATTTAGTGCTAAAATAACCCCAAGTTGAACTACTAATCGTAACTAAATCAAAATAAATGAAATAGCCGCCCGAGAGTGAGCGCGAATATTTTTATGGGAGAAATAGTGATAGAAGGAAACCGTGTAGCACATAAGCCCAGTACGCCAGAAGACAGTGACATCACGATTCATTTTCCTCAGGACGGATTGATACATGACGAGGACGCGTTAGCAATTACGGAAGCGATGAAACAGGCGTTGAATCAGCACGGAGAATTGGCAGAACATTATCCTGGAAGCGTCTATGAAATTGACCATGAATTAGGGGCTATTTGTGTGACGAATTACTTCCTAAACTTACCGCTTGAAAATGCCGAAAAACTGGCAGTAGATGCTGCGCGTGAAGTGGGCGAGGACCATGGTATCAAGTTTCCGTTTGGACACCCTGCGCACCACATAAAACCACTCGGATCGATAGGCCTCAGGAACTAGGCACGCGTTAGTGCTAGAATGAACATATGAAAACCTTTATCGTTTACAAAGATAACACCGACCATGCGCGCGCGGTCACTGATTTCCTACGGGATTTCTACCGCCAGACAGGTCACCAGCTCGAAACAGTTAATCCTGATACTCGTGAAGGCTCAGCACTATGCCGGACCTATGACATCGTCGAATACCCAAGCGTCGTAGCCGTCGACGATAATGGCACGATGCAGAATCTGTGGCGGGGTTTGCCGCTGCCGACTATTTCAGAGGTCTCCTATTATGTTTAGCAATCTGTTTGGCCGAAAATCATCGCAACACACGGTTGCAATAGTTTTGACCGTTTTTTCAGTATTCGCGCTGTTGGCGTCATTCGTTTTGAGCGTTGAGAAACTCCATTTGCTGAGTAATCCCGACGCTAAATTAAGCTGTAGTATCAACTTGATCCTAAACTGTGCCAGTGTCATGAAAACGCCTCAGGCTGCGGTATTTTTCGGTATTCCTAATAGTTTCCTGGGGATGGTTGGCTTTACAGCAGCAGTCGCCCTGAGCGTCGTATTGCTGACGGGTGTGAAACTACCTAAATGGATGCTTGTCTGGATGCAAATTGGTTTTGCCGCTGGCTGGGTATTTGCATTGTGGTTATTTTTCAACAGCGTATACGTTATTCAGATACTTTGCCCATGGTGTCTGGTCGTCACGACGAGCACGACGATATTATTTTTCGCTATGCTCCGGCTGAATCTGCGTGAAAATACATTCGGGCTGGAAAAATCCCGTAACAAACAAATCCAGAAGTTACTAGACAATGACTATGACAAAATTGTTGCCGCACTCATCCTCGTGCTATTAACGGCACTCGTGTTCATTAAATTCGGTGATAGTTTGTTCGCCTGACCTACGCTCGCAAAAGGAGTAAAATGGTTAGGGGAGAATTATGGAGTCTTCTGAACCGCCAGATCAGGAATCACCTATGTATCCACCACCCGAGTGGTTGAACTCTCGCTATGACCCATGGATAAATAAACCAGATATAGGTGAAACGACGGGTGAGCAGGCTCCGCAAAACGAGCCAACAACGGGTGAAATAATCCTCTGGGCATGCAAACTAGGATATATTACGCCAGATGACCTGATGGAGTTTGATGGTGATCGCCGGACCATTTTAGACGGTATAGCCGCATATATTGAAAAGCACGGCGAGAACGCTACAGAGGTTTTTAGGGGCTGGGGCGTTGAGTATCGAGGCAAAACAGAGTAAAATACATCAGGTAAAGACATTTGAGTGGCTATCACCCACGACGTCGCGGAAAGAAATCGTTTTACGAGACTAGACCCCGCCGGTATCGACCCGTTAGATTGAAAAACCAAGCGCTAGAAAGAATCTCTTTTTAGAAACTGGATGGTACCGTCCGCGCCATGCGGATTCCAGTGACTAAGCAGGGATTTTTTGTTTTTTAAGAAAGGCCAACTGCCATGGAACGAACGAGCTATACAATTCGGGACGCGACCGAAGCTGATGCAGAGGCCATCATTACTATGCATGATCAATCGTGGCAGGATACCTACCCAAATGATGCTGCCGGAGTATCGCGGGATTGGGTCAGAAGGCGAGTTAGTAGATGGCAAAATCCAGACAAGCTAGAGGCTCGCAGGGAACAAATACGGAAATCAGGACAAGGCAAAGACATGCTGTATCGTATTGCACAGGATGAGCAGGGCAAAGTTATAGGGCTCATTAGCCCCTTTCGAAACGAGGAAGCACAACGAGTCGGTGCAATTTATGTCGATAAACAGTATCACGGTACGGGGCTTGCACAGAAGCTTATGGATGAAATCATTGCCTGGGCGGATCAATCGAGACCATTGGAACTCGAAGTTGCTAGCTATAACGACCGGGCTAGAGCATTCTACCGAAAGTATGGTTTTCAGGAAATTGAAGGCTCAGAGCATAAAGTACATGACGTAATACCAGTAGTGACAATGATTCGAAAGGGAGATAACAAATGAAATTTAAATCAGGCAGCCGCAGACGAGCAGCAGAGTACGAGAAAGATCTCGTCGCGCAGTGGAAGAAAAACAAGACATTTGAAAAGTCTGTTGAACAGCGTTCAGCTGACAATTCATATGTGTTTTATGATGGCCCTCCGTTTATCTCGGGTATTCCGCACCATGGAACACTGCTGAGCTCTATTGTCAAAGACGCCGTGCCACGTTACCAAACAATGAAAGGCAAGCGTGTTGAGCGTGTCTGGGGCTGGGATGCACATGGGTTGCCTGCTGAACGCTTTACAGAAAAGAAACTCGGCATTCACTCGCGTCAAGAAGTGCTCGAGTATGGTTTAGAGAAATATATCGTCGCGACGCGTGCAAACATGTTAGAGACTAGCAGCGCCTGGGAAGACGTTGTGGATCGTATCGGTCGCTGGGTAGAGTTCAAGGGTGCCTACAAAACCATGGACCGTGACTACATGGAATCCATTTGGTGGGCGTTCAAAACTCTCTATGACAAAGACAAGATCTACGAGGGCGAAAAAGTCCTGATGTACTGTACGCTTGATGGCACGCCACTATCCAAGGCCGAAGTAACAATGGATGCCGGTGCGTACCAAGATGTAACGGACCCTAGCGTCTATGTGAAGTTTAAAATTTGGGACAAGCCATCCGAAGATCACCTAGAAATGCAGAAACAAACACTACCAACATATTTGCTTGCCTGGACTACTACTCCTTGGACATTACCAGCGAACACTGCAGTCGCCGTAAACAAAGATTTAACCTACGCGGAAGTTGAATATAACAGTGAACGATTGATCGTGGGCAAAGATCTAGTGGAGAAAGTCTTCACCGACGAAAAACACCAGCCGCTCGAATATAAAATCGTGCGTGAATTGCAGGGGGAAGAGTTGGTTGGCGAATATTACGAACCATTGTTTGCCGACCGTGGCGAAAACGCTCACCAAATATGGCATGCCGACTATGTCAGTGACGAGGATGGCACGGGTATAGTGCATCTCGCACCTGCCTATGGTGAAGAAGACTTCGAGCTAGCAAAAGCCAATGAAATCCCTGTTATACATGTGATTGATCAGAATGGCTTTTACACAGAGAGCGATTGGAAAGGCCAAAACGTCTGGGAGGCGAACAAGCCGATTGCCAAGGAACTACACGCACGCGGAGCAGTCTGGAAGATCGACTACATCCTTCACAGCTACCCACACTGTCATCGTTGTGGCACACGTTTGATGTACCGTGCGCATCCGAGCTGGTTTATGGACATTGATGGTCAGCGCGAAAAAATGCTTGAAAAAAATGGACCGATCAACTGGTTCCCAGCACATGTTAAACACGGGCGGTTTGAAAAAACAGTCCTCACAGCTCCGGATTGGAACATTAGTCGTGATCGCTTCTGGGCAACCGCCATGCCCGTTTGGAAATCAGAAAGTGGCAAAACAAAAGTCATCGGAAGCTATGCGGAACTCAAAGACCTCTCGGGTGTTGAGCTCGAAGATTACCACCGCCCATGGATTGACGACGTCACATTTGAAATTGACGGCGAAAAATACACTCGTATCGACAAAGTCATGGACAGTTGGTTCGAAGCCGGCAGTATGCCATTTGCCCAGTTCCATTATCCATTTGAAAATGTTGAAAAATTTGAAGCCAACTTCCCGGGTGATTTCATCGTCGAATACATTGGGCAGGTGCGTGCCTGGTTCTATTACATGCATGCGATGAGCGTGGCGTTATTTGGTGAAAATAGCTTTAAAAACGTTATTGTGACCGGAAATGTAGCCGGCAGCGATGGCCGCAAAATGAGCAAGAGTTATGGTAACTATACCGACCCGAACGAACTCATGGACAAGTTCTCGGCTGACTCGCTCCGATTTCTGCTGCTCCAAAGCCCGTTATTGAACGGTGAAGATTTCGCCCTGCAGGACAAAGAAGTCGGCGACGTCGCTCGCAAACTTAGCATGGTCTGGAACATGTATGACTTTTTCACCATGTACGCCGACGTCGACGGCTGGGAATGGAACGGGGAATTAACCGACCCGTCCGATGACTGCACGAACCCGCTCGACCAGTGGATCGTATCGCGCATGCACCAGTTGGTAGCCGAAGTTGAAACCCACATGGACCGCTACGATATCCCGAGTGCCATGAAACCAATCCTGCCGTTCATCGAAGACGCCAGTAACTGGTACGTCCGCCGCTCACGCCGCCGTTTCTGGAAAAGTGGGGACGACGCCGACAAAGACATGGCCTACCGCACGCTTCACTACGTGTTGGTGCGTTTGTCCTACGTTTTAGCACCATTTACGCCATTCCTGGCCGACGAGTTGTACCAGAAGCTAACAGGCGGTGAAAGCGTTCACCTGCAAGACTGGCTGCCAGCAGGACACGTCAACGAATTGGTTGTGACTGACATGGAGCAGGTTCGCGACTACGTCAACCAGGGACTCAGCCTGCGCGCCCAGAACAAACTAAAAGTCCGCCAGCCACTCGCCAGCGTCACCGTTCCGCGACTAGGTGAATTCGTGAATTTCACGGACATCCTGCAGGACGAATTGAATGTGAAATCGGTGTTGGTTGGTGATGAATTAGCACTCGACCTAGAGCTAACCCCGGAATTGAAACGCGAAGGCCTGATGCGCGAAGTCGTCCGCCACGTTCAATCCGCCCGCAAAGCCGCCGGCCTAAACGTTGACGATCACATCAGCCTGGTACTGAAAACAGATGATTCTGACCTGCGGGTAGCCATCGACGAACATGCTAAAACCATCCAGTCAGAAACACTTGCCGACCACCTGGCAAAAACTGGTGAAAAATCATATGAAATAACTGTCAAAGTCGAGGGAAGCGAACTGCAGGTATCGCTCGAAAAATCATGAACAATCCACGGGTGGGGATTGGGGTATTTGTATTCAAAGACGGCAAATTCCTCACGGGCAAACGACGCGGTTCTCATGGTGACGGTAGTTGGTCTGTTCCTGGTGGGCATCTAGAATTTGGCGAAACACCAGAACAGACCGCCATCCGCGAAGTGGCCGAGGAAACCGGCCTAGAAATTGAAAATATCCGATTTGGCGCATTTACCAATGACGTGTTTCCAGACGAGGGCAAACATTACCTCACAATCTGGATGCTCAGTGATTGGAAAAGCGGGGAAGCGACCATTCTAGAACCCGATAAATTCGTTGAACAGAAATGGGCTGATTTTGACACATTACCCGCACCACTTTTCCTGCCGTGGGAACAGCTATTGAAAAGTGAGTTCATCAATGGGATAAAAGCTCAGCTAAAAAAGTGAGTGCAGTCGCTAATTCCTGGTAAAATCAGCCAATCTTGTTTATGCTTGATGCAATATGGCAAAGAAACAAAAAAAACCATCAGCAAAGCCCGGCCTATCCAGAGGGCAGTATATTTTATTAACGTTGCTAGCACTCGTCGTGGTTTTGCCGACGGCATATTTGGGCTATCATGTTTATTTGAATAAGGCTGATGCTAGGAAGTTTGCTACACTGCAATCTGATTTCAAAAAGTTGCAAGGCGAGTTTAATAAGATTGATCCTGGGTGGGAATACGGAGAGAGCTGCGTAGGTCGTGGCGGGGTGTATTCCGATGGCCAAGCGTCATCATGTGCTATGAGTATAAGTAATAATTTTAAGAGAGCAACGCTTCGAACAATTTCCAACGACTATAGAGAGGCTATTAAACGTACGGGGCTGTTCATAATAGAGGGCGATGATAAAGCCTTTCAAAGTGACGGTAAGGAGCATCTTGAAACAATCCTTACCAATAAGGGAACTGGTGAAAAAACATGTGATCTGCTTATAACTCTGGAGTCTCGTATGAACATGGAGTACTCGGCTTCAATTGGCTGTAGGAGCCCTGCGCGATCATTTTATTATGATCGCATAGATCGATAAGATTCCTCTCGCTTTTTCAGCCAACTTCCAGTATTCTCAGTTTATGAAATCGTGGATGAGGCGTAGTTTACGGATAATTATCTCTGTCACGGCTCTCGTGACAGTATTTTTAACTGTGTCACACGTAACTGCTGTTGATGATTCGGCTTGGGTGAATTCGGGTGCGATTACCCGAACACTTATCGCAGAGAGTATCACCGGTACTAATGGCCCCTATTTTGATAGCTTTTGTAACCGTCTGCCTCTAAATGAGAATAAATATGCTTGGCGCGGTAATGGTTGGGTTAAAGATGGAGTCACTGATATCGAGGGTGGTTGTTGGACAACGACGAATTACGGGCTTTTTGGCGCAGCGCGTAACGGCAGTTATTTGAGGATTGGTCAAGCTGGTGTTGCTGCCAAGATAAATAGTAATTATGGCATGTATATGCCCCTACCCGGTTCGGACAAGCTAGCGCGTAGAGATAATACGAATAGCAGCTTTTACTGGGGCTTGAGTATATTTGATAACATCAACGCTACGTCTATGTCAAAAACTACCATGGGCGGCAGAGATATATATGATCCTCCAAGTAATGCCAATAGATGGGTGGCCAGAGATTCAAACACGGGCAATGCCCTGCAGATAAACAGAGTTGACGTCTCAGCAAATGGCAAATGGTTAGTGGTCGAGGGGGCGGGAGCCTTTTTCCGGCTGAATGTTGAAACAAAAGAAATATTATCGTTTCAAGCGCCCATCAATTTGTATGGTTATGGATTAAACCCTAGTTATAATCTAGCTATTTCAAATGATGGTAGATACGCAACGATCGCCGTGGGTGGAAATAACTCGGGCAAGTTTCTACTTTATGATTTAGCGACATGTGTGTCTAATCCTGCTCAAATCATGAAACCGGCTACGGGCTGCGGAAAACGGGATATTAGGCCTGACGCAATGCCCGGAGCACCATATAGTGCCGTTCCTATGAATGTGGAGTTTAGTAACAGTGGAGAGGGCATTTCATATAATCATTACGAGAACGGCAAGGTGAATCGTTTTATGATTACTGCCCCTGGAAAAAGTGAGCACTTGCTCGAATACCTGGCGTTAGGTGATTCATTTAGTTCTGGCGAGGGCGATAATGATGGTGGACGATACTATGCGGCTGGAACGGATGGAAATGGGGAGGCAATTAATAATACAGGGATAGAAAATTTCCCATATTGGAGAGAGAAATGTCATTTGAGTGCTCGCTCATACCCGTATTTACTGGCAAATGAGGCAGATATTGCTAGCTTTCAATTTAGAAGTGTAGCCTGCTCGGGCGCTGATTTAAATGACTTATTGAATCTTAAATCAACAGGCCCTATAGAAGAAAGATTTAATGGACACTTTGATCATATGGAAGATTTGTTTCCGGCTCAGCTCAGTGAAGTTAAGTATCATGCATTGAACAATTTTATCCCAGGTCGTACAGCCCAAATAGAATTCGTTCAAAAATATAAACCACGTGCCGTAACTATCGGTATTGGCGGAAATGACATAGATTTTGGTCAAAAACTTTCAGAATGTTTACTTCCCGGGACGTGCAGGTATGCAGGGGCGGACAAAAAATACACAGCAATCGAGATATTCTTGCTCTACGATAAATTAGTAAAAGCATACACGCAGCTGAAAAGTGCGTCTCCTACCTCGCGGTTTTATGCCGTGGGGTATCCGCAACTGTTTACGAGCGGAGGTGAGTGCCAGAAAAACGTGTTCTTTGATGAAACTGAGCGAGAGTATGCAACATACGTAGTGAATTATCTCAATCATACAATTGCCGCAGCCGCTGCCAGAGCAGGTATCGATTACATTAGGATTGAAGATTCGCTTGCTGGTAATAATCTTTGCTCATCGGCCGATAATTTAGCCGTTAATGGTCTCGAAACGGGGAGCGATAAAAGCCTCCTGGGCCATGACTCACGATACTTCGGGATTTTTGGCGCAGAATCGTATCATCCCAACAACATCGGGCACTCGTTAATTGCGAATGCCTTGCGGATTGAAATGGGCTATTCTCCTATTAACACGTTCAATACGTGTTTCCCGGGTATTGGATTGAGCTGCAACACGGCTAGCAGCAGTAAACCCACGCCGCCAGCTTATTTCGGACTAGAGAGCAACTTTTCGCCTGTTGTGAGAGGCAGAATTCAGATTGAAAATAATAATTCTGAAATCCCTGATGATAGCGTCCAGAAGGGCACGGAAGTATCGGTAGGGATGTCTAGCGAAGAGGTACTAAAACCAGGAAGTATCGCAAACTTTACTCTTCATTCTGACCCGGTAAACCTAGGGCAAGCTATTGTTGACGCACTAGGCAAGATTTCTGCGGATCTAGAAATTCCCGTAAATACGCCACCGGGCTACCATACATTGCACGTGGCGGGCACGACACCAGCAGACGATAGTATCGACTATTATCAAAGCATTTTCGTCTACGCGAATGTGGATGATTTCGACGGTGACGGCATATCAAATGCAGATGATACATGCGGACTTGTTGAGCCGGCCAATATCGATATCGATGCAGATGGAATTGATGATGCTTGCGACGGATTCATTGGTGAAGTTGAGACGCATCCACTATATCGTGTACGTCCAGGAGATACGGACAAAGGCGAAATTGCCAGCCGGTTCTATATCGAACGTGACATTTTAGAAGCTAAATCAAAGCTAGGCATCGTAAATGACACCGATCCAGACGGTGACGGCTGGGCGCTGGTTGGCCACACCGAAAGTGATAACGATGGCAAAACACAAACACAATTTTGGGTTGATAGTGAAAATGTGCCACATCTATTGCTCGATGGCGAAAACAGTGTGACGTGCATGTTACTCACTCCAGTCACCTTGACGGTTGTTGTCCAAGGCGAAGATAGGCTATTGCAGGCCGAGCAAGGGAGCTCTTGTCCTTCGTCGGAGTCAATGCAAATGCCAGGGGCTGTCGTTCCTACGCCAGGCGTGGGTGAGAGTGTTTCGCTCGTCACCGAGCTAGCTGGCAATAATAATGTACTGGGCATCACTATCGTGAATCCACAGTTGGCTGTTTCTTTGGCAACTCCTGATCAATTGCAACCAGCTCTTGCATTAGGCGCTACCACGGAAGTGCTCACTGCCGGAGTGCCTCACTATTTTGATGGCGCCGGTAAAAACTCCACTGACATTGTTCGTGAAGTAAGTAGCACGCTCTTTGTTGTTGGATCTATTATGCTCACTACTGCATTGGGCGTAGTGCTTATTCACTCAGTTACGTCATTTAGCAAAAATCTTTAAAATCAATCTCGCTTTTTCGCTAAACTTCCAGTATTCTCAGATTATGAAGATATGGGGGAGCGCGGGCTTGCGAGCAATTATTTTTGCTACGTTGATTTTTACAGCAGTTTTTACTGCGCCGATTGTACATGCCACAGGAAATGCTGGCTGTAGTGGGGGAGTCACAGACTCAACAGTGCCTGCTGAAACCGATGATTCACTGTATCGGGTTCGTGTGGGTGACGTAGGGTGCGGTGAAATCGCTGGCCGTTTTTACATCGAACGAAATATTCTGAAAGCCTCATCAGAATTGAATATCGCAGGCGACTATGACCCGGACGGTGACGGCTGGGCGCTGGTTGCTCATAGTGCAGTGGATAACGACGGCAAAGAACTGCTATATTTTTGGACAGATCCTGAAACGAATGTGCCGTATCTCGTGCTTGGCGTTATAGACACAGACATACAAATCCTCCTGACGCCGGTCAGTTTATCGATCGTCGTAGAAAACGGAAACAGGCTGCTGAAACCTGTCCAATCTGGTTATGGAACCACAGTCATCATTGTTCCCGTATCAGATGACGAGCCCGTTCAATCCGACGCCGACGATACGGGCATCATTCTGCTAGAAGACGAAATAAATGTCGGGCAACCACAGGCGCAATCAGTTGTCGTGACGCCGCAACCGGCTGATGCGCGTGCTATCCAACAGGCGGATGATGTACCGGGCGTCGGTGAATCCGTGCAGATTTTGCCCGGTGGCGACGTCGATGGCGCTGTGACCGTAAAAGCCACAGGTGATTTTAACAGTCCCGGTGAAAGCACTGTCGACGTCCCGGGCAAGATAACGAATAAATCTATCATATCAGGCTCAATCGTGACAGTTGTACTACTGGGCCTAGCATGGCTCATTCGCTCTGCCGGACTGTTTGTAAAATAACAATTTTATAGCCGAACACCGGTAACGCTCTTGACCCTAACTACGTTATGTCAGTTGGATCCCAATTGGTGCGTAGGCCTTTATCCAGTCCAGCGATACTCTCCATATCGTCTGAATCCAGGCTGAAATCAAATATTTCGAAATTCTGACGTATGCGTTCCGGGTGAGCGGATTTTGGCAGAGGGATCAGATTACGCTCGATGCACCAGCGCAACATGATTTGGGCAGGTGTTTTGCCGTGTTTTTCGGCAATTTCAGCCAGGACAGGATTATCGAGTCCTTCGCCTTGGACGAGTGGGGAATAGGCTTCCACGGCGATATCGTTGTCATGGCAGTATTTGATCAGGTCAGGCTGCTGCAAAAATACATGCAATTCCACCTGGTTTACGGCTGGTTTGATTTTGCAGTCATTCAACAACTCCTGCAGGTGGGTGGTCGTGTAATTGCTGACGCCAATTGCTTTGGCTTTGCCGGATTCCGCGATACTCTCCAAATCTTTCCATGCGGGCTGGCGGGCATCCGTGACGGGAAAATGTAATAGCAACAGGTCGACGTAATCCGTCTGGAGCTTTTCCAGTGACTCGTCAAAACTCGGAATGACATTGTGGTCGGACATATTGGTGGTAGATATTTTTGTCGTAACGAATAGTTCATCCCGTGGAACCGAACTTTCAGCCAAAGTACTGCCGACATACTGCTCATTTCCGTAAACTTGGGCAGTGTCAAAATGCCGGTAGCCGACGTCCAGCGCGGTATTTACCGATGTTCTGAGTTCGTTTTCATTTGTGATTTTCCACGTTCCGAAACCTATTATCGGAATGCTCGTTTTGCTCGATAATTCAATATTTGTAACTGTCATAATACCCCCCTGGTTCACTTTCTATTATAGTCCTTTTGAGCAGTTTGATATGATTAACACATGAGCAATGACAGGCACAAACAGGATGTTACCCAGATAGCATCGCAAGTCCAGGCATTCTTTAAACAGAAAAAACCATTTCGTATTTTTCATGGCAGCACTAATTCAACGCGGATTTTGTCGTTTAAACGTGGCGAAATGCTTGATATGAGTAAATTTGACCGCATTCTATCCGTCAACAAATCGAAACGAACCGCAATTGTCGAGCCAAATGTCCCGATGGATAAATTGGTTAACCATACGCTGAAATATGGTTTAGTTCCGCCTGTAATCATGGAATTTCCCGGAATCACTGTAGGCGGCGGCATCCAGGGTGGGGCCGGGGAAAGTAGCTCGTATAAATGGGGTTGTTTTAACCAAACGTTTAATTGGTATGAAATGGTCTTAGCGGATGGAAAAGTTGTGAAAGCATCGCCTACCAAAAACGCAGATTTATTTTACGGTACGGCTGGATCGTACGGAACGTTGGGTGCGATGACAGCGGGTGAAATCCAGCTCGTCCCCGCGCAAAAATATGTACGTGTCACATACATTCCAGTCGACAGTTTTGATAATGCGACGAAAACGATTGATACGGCGATTGCAAAAAACCATGATTTTATTGACGGCATTATGTTTGCCCGGGATCAGGGAGTCATTATGGTAGGCGATATGACAGATGAAATAATGGGATCGATACAGCGATTTAGCCGTGCTCATGATCCGTGGTTCTACTTACACGCTCAGAAAATGACACGGGACCAGCCGGTAACAGAAACCGTGCCACTGCGCGATTATTTATTCCGTTATGATAGGGGCGCGTTCTGGGTGGGTCGTTTCGCGTTTGAATTGTTCGGTGTCGCATTTACTCGGTTTAATCGCTGGTTGTTGAACCCGATATTGCACACACGAAAACTGTATCAAGCTCTGCAGGAAAGTGGCGCATCCCAGCAGCATGTTGTCCAAGATTTAGCGTTGCCCAGGGACAAAGCAGTAAAATTTATGGAATTTGTCGATTCGACGCTCGACGTCTATCCGCTTTGGTTGTGTCCGCTACGGCCAGATGACCAGTCGCCGCTCCAGTCGAACAACCTGGCTACGCCAATGGTGATAAATGTCGGTGTGTGGGGTTCACGTATTGAATCATATGATGCATTTTTGAGCGCGAATCGCGCGATTGAAAAACAGCTCAAAAAACTAGGCGGGAAAAAGTGGTTTTATGCCCATTCGTATTATTCTGAATCTGAATTCTGGAGTATTTATGACAAATCCGCATATGATGATTTGCGCACAAAATATCACGCATCTCACTTGCCGAATATCTTTGATAAAATACGAGTTAGCGAGCGATTTCCTATCAATATGAAACGTGGTGTGTACAGAACTATTTTTGGCCGCGCCAAACTAAAAATAAAGAACTAGCATTATCCTACATATAGCAGCTATACTGCGGATAATATGAAACAAAAAATTATCGGAGTGACTGTCTGTATGGATCAGGGCAGGTTAGTCCCTGGTAATGTTGAATACGCGGTCGTCCGCCGCGACTATACACAGGCCATCCGGGCAGCAGGTGCCCAGCCAATCATGCTCGACGTCGATATTTCACCAGAGGTAGCGGCCGAGATCTGCGACGGCATCGTTATTTCGGGCGGATATGATATCCCAACGGATTTGTATGGCCAGAAACAC
>Ga0193742_1000496_pt1 | contig 26074 bp, 12 predicted proteins | sample L2c1metaG_FD_165511 | JGI IMG/M metagenome (GOLD analysis project Ga0193742, IMG submission 165511) | Soil microbial communities from a riparian zone of the East river system, Colorado, United States - L2c1 | ecosystem: Environmental > Terrestrial > Soil > Riparian zone | place: USA: East River... | reverse complement strand
ATCGATGCTGACTTGTTCGCCGTGATCGATGTCGCTGAGGACGGAGTAGATCTGCGAGTTGCCGCGATTGGGGAACTCGACCACCAGCAATCCGTTGGGCCGGGCGGGACGCAAGAGGATGACGTCGGTTTCAAAAGACACAGCGCCGTCTGCGGTGCGGGGTGCGCGGTCGAGATCGACGATGACGGAGTTGCGGGGATCTGCCGGGTCGACCTCGAGCGAGACGTGGGCGGTTATCTTTTCGGCAGCCTGCATCGGGCCAAAGCGTGTGGAAGAGGCCGCAGGGATTGCGGTGCGGGAGACGACCTTGAAGTCGGTCACGCTCGCCTGGCAGGGCGCGCAGGCGAAGGCCATCAGGATGGCGACGGTGACACGGCGGAGGTACAGAAAAGTGATGCGCATCAAGATAGTGCCTCGGCAGAATCGCGGCCTGGAGTCTCCGGGCCGGCAGCGAGAAGGATAAACGACTCGGCAGGAGCGGGCTCGCTGAATGAGAAGGGAACGACTTCGCGGGTGTCTCTGACATCGGAGACCCTCTGATGCCCCGGCGTAATGAGACGAGTTCCTGCGTCAGAGTCTCGCTCTCTTGCGTGGTGATCAGAGTTCTCGATATCTCCCCATCGGCAGCGGTGCTCCTTGAAGCGGGTTGAGGGCCCTGGTAGTTATCCTGTACGAACGCGAAGTAATACCAGTTACTCATCAGGGTGCTGTAGGGCGTGTCCTGCTCCATGGAACCGACCTTTCCGGTGATGAGATCCCGTGGATCCAGGGGTCGAAGTTGCGAAGGTGAAGATACCGAAGTTATCCAGATTGCCGACGAACATGTCGTGTTCGAGGGAGACCTAACCTCCAAAGCTCAGCCCGTGCAGGCCTTTCGTTGTGCTCACGACATCTCGCACCGAATAGAAGTCGGTATTACTTACGGGTCCGGCGAGGGCTCCTCCCGCGGTGAAAACTGCGAAACCGTATCCATCTCGAGCCGCAATTGCTGCGGGCTCGGAGAAGATCCTCGAGCTGGCTCTTCTGCTTGGAGGATCGTGGGAGCCTAAGCCGATGCCTCCCGCTGAGTCCCGCATGGCTCTGAACATCGCGGCATTACCGGCTGCATGCCTCCGGTGTACCGCGGCACCAATTGACCGCGATGAGGCTCGGCTTACGGTTATTCTAGGAACGGTTTCTAAGATCAGTGGGCAGCCGCAGACATTGGCTGCAGCGAAATCAAAGTGCCGATTCGTACTCCCAAACGATGCACAAGTCCTTCGACGAACTTACCCTTATCATCTATAGGCGTGCTCTGTAACCACTGGATTAGTGGTTCAGCGAGGCTCGGTATCTGCTGCGGCCACCTCAAGAAGCTTTGTCCTCAGGAATGTGCTGCCGTCACACCTCCCAAGAGAGCGCGGAACCCTGGCGGAGGCCATGAAGACCGCGCGGCAAGCACTTCCTCCGGCGCAGTAGCGACGCGATAGATGTTATGTATCAGTCTTCCTGGAAGAGTAGCGGCACAAAGTGAATCAGGCTGTAATGCCAAGCGGTCCAGTCATGTGTTCCGGGCGTCTCGACCGCGGTGAGTGAGAAACCTTTTTCTTTCAGGTCGGCGATGAGTTGCTGGTTCTTGGAAAGAAGAGCGTCGTTCACGCCACAGGAGATCCATAGCTGCCGGAATCTAGTTATTGTGGAATCCATAGGCAGCGGATGGGGTAAATTGTGCATATCGCCAGCGCTGAAACTTCCCACCCATGCAAAAAGTTCGGGATGATTGAAGGCGATATAAAGGCTCGCCATTGCCCCCAGCGACAGTCCGGCAATCGCCCGGTGATTTCTGTCGTTCAGTACTCTGTACTCCGATTCCACCGGTGGCAGAATCTCGTTCAGGATTGCATCGGAGCAGTTATCGACGGCGAATTCATAGCAAACCGGCATGACCAAAATCATCGGCTTAGTTTTGTTCTCTGCGATGAGGTTGTCGAGGATGAAATTAGCTCCACCCGGAACGGTCCAATCTGCTGCCGTCTGAGCATAACCATGGAGTAGATTGAGAATCGGATATCGGCGGCTGTTCTTTTGGTCGTAACCGGGCGGCGTGTAAACGTAATAGTCGCGATACTCCATGCTGTGGTTCGGTGCCGAATACCGGTAGTCCTCGCGATGTCCCCCCGGAACGCCGCTGGTATAGCGGGACTTGTAGAAGTGGTGATGCAGTTCCCCGTGGGGAACGTCTGTGGCCTCCCATAGCTGCGGAGCTGCTTCGTGAATAACGACGACGTTGTTCAGATAGACATAGTTGGGGAGAACGACGCCGTTCCGTGGGTCCATTTGTGGTTGGCCATCGACGATGAAGTAGTACCAGTAAATCTCAGGAGGGAGCTGCGGGGTAGTTGCGGTCCAGATTCCGCCGGTGTTTGTCATAGCGACGGGAGCCTTCAATCCACCGACGGAAACCTGAACATGCTTCGCGCCCATGTCAAGATAGCGGAAGGTGATAGTGCCGTCGGGATGAACTTCATGCGATTGAATTGGCTTCACTATTTGCCCAGCCATACCGCATGGCAGCGCGATCACAAGGAATGAGAAAATGAACAATGTAGCAGCGCTGTAAATGTGTTTGCGACAATGCATACTCATGAAGAAATGAATTCCGTTCCTCAGTGATCTGACCGCGAAGTCCAACCGGCTGATATCGCGTTCACGCTACCCCTCGTAACAAAGAAAAACATCGTCCCTTGATGCTAAATCACGGAGGCACTCGCCTTCGATCAACAACGAACTTTGGCTAGTTACTGTCATCCTGTTCCCTTCATAGAGCATCGGGTGGACGATTACATTCGAAACACCTGTCTCGTCTTCATTGCTGAGAGGTCAGCTTGTCCTACAGTCTTGCGGCGACGGCGAAATTCTCGAAGTCGGTAGGCTCGAAAGCGCCCAACAGCTGTAAGTCAAGTCTCCAGCAGAAATGCTCTCGAGCGTTTAGGATGCGAGAGGTCCCGGTTTGGACTGCCGAGTCCAAAGAATCCGCTCCGGAGGTTGTAGGTTCTAGAGCGACGGTGTACTGTTTCGCGGCTCCAGTCGAGGGCCATGCTCCGGCACAGATCCAAAGGCCCAGGAAGGGGAGGGCATTCGGATCGAATCGAAGCACCAGACCCTGCCCAAGTTCCCTTCTATACAAAGCGCACCACCCAGCTCTCCCCATGCGCGCAAAAAGTTTGTGCGCGGTTGATCCATCCCTCCGGGGCACGCTGCTTAGGTCTGTGAGAATACCTGATGACAATCTTGCGATTGGCCAGGGGATCGAGATCTTGTTTTTGAACAGGTCGTCAGCGGAAAACTCAACTTCGACTACATCTATTTCATCCGGAAGGAGGATTCGATCTCCTGCATGAACTCGTAACAGAGGATGAGCCGACCACAACCAACTTGTTGGCCTATCAGAAAGATTAGTCAACTCATATTCCAGGACGAGGGTCGCCTCTTCCAGACTGGCCTTCCTAGTCAAACGTAGTGGGCGCGAAACCGATTCCGCATGAAGAACAATGATCCCATCATCTTGTGAGTCCGCGTGCCACGGAATACGCCAAAGATCGCCGTGATCGGGAACCGAGGGTTCGCCCGCGATCTTCTCGCAGGACGCCACACTCGGAAGACACTCGTCAAAACCACCGCCGTCACTCGCGCCGAAGTCGGCTGAGCAGCCGATATGAGCATAGTCCTTGAGCGGCGGGAGAATAAACTCCTCCCCAGTCCGTACACTGCGTAGGGAGACGATCTTCCCTCCAAATTCAGGCAAAAATTCCACCTTGAGCAAACTGTTTTGAAGGACCAGTGTTGTCATCGTGTTCAAGTGTCAGCGGGCTCGTTGCACAGGCACATCAGCCAGTCGAGCCGTGAAAAGAGAGAGATTGCTACGGAAGATGATATGCGGCGCGAGTCGCTGTGTGATGACGGGCTTGTCCTTCGCCATCAAATGGCCCAGTAGCGTTTCAAATGCGATCTTGCCTTGGGAGTAGGGTCGTTGGTAGAGAGTGGCAAAGACTTTTCCGGATTCCAACAAGGGGACCAACTCGTGGAAGAAGTCTGTCGCTACGACCGAAATACGACCGAGCATCTTTTGCTCTTCAAGCGCCCGGAATACGGGCAGGCTGTTCGCCGTACTGAGGTAGAGGGCATCCGGTCTTGCCCTGCTCTTGAGCAATGCGATGGTTTGCCGATAAGCATCCTGCGGGCTCTCGTGGGACTCGACCACCGGCTGGAACGTGAGGTGGGGGGCGAGCATCGCCAGGGTCGCTGCGAACCCGCGCAGTTTCTCCGCATGGTCAAAGATCGTCAATTCGCCGGTGATCATCGTCACTCGGGACGGGATTTGTAGCTTGAGCGAGAGCAGTTCTGCGGCCATCGCACCGCTTGCATGGGCATCTACCGTCACCGACGCAATCCGTCTACTGTTCGGAGCGTCGCTCGCCACACAGAACATCGAGGTGCCTTTTTCCGAAAGGCTCTGGATAACATGCGCCATTTCTCGGGGACGTCCCGGAGTGAAGAGAATGCCGTCATATTCGTTCTTCGAGACCTTCTCCAGCACTTCAAGGTCACCGCGCCCAAGACGAGGGTGTTCATGAAAGTCGAGGGTCACTTGCGTACCCTGAGCTTCTTCCGCTGCAGCTCGTATGCCTGCTCGAAGGGGATCGAAGAATTCTGCTATCTCGCGCGGGAGGACGGCCGCGATACGCAGCTTTCGATTCAATTTGAGCGAGCGAGCGGCGATGTTTGGCTTATAGCCGAGCTGATCGGCCATGCGCAGCACTCGCGTCCGCGTCTTCGGGCTTACGCCCGGGCGGTTATGGAGCGCGCGGTCTACCGTTCCGATCGAGGTACCGAGTGCCTCCGCAATCTCGCGTATTCCCGCGATCTTCTCGCTATTGTTTGCGGCCGTCATCGTATCGGGCACCAGCCCTTTCCTGTTCGAAATCGAATTCGCCCTTGGTGTGCAGATTCATTTTGACAGCGAAAGCGTGAGATGTGTAGTGTTGTTACCGGTAACGTACACAGACATACACGATCTGCATCCCCTAGCACCTTCAGAGGAGTTCGATGATTCCCTCGGCCTCGGTCTTTTGCGCCCGCGCCAGCATATACCCGCATAGACATTCATTGCGTGCCTTTTTCGCGATGGGCGTGTGCCTGGGCCTAATTGCGGTAACCTCCCCGCTCCATGCGGTCGCCGCTCCGCAAGAAGACCCGATTCGCTATGATGCCACTGCGCACACGTTCCGTATGGATGGCGGCAATGTCTCTTACATTCTGGGGGTCAATGAGAGTGGAGACCTGCAGACGCTCTATTGGGGCAAGCGGCTGCGGAGGCAGGATCCTAATCCTGCGCCGGAGGCAGAAGGTGGTTCGGGATTCGAGCTGCCCATCGATACGACCGCACACGATTTTGTCGGCTGGGGAAGTGGCCTCTATGTCGTTCCCGATCTTAAAGTAACTTTTCCGGATGGTAACCGCGATCTTGTGCTGCATTATTCTTCTCACAGCATTCGGGGAAACACGCTAACGATCAAGGTCAAGGATATCCAGCGAGAAGTGATCGTGGACCTGGCCTACGAGATGGATTCGTCAACGGGCGTTCTCGCGCGGTCGGCCCGCATAGAGAATCACACTAAAGAGCCGTTCACGATTGAGGAGGTATTTGCCGCTACGTGGAACCTGCCCAGCAGCAGCGACTACCAGTTGCGATACCTGACAGGGCGCTGGGCTTCGGAGTTTAATTTGCAGGAGCAAGCGGTGCATCCGGGCAAAGTCGTACTCGAAAGCCGACGCGGCTCTACGGGCGATGAGGTCAATCCGTGGTTTGCCATCGAGCGCGGCTCCCAACACGATCCGGAAACTGGAGACGTGTGGTTCGGTGCGCTGGCGTGGAGTGGGTCGTGGCAGATTAACGTGGAACAGAATGCAGCTAATCAGGTGCGAGTCACTGGTGGCTTCACGCCTTTCGATTTTGCCTACTCTCTCAAGCCGGGCCAATTGCTTGATACACCGAAGTTCTATGGGGGGTACTCCCATGCAGGTATCGGTGGAGCATCTCGGTTGCTTCATCGCTTTGAACTCCGGTCGGTCGTCCCGCAAGCGCCAAATCATAAGTTGCGCCCGGTTCTCTATAACTCATGGGAAGCGACCGGCTTTGACGTTAATGAAGCCGGACAAGAAGCGTTGGCAGAGAAAGCTGCCAGCATCGGAGTCGAACGGTTTGTCATGGATGACGGATGGTTTGGTAAACGCAAGGATGATCATGCGGGCCTGGGCGACTGGTATGTGAATCCGCAGAAGTTTTCTCACGGACTCAAGCCCCTTATCGACAAGGTGCAAACTCTCGGGATGGACTTCGGTCTGTGGGTTGAGCCTGAGATGGTCAATCCAGACAGCGATCTTTATAGGGCACATCCGGACTGGGTGCTCAATTTTCCCGGACGGCCTAGAACTGAAGGACGCAATCAACTCGTTCTTAACCTGGCCCGACCGGACGTGCGTGCCTATGTGTATGGCTTCCTCGACAAGCTGCTCACCGAGAACGATATCGCTTTTCTCAAATGGGACTACAACCGCAACTGGTCGGAGCCAGGCTGGCCGGCAGCTCCTCTCGACCAACAGAAACAGGTATACGTCGAAGCAGTTCGCAACTTGTATGGCATTCTCGCTGAGCTTCGAGCGAAGCATCCGAAGGTTGAGATCGAGTCCTGTTCCGGTGGGGGAGCCCGAGTGGACCTTGGTGTCCTCCAATATACGGATGAGTTCTGGCCCTCGGACAACACCGATCCCTTCGACAGGCTTCGCATTCAGGATGGCTTTAGTTATGCCTATGCACCCGGAGTGATGATGGCCTGGGTGACCGACTCCCCGAACTGGATGAACAATCGCTCCACCTCTCTTGAGTATCGCTTCCTCTCCTCAATGCAAGGCGGCCTCGGTATCGGGGCAAATTTGAACAAATGGACTCCGCAAGACTTCGCAACTGCGAAAGTAATGATCACGCAGTACAAGCAACTACGCTCAACGGTGCAGGGTGGGTCTCTCTATCGCTTGATCTCACCGGAAAACGGGAGCGAATACTCCGTTACGGAATCTTTGTCGAAGGATGGCAGGGAAGCTGCAATCTTCGCCTTTCTGCACTCCAGTCAGCTTGGCGAAAACTATCCGCGACTTTATCCGAAGGGCCTCGACGAAGCCGGGGAATACAGTATTCACGCGCTGGACGGGAAATTGGATGCTCGTATCCCTCAGAAGGCGAGTGGCGACTACTGGATGCATCGCGGCATTGAGGTATCACCTCGAGGGGACTATCAGGCGATGCTCTTCACCCTCGAGAGAGAAGAAACGAAATAAAGAGACGGACCGCGATGTCCGCAACTAAGGAGGCAAACCCTAATGAGGCAGATCAATCCCGCAATATTTGCGCTTCAATTTCTTCCAGCGTTCGGCCTTTGGTCTCGGGCACATACAAGAACACTAGAATGGCGCCTGCAAAACAGACTGCCCCATATGTGAAGAAGGTGCCTGAGCTCCCTAGGGCGCTATTGATGAACGGAAACGAATAGGTGAGCGCGAAAGAGGAGATCCAAAGCGCGGAGACGGCGGCGGACACTCCAAGCGATCGCAGTCGGTTGGGAAATATCTCGGAGATCAGAACCCAAGTAAGCGGGGCAAGCGTCATGGCGTAGCACCCTATAGCGCAGAGCGTAAGCACTAAAACTGGCCTGCCATGCCAGCCCATTCGATATGCGAGACCTGCGAACAGATGCGACACTCCAATGCCGAGGCAGCCAAAGAGCATCAGGGGACGACGCCCTATTCGGTCGACCATGGCCAACGCAACCAGAGTGAAGAGTAGGTTGATGGTGCCCGTGATGGCAATGTCCAAAAATATCTGGTTTGTGCCAAGGCCTGCCGCGCGATACACCTCTTCCGCGTAGCTGAAGAGGATGTTAATGCCGGTCCACTGTTGCAGTACCGCCAGAGCAATTCCGAGGAACAGGACAGTCCTTATGCCGGGCTGCAACAACCCACGCCAGCTTGCTGTCTGGGACTCCTCTTCCTTGAGCGCATGAGAGATCGCCATTGCTTCCGATTCGGCATATGCTTCACTCCCGCCTACTCTCCGCAGCACGATCTTTCCGGATTGCTGGCGCCCTCTCGCAAGCAGCCAGCGTGGGCTTTCGGGTATCGCGAAGGCAGCAGCTAGAAATATGACGGCGGGAAGTGCAACTGCGGTGAACATCCAGCGCCAAGCCCTTTGGACGTTCCAAGAGTCGAACAGGGCTTCAGGAGAGATGTGTGCGGGAACAACTTCAGCGATCGTCCAATTCATTAGCTGGGCCAACAGAATGCCGATCACGATCGCAAATTGATTTAGGCTGACCAGTCGTCCGCGATGAGACGCAGGGCTCACTTCGGCGATGTAGAGAGGAGAGATATTAGAGCTTAGTCCGATTGCCAGGCCACCTGCGATTCTCCACACGATGAAGGTTGTGAATGAGGTTGCCCATCCAGTCAGGATGGACGAGACGGCGAACAGAACTGCAGAGGCAAGTAGCACAGGTTTCCGGCCGAAGCGATCGCCAAGTCCACCCGCCATCAATGACCCAAGAAAACAGCCGACCAGTGCGCAGCTGTTGGCCCACCCTATTGAGCCAGCAGTCGTGAGGTGAAAGTACACCTCAAAGAACTGGCGTGCCCCTCCGATGACGACCCAGTCGTACCCGAACAGAAGTCCCCCAAGCGCAGCGACGACCGCGATGCCCCAGACGTAGGCTGTCGCAGGTGTGGACGTTGAGTTCGCATCCGCTTTGAAAATTCCCGTCGGCCCATGCATGTCTAGCGACCAGCCTTGTCCGCAACCATATCGCTGGCACCCGCATGAGAGCGGTCCAGCATAAGCACCTCGTCGAGTGCTGCGGTGGCTTCGTCCGTGCGGCCGAGTCCCAACAAGCCTTGCGCACGAAGGAATGTCGCGGTGATATGTTGTCGCTTGGAAAGGTCTTCCTCAAAGAGCAGCATCGTTGGCAATGACGTGGCAAAATAATCGATCTTCGGAGTCTCTCGATCAAGCATGAAAGCATAGGCGAGAACCTGCTCAAACATTCCCGTGGCCTCTTCCTGGCGTCCGAGTCGTTCGAGCGCCTTTGCGCTCCAGTAAACCATCTCGGAGACGGCACGTACCTGCATCTGTTGGAAGTCGCCGCGTTTCCTTGCTGCGCACTCCCAATGGCATTCGGCTCTCGATGGATCGCCAGCCAGGGCCCATGCCTCGCCCAGCCAGAACTCGATGTCGCTGCTGTTTCTGAGGAGGTGTCGAGCTTCGCTCAAACTCTCCGGCGGCTGATTCGCTGCCTCGAAGTGGTAGATGGCGGCGTCTGCGTCTTCGGCCTGCAGGGCGGCGCGTCCCAATTTGAGATGAGCTCGTTCATACTCGCCCAGCACCAGTCCTTCTCCACCCTCCCACGGTTGAAAGCTTCGAGAGAGCAACAATGCAAGCGCTTCCTCTGGTCGTCCGACCTGGTTATAGAGAGAGGCGAGCTCAACGGAAAGGTCATCTCTCTGGCCTACTAAACCGGCGCATGCTTCAAGCGCGGCCAATCGCTCTTTCGGATCATCACCGATGCGTTTTCTGAGCTGGTCCTGCTCGTACAGGATACGAGCGTCAGCCAAGTCAGCTGCGCGAGCACGTCGGAATGCTTCGCTTGCGCGTCTTTCATTTCGTTCGACGTTGTAATAGGCGATACCAAGATTCCGCCAAGCAGTGGGGAAAGTAGGATCCAACGCGAGAGCGCGTTCCCATTGGATGATCGCTTCGCGATGGCGACGGCGATCATAGAAGAAGTTGCCAAGATAGTAAGGTGCACGAGCATCCGAGGGGCTCGCTGCGACGACAGCTTCGAGGATCAGTTGTTCTTCAACCCTGCTCGGGAAGACGTACGATGGACAGGCCTCTGCTCCTTGCAACCTCTCCTTAAGACCTGATCCGGCCTCCCCGTGCATGGTCCGGAGAATGGCCCTCGTGTAGAGTTCCATTGCGGTCGTGCCTGCACCGAGCACATTTTCAGCATCGGAGAAAAGCCCCGCGCGAATGCAATCATAGGCCAAATCCAGTCGTTGCCCCGGCTCGGCAGGAGAGATGCCTGTGGACAGGAACCGGCTCCAGATATCGAGAGGATCTAATGCACAAACGTCCGCGAGTGCGGCTTCGGACTGTGCTGCTAGCCCCAGGCGCCGAAACACCACAATGCGGAGATTCAGCGCATTGAGATTCTCCGAATCGGCCCCAAGTGACCGTTTCAGATGATCGAGTGCTGTCGTGAGACGACCATTGCGTACATCCAACTCTGCCAGGCGATGGTAGCCGGGACCACGCCATGCTGCGGACCAGGTTGCCTTGTAAAAGGCGTCGTAGGCATCTTCCGTGTGGCCCTGCAGGATGTGTGCCAAGCCGAGGTTATAGTATGGTTCGCTGTCGTAAGGATTGGGATTGCGAAGGGTTACCCTCCCAATGGAGACGCGCAGATGATCTTCGGCTACCTTGAACTCTCCTCGGCGCAGATGCATGCGTCCGAGGGCATTGTTTGCCCGGCTATCTCCCGCGTCGCGTTTCAAGATTTCACGCCAGTACGGTTCAGGAGAGCGTGTTGCATGGCGATACTGTTCTAGATGTAGCCCGGTAAGGTAGAGCTCGTCGATCGACTCAATCTCATTTGGCGCAGCAGGCTCGGTCGCCTCATCAGGTGCAGGGGCGGGAGAGATCTCATCAGGTGCGTGACGCAGAAGAACTTCGTGACCGGAGCTCAATTCTATGGCCCAGCTCTCGATGCTCATTGGCCACGGCAGGCTGATGTGAAGAGTCTCTTCCGGTCGTAGGGGTCCGCGCCAGATCGCAGTGTGTTCTTTTCCGTCACTCAGTCTTACAGTTGCATCTTCGAGTGCGCCAGTTACGAGCAAGTGGACCTCAACGTGTCCCCCATCTCGAACCAAGCGCATCGCGGCGTGCAGGTTCGCGATGTCGGGAATGCCAATCTCTCGAATGGGGTACCAGTATTGACTAAAACTCTTAGTCTCTCCCGGAGCGAGAAAAGAGAAGTCAGGCTGGTTGTCGGTATAAACGCCAGCCATCAGTTCGACATACGGTCCGTCCGAGTCGGTGAGGCTTCGGTTCCACGCGTGGCCAAATTGATGGTTTCCCCAGGTCCATTGTTTCTTTCCGGGCGATATGTGGTGGTTCGCGACATGCACCATGCCAGCGTCGGCGGCGTGATCGTATCCTCCGAAGAAGTCCTGCCGAGAATTAGCGACCATGTAGCTCGTCGGCACGGGAATGTTGGCATACCAGCTCAGGTCGTTGGGTAGGTAGGAGCCATCAGGTACGAAATGGCCAGGAAGTGTTTCGGGTGGCACTCCATTTTTCGCACGTTCACCGTAAGGAATGCCGTAGTAGCTCTCAAGACAGAGGGGGAACCCAGAGACCGCACGTTTGGCATGGTCGGCGACAAACCGAACATCCCCTGGAAAGAAGGACTGGTAATGCTCGTTCACACGGGTGGCTACGTTGGCCCACCAAAGAAAGGTCTGAGTGTCCCACGTGCGGTTGTAGAGACGTACCTTCAATTCCAGGTAGGCACAACCGGGACGCAGGCAGACCCCGTGCATTCCCTTCATCCGCGACATGGGATCGTGGTCGGAACACCAGATGGTGATCGCACCATCCTCCTCGCGTTCGATCGCCACCTCAACAGGCAGGAACGTTGCAGGCCGATGGTGTTGAGGCCAATTGAACTCAACACCGCCAGAGATCCAGGGACCCGCTAAGCCCACCAGAGCCGGCTTGATCACATTCTGACGATAGAAAAAATCATAACCGTTGATCTTGTCGTAGCCCACATGAATGCGGCCGCCGATCTCGGGGAGGACCATGACGCGCAGGAATTCATTTTCAAGGTGCACAGCCTGCCAAGAGTGCTCGCAGGGCGTCGTGGACACCCGATCGATGACCGGCAGTGGATAGACCTTGCCGCTGCTGCCCTGATAGACACGCTTTTCAAGGAACACTGGATTGGGATCCGGCTCATCCGGTAGGTAGGTTCTGATGAGCACGGGTTCCTGCCACGCCTTGACCGCCCCGATTTCAGTTGATGGTGCGGTTGGAAGCCGCAACTTCGCACGATCGAGTGTCGTCTCTTCGGCTGCGCGGTCGAAAACTGTCGCGGTCTGCAGGGTCGGTGATTTTTGTGAGCTCATAGACTCGTTTACGTTACCGCGCGACTGTATAGGTTGACAACAGTTTTCGAGGCACTTGTTATCTCAAGGTTGTACAAGCCACTTCAACGTAAGAAGGCAGGTCTTGTACACAGTAAGAAGGTAAGTTCCTGTACACAAGCGGAGTGACTTCGATAAAAAATACAGTCAGAGCAGGAACGGCAGTTAAGACTTGACAGCGTTAACGATAACGATGTAATTTTACAGGCGATACTTCCCATTCCGTGCCGAGGACATGCGTCCCGCCGTTCTTAGTCTGACCACAGCAATCAAAGCCTTTGGAGAAAGCATGTCGAGAGTGCGACTGTCTATCTTATCCGTCAGCCTGGCGTTGAACTTCCTTTGCGTCCTCGCTGTTCAAGCTCAGTCCGTGCCAGTGGAGATCAGTTCGCCTGATCACCGCATTACGCTGCGCTTTGCCATCAAGCTGGCCAAAGGAGTGAGTTCGGGTGATGGACAACTCGTTTACTCGATCGACTTCCACGGTAAGCGTATGTTCGAAGACTCATCCCTTCGCATGGAGCTCGCAAACCAGCCTGCACTCGGCGCGGAAGTTCATATTGCGAACAGTACTCCAAGCTCTGGCGTTGACAAATACAACCTGCTGACGGGAAAGGCCTCCTACATCCACAATGTGTATAGAGATTTGGTGGTTGACGTGGCCGAATCCGCAAGTCCGGGACGGAAGTTCTCAGTGGAAGCCCGTGTCTACAACGACGCGATCGCCTTTCGTTACCGCATCCCGAAGCAGACGGGCCTTGAGCGTTACCTGCTAGACCAGGAAGACACCGAGTTCAGGCCGGTCATGGACGCTACGGCATGGACGTTGCGTCTTCCGAACTACCAAAGCGGCTACGAGAGCGAGTATACCGAGCAGGTGCTGAGCGCCTTGAGTAATCAGGGTGGAGTTTCGAGCTATATCCTCAACGGCTCGCCTGCATTGCTTCACCTGCCTGGGGTTGCGTGGGCGGCTGTCGGTGAAGCCGACCTAGAAGGCAACTCCGCGATGTATCTAGAAAATCCCACTGGCAACTGGGGCGGCCACTATTTAGTCAGTAAGATATCTCCTCCTGTCGATGGGAATGGTCCAGCGGTCGATGCTCCATTGCCTCACGACAGCGCTTGGCGTGTGGTAATGATCGGCGACAAGCCCGGAGACCTGATCGAGTCGACGGTGATGACCGATCTTAATCCACCAAGCCGCGTGGCTGATACAAGTTGGATTCATGATGGCAAAGCTTCATGGGACTGGTGGAATGGTGACATTGGTCCGGATGGCAAGTCGTCCTTCACCACAGAGAACATGAAATATTATGTCGACTTCGCGGCACAGTCCGGCTTTCGGTACATGATGCTGGACGCTGGATGGTCGACCAGCGATATCACGAAGCTCCGAGGCAACGTCGATGTGCCTGAGTTAGTTCGCTATGCGGCGACGAAAAATGTAAAGGTCTGGATCTGGCTATATTCAAAGTCTGTCACGAAACAGATGCAAGAGGCGTTCCCGTTATATGAAAAGTGGGGCGTGGCCGGAGTAAAAATCGACTTCATTCTCAGGAACGATCAGCAGGGAATTCAGTGGTACTACAACGTCGCCAAGCTGGCGTCAGAGCATCATCTGCTCGTCGATTTCCACGGAGCAACTCAGCCTTGGGGCATTGAACGCACCTATCCGAATGTGCTGAACTACGAAGCGGTGTTGGGCCTCGAGAACAACAAGGCGGGCCGACGGGATGGGCCTGCCGACCGTACGGTCTTCCCATTCACTCGCATGTTGACCGGTGCTATGGATTACACACCTGGTGGCTTCAACAATGTGACGGAGGAGGACTTCGTCGCTCTCGACAAGAATCCGATGGTCATGGGAACTCGCGCCCAGCAACTAGCCCTTTATGTCGTATTTCAGGCCGGCTTGGAGATGGTCTCTGATGTCCCATCCACCTATCTTCATGATCCCAGCTTTCAATTTCTGCGAGATGTGCCGACGACATGGGACGAAACCCACGTGGTTGCTGGTGAGCCTGGGGAACTCATCACGGTTGCTCGAAGAAACGGGCGCGAGTGGTATCTCGGAAGCATCACCAATTGGACGCCGCGGGACCTGCATATCCCCCTGAAGTTTCTCGGCAAGGGGGCCTATCGTGCGGAGATCTATACGGATGCAATCGATTCCGGCGAAAAGCCGAAGCACATTTCCATTCGCAAGCAGACCGTGCATCGTAGTGACACTCTAAGCCTCTCTCTCGTGAAAGGCGGAGGATGTGCGATCCGATTTGTTCCCCTCTCATAAGTGGGCTTTGCGAAGCGATGAGTACCCGGCATAGTCTCAGCAAGTAAGATTGCCGGCCCGTCTAGACATGACCGCCATCGCTCTGCTCATCTCTGGATCTAGCTGAGGGTTGCCGATCCGCGAACTAGACGTGGTCGTTACCGAATGTGGATAGCCTCCTTATACTTTTCAAGCCAATTACTGGATCGAGTTTGTCGCCTAAATCCTTTAGGGCAGCCTTGAATAAGGCGCAGCGTTTTTATAAGGCAGAAAGAACCAAGTTTGTTTTAAAAATACTTGACAACGGTAACGATAACGACATAGCCTCACTTGCGATTAATAAATTTATCTCTGGATGAAGTGAATGGCTGCAATTTCCAGGTTTTTTCGATCGCACACATTCAAGACGCCGAGACAGAGAAGCACGGAGTAAGTGAGATATGGTTTCGGTCCCACGAGTGCGATGGCCCTGATCCGGTAGGTCACCCCACAGAGAGCATTGTTTATAGCTCGTCTTCCCAGGCGCCGGCACCAGGGTGCGTTTCAAGTTATTTGCGCACATGGACCATCTTGTTCAAGACCAATTATTCAAAGGCCAGTTCGAGAGGAATCAATGAAATTTATAAGACTCTGGAGTGTCTGTTTAGCCATCCTGCTTTTACCTGCGATTCTGGGGGCACAGCAATTCACCGGCAGAGTGACAGACCCAACCGGCGCGGCCGTACCCAAAGCGAAGGTTACGGTTCTGAACAAGGCAACGAATGTCGCCAGCTCGACGACAACTACCGGCGACGGCGACTACACCGTCCCTTATCTTAAGCCGGGACTCTATAGCGTGAGCGTCACGGCCTCTGGATTCGCGGTCCAGACGAAGACAGGCATCACCTTGCAAGTGAGTCAGACTCTGAGCCTAGACTTCGCACTGAGTGTCGGCTCAGTCAATGTGACCGTCAGTGTCAATGGCGAACAGTTGGACCATAGTAAGGCAGATGTTGGTGAAGTGGTTGAGAACGAGCGTATCAACGAGCTGCCGCTCAACGGCGGGGACATGGGGCAGCTCGCACAATTGAGCGCTGGAACGTACTACTCGGGAAGCACGTTGTACATGCGGCCCTTCGATAACTCGGTGGCAGCCCTTTCGATCAACGGTGCACAGGCGGCTGAAAACGCACTTTTATTGGACGGCGTTTCCAATGAAGCCGCGCACGGTGACGCCTACAACGGCACCAATTCCCAGATGGGTTACATCGCCCCGGTCCAGTCCGTGCAAGAATTCAAGGTTGTCACGATCCCGCTCGACGCTGGCTATGGGCGACTTCAAGGTGGGGTCATTGACATGACCTTGAAGTCAGGCACGAATCAGCTGCACGGAAGCGTCTATGAGTTTGCGCGGCGAGGATGGCTGGACTCTAACCTCTGGTCCAACGACTTCTATGGTCTGCGGAAGGCAGCGCACACGCGCGATCAGTACGGCGCGCAGTTGGATGGCCCTGTTGTGATTCCACACCTATATAACGGCCGGGACAAAACCTTCTTTGTGGCCCAGTTTGAGAACTGGAAAGAGACTATCCCAAGCACGACTCTCGATACCGTTCCTGATCCGGCGTGGTTGAAGGGTGACTTCAGCAAGTTAACCTACTACGACGCGACCTCGGGGTCGCAGAAGCCTCTTACCCTCTACGATCCCCTTACCTTACATGACAATGGAACCGGCGCTTTGGTGCGAGATCCATTTCCAGGCAACGTCATTCCCCAGAGCCGTATCAGCCCGCTTGCCCTTGCGATCCTGTCCCTTTATCCCACACCAAATGCAACCCCGAACCCCCTTCAAAATTCTTATACGAATAACTATGCGGCAGATACCTCCATCAGGGATATCTATCGCAATGCGCTGATTAAGATCGATCACCAAATTGGGTCGAACGATCGCGTAAGCATGCGGTATGGGTGGTGGGAGCGATCCGAAACCCAAAATCAGAGCGGAATTCCGGGAATCGGCGCCAATGGCGAATTCCCACACGGAGAGCGCGTCAGTACCTTCTCGCCAGACTGGATACATACGTTCACGCCCAGACTGGTCACAGACTTCAAAGCCTCTGTCATCGTGCGTGGCAACATCTTGAACTCAGGTCCATTGGGCTACGATTTAAGTCAGTTGGGCTTGTCGAGTTCCTTTATCTCGGCGCTTGGGACGTTTGGTCATTCACTTCCACAGACGACGCCCAGCGAGTTTACCTCGATCGGAAACACAGGGGGCGAGTTCACCGTCGGCGACTCCCTGGCAATGTTTCCAAGTGTGACCTACACACGCGGTAAACATACCATCCGGGCCGGTATCGACTGGCGCATCCTGCAGTGGTCTTGGAGGAACATCCGTGGTGGCACAAGCTTCAACGTGGACAGGACCTGGACGCAGGGAAACTATCAGTCTGGAGACAATACCAGCGGAAACAGCATTGCGTCGTTGCTCCTGGGAACCGCTTCTTCAGGCTCCGTGCAAATCAATCCGTTGGCGTTCTACTCCCAGCACTACTACGCGCCGTTCATTCAGGATGACTGGAAGGTGTTTTCTAAACTTACGCTCAACCTTGGCTTCCGGTACGACCTTAATGGGGCGGTAGTAGAACGGCACGACCGTGTCGACTACGAGTTCAATACGAGCGTGGTCAATCCCGTCGCGTCTCAAGTGAGTTCTCCGGCCCTCAACGGGCCGGTGATGGGTGGCCTTGAGTTCGTAGGCATAAATGGCAATCCACGCGCATTCAACTCTCTCGTGAAGACCAATCTGCAGCCACGCGTTGGCTTTTCCTATTCCCCCGTCGAAAAGATTGTTGTACATGGCGGATTTGGAGTCTTCTTTTTGAACCCAAATCCGGGGCCGAACCAATACGGCTTCTCCTCGACGACGCAGTACAACTCGTCCAACGACGGAGGGAAGACCCCGACCCAGAATCTTGGCGTCGGCGGAATCGCTCCAGACCCGTTCTCGAACGTGGCCCAGCCCACAGGCTCATCGCAGGGTTATCTGACGGGCCTCGGCCAAGGACTCTTCTACCTGAATCCCAACTTCAGGACACCGAAGACCTATCAATATGCCGTTGGCATCCAGCAGCAATTCAACAAGGGTAGCGTCCTCGAAATCAACTATGTAGGAACTCGGACTAGAAAATTGGGAACGAGCGACAACATCAACCGTCCGTCAGCTGCCGCATACGCCCGCTGCAACCCGGAACTCGGCGGTAATCCCGCGGTCTGCAACAGTGACACCGGGTCTTACATCACCAATCCGTTCCAGAATGTCGCCGCGTTCCAAGGCTCAAACTACTACTCGCAGCCGACGATCCAGTCTCTAAACTTCACGAGGGCGTTCCCGGCCTTCGGGGACATCACCGAGTACGACATCAACGGAGGAAAGACCTGGTATAACGCCTTGCAGCTTACCGCTACGCAGCGCGTCAGTCAATCGTTTACCTTGCATGGCACCTGGACCTGGTCGAAGACGATGGATGCGGGCGGGTTCACCGACACCACGTACCGTGTTCTTTCCCGTCATATTGACAGCGTTGATTTCGCGCACCGTATTACATTTTCGGGTTACTGGATTCTGCCTGTTGGCCGGGGCCGCCAGTTTCTTGGCCACATCAACCGCCTCGTCGACGCAGCAATCGGCGGGTGGGAGTTGTCGACGATCGCCAGTTGGCAGACAGGAATGCCGTGGGCGCTTAACGGGAGCACGGACTTCACTGGCAATGCACGGATCAATCGGAAAGTTACGCCCACGACGATTACAGGCGTGAACGCTTCCTGTGTGGCGCAGTGGATACAGCAGTCGAATGGGAGCTACTCCCTTGAGTCCAAGGGAACCAGCAACAGCTGTGGCGGCGCTTATAACTTCATTGTGGTTCCTTCTTTTGGTGTCCAGCCGAATGTGAACTACACGGGAATTCGCAATCCAGGTACGGAAGACGTGGACGCCAGTCTGGCAAAGAACTTTGAAATATACGAGCGGCTGCGCGCACAGTTCCGCGTCGACGCGTTCAATCTCCCGAACCATCCGACTTTCTCAGGCAATTACGACAACAGTCCGACCGACGGAACCTTCGGTCAGATCGTGAAATCTTCGGGACAGAGCAATCAACCCCGCAACGTGCAACTCACGTTCAAGGTGAGCTGGTGAGAGACGCGCCCATGTCGGAATCTACGTGATCCCAGACCGCGTCCCCCCCACCTGGCGGCGCGGTACTCGCCACCTTCAGCAGGATTTGTTTCTCTTCTTCCACCGCCTTCACAACGCTGTACGTCTTGATCGGATTTGAAGGAGACTGCCATGGTTCGCACACGAGAAGCTAGCGCACGCATATCGAAGGGTATATGGCAACGTTGTCTGGGCGTTGGCCTTTGTTTGTTAGCTGTTCTGGTCATCACATCATTCACTGGCTGCAGCGGCGGCGTGGTTGGATCGTCATTGATGACCGTGTCTTCTATGTCACCGAACTCTGCATACACGACCGGCGGTCAGGTCGTATTTTCGGGGACCCACTTCACGCCAGACATGGGAGTTTCGTTCGGGGGTGTCGCGGCTCAGAAGATATATTTCCAGAGTCCGACACTGGTGACGGCGATTACGCCTGCCGTCACGGCTGCGGGAACCGTGGATGTCGCGCTCAGTATACCTGCTGGAGGGTCGGTTACCTTGCAGAAAGCTTTGACCTACACTGTTCCTCCTCCACCTGTCGCACCTGGTCAATGCTCGACCCTGCCATGTACATATCAGGCAGCTGGTTCGGGGAACACGCTGCTCGGTACAGCTGCGGTTGGAGCTTGTGTTGGATGCACGAACGGCCAGAAAGTCGGAAGCCTAGGTTTCGGTGGTTGGGTCATTATCAACAACGTGTATGCTCCAGCCGATGGCAACTATACCCTCACCATTATCGGTTGTGAAGGTGCGGGCACCCAAACATATAAGGTACTGGTCAACGGTGGTTCCGCCACCAGCGTTCCGCTTTCTGGAAACAACTGGTTCGCAAATGCTGCTCCAGTGTCGATCACGGTTCCATTGAAAACGGGAGGTGGAAACACCATCCAGTTGGGTAATGACACGGATTGGTCTCCCGACGTTGTCTCTGTGGCGATCAGCTCTTCAGGCGGGACGAGTAATAACCCGATCGGCCTGACATCCATCGCGCCCAATCAGGTTCTTCTATCGGGCGGACAGGTGGTGCTGGCTGGAACTAACTTCACTGCAAACGCAGCGGTTACATTCGGGGGTGTTGCGGCATCATCAATCTCTTTCCAAAGCGCAACTCAGCTGACAGCTACTGTTCCGTCGGTCAAATCGGGTGGGGTAGTCGACGTGACGGTCAACTCTACAGATGGTGGGATGGCAACTCTCTCAAAGGGGCTCACCTATATCCAATGCAACACCTTGCCCTGCACATACCAGGCAGCCGATGGTGAAAACACCTTGGTCGGCAATGCAATCGTCACTTCCTGTACCGGTTGTGCCCAAGGCGTTAAGGTCGGAAGTCTCGGCAACGGAAGCGATGTCATCTTCAACAACGTGTACGCTCCTGCTGCGGGCAACTATGCGCTGACGATCACGGGCTGCGAAGGCGCGGAAACCCAGAACTATCAGGTTATCGTCAATGGTGGCACTCCTATCACAGTTCCGCTCAGTGGAAGTGATTGGAATGGGCCGGCAACTCCGGTATCCATCACGGTTGAACTCGCGGCTGGAGGTGGCAACACTATCGAGCTCGGCAACGCCAGTAACTATTCGCCGGATGTGGTTTCGATTGCATTAAGTCCTGCAAATGCTGCGACGATTCCAACGGTTGCCGCAATCTCCCCAAATCAGCTCCCGATTACGGGTGGCCAGGTTGTCGTCACCGGGACAAACTTTACGCCCGACACAACAGTCACCTTTGGTGGAGTAGCTACATCACCGATCTCCTTCCAGAGTGTCAACCAGTTCACCGTGATGGCGCCTGCCAACGCAACCGTCGGAGCTGTGGACGTTCTAGTGGCCTCCCCGACCAACGGTACAGCCACTCTTCCAAAAGGTCTCACGTATGCTGAGCCCGGAGCATGCACGAGCAGTACTTGCGTATATGAGGCATGGGACCCGCAGAATAAATTGAACGGAGGAGCGGCAGTCGCGGCCTGCGCAGGTTGCCCCAATGGCCTCAAAGTGGGCAACATGGGTTACGGCAATGGAGTGACCTTCAATAACGTATATGCTCCCGTGGCTGGCAACTACATTGTCACGCTCGTGGGTAGCGAAGGCGGTGGTACGCAAACGTACCAGGTTTCGACCAACGGTGGGACAGCGAATAATGTTCCGCTCTACGGAAACAACTGGTATGTTTCAACCCCTCCTGTGTCGACCGTCGTTGCATTGAATGCCGGAAGCGCAAACACGATTACTGTCACGAATGCTCAAACCTGGTCACCGGATATCGTGTATATCGCGGTCAACCCCGCAAACTCCAGCGTGTCGTCCTCTGCGCAGCCTGTGACGATGGCCAATGGGCTGAACCTGGTCACCTACGACTTGGGCACAGGGCTTGCCACCTTTGCGAGCGGTGGTCAGAACAAGATCACAAACTTTTACAGCGAGGCTTATAGCGGATCCACACTGTATCGGAGCACATCTTCTTCGTACTCACGCACTGCATCTTACGGCGCCAACGGCGAAACGGATATCACGCTGACAGCATCCGATGGATCGCCCACCATGATCCAACGGTTCATCATGAGCGCCAATCATTTCACCGTTCAAGTGGAACTTGATGGCGCGAGTGCGGGCAGCAATGAGATGTCGCCTCTCGTGGTCAATCAGGCAGGAGCGGTGGATCTGGGGAGCTATACCGATCCGCGGTTCCTCATTGTTCCCTATGACAACAATGCTTACTACAACTACAACGCCGAGACGTCCAATGGCGTGTCCGATACCGGATACGAGGTCGGTGCGTTCTATGACAACACCAGCCGGAATGGCGTGGTCATTGGGTCTGTCACGCATGACACCTGGAAGACCGGTATTCAGTTCACGGGCAACGCGAACAAGCTGGACTTTCTCTGGGCCTATGCCGGGGCCAACACCACAGAGGATCAATTGCCTCACGGTGCAATCTCCGGTGCCAAGATACTCTCACCCGTGGTGATGGTGGGTTACTACGACGATTGGCGGAATGGCATGGAAGACTTTGCCAACACAAACGCGCAATACGCGCCAATGCTTGCCTGGAATGGCCCATCTCCGATGGGATGGAACAGTTGGGGCAGGATCCAGAGCAATCTGAGTTATGCCAATGCGACTGGGGTGGAGGATTACTTCCATACGCAGCTTCCGAACTACAACAACAAAGGTGTCGTCTATATCAATCTCGATAACTACTGGACCAATCTGAGCGACAGCGAACTGCAAAGCTTCGTCACGCATGCGCACAGCCAGGGACAGAAGGCCGGAATCTACTGGACCCCCTTCATCCTATGGAACTGGACGGACCTGACTGCCGCTGTCGATGGTGCTCCGAGCTACAAGTTCGATGACATCGTCATGAAATACTCGAACGGAGCCCCGATGGGCGCCGTCGACAGTGCCTGGGGCGCAGATCCGACGCACCCTGGCACCCAACAGCGAATTGACTACTACATCAACAAATTCAAGACGATCGGGTTTGACTACATCAAGCTCGACTTTTTGATCCATGGAGCTCTTGAAGGAGGCTCCAATAATGGGATGTTCTACGACGCTACAGTTCATACCGGTACGCAGGCCTATAGCCAGGCGATGAAGCGTCTTTATACAGAGGTGGGTACGTCGATGCTGATCGATGAGTCGATCGCTCCGCTGTTCCCCTATCAATATGCTCACACTCGGAGAGTTGCAGGCGATACCTACGGATCGATTGAAGACACCAAGAGAGAGATGGCTTCTGCCAGCTATGGCTGGTGGATGGCCGGCAGGATCTACAACTGGAATGATCCGGATGAGATGCCTCTCGAGGGAACCGAAACGCCTTCCGGATCATCAACTCCAGTTCCGCTTACAGCCAATGAGAACAAGAGCCGCGTCACATCCGGTGCGGTTGCCGGATTCATGCTAAACGGCGATGATGTCACCGATGCCGGCTCTCCCCCACTCGTGCAGAAGTGGCTCACGAACCCCAGCATCAACGGACTGCCAGCTCTCGGTTTGAACTTTCGGCCGGTAGAAGGCAACACCGGGACTACGCCCGTAAACGTACTCGTCGCACAACAAGGCAGCGTCTACTACCTCGCGGTCTTCAACTACGACATCAACAATCCATTGAGCACAACCATTGATCTGGAGCGCGCTGGTTTGAGCGGCTCCGCAACTTACTCCGTTACGGATCTTTGGTCTGGAAAGGCCTCGTCTGCAACCGGAAGCCTTCCGGTAAGTCTCGGTGCCGCTGAAAGTACCATCTTGAAGTTGCAGTAAGTAACTGGCTTGACTACAGGATCAGCCCCGTCTGGGCGCTGATCCTGTAGTCGTATCCTGATTTATTTGTACAGTGATCCGTTGGAGCTGCTTTGACTGCGCCGCAGTTCGATCACTCTTTCTTAGCGGCCTTTTTAGTAACGAAGGGAATAATTCATGCGTCTCGGTCGATTGCTCTTTTGCTTGTTTGCGTGCGGCATTGCTGTTCCTCAACTCTCCTTAGCTGCGAACGCGCTCCAAATGGAACGGATTCAGCTCAATACTGGATGGAACGTGCGTCAGCTTCCCGATGATGGGATGGCCGCGAGCCAAGGCGCGGCGCCTCCAAATCTGGAGGGAGGGTGGTTTCCTGCGACGGTCCCGGGCGACGTTCATCTTGACCTTCTCAAGAGCGGAAAGATACCCGATCCGTTCTATCGCGACAATGAATCGAAGCTGCAGTGGATCGAGAAGGCGGGATGGGACTATCGAAGCTCGATCGAGGCATCCAAAGCGACTCTCGCTCGTGAAAACGTGGAGCTGGTCTTCGACAGTCTCGATACGGCTTGCACCGTCTTTCTTAATGGGCAGCGAATCGCATCACCTGACAGCATGTTTCGGCAATGGAGATTCGACGTCAAATCACGGTTTCACGAAGGCGCAAATGACCTCAGGATTGTATTCCCGGCGCCCATGAAAGCTGCCGAAGCCGTTGCGGACAAAGACCCCTGGCATTCCCGGACGCATACAGATCCAAAAGGATATGTCCGCAAAGCGGTCTATGAGTTCGGATGGGACTGGGGACCGCGGTTCGGAACAAGCGGCGTTGTTCGTCCAGCGTACCTGGAAGTGTGGGATAGTGCGCGCATCAACGATATCTTCGTTGAGCAGAATGACGTGACTGCCGTATCTGCACATCTCGACCTGCATGCAGATGTTCTTGCCTCGAAGGAGGGCAACGCAGACGTTAGCCTGACATATGGGATCGGCTCAGAAGAGCAGCACGTCGATCGTGTTGTGACGCTTGCTCCCGGAGACAACAAAATCTCGTTCCCGATCGATATAACGCATCCCCAGCTCTGGTTTCCCTCAGGTTACGGTGCTCAACCGATCTATCACTTCCACATCTCGGTCAGAGAAGACGGCCATGAGCTTGATGCCAAGGACGCAAAGACTGGACTTCGGTCTGTCACCTTGAGAAGGGAACTGGACAAGTGGGGCCGCTCGTTCGAGTTTGTTGTGAATGGAATTCCAATGTTCGCCAAGGGAGCAGACATAATCCCGTTTGATAGTTTTCCGAACCGGGTAACCGCTGAGAAATACCGTCACATTCTGCAATCAGCCAAAGACGCAAACATGAATATGGTCCGACTGTGGGGCGGAGGCTACTACGAGACCGAAGAGTTCTATGACATTTGCGATGAACTCGGATTGATGGTCTTCCATGACTTGATGTTCGGGAACAACTGGCAGCCGGGGACCTACGATTTCAAGCAGAACATTGAGCGTGAAGCTGAGTATCAGATGACACGTCTGCGGAATCATCCGAGTATCGTTCTTTGGACAGGGAACAATGAAACGGAAGAGCTGAGAGATTGGAACGGCAATGGTCAGCTTCCACCCGCGGTGCACGAGCGTATCTGGGAGGATTATCTGACAGAGTTCAGTGGGATTCTCGCGCGGACTGCCGCACGGGTTGATCCGCAGGTCCCCTACTGGCCGAGCACACCCAGCGCTGACTACGAAGAAGTCAATGATACGTATCAGAGCGGCGACAATCACGATTGGAGTGTTTGGCACGGCGGCGCCGACTTTACAGACTATGAAAAGCGTCCCTGGCGCTTCGTCTCAGAGTATGGCTTCCAATCCTTTCCTGAAATGAAGACGGTCGAGTCTTTTACCCTTCCCGAAGACCGAACGAGTGTCCTCACTCCGGTGATGAAGGCCCATCAGAAGAATGGAGATGGGAACAGGCTCATTCAGGAATACATGAAAAGGTATTTTGGAGAGCCCAAGGACTTTGCCTCCTTCCTCTATGCCAGCCAGATACTGCAGGCAGAGGGCATCAAGGTGGGAGCAGAGAGCTTCCGCAGGAAGAGACCTGAGACAATGGGCTCTCTCTTCTGGCAACTGAACGACTGCTGGCCAGTCGCCTCCTGGGCAAGCATCGACTATTACGGACGGTGGAAAGCTCTTCAGTATTATGCGCGCAGGTTTTATGCACCAGTGCTTGTATCGCCCCACGTAGATAGTGGCACGTTGTCGATTTATATCGTGTCTGACAAAACCGTGCCGATAGACGGTACGCTTCGTCTCCGGATCATGGATTTCTCGGGAAAGATCATCAAGGAGACGAGCCAAACGGTGAAGATTGATCCGCTCGCCTCCAAGGTGTATCAGCAGATACCACTGGTTCAGCTGTGCGGCGCGAATGCTCCCGATTGGTCAGGTCTTGTTGGAGTCGCCGACGTCACCGTCGGCGGACACAAAGTATCGACGAACCTCGTCTACTTTGTGCCCTCCAAGCAGATTCAACTTCCACATGCTTCCGTTGTTGCCGATATCGGTACAGCCGGAGACGGATATGACATGACTCTAAGCTCAACAAGGCTTGCACGCAGCGTCTATGTTTCTTTCGGTGAGCTGGATGCTCAATTTTCGGACAATTATTTTGATCTTTTACCGGGAGAAAAACAGACAATCCACATCACGAGCAAAGCCACACTTGGCGATATCAAATCTCAGATGAAAGTGATATCTCTTGTCGACGCATTTTCGTCGCCTCTTGCACAGAAATGATCTTCTGGCTCGATGTTCGGTGAAACGAACATCGAGATCTTTCCCAATCAAGTCAACCTTCAGGCCGTGGCGCTTTGCATGGTTGATGAGGATCGATGGCGAATAGAAGCCCATCGGCCGATGTCGAGAAGGGCGCAGGTATAAGCTGCGAGGGGCATCGTCAACTTAATGGCCCGATGTTGAGGAGAGGCAGGTAGGCGCTCACATGGGGAGCTATGCAACGAGTGCCGCGAGGGCAGTTTTGTTCCATAGGTGAAAGGATTGGTTGA
>Ga0193742_1000494_pt1 | contig 26196 bp, 29 predicted proteins | sample L2c1metaG_FD_165511 | JGI IMG/M metagenome (GOLD analysis project Ga0193742, IMG submission 165511) | Soil microbial communities from a riparian zone of the East river system, Colorado, United States - L2c1 | ecosystem: Environmental > Terrestrial > Soil > Riparian zone | place: USA: East River... | reverse complement strand
GCTATGGTTTATATACTAATGTCCATGTGTTGTCCTCAAGGCAAACACATGTAAAACATATGGTAAAAGCATGTTGCGCAGCAACATGTGTAGAATGCATGTCAATCATAAATGAAAGACATGAGTCGAAGGCATGTCAAATGCATGTAAGTGATAAAGTAAAAGAGATGTATCTTAGATCATCATCTGATGAAAAGATCAAGAGATCAAGATAAGATCGTAGATCGTCGAGATAAGATCGCCAAGATAAGATCGTCAAGATAAGATCGATATGATCAAGAGATCAAGAGATCAAGAGATCTATAAGATAAGATCAAGTAAAGTTCAAGTGTTCAAAGTAAAAGTAAAAGTAAAAAGAGTGTCGTAACACTTGGGCATTTGGTTCAAACCATGTGACCATGCAGAAAAATCAATGTTGGCAGCTTGTCATCTTACAAATTTTGCTCTACACACACACAATATAAACAAGTTCTAAAAATAAATTTTAGACTTGTACCAATGAATGATGAGGATGGAACAACAACAACAATGAATGACAACAACAAATGAACAACAAATGAACAACACCCACACCTGTTTGGACACCCCCACCACCGTTTGGATACCCCCACCACCTGTTTGAACCTATTTACACCCATATATATCAATTCATTAGTACTAGTAGTAGTAATTTACTGTGTAATAAAATTTTAAAAAATGATTATCAAGTAAAAGGAGTGAAAAAAATGAGAAAAACATCAATTGAAAGTTACTCATCCGTTCGACAGTTTGAACTGGTCCCAGGACCAAACTGAACCAAAAGAACCAGTTCTATCAGTTCTGGTTCCAGTTCTGGTTCAGTTCAGTGAGGGACCCATCAGTTCAGTTCAAATTGGCTGAAGAACTGAGCTGAACTGAACTTTGGTAGCCCTACAACTGAAAGCCATTGGATCAAAAAAGGAGCCCAGAAATCTGGATATTTTCCCATGTGGAATTGATTCATGTCTGTTTATATGTATGAAACCACAGACAAAATTAGGATGCAAAAGCTGATTATTGCCTCTGACAGCTGCAGGATACCTGTAAAAGAGGCAAAAGTAGGTATGCAACATGGGGATTATTCTTAGCTCTTCAGCTGATCTCACATGAAGGTACTCCCAACTGCCAACTCCAAATGTACCTGGTTGCTCATAGAGGGAGGCAAGTTGAGGTTGCACTTGATTGCTACTAAGGCACTCTCCCTTGGATTTATCTACAGAAACATAGTTCAGCATTTTGTTCCTGTGATTTTTTGGATCTATTTTTATTTAGCATACCTCTTTTACCCATAATCCCTCATAACCCTCCACCAAAGGGGTGATGAGGGGTCTGACTGTAAACCAATTGGCCAGCCTGTGACCTTTAACAGCTGGCCCATAAATTCAAAACAAGTAGTACAATACTCACTTCAGTGGGCATTGAATATAAAACCCCTCTAAATTCATTTCCAACATGGGTATTGACATTTTAATTGTTGATACAAATATAGGAATTCAAGTTTGGCAGGGTTGCCTGGTTTATATTTTAAATGTAGCTCACTGCCAACATTTAAAATGATGAATTCGACGTGGGAAATTAAATAAAACGACTTTTATATTCTGAAAACCCTGAAGTGACTGTATCCAAGTTTTGATTAATTGTAAGGACCGTCATAGATACTATACTATACGTAGCCCAAATATTGATAGCTCCCATCTACCATGGCCACCTGCATTTCAATTCAAGGGAAGATTACACTAGGGGATGGTCAGCTATTCTGATCACTAGTTTCGAGAGATAGATATCCATCACCCGTTCATGCAAAAGGCAGATAGTGTAAATAGATGATCTAAAAGTGTTTCAGGTTCCATGCGCCGCATTTCGAAAATCTTTGTCGTGACTGTGGGATCTCCGCATCCCGATGGTTATACTTACGATCATTTGAGCAGCAAAGAAAGAAACAATAAAACAAGCCTGATGGATACTTCAACCGTAATAATCGAGCCATCCAATAGTTTGACGATGGGGTCAAACAAAAACTCAGCAGATGGGATGTCCTTCGACTCAAAGGCATCACCAAATCTGAAACAATACCTAGTATCGTGGGCGTTTGGTATCCCTATCGTCATACCCACCAACTGGACCTTCACGCTTTAGGTCTCCACGATAACTTCCACTACCTCCAAATCCAGCCCCAGGAAACTCTTCGGCGGGAGAGGCACCAAACCCACTTGGACCAGATTGAGAGCCATAACCATTTGATTGATTGTCGCTGAAACCCCCACTCCCTTGATATCCGATGCCGCCACCACGTCCACCTCTGGAAACAATTAGAATCTAGAAAAGTTAAAAGAAAACATCTACCCACCGGAAGCCACCGCTTCTTACATGGTCGTCCCTTCCCCCCCGGAAACCACCTCTCAAACCACCTTCACCACCATTGAACCCACCACGGAAACCACCGCCACCTCCCCGATCACCGCCAAATCCACCTCGATCACTATATCCTCCCCGATCATAACCATTGCGGTCGCCACCTCCAAAACTACCTCTGTCGCCACCGAAGCTTCCGCGGCCAGCGCCGAATCCCCCACGGCCACCTCTAAAGCCACCTCCTCCTCTATCGCTGAAACCTCGGCTACTCCCACCAAAACTACCTCTGAAGCCCCCCCTCGAAGGTGGGGCGGCTGGCGTTGGCTCGAGTCGTTTAGGACGACCACCCAGGCCACCACCAAGACGGCGGGGTTTCCAGCCTCGGACCGTCCTTCCCCGTTCGACATCAACCAGAATTTTCTTACCAATAATATGTAAGCCGTCGGAATCCTTGTAAGCGGCTGTAGAGTGTATAAGTAAAACATAATTTATGCAATGGCACGAACTGGACACAAACCTTTCATATCTCGTTCCCGTTCATATACAATGAATGCATATCCACGACTACGACCTTTCTTGTCCCGGACGATACGGACACGTTCTATGGTGCCAAAACCCTCAAATTCGCGCCTCAGATCTGTTTCTGTTGCCGTTTTATGCTATAATGACCTCCGCTTAGTATGGGAAGAGAAGGTGTGAATGAGGACAAGTACCAAACGAGAAATGAAAAGAGTCTTATATGGGTCTCCAACGGCCTCTGGATCATCAGCAGGTTTATCTATATAGAGAGAAAGTTACATTCACAGACGGCAAGAGAGAAAAATATAAGTCAACCCACAGGTTTCTTTCGCAACCTTGAATTCTTCGGTTTTTTTGGCTTTACGTTCTTCACGTCGTATTTGTCGCTTAGTTTCTTCTGCGTGAGTAAATACCAGTTCCTCTCCTTCTTCCATAGTGTCCGAAGTTCCGGCGGTTATGAGGGAATCCGTGTTGGCTTCCTTGAGTTGGGCAAGGATGTGGGCGACACCCGTAACATTTTTGCCATGAATTCGATCAATATCTCTGTCCACTGGACGAGAATAAGGGAGAGGTGGACGTGGAGCAAAAAGTTTGAGAAGATTTGGCGGAAGAAGATGTGTTCCGGGCATTTTAGTTGGAAGATATGCAACACGTTGGGCGCTACTTGGCTAGAGAGTGACCAAGTTGTTTTCAAACTCCGCTTAAAATGATAAATAGTGGCAGGAAGAAATCTGACTCTGACTGGAGAGGGAGTCCAGATAACACAAGGTGAGTAACTGCTATACACATATGAAGAGTATAAGATTCTGACAGCGATGTTGGTTTAGAATGATTTCTATTCTTCGCCGAAGAACATACTCCTCCATATCACATCCATCTTTCACCTCCTTTTTCTATCATAATGCACAATGGCTTTCCCAACCACCTCCACCGAGCAAATACCCATCTATAACCCGTTCAACCACTATTTTAAATTCGTTCAAACAAGTCGAAGCACTCACTCCACGCAGACTGCTGAAAGTATACATTCAACTCGCTAAATCAAGACTCACCGTCCTCGTTGTTCTTACTGCAATGTCCAGCATTGCACTTTCTCCATTACCAACTACCCTCCCAATGCTAATTTCCACCGCGGTTGGCACTGCACTTTGCGCTGCTTCTGCCAACACACTCAATCAAATCCAGGAAGTTCCCTTTGACGCGCAGATGGCCAGAACACGGATGAGACCGCTCGTTCGTAGGGCTATTACTCCGATGCATGCAGCTGGATTTGCCATTACTTCCGGAATTGCAGGTCCAGCATTATTGTTCACGATGGTCAACCCTACCACTGCCTATCTAGGAATGGCCAACATTGCTCTTTATGCTGGACTGTACACTTGGATGAAAAGGAAGAGTATTTATAATACGTGGGTCGGAGCAGTTGTAGGCGCACTTCCACCGCTTATGGGATGGACTGCCTGCGGCGGCAAATTGCTTCCCAGTCCCGCCGGCCCAGCGGAATCATTTCTGCCTCCCTTCATGGTTTCTGACATATCCTTCCCTCTGGATATAGCGGTCGATAATCCTCTCGCGCCTTTTGCCTTGTTCATGCTGCTTTTCAGTTGGCAATTTCCTCACTTCAATTCCCTGTCATACCTCGTACGTGATTCGTACGCGCAAGCAGGATATCATATGCTATCTGTCTTTTCCCCTGCAAAAAATGCATTGGTGTCTCTTCGACATGCAATTATGCTGGTTCCCATTTGCTCACTACTCTTCCCACTTTCTGGCCTTACCACCTGGATGTTTGCTTTTTCTGCTTTTATACCAAATCTCATTTGTGTAAGAGCTGCTTGGCTATTTTGGCGACGTGGTGGGGAGAAAGAAGCGAGGACAGTTTTCCAACATAGTTTGTGGTATTTACCTGTCATGCTCGGGCTTATGATGGTTCACAAACAAGGAATGGATTGGCTGGATTGGTGTGGATTGGTCAAAAGAGCAGAAACCGAGTCAGACAACGCAGCAAGTACCGCGACCTATCAGTAGAACAATAATGTATTTCAAATTTTACATACGACTACTTGTCAGCGATATCGACCTGAACCTTCAAAGCCTTCATCGCCTCCCGTCTCTTTTTAAGGCCCTCAAGTTTGTTCCTCATAAGATGAACCCTCATGTCAGCATCTTCTTGTGCTCTTTCTTCCTCCAACAATCTATCCATGATCAATTCTCTTTCCTCGTAGTCTCTTGTGTCTTTATTGTCTTCAGTTTGAACTAACACCGGCGTAGTTGAGGGAAATCCAAGGACATGCGGGGAAGCTAGGACTGGTTCAGCGACAATGGTTGCCTGGTCATATGCTTGGGAGCGCTCGAGAAAGTCACGTTGGAAAAGATCATATTCTAAATCAAGGATAGAAGTCGAAGGAGCCCGGAGAGATTGGGATTCGGAAGTAGTGGTTTCGGCTGGATTGATATCATTGGCATCGTCATCCGACTCGTTTTCCGGAATCACCTGAGATGGGTCCGAAAAAAAATCATGTGGGAGCGTTGAACGACCCTCATTGTCATCCATCCTCCTCTTCTTGTCTGTTTGGCTGTCGGATTCGTTCGTTTCAGCCTTGCGTTTACCTGGTAGACTGTGCTCCTTTCCTTCTATTTTTTCCCAGGTCCCCCGCGTTTTCACTTCCTTCGAGCGTGTAACATTTGTCCGATGAAGCTTGCTACCTAGGTGACCCTCCCAAGCAGACGCGTACTTGATCAACGTCCCACAGACCACGCATTTCAATTGACCTGAAGGAGCATATGTCGCCAAAGGGTGTGCAATGCGAGCTTCTTGTCGTTTTGCCTTGAGTAAAGCACGAACGTCTGCCATGAGGATTGGAAGCAACTTTGTTAATGTGGCTACCCGTGCTTACTAAGCCAAATGCTCTATGTATTTCAGAGAACGAGTGTTACAGAAACTATCGCCCAATTCCTTCACTTGTTACAGTACCACTCTACAAGTTATTTATATGCTTGACTAGATCAACAGTCTCCTTATCTCCAGTAGTCTAAGGAACATGTTTGAGGAAACAGGCCAGCTAACCATCCATAGCATGCGCACCTTAGTCAGATCATCGCTTAACTTGATGCATGGCTTATTGTCGACGGACGATAACTTGATGACAATATTGAGAGGCTTGCTTTTCTCGCCATTTGAGAGTGAGCGGAAATCATTCGTGAGGGAAGTTCCGATTCCAAAAGAAACTGAGAAGTCCAGTAAACTCTTGCATCAGGAATCCATAGACAAGAAGAGCCACCTTTGTAAAACCCTAGTTCATCGCACTGTTTTTTAATCGCGAGACACTTGTCAACCGTCAAGGCGTCCGAATACACAATGGTCTTGGATTCATGACCAATGCCGATCGACTTATACATAGCCTTGACGCGAGGTCCAAAAGCGAAAGGATCTCCAGAGTCCTGACGAAGACCAGTCCACCGATGGGCCCGTTCCGGTTCTGCCACAAACTCCTACGTATCCCAGTAAATTCAAAGTCGTGAATAAGATCTTTATTGATAATCACCCTCAAAAAACAAACTGTCGAGAATGTATCTGCTACCGCGATAAGAGGCGATTTTTTATCCCCGTAGATCTCTTCCCATAGATTCATGGCTGTGGAATTGGGATGTTCATAACCGTTCAAAGCAGCAACCTAGTCTAGCCTTTATTAAATGCCAGGAGACAAAAAAGCATAACATACGCCCATAAACCATTCACTATGACAAACAAGATCGTTAATAATTACCACAGAACACTAGGAAAACTTACTGCGCGATTGTGCCGATAGGCGTAAGACTATATTTGTAAGCCAGATGAACCTGAAATACCAATGAGCATCATGTACGGGACGCTACGGGATTAAGAAGCCCACACAGACATTACTTGTACCAGAAAATCCGCCAGTGCTTTGAACCTCTTCTGAGGCACGAATCATGGCTTTCACAACGATGTCTTGCGCTTGGAATGACCTTCTACGTCTTGTCCCAAATTCGCTGAAGTGACATTGTGCTTCAAGCAAGGTCTTGGCCTTCTCATAGGCAATGTCTGTTCCAATAGTTCATGTATCAGCGCTGATGCACTGGTCAACAGGGAAGCACGTACCGTCCTGACCATCATAACTCCAATCCGCGACAACGACCTGGAAATATGTTTCACTGAGGCAAGCCATCAGGGGTACCTCCCAGAGAATAGTTTCCACCCAAGGGCCAAAGATTTCGATCTCGACATGTCCTCTCAAGTTGTCATTGGTAACTGGTATGTATTTGATCTTTGCCTGCTCCGGTTTGTACCGATATGAGGATAGGTATGCGAGATATGTAGGTGTCAAATAAGGGCAGGTCCGCTTCAGCCACTGCAATTCGCTTTCTGTCAGAGATAAACTGGCGAAGTCTTGTTTCAAGCAGTCAGTCAAATTAGCAGCATGCAAGCATAGCGGATGGTACAGACTGGATACAGCTGTTCGAAAGCGCTCGATGCATTGACGCGAGAAAAGAGCTGTGCTATTACGGTTTGTGAAGCGATATGTTGCTTGAATATCTGGGAAATGGTGCAAAACGGCCTGCTGCATGGAGAGCTATGGCTGTGGGGTGAATCTAAAAGATTCAGCCCAGAATATTGAGCTAACCTTGTATAGGTCAGTGTCAAGTATGGACTTTGGAAACGCAAGCTCGGACAGAGAGGCTGACATGATAGCAGTGGGAAGAAGGAGGCCAACGATAGGCGCTTGCTTACCCACTGTCATTATTATTAAGTAATATTTAATCTTAGTTATTTAAAAGTTAGTACTTCCAATCCTCATCTTTTTGAATCCATGGTACTTACATCGCACTTTTTACTGATGGCCCTACTCAAGTTATGATATAGGCTTCTCGGGTTGAAATACTCAATGAGGGTGGGTTTCGCTCCGACGGTCGTCGTCAATATGAGTTACGTAGCATCGGCATCGACCTTTCACAGCAAGGTCATGCAGATGGTTGCGCAACCATAACTCATGGCCTCACCCAGGTCCAAGTTTCTGTCTTTGGTCCAAGGGAGGCAAAGATACGTTCTCACACCATCCACGACCGCGCCAATCTCAACGTGGAAGTTTCGATGGCCGCTTTCAGCACTGGGGATAGAAGAAAGCGTTCCCGGGGTGACAAGTACGGTTTGTATTTACTTTTAACTTCCAGAACTGAAAAGGGCTTTTTTTTCTCTCATGGTCCAGACGTATCTTGGAATTTGCAGCCACCATTAAATCCACTTTTGAACCCGTTGTGCAAGCAAATTTATATCCCAGGTCTCAAATTGACATCTTTATACAAGTGCTACAACAAGATGGCGGGCTCCTTCAGGCATGCATCAATGGAACAACCCTTGCGCTCATCAATGCGGGTATTCCAATGGTTGACTTTGTCTGTGCTGTTACCGGCGGAGTACACTCAATGTTTCCCATCCTGGACTTGACGCTCCTTGAAGAGAGCGACGTACCGAACATTACAGTCGCAGTTATGCCCAAGACGCACAAGGTATCGATGGTGACGATGGAGACTCGCCTACACGTTGAGCGCTTTGATGAGGTCTTTAAGGTGGCGACAGATGCGGGATTGGTGGTACACCAAGAGATGAAAAGTGCAATTTTGGCGAGATCAGACTCTCTTACTAACTAAAACAACAAGATCTATCTTTCAATGAAGGGGAAATGAGTGATTGAAATGTTAGCTTGCGTCAAACAGAGCTGCGTTCAATTTAATAAGCACAAGGTTACAAAGGTTGCAATCATTGGACTTGAATACGGCGAAAGCAAGCTAGCCACTTATTGCCGCCATTTCGTTCTACCTTCTTGCCTTCCTCCGTGCTCGTGTATATGGCATCAATGATGACACCTTTTCCTTCAGATCGTAGCGTGTCCTCATCGACAGGTTCAAAAAGTGGGAATGCGCTTAAATGCGTATTCATCCATTCATGGAGATCTTCAACATCGGTGATGGTGTAGACGATGCCTCCTGGGCGCAAGACATATGCGTACTCGGCTAGCAAAGTAGGAGAGATAATCCGGGCTTTGTGTTTGCGTGATTTGAAGTGAGGATCAGGAAAGAGGAAAAACAAAGCAGAAAGAGTATGCTTCGCAAAATAATTGGGTAAAAACTTCATAGCGTTTGCGCGTACAACAGACACATTGCGATAGGGAGAGGAAGGTGAACTAGGGTCTCCTCCCTCAGAAGATGTAACGCGGAGTGCTGCGATTCGATCATGGACATACTGTGAAACTTGAACACGAATTTCCATGCCTATGGATGAATAGTTAGCCAAGTATATTGGAAGACGAGCGAGGTTTGAACAGACCAAGCATCAGGGTATTTGGGAAGATTGGAGCAAGATTGATCAAGAGACCACCAAAGCCACAACCGATATCTGCATATTGGGGGACTTTGTCGGTACCAGCGAAGGCTGGATAGTGAACTGACCAGTCGACGGTATGAGGGGATAGGGGATAGAGAAGAGAGTGATCGGAGAATGGATTCGCATGGGCTCGCTGGCGGTAATGTTTTTTCTATAAAGATGATGAGATATAATACACATCAAGTATAACAATTTTATATACTTGCCTGTGGCAGCAGAGGGTTGTCCACTTTTTGGGTGTCTCCGGAAGGTCGCTTTCGTTTGGTCATGTCAATGGCAAGGAATAAAAGTCTAGTCAGGCACATGATCTTGGACTACACTCATGGCTTGGTAGCAAGTGTAGCAATGCCAATATAACAACGCTGTACCACGTCAGAGCCCTATTGACCTCCACATCCAGTATTGACCTCACTGGATGTCATGCATACCATATATTTTGCGAAGGAGCCAAGAATCAACAAAGACTACTACGTCCCTCTTACTGGCATGCACACTCATGCACACCGTCACTCGTCAATCTCGCAGGAACGCAGGAACGCTGTCATCGTCCCTGTCACTCAAATTGCGCGTGGATGTCATCTCATTGCAAAATCAACTAAGGAAATTAACTCGGCTTGGGCAACGGACAATGTATTAGAACAACGGTGGACTTGTTAATCCATATCTACATCTTTAAATAACGCAGCTTGTTGATGATGATGATTAGAAGAATCAAAATATTCAGAAACCACCCCTCGACCCCCACAGGCGAACATCGAAGGAGCCTACTACAGCCATTGCCAGTGGCTTCGAGTAACATTCAGGCAAAGCGCTGCGTGGTTGGTCCGCGTGGTGGGATTCCTCGACCACCGAATTCTGACAAAATTTGAGGGGTATCTATTGAGCTGTCGACAGAGGATGGAGTGAACGAAAGGAGGTAAGAAACGAAGGACCTCACCTCGCCGTGCCCCTACCTTACTAACCCTGGTATTCCGTGTCCCTGTATGCTAGCAAGATCGGGTCAGTGAAAGCTGAATCTTCGCGTCTTCCTGGTGGTAATCGTATGTCGATCTTCACCACCATCGCTGCCGTCCATCGTTGAGGATTAACGGGGGCTCGTGATCATGAAGCCGCGCATTGCTGGGTGGGGACACGTCGCGATCGAGGTTCCAGGTTCGACTCGTTCGGGGACCGAGACCTTGACACGTCAAGCGCTTTGAGGGCAGCTGGCGCTATAATCGACCGCCTTGTGTGTCGACCGCCAAGAATGCGGTGACTTGGAGAGTTGGCAGAGGGATGGACGAGAGATGAACTAACAAACTTGAATTTTGAAAGACAGCGATGATGCCGATTACATTACATAATCATGAATCCACAAAGCCCTGATACTTAGTGATACTTAGCGTTTATCTATAAGCGTTGGCCAGGACTTATGGCGGATCACAGGAACCTCACAGACTATCTTTAGCAATTCACCATAACGGCAAGCGATGTTGTATACAGGGATTATCTAAGGACCCCCGAAAGTGCCTTTTGATGCCTGATCCAAAAATCCCTAGTAATTGCGGTTTTTATCCGGATCCAGGATGAGGCCGATGTAAAACCACTATTTTTTGTAAATTAAACTGAATTTCTCGCGTACTGCGCGGCTTGAATTTGCAACAGGGCATCGTTAGTGACATTGTAGAGACCAAAGGAAGTACATGGGAAGGTATTAGTTGTCTGCTCATCATAATATTGTCCACTGAGGACTTGTGTTTTTCAATTGCTTTCAGAACGTCTAAGATCTTCTTGATATTATCCTTCACCTTTTTGAATAGTTCCCAGCCCTCTGGAAAAATCTTGAGACCGTGGGCCATCTCCCGTACAATCGCAGACGTCTGGCATTGGTACTTATGGCGAATTTTGGCAGTAGAAAAAGATGACATGATATCAATTTCTCCCAAGGTCTCATAAGACTTGATAGAAAAATTCCACCCATAGACTGACTACCTGAATGATTTACATACCGAGGTGTAGGGGAATTGGTCTTAGCTAGTCATAATATATGAAAAGTTCGAATCTGGCTCAGGCATGTTGTTTCGTGAGATGAGATGGTTTATATCCGGATAGACCCCTCGCTTTTTTCTCAATTTCTATCTGGATTGGGATCAGGCAACCGTATGGCACGTTCGGGGGTCCTATTATCTACTGTGAGGAGGCGATCTACGGCCAGGGACTCTTTTTCCTGATGCATTGATTCATTTGGACCATACATATAAGTATGTAGTTGAGCCTTTGAATCCAGATCAACTAAACTAACTAGTAACTACCCATAAAATTTCGGACTCTAGGTGGGACCGGTCCAATGCCACGTGATAAATCCTATATAAAAAAAAAAGAACAGTTGGACCGGGTGACAGCTCTCCCACCGACATGTCTCTACCATCCAGGTCTTTACTCAAGGCAGCGAGTTTCTTTTTCTCTGACCATTAAAAATCTCTCTTAACAACATTGCTATCTAGTCACGACCCTCTTTGTTCCGGGCGGCTCGCTTCTCCACATCCTCCAAACCTGTCACCCTCAAAGAGCGCCTGGCACAACTCATTCCACAACAGATAGAGAATGTGACCTATTCCCACCTTTCCCTAAAGTCACTTTCTCATGCTTCTTTTCTCATAGGTAAAAGCTATTCGTGCTCAGCATGGCAAGAAATCTTTTAGCCCCGTCCTCGTCGATCAGCTTTATGGGTATATCAACTATAATCCATTCATTTCCTCCATCCCATTAATACTCTATCTCTCTAGTGGTATGAGAGGTCTTCCTGCTCTTATCTGGGATGGCTCTGTCTTGGACCCAGGTCTGTTCTTCAACTTCAATCAGGTCACGACCTTGTCTAAGCTGACAACCGTTAAATCAGATGAAGGAATCCGGTTCCGTGGCAAGACCATTTCCGAGTGTCAGCAGCTACTTCCGAAGGCTCCTGGTGGTGAGGAACCTCTGCCTGAAGGCCTCTTCTGGCTTCTAGTCACAGGAGAAATCCCGACACGAGAACAAGTCACGGAATTATCACGAGACTGGGCTGCTCGTTCTGCTATTCCCGAATTTGTGGAAGAAATCCTTGACCGATGCCCTCCGACTCTCCACCCCATGAGTCAGTTTAGTTTGGCTGTGACCGCGGTAGCACCTTTAGCTATGACCACTTGGCCTTCACTGATTCGTCCTCTCAGCTAAACCATGATTCTGCGTTTGCAAAGGCCTATCAAGATGGCATATCGAAGAAAGAATACTGGGGTCCTGCTTTTGAAGACTCGATGGACCTGTAAGCTTCTCTTGTATATATATTCAACTTCCTTCTTATTAGTTGTTCTTTTCAAGCATCGCTAAGCTCCCAAACATTGCTGGACGTATATATCGCAATGTTTTTGGTCAGGGTAAACTACCTGCCATCGATCCCTCGAAAGATTACTCTCATAACTTGGCGACCCTTCTTGGTTTTGGTAGCAATGCGGCGTTTGTTGAACTCCTCCGGCTGTACATCACCATTCATACGTAAGTTACTATCCGTTAGCCATCTCACATCTATTTGACTTGTTGTCTGTCCAAGTGATCATGAAGGTGGTAATGTTTCTGCTCATACCGGCAAACTCGTCGGCTCTGCGCTCTCGGATCCGTTCTTAGCCTACGGAGCGGCTCTTAATGGTTTGGCGGGTCCCCTCCACGGGCTGGCCAACCAAGAAGTCTTAATCTGGTTACGCAAAATGCAGACTACCATTGGCGAGGATGCATCTGACCAAGTGGTCAAGGAGTACATTTGGTCGACCCTCAAAGCTGGTCAAGTTGTTCCAGGTTACGGGCATGCTGTACTGAGAAAAACAGACCCTCGCTACACCGCTCAGCGTGAATTCGCATTAAAGCATTTGCCTGATGATAAATTGTTCAAACTTGTTGGACAAATTTATAATCTAGTCCCGGATATTCTACTCGAGGTATGTCCTTTTATCCGTAAGTTGGCGTCCATCACTTATTCTTTGTTCAGGCTGGCAAAGCTAAAAATCCATGGCCCAATGTCGATGCTCACTCCGGTGTTTTGCTCACCCACTATGGTCTTGACCAGATGCAGTTTTACACAGTACTATTTGGGGTGTCGCGCGCTTTCGGTGTTGCTGCCCAGTTAATCTGGGATCGCGCTCTTGGTGCCCGTAAGTCATTTTATTCCAATCATACATGCATCTTGCTGAACTTTCCTGGCCTAGCGCTTGAGCGTCCTAAATCCTACTCCAGTGCTGCCATCCAAAAGATGTTCCAGGATAAATAGATTTTAATTTCATAGACATTACTTTTAGGCCATATCATTATGTTTCAGATCCCAATTCTACGCCCCCACTCAATATCACTGTACGTTGGCGTTGACTTAGAGCAGGCTATATAAGGTCCTGACTGCCGCAAATTGTTGGCACCTCAAGTATATGGAACACCAGAGCCAAGGTTCGACGAAAATAATACCCCATCCAACCCCCAAACAACCATATTAACACTTCTGTGGTAAACCCATTCACAAACTCTCTTGGAAAGCCACCGTCTGCTGTCCTTCCAGACGTTCCTTGCTTACTCTGGCGATGTATGTTCTACTCACAATGTTGACTTATGGAGAAGGTCATTAGTACACGTAATTGCTCTCAGGTGGTGCACTTACAAGCTTCCATGTAACGGTCTAGGCATCTTGCAAGACAAGTCTACGTGGACTTTTTAGTGCGACCTCTGAAAGAACTAGATGATTCTTACCTGCTCCGAACTTGATAAAGAATCCCCTGGCTTTATTATACATTTTGTAAAACAGCGTTCGCTGGCTTTCTAAGGAAGCACATTGAGAAAATTCCACTTGTTTGAAGTCTAGCATAAAGCTTCACATTCATGAGTTCTTGTGCGTTAGCCAAAGCCACTTCCTGTCGAACAGTATTCATCAAAGCCTCTTTTCGAGAGGCCATGTCTCCTGAAACGGAGTCGCGTCAAACCTCCATATAACAGAGATGATACACGTACCAGAGGCTGGCGTAGTCAAATTCCTTGAGAGAAAGTCCGACATTTTATGGAAGAGAAGAGGAGGTGAGAGTTTAAATTTTGGCGACGCGTTTTATGTAATCAATACTGATACTTCTTATGGGTGCTCGAGAATCAAGCAGGAGAGATGGTTCATCGGAAAACCCACCCTCAGTGGTTGACTATTATGAACTACTGCAAGTTAAAGAGGACGCCTCCGCAGATGAAATCAAGGTGGGCTCTTGTCAACATGATGTTGCACTCTCTAATCTATGTTTATTCAGCGATCCTTTCGACGGCTGGCTTTGATTCATCACCCCGATAAGAATCAAGGAGACATCGAACAAGCGACACATAAGTTCACAGCTTTGCAACAGGCATATGAGGTAAGTTCATCTCCCTGCCCGCATTCGTTTCAGAGCAAAGAGTGACCAAGTGACGTTTGTAGATATTGAGCGACGAGCAAGTAAAATTCCTTTTTTAATCCCCAACGTATTTGGCAGCCACTAATAAATACACGAGTAGGAACGGGCTTTGTATGATTCACACAGAGCTTCTTTGATACCCGAAGCAGATGCCGAGACTGTCTTCGAAGGCATTCGTAAAGGGGTCAACCCCACGTCTCGCGTTCGCGATAGAGGCCTCACTATCCGGCACTTGGCTCGTTTTTTCGATGCTACAATATGGGAGAGCTTTGACGATGAAGACAAAGTATGTACACCTATTTTCTCCTACTCAGAAATGTCATAATTTCAGTCCAGGGGTTCTTTACATTATATCGTAACTTATTCGCAAGACTATTTGCGGAGGAAAAAACTTTTACATCGGACTGCGATTTACCTTCCTTTGGATATTCAACATGGGATTGGGCAGCCCCGAAAGATGAGGATGGCAGATCAGCGAGGTCCTTCTACAGTGCATGGCTACACTTTACTACCAAAAAGGATTTTTCCTGGACGGAACAATGGAATTTAGCTGAGGCGCCAGACAGACGCGCCAGAAGGTAAGTTTTTTTTTCTTTTCCACGTAGTTTGATACCTCTCCATCTTGCTCTCTGTATTTCCCAGATGGATGCTAAAAGATAATACAAAGACCAGAGAAGATGCTCGCAAAGAATACAATGACACAGTTCGGGTATGTGATTTCTCTCATAGGGCTCATGTGGTTAATTTCAAGGGATGGCATCAGTCTCTCGTCAAGTTCATACGCAAGCGGGATCCTAGATATAAGTTACATTTACAATCTCAGAGCCAAAGCAACAGCCCTCCCCCTCCAGTCCCTTCGACACTACCTAAAGCTCAACATAAACTCCCTGAAACATATGTCGAACAAGATTGGCAAAGGGTAGATACGAAAGACCGTCACGATGATTTAGATTGGGCAGCAGGCGAAGGAGACGACCTCGAAGAATGGGAATGTGTTGCCTGCAGGAAAACCTTTCGGAGCGAAGCGGCTTGGGACAGTCATGAGCGGAGCAAAAGGCATATGAAAGAGGTAGAAAGGTTGAAGAGGGAGATGCAAGCCGATGACCAAGACCTGGGCTTAGATGGTGAAAACGAAGACGAAGCGATTTATACCAATGATCAGTTACATGCTAGAATTTCCTCTTCATCGATAAACCTGGTGGCTGAAGCCGCGACACCATCGCCCTCGCTACTCCCTCAAGTCACAAACGATTCAGACCGCCCTATTCAAGTCCTCCCAAATACTGGAGAAGGAGAAGGTTTGAGAGCCGCTGAGAAATCTTGCAAACAATCGAGAGCAAAGACCGGAAAACAGACTTTGGACTTCCTTATGAGTGACTCGGACACTGCGAACACGAAGGCCTTCAATGAAGACGACATTCACTTGATTCCCTCTGCCGATCTGCCTATAACTCAAGAGATGTCAAAACGTGATAAAAGACGAGCAAGCCAAGCCAAAAAAGCCGAATTGGAAGACAACAATTTATTGGTATGGGTGACTGCTTTGTCTACCATTCGACTTAGTGACCATCATTTACTAGCAACGGTGCAACTTCTGTGCCCAGGGCTTCGCAAGCAGAACCCAATTATTCAGTCACATCTCGGAGACTGGGCATGCTTTCGCCCCTAACGAAGAGCAAAAGCGGCCCAAGGGAAAAAAGAAACGTCGCTAGAAAATCTTGGGCTTCGATTCATCCACAAACACACTGACAACTTTCACGAGTGATAAACATAGATAATGATTTTTTAGGCATTTTGTCTTCCTACCAAGCCTTTTAAAAGTATAAGAAGTGCCTGGTGAAGCAAGCATTGACCATAGAACAAGAACACGGAAAGCCTTACGAACGAGCAAGAATAGCCAGCTTACGGAACTCAACAAGGTCAGAAGTACATTATCCCATCAATTGTGAAATATCTGCAGGAGGGTACTTCGTTTGCGAAAATGTGAGGAGCCTTTATATAAACGTAAAAATACATTCACGTGCTAAATCAATATTTGGGCTCACCGCTTAAGACTCTGAATGTACTTGCGGCTGACCTCGTCGTTGAGAACATGAGCCACCTGGTCCGCTGAAATCTTTTCTCGGGCGGAACGCTCGTGGATTCTGTTGGACCGATTAGAAAATAAGAGGACTACACAAGACAAGTAACCCACCCAACCATGGTGACACCGATTGGCCAGGGAGCATTCCCAATGGAAAGACGTAGGTATGAGTCATTTGCACGTTGGTATTGCCGCTTTTGCATGTAATGGACTATTTCTGCCATGCGGGCAAGCATATCAGCAGGGAGTGACTGGTGAGAAGTCAGAAGAAACATTGAATCGCTGAGAAAATGAATCTACATGCCCTCGAACGAAGGGTCTTGAATAAAGGCTTAAGATATTCGGCGGACTGTACTTGGGTTGCTGCAGCCAATTTACCCTGAGTGGTGCGCTTGATGTGCTCTGAAATACACTTAGGTCAGGATGAAGCCTCGAGATCCAGCGCACCTGGTCGTTCGTCCATAGCTGCCTCCCATTCTTTGAGGGTTCGTTTTAGTGCATAATAAATCAAAGGATATAGCTTGTCGGGGTCGGTTTTGACCAAACCCAAGTCGAGAACACTATTGGCTCCTGGATCCGTGTCGTCCTTCTTCTTCCCTTTTGTGTTCTTGTTTCTCAATTCCCGTTCGTTGTTTTCAACGTCTTCTAAAGCTTTTTTGAAGTCATTTTGGCCCCCTTGCCGATCATGTCCCTTTTCCTCAATAAGCTCCAGGGCTCTCAACCTCAAACGACGATCCTTGTCTGCCTCCCCGAAAAGTCGGATCGGTTGACCTTTAGCTCGAAGCCTCCGAATCGTTTCCTCATTCGATAGATTATAAGAAGATTCAACAAGATTCAGAGAGTCTGCATCTCGTGATGAGGAAGTGCTTAAAGAGGCTGGAATGGAAGGTGGCTGCTCTCCATCGACGCGTCAGGACGCGTACAAGTTTGGACGAGGGACGAGTGCTCACTCTCGTTGGCTTGGATGGTGTGTCCTCTAGAGGCGTTTGTACTTGGCGAGCTTTGAGTTCTTGCTCCTCTCGTAATCTCTCGAGGTCGCCTCTCTTCACATATTTACTAGGACGATCAAAAAGTATGGGGTCGTCCTGTATGGCTTTTCGTTTTGAAGCAATCTCTGCTTTGAGCGCCTCCATGGTTCAAGACAAGCAGCGTGACTGACGTAAGCAGACAATTTCTGGTTATTCCCGCCACAACCCGACTAGCCACGATGTCTGAATCTTCTAGGTAAATACTTTATTTCAATGATTGGTCTTTTATTAACTTCTACTTCAAAGCAAATACGTCCTCCAAACTGTAGGATTTGATGGTCTGTTTCGCCACTTTCACCATTCAGCGTTGCTCACTTGCGCTTAGCTCGTTTCCCAAATACCAACCAGACTCGAAACTGGTATGACTTGTCTACATTCTGTTCAAACCTACTCATTATTTTCTTCCAGCTACCAAAATTACACTGATTACTTCAAATGTATAACTGCCAAGGGCGAGGACTATGCCCCTTGCAAACAGTTCAAAAAGGCGTATAACTCGCTCTGCCCGAGTGTGTAACCCTGAGGGCCTCCCCATGATATTATGGAAACATACTGACGCATCTCTATTCTTGATATAGATGAATGGGTTAGTGTTCCGAAATGCTCTCATTACATGCTATTCAATCCTCTTGCCAGATTTCCAAGTTCGACGACCAGCGTGAAAATGGCACTTTCCCTTCGTCTTTGGAACCTTAAATGTGGTTTTCGTTAGCTTTGCTGAGAGTTGTCTTGGAAGTAGTTGTTACAATTTCGGAGCTTATCCATATTAAATACGTACATGTGCAAGTCAGCTGTTCTATACTCAAAACATGATACAGGATACATTTCAATCAGCCCATTTGATTTATGAGGTCTCTTTATTACTACCAACATGGACTATACTCGTGAACCTGAACATTCCCAGCTGCTTGCTATACAGGAGAAAGAGCCTTTCAATGCTGAACCATTGTCTTCCGCTCTGGTTGAATTCCCGCTTACACCAGAGGATCTTGTCTACTGTCGAAATCATGGCCCTGTTCGTCAATTTGACGAAGATGACTACTCACTCACTATACGAGGAGGAAGCAACGGAGAAGTTAAACTAACCATGAATGACTTGAGAACATTGTTTCCAGTAACATGCATAGTCGCTGTTCTACAGGTATGATTGGTTTACCTTTCTTTTCCATCAAACGATGCTCTTAAACTACTCCAGTGTGCCGGCATAAGGAGGAAGGAGATGGGCGTTATAAAGAAAGTTCACGGGGTTCCCTGGTCCGACGGTGTTATCGCAAATTGTCGATGGGGCGGAGTACGACTATATGATCTCCTCAAGCATGCCGGAACTTCACTCCAGGCACACCCGGAAGCTCTCCACGTCTGCTTTGAATCGCATGCTACACTGTGTCAAGATGATACCTACTACGGTGCATCCATCCCTTTGGTCAAAGCTATGAAGCAAGAGGAAGATATCATGGTTGCATATGAAGTTAATTTTATTCTGTCAACTCCAATCTCATAGATTTACTCCGAGATATCATAGATGAACAATGAATCACTAAGTGCTGATCACGGCGGACCCCTCCGAATCGTAGTTCCGGGATTTCTGGGAGCGCGGTGGGTAAAATGGGTCGACACAATTACAATCTCATCGGAGGAGTCTCTCAATTTCTATCAACGACGTGATTACAAGATATTACCGCCTCATGTACGTTGCCCCAACCCCAGATCATTAAATGTTGTTAACTAATTTGTTTATTCATGAAGATTGAATCAAAGGAGAGTGCGATGGGCCTATGGGCCAAGTACCCGTCGATGACTGTGCTTCCCCTCAATTCAGTCATTGGGGTTGCCAGCCGTACGTCCGAAGACACGCTTTATGTGAAAGGTTATGCTATTCCAGGCCCCTGCGGAAACGTACAGGCAGTTGAACTTTCAATTGATGATGGAAAGACCTGGCAGTCAGCTCAAATCATATACCAGCAAGGAAGGTGGAGCTGGACTTTGTGGGAAGCTGAACTTGGAGGTGTGGAGGAGTGTGGAAGGGTCTACTGTCGGGCTATAGATTCCGAAGGGAATGTTCAACCTCGAGAAGGGATCTGGAATCTTCGTGGTGTTGCATATAATGGCTGGGGGTTCAAGGATACATAGACTACAACTCATTTAGGAAAATTGTAAACAATTGTCCAAGTTGGACGTCCATCACTAAACTTGCAAATTTGCTTTCATCCTCATGGTCTTAGGGAGACTTGTCCATTATACCGTTGATGCTGTGCTATTGTCCACAGTTGTCGCTGGCGTTCGAAGATCTAGCGGGTTCTCGTCGGTGTTCTTTTTCTCTGAAATGTCCAACGTCTAAATGACCACTTCCTCTAGACCCGATGCATCGGCAATACCAGACCCTACTCTTCGTTCAGTCGCGGAGAAGTTCTTAGGAGTTGGGGAGACGATATTCGACATGATACAAGGAACCGCCGTCAATAGTTCTTATTTCAAAAAGTCAAAATGATACATCGCCTTCGATTCTGTACACTGAACTACCAGCTGTGTATATAACTTCCAAACGTACTGCGCAGTTGAGTCTTCGCCCTTCAAGGTTGTGCTTAAACATGAGCGCAATTGCAACACCACGTTATAGCTAAGCACAGCTGAAGAGGTCATCGGTTTGCCTGTCACTGCATTGGATGTAATGGTATAGGACACGACTTGTTCTAGAGGCGCTTTAGCCTCCTCTTGTTGGTTATCACCAGGAGCTCAAGCCCTCGACGTGTGCATTTTCTTAGTGGAGCGAATACAAGCGGAGGAGGAACAATCACTGCTGGCAAACACACGGGCTGTCGTCTCTGAAGCTAAGTCCCATAGCCCACTTATCGCATGCTTGAAACCCCAAATGTGTGGTTATTATTGATACATAATATATTCGTAATTGAGATTAGATTACAGGGTGTCGAGGCATTGTCGTACTAGCTCTTTTTGCAGTATTCTGCAGCAACCGAGTTCGCAAAGAATTTAAGGGGGTGGGGTTTAGGGAAGTGTGGTTCTTGGATATACGAGCAGACGGAATCAAACTGGTTTGCGTGACCGTCTTTCGCCTTTTGGATTCTCGAAGTTGTAATTCTTGCTTTCCTTTTTCCCACTCGGCCTTAGCTTCCTGGATAGCGACCAGGTCATCGTCCACCAAGCTCAGGCTGGTTGGTAGACCGTATCGACCTTTCAAAATATCGTCAGATTGCCGCTTTTTCAATTCAATTTTCTTTTCTTCCCGAAACTTCCGCCTGGCTTTGGAAGAAAGTGAATAGGGATCGGAGTTGTAGTGTTCTGAAACAGTTTGCAGAGATTCTATACGTGGTATTTGAACGTCATCCATGTGCCTTTTCGCATTGGTCGTTTTCTCCAAATCGGCGAGGGGATCAATATCATTGGAAACCTTGTCAGTGTCTGGATACGAACTAAATTCTGTGTGTCAATTATACATTTGTTGGCTTACCATGGATAGCAAAGCCTCCATTGACTTCAGGGTCCCAGTCTTCGTCCTTCTGACGCGCTCCGGAGGTCACGACGTATCGTGTATTCTACATATTTCCAAAAGCTTCAGACTCCAGAATACGGAGAGCCCAGCTTACCTTAGGATCTGTTTGAATTTCAAACCAACCATCGCACAAGTGACATTTACACCGAAAGGAGAAAATTGGGGTCGAGAAGTATGCGCCAATCTTCTTCTTCTCCGCGTTATAACGCACTCCCATACCGATATGATTATTGCATGTGCCACTTTCATATCTCAGGTGAGTAGGTCATATGCTGACCGTTGCCGATAGAACATACCACCAGATATTGAAAGGAAGTTCAAATCGAGTAATCAATATTCCTTGATCAAGTTTTCGAGCTCGATCTCCCAGTGCATGTTTGCCTGTCTCCAGCAGAGTGAGGATAGGGATAATGTGGAAGGAAACTGTCTGTCCTGCCTCGAACTGTGTTCAAACTTCCTTGGGATGGGTCATAGTCAGGTGGATAATATCTGAGTGCGAGTTGTCAACATCTCGATATCAATCTCATTTCAAGAGGTAATGTGGTCTGACTTGTTAAATCCTTGCATTGTGGTGTTGGAGAAAGAGTGAACGACTCGAAGTCAGCAGCAAATAGATGTAAACACTTCCTCAAAACAAAACAAAAAAGAATGGCGGGTGTTGCAGAAGTCCCCAGAAATATATTAATATAGATTGATATAGATTGATGATATTCAACGATGAAAAAGTCAATAGGGACTGGGAAAACAATTAACTTTTCACAAGGATATAACATAGGTACCTATAACGGGTCTATGGTCACTTCGACCTTCTAGTCTACGCATTCCGCGATCATCAAGGGTATTATAGCTGAGACACACGATATCACCTTTAGTATGTGTCGATAGCACTGGAGTTTCTGGATGTTCCAGGACTGCGTTGCTTTGTGGAGAGGTAGGCGATAGGAACGCGGGAAGAAAACGCCATTTGGAAGCAGAGGCAGAATGCAGTTGCTCTCTGGAGGTACCAAACGCTGTGGAGCGTCGCAAAGGTAGAGGCGCAGTAGGCGGGGGTGAGACAGTATTTGATCGACACGGGTCCTCCTCGTTGGCATGCTTATCTAAATATGATTGAGCCATAACATCGAAGTTATTCGAGCATCAAGCTTACCAGAGACCACGTAAGATGATGCCAAGTGTTTTGGCGCACTGGAGTCAGACAATGGGGAAGGCCAAAATGCATGCGCCAGAAATTGGATACCCCGAGTCTGAGGGCGGGCTGCTGAATCCTGAACAACCTCGTTTGCTGGAACGGGTTCCGGAATAACGGTAGTCTTCCATAAAATACGGTCGCACCTTTGATAGGTTGCAACTTTTAGAAGCAAAATTAGGCTTGCTACACTCACCAACTAGGAACACGCCTCTTATGGGACGAATCATAGATGCCTTTGCCTTCCGTCTCCGTATCTTCCTCGCTAGTGTAACCGCCGGAATCTGGAGGATTGGTTAAATTCAGAGGGGCTGGACGAAGGAACTGCCGTCTCGCGTCTACGTTGGGTATAACGTGGAAGTTTGGATCAGAAGAAGATAGACGAGTGTGAAATACGCGAGGACTCGGAGAAGTCGGTGAAAGCATTTGTGGCCAAAAATCACCTTGTTTCCGCTTCGGTGATTTGCCTGGTGGCGGTGCAAACGACGGAGACAACAATGTTAGCCACTTTGCCTTGGCTCTGCTAGCAACACTCAATACCGCAGAAGGCCTTTTGGAAGAGATGACCGTAGGTGGCGTCGCAGCTAACGCATGAGAGGAATTATCCTCGTACATTCCAGGTTCTGTAGTCGGCCTAGAATTGAGGGAGGATATTAGCGAGGCGCCTTCAACATCTTCTTCCTCAGTTTCTATGTCTCTTTCGTCAAGTTCTGTGAGTCGCGCCGGTCGGTTTCCTGCTGGGTCTAATCGGTTAAGTTTCGGTGTGTGTCGTGTAGAACGCTTCGAAGTACGAAGTACATCATACTTGAAGGTCGGCGGGAAATTAATCAGTCCTTCTTTGAAACCATTGAGGACTGTTCCTTGTTTCATAAGACCGTTGAGTTGGTCAAATTCAAGTGCTTGAGCGTAATCTTCATATGATTTCATTTATTGTCAATGACTACGCGTATGAAGGCGAAGCCACACACCTCGGCGTGAAATGAGCCAATCGGCGTGTAAACGCGAAACATCCAATCTGAAATTCAAATCACCGCACAAAAATGTGAAATCAAATTTGTCTGTCAAATCTTTGTGGTTTCATTCAATACTCATATCCAGAGCCATACCATATAAATATAAAGTCTACCTTCGGCCATTACACGGGGGTCATCATTTGAGAGAAAAGTATCCACATCGAGCTCGGCCTGCGAGTCATGCATTAAAGCACATATATAATCAATGGTGAACCCAACTAACCTTGATCTTCGACAGGTTCGCAACGCGGTGATTTAATTTGCCCTCGTGAGCTGCCAACAGTGTGTATTATACAAATGGCATGATTTGAATGTAGTGGGAAGGCAAGGTCGCACCTGCAAGATGGGCGTTTAGAAACAGAAAAGTAGTCCCAGCAAGCTTCAGACTGATGCCAACGCCGCCTTTATTACCCACTCGCCCACCAATGAGTCCAGCAGCGACGGCAGATTTCGACATATCTAAATTGCTGTTGGAAACATATTCTAATTCGTTGAATTGGTTGGCAGTTTTACCTTGTACGGAAGATTTGAGATCGCGGTGGATATATATGGCCATGTAGATACCCATTAACCGTTCTTTGATGAGCAACTGATATGGACCTTTACGTGGCTCCTTCACAGATTTTTGTCGGATTAGTGGTTGAGGGAAACCAATGCTAGGCGTCGATGGCGTCCTCATGGCAACGCCACCATGGCATAACCAGTCTTCAACGATTGACGTCCACCCCATAGGTAAGTTTTCAAGGGATGCATGCTCCTCCGACTTGTGAACTTCGAGATGTTGATCTTTATCCTTGGCAGGTCTATCACTGGGCCGTTCGTCCGAATCTTTCAACTTATCGCGTTCCTTATCAAGAAGCTTGAAACTGGCACCTAGACCTTTTGGTATGCCTTAAAAAAACTGGTGGGAAGGTTGCACAAAAAAGTCAGGAAAACCTGTTTAATACCAGAAGGAGTTGGACATTCCTGCCCTGCGCTTGTTTGATTTCACAAAAGAGTCTACAGGAAAGAGAACGATGGGCTTACATCACCACGAGATGATATGGATGATTTGCATCATTAGAAAGATTAAAATATTCGGATTGGGCCGTGAAACTGTTATATATGGGAACCGTTCCCAAAAGCTCGTCCAAGTCTCCCTGTCATATGAATGGTTAGAACGGCTTGTGAGTGTGGTATAAAATCACCTTGGGGAGAGAATCGTGCATATTCCACGTCAGGATTCGAACTTTCAGTAGTTTGGGTTCCACTGAAGATATCTTCCTTGACGGATGCTGTGGAAAGACATTTTCGCTTTCGGCAACGCCACCAGGACGCGCAATGTGAATAGGGTTTTGCGGGGAGTGGGGAAACAACCCTTGCAAACGAGATAAGACAGTATGTTCACCTAAAATGCAAACGTGATTACATCTTTGAGCAACATGTCAGGTATCATTACCTCGTTTTGTTACAGCTTCTCCTTCATCTCCCAAGGAAAACGATGTAGCCATTGCAAGGGAACGTGAGCGTAGTCAGGGTGTCGTAAGCGGTATGCCTGATTTCATGGCACTCATGCCAATAAGCTGATCAAGTTGGCGGCCACACAAGCCGTACTACAATCAACTGCCTGTTCACGTGATCACATCGAGATGCTCACCACTGGATAGGTTGTACATAGTCAGAAAGAAAAAAATTTAAGAAAGGAAGGGCTGAAGGTACTTAGAGGAAACCTCAAAAAAAAATTTGGAGGCTAAATGAGCTGGTCAAATGCCATTAAATACTGCCCATTTCACTGCGAAATAGTGTTATTTTTTTCTCGCGCGCAGGGGATTTGAGCCCTGAGGCACACTTCAAGTTTGATACCGGTTCCGTCAAGATATAGACCTTTCAAGCTCATTTTTTGCCCTAGCATGCTGATTTTTGGGAATCAACCTCTTTGGTATGGACCTTATTGTCTCAAATATTTTCAAATTTCTGCCCAACTGTGGAAGCCGCAACATGGACAACAAGTACGAGTTTTGTTGGAATTTTGGAATTAAGACGACTGACTACGTTACATAAGCAACTCAGGTAACTATAAACATTAATTACCTCGTCAGCCATAGCGAGGAAAGATAGAGAAGAAGAAACAAAACGAAATGAAAGCCGCCCTGGAAAATAAAGGGAGAAAAGGAAGAAGAAATGAAGGATATGCATAAGGGCACAACTGAAGTTACAAGTTCCATTTATGGAATTCGTTCTTATACCAAACGGCATCATTCGGGGTCTCAGCACTGGGTGAACCACCAATATCTTACTTGTAAACGGATGATTTTTGCTTCGAACGGGTGATTTTTGCTTCGAACAGCTACTTTTCTGCAACCCAAACATGTTTTGCAGTCCTACATCAGGAAAAAATAAGAAGTATATCTAGACCAGCATAGCCTATATAGCATCCATTGTACCATTGCAAGCCCCTTGTTATATTGTCTTCTGTAGTTTCTTAATCTTTCAATGAGGTTCTATATATGACTATAGCTTTCACCATTGGCTCTATCATATATGGGAAAACTGATTGAATCATAGCTCCCATTGTTATATAGGTCTTCGTAGCACTCAATAGACTAGTTGATGTAAAACAAAATATAATATATTTGGGGTGCCACCGTCCCAACGCAGACAATGATAAAAACTAAAAATGCTAA
>Ga0193742_1000493_pt1 | contig 26205 bp, 17 predicted proteins | sample L2c1metaG_FD_165511 | JGI IMG/M metagenome (GOLD analysis project Ga0193742, IMG submission 165511) | Soil microbial communities from a riparian zone of the East river system, Colorado, United States - L2c1 | ecosystem: Environmental > Terrestrial > Soil > Riparian zone | place: USA: East River... | reverse complement strand
AGCTGGTCCGCCACCTGCACCGCGTCGGTGGGGCGTCGGTCGGGCGCGGTGGACAGCAGTCGCGCGACCAGTGTGGCCAGTCCGACCGGCACGTCGGGACGGTTGATGGCCGGCACCGGCTCACCCAGGATCCTGAGCACGCGTTCGCCCGGCTGCTCGCCGAGCCGACCGGGATGGGGCGACCGCGCCGACAGCGCGAAGTGCAGCACGGCGCCGAGCCCGTAGAGGTCCGTCGCCTCGTTCAGTGTCCCCGTGCGCAGCGTCTCCGGGGGGAGGTACTCGATGGCGTGCAAGGGATCCCGGGTGAACGCCTGGCGCAGGGTCACCCCGAAGTCACCCAGCACCGGCTCGCCGTTGGTGCGGAACAGCACGTTGTTCGGCGCGACCCCGCCGTGCACGACGCCCGCGCCGTGTGCGGCCGCCAGCGCCACCGCCACCGCACGGCCGAGGACGACGACGTCGGCCGCCGCGAGCGGGCCCACCCGCTCCACCAGGTCGGCGAGGGACTGGGTGCACAGCTCCATGCGCAGCGCGGCCTCGCCGGAGGCCAACTCCTCGACGGCGTCGACCATCAGGATCGACGTGACCCGCCGCACCGAGCCCAGTTTCGACTGTTCCTTGGTGTACGCCGACATCGTGCGCTTGTCGAACCGCTTCGGGAACACCTTCAGCGCCACCGGAACGCCGTTGTGGTGTCCTGTGTAGACAGTCGCGACCGGACCGTCGTCGATCCGGTTCAGGTCGGTCACCGCGGCGCTCATGCCCGTGCCCTGTCGAGGTAGGCGCAACTGTTCGCCAGCAGCGGGCGGATCCCGGCCAGCACGCCACCCACCAGTTCTTCGGCCCGTACCGCGTCGTCAGACACCTTCGCCCTTGTCTCGCAGGTGTGCCACAGGCTCGGCGCCAGCGCCGCCCACTGCCACAGCTCGTAACTGTCCTCGTCCACCATGGCCACCGGCGGCAGACCGGGAAGGCCGACGGCGTACGTCTCCGGGTGCTCCCGCGTGTTGCCGAGCCCCACCAGCAGCGGCTCGAGGCGATACCGCCCCGCGAAGGACCGCTGGTCGGCCACGACCGCCAGCGCGCCGGCGTCGACGAGCCGGTCCAGCGCCGCCGCGGACAGGCCCGCGTTGCCCGCCACCGCGCGCAGATCGTCCACCGTCCACGTGGGACCGTCGTGGTGGGCCAGCACCCACACGCCGAACTCGTCGGGCGTCATGGTCAGGTGCGCGAGCCCCACCCGCACGAGGTGGGTGCCGTCGGGGTGGCGTTCGCCCACGTAGTGGCCGATCGGGAAGACGTCCATCTCGCCACCTCCCTGGCATGTCAGCTAGCTGCCGAGCCCGTTCCCCGCCCGTCACTCTCAGGTCATCGTAGGTGGGCGCACCAAATCCGGTGTGCCCGTCGGCAGGAAGCTGTCGCCGGCGGCGGAACGGTGAGGAAGAGCGACATGAACACCACTGGCCTGGTCCGGGTGACCGTCGCGGCGCCCGCCCGCCGGATCGACCTCGCGCTGCCGGAACGGGCGCCGCTCGCCGAGCTGCTGCCCGGCCTCCTCGGCCACGCGGGCGAGGATCTCGCCGACGCGGGCGCGCTGTCCGGCGGCTGGGTGCTGCGGCGCGCCGACGGCACCGTGCTCGAACCCGCGCGCACGCTGGCCGCGCAGCGGGTGCGCGACGGTGAGGTACTGCACCTCACCCACGCGCACACCGACTGGCCCGAGCTCGAGTACGACGACATCGTCGACGCCATCGCCACCGGCTCCGCCCGCACCGGCGCCACCTGGGGTCCCCGCCACACGCGGCTGACCGGACTCGGGCTCGGCGCGCTCGCCGTCGCGCTGTGCCTCGCCGCCGTGCTGCGGTCCGGCCCGCCGTGGTCGGGGCCCGCGTGGTGGTCGATCGGCGTCGCCGCGGTGCTGCTGACCGCCGCGCTGCTGCTGGCCAGGGCCGCCGGCGACACCGGGGCCGGCGCGGTGACCGCGACCGTCGCGCTGCCGTTCGCGTTCGCGGGCGGCGGGCTCGCGTTCGCCGGGAACCGCGACCTGCTCGACCTCGGGGCCGCGCAACTGCTCGGCGCCTGCGCGGCACTGCTGCTGGCGGGCGTCGTCGGGCTGCTCGGAGTCGTCGACCGGGCCGCGGTGTTCGTCGGGGCCGCCACGGTCGGGGTCCTCGGGGTGATCGGCGCCTGGCTCGCGACGTTCGACTCGCTGACGGGCCACGAAGCGGCGGCGCTGATCGCCGGGATCGGGCTCGCGTTCTCGCCGGTCCTCGCGCCGCTGTCGATCCGGCTGTCGCGGGTGCCGATGCCGGTGCTGCCCCGCGCCGCCGCCGACCTGCTCCGCGACGAGCCGCAGCCGCCGCGCGCCGCCGTGTACGCGGCGGTGCTGCGCGCCGACTCGCTGCTCACCGGCATGGTCGCCGGGCTCGCGCTGGTCGTGGTGCCGTGCCAGGTGCTGCTGATCACGAGCGACAGCACCGCCGGACTGATCCTCGTGATGCTGCTGACCGTCGGCTACCTGCTGCGGGCGCGGCTGTACCCGATCGTGCGACAGCGGCTGTCGATGCTGACGGCGGGGCTGGCCGGGGCCGTGTGCCTCGGGATGGGACCGCTGATGTCCGACCGGTCCGAGCTGCTGTCGACGGCCGGGCCGGTGCTGCTGCTCGTCGGTGCAGTCGCCGCGCTGCTCGGGGTCGTGCACAGCACGCGGGACGCGAGCCCGTACCTCGGGCGGTACGCGGAGATCCTGGAGGTGCTCGTGGTGTTGGCGATCGTGCCGGTGACGTGCTCGGTGCTCGGGCTGTACGGCTACGTGCGCGGATTGGGAGGCTGACATGGCATCGAAACGCGACCAGCTCCACGCCTACCAGTTCCTTGTCCAGCGGGTGATCTCCGCGCTGGTGACCAGGGAGACCGACCCGGAGCAGCCGTCGTTCCGGCGGCCGACGAACGCGGCGTTCGGCGGGATCGCGATCGCGGTGATCGCGCTGGCCGCGGTGGGCGTGTACGGGATCATCAACCCGGGCGGCAACCAGGCGTGGGCGGACGGGAAGTCCGTCGTCGTCGAGAAGGAGACCGGGACCAGGTACGTCTACCTCGACGGCAGGCTGCACCCGGTCGCGAACTACACGTCGGCGCTGCTCGCCATCAACGAGCACGCGGAGACGCGCAGCGTGTCACGGGACTCGCTGGTCGGCGTGCCGCGCGGGCCGAGGATCGGGATCCCGGACGCGCCGGACGCGCTGCCCGCGAGCGACGGGCTGCTGTCCTCGGCGTGGACACTGTGCTCGCAACCGGCCGCCGACGTGTCCGGCACGGTCGTGCCGATGTCGGTGCTGATGGTCGGCGAGCGCGCGAGGGGCACCCAGCTGCTCGACCGGGGCATGCTCGCCGACGTGCCGGAGACCGGTGAGCGGTACCTGGTGCTCGGCGGCCACCGGCACCTGATCGCCAAGGCGGACACGCTCGCGGTCGGTCTCGCGCTGCAGGCCAGCCCCGCAGTGCGGGTGAGCCCCGCGGTCATCGAGGCGGTCCCGGTCGGGCTGCCGATCGCACCGATCGCCGTGCCGGACGCGGGGCAGCGCTCTGCCGCGGTGCCCGGCCGCCAGGACATCCTGATCGGGCAGCTGTTCGCCGTGCCGACGTCCCGTGGCACGCAGCACTACCTGGCGCGGGCCGACCAGCTGGTGCCGATCACCGAGCTGCAGTTCGACATCCAGCGCGGCTACCAGGGCACCGCCGCCGCTTACCCCGGCGCCAAGCCCGTGGCCCTGCAGCTCGGCATGATCGAGGCGAGCGGCGCGAACCAGCCGGCGACCACTGCGGCAAGGGCCGGCGACCCGCCGCACGCGCGGCCGGACTTCGTCGAGGGCGACGACATGTCGACCGTGTGCCTCACGGTCGACCCCGGCGCGGACCTGCCGAAGGTGACCTTGGCGTCGGACATGCCGGACATCGACCCGATGGCCGCGACCCCCCGCCGGACCGAGGGCGGCGCGCCGCTCGCGGACCGGGTGGTCGTGCCGGCCGGACACGCCGCGGTGATCGAGGCCGTGTCCGACATGGGCGCGCCGCGCGGCATGGGCACCCTCATGCTGGTCACGGACATGGGAATGGCGTACCCGATCGCCGAACCGAAGGTGCTCCAGGTGCTCGGCTACGAGAACGTCAAACCGGTCCGCATGCCGGCCGGCCTGGTCGCGAGGATCCCGATGGGCAACGGCCTGAGCCACGCGGCAGCGCTCCAGCGCTGAGTGCCGCGATCGGCGACGCCCTGAAGGACCCCTTCATGTCACTCTCAATGACATGAAGGGGTCCTTCAGGGCGTTACCCGGCGTCAGCGCACGCCCGGGACGCGCATGTCGAGGCACGCGACTCGGACCGAGAGCAGCATGTTCAGCGAGCCGAGCACTCCGGCGAGCACCTGGCTCGCGTCGGTCTGGGCCGGGTCGTCGACACCGGCCCGCTCGGCTACGGCGGCCGACTCCCGGCACGCCAGCCACAGGTCCGGCGACAGGTGCGCCCACTGCCACATGTCGAACATCGCGCCGGTCATCCGCACCAGCGGCTGATGGAGCAGCCCGACGGAGAACAGCCACGGCTCGTCCCGGGTGTTGCCGAGGCCGAGCGCGAGCGGGATCAGCCGGTGCGTCGAGGCGAACCGCACCAGGTCGTCGGCGCCGGGACCGACCTCGGCGAGCAGGCCGCGGTCGGTCAGCGAGCGGATCAGCGCGGGGTCGTCGACCTCGGCACGCAACATCGCCTCGGTGGCCGGCGGCACCTCGCCGTCAGCACTGTCGGGGATGCCGTGCGCCCGCGACCACAGCCGGAACTCGTCGCCGGTCAGGTCGACGAGCTGGGCGCCCAGCCGGACCTGGTGGACCGGCTCGGTCTCGTCACCGGGGTGGAACGCGCCGAGGCTGTGCCCCACGGGCAGCAGGGTCTCGCCGGCCACTGGCCTCAGCTCCTCGCTCGTCGGGTCCATCATCGCAGGTCACCGCACTCAGTTGTCGAACCAGAACAGCACTCTGGCCGGTCGGTCGGCGCCGATGCGCGACAGCACCTCGAGGTCGCGGAAGTAGCTCGGGCCGAGCAGCTCCCGGTAGGTCGCCGCCCGGCCGGGGACCGGCGCGTCGTAGTCGACGGCGAGCAGCTCGGCGACGGACAGCCACGAATGGGTGTGGCCGTCCGCGCCCCAGCCGGCGCTCTCCTCGGCGACCTCCGCTGACACGTCGGCCGGCAGGCCGCGTGGCGCCGCGAGCGCCGGGATCCCGCGCACCCCAGCGAGAAAGCCGAACACGTCGTACTCGCGGGTCTCGAACGGTCCCTCGTCGGCGACCACGACGTCCTGCCGCGGCCACGGCACGCGAGTCCAGACACCGGAGTCCTGCCGGCTCTCCACATAGGAGTGGATGTCGCTGCCCATGGGTCCTTCCCTCCTGCCGGCAGGGACGCGGGATGCCGAAGGCCCCGGGCGAGAGTGGCTCTGCGCCCGGGGCCGGATCCGATCAGCGTCGCACGCGACGGACCGGGGCGGGTTGCTCGGCGCCGACCACCGTGGCGGGTGTCCCGTCCGACACCTGCCACAGATCCTCGTCGATGAGCTGCACGGTAGTCGGGATGTCCGACTCCGCCGACCGCGCCCTCGACGCGAACGAGTGCACATCCTTCTTGCCGGCCTTGCCGCTCAGCACCGGGGGCATCCCCGGCGTCGAGCCGTCGCGGCGGCGGCCGTGGCCGGGCCGCTGGACCGCGCCGGGGCCGGGGCCACCGCCGGAGCCACCGCCGCCCATGCCGGCCGCGGCCATGCCGGCGCCACCCATCGGCGGCATCATCGGCATGCCGCCGCCACCGGGTCCGCCGGGCACACCGGCCGCGGGCGCGGCGGGCCCTGGCAGGCCCGGCGCGGCGGCCTGCGTCGGCGCGGTCGGACCCGCGACGGGCACCGCGGCGGCCGGGATCGACGTCGGTCCGGACCCGCCGCCGACGCTGACGCCCGGCACCCGGCCACCACCGCCGCCGCCGAAACCGCCGCCGCCGGCACCACCGCCGCGCACACCCATGCCGAGCCCGGCCGTAGGCAGCAGCGGCATCGCCCCCATCCCGCCGCCGGGCACACTGGTCACCGGCGGCGGCAGGGTCGAGGGCGGGAAGCTCACGGGCGGCACGGTCGGCGCGGCGCCGAGACCACCGCTCAGCGTCGGGTCGCCACCCCCTTCGCCGCCGGGCTGCTCGCCGCCCTGCTGGGCCCCGCCACCCGACTCGGCCCCGCCGTCCTGCTGAGCGCCGCCGTCCTGCTGAGCGCCGGCGTCCTGCTGTCCGGCGTCCTGCTGCGACTGGTCGGCGCCCGTCGGCGACTGGCTGCTCGGGGAGGAGCCGGGGCCGCCGCCCTGCGGAGCCGCCTGCTGCCACTCGTCGCCGGCCGCGGCCGCCGTGAGCACATCGGCCTTCGCCAGGTACTCCTGGTCAAGGGCGTCCATCAGCGCGCCGTTGGCCTCCTGGTACGGCTTCTCGATCATCTTCTTGATCGCGGCGAAGTCCTGACCGGGCGTCGGCGGCACCTTGGCGAGGGCCTCCTGCGCCTTGCGCTGGTTCTCCAACACCCCTTTCTGGGTGCTCAGGATGAACAGGCCGAGATCGGTCAGCGCCTTCATCGGGTTGCTGGACTCGATGTTGCGGGACCAGACGTCCAGCACCTTCTTGGCGTTGCGGGTGTTCCCGACGAACTGGGCGCCCTTCGAGTCCTGCCAGGTGGGTTCGATCGCGTCGGTGGCGGACCCGAGCGACGAGGCGGCCTCGGTGATCTGCGTGTGCGCCGTGCCCCACATCGTGGACTTGGCGTTCAACGCGTCGACGACCATGACCTCCTTGTTCATGAGGTCGACCTGGGCCTGCAGTTCCATGCTCGCGTAGTTCCCAGCCATGGGATGTCCTCACCTTCCGCCGGGGACGCTGCCGTAGTTGACAGGGGTCGTGATCTCCTCGAACCGGGCCTTGCTCTGCACGTCGGCGTTCATGTAGATGCGGCCGGACTCCTTGGCGCCCGCGCCCGACTCGGAGTTCGCCGCGCCGTAGACGTACTCCCGAATGCCGGTGTCGGCCTTTTCGCAGAATGTCTGTAGGCGGGCCCAGGCTTGTTTGTCCACCATCGCGAACTTCGGCCCCTGCGTCAGTCCGGACCGGATCTCCTGGGCGGACGTTTGTGGCAGTTCACCCGGCCCCTGCGGTGCGTAGGCGTCCATCGCGTCGGGATCGCCGATGAGCGCATTCGGGTTTTGCAGCATGTCTCCTCCTGATCGGCCTGATCGGCACAGACTCGCCTGCTTGTCAGTTCAACACTGGTCGGTTGTTCGTGGGGGTCGCCGACAGCAACCGGTCACGCTCAGTCCGCGGGTGGCAGCCACGCGAGCTGAACCAGCTTCGGGTCGCCCCTGCGGCTGACCAGCCGGCCCCGGCCCGGTGGCAGCGCCTCCGGTTTGAGCCCGCCGAGCAACGGCCCCTCGTCCTTGTGGCCGGACATCAGCAGACCCATCGACCCGACGTCGCGCAGCCGGGCGAGGAACTGCTCGTACATCGCCCGCGCGGCGCCACCGGTGCGCCGGGTGATCACCAGGTGCAGCCCGATGTCGCGGGCCTGGGGCAGCAGCTCCATGAGCGGCAGGAACGGGTTGGTCAGCTGGGTGGTGACCAGGTCGTAGTCGTCGACCAGGATGAACAGCTCCGGTCCCTGCCACCAGCTCCGGCTGCGCAGCTGCTCCGGCGTGACCTCCGGTCCGGGCAGCCGTTCCCGCATGCGGCGCGCCGCGTCCTCGATCATGCCGGTCGTGGTGGCCAGGTCGCTGCCGTAGCCGACGAGGTGGTCGGTGCCCACCTCGCCGAGCAGCCCCCGGCGGTGGTCGATGATGACGATCCGCGCCTGGTCGGTCGAGTAGGAGTCCACGATCCGGCGGGACAGCGTGCGCAGGAACGTGGTCTTGCCGGAGTCGCCGTCGCCGAGCAGCAACAGGTTGGCGTCGGCCCCGAAGTCCAGGCGGACCGGGGCGAGGTCCTGCTCGGCGATGCCCACCGCCAACCGCAGGTGGCGCGGGTCGTCGGCCGGCGGCAACGCGAGGTAGGGCACGCGGGCGGGCAGCATGCGCACCTCGGGCGCCGGTTCGCCCTGCCACGCCTGCACCACCGTGGCGACCATCGCGGCCACGCCGTCGGTCAGGCCCTCCGCGGTGCGCCGCCCGTCGATCCTCGGCAGCGCGGTCAGCACCTGGTGCTTGGTCACGCCGAGGCCGCGGCCGGGCTGGCCCTCCGGCACGCGCAGCGCGCCGACCCGGTCGATCGCCGTGTCGATCGGGTCGCCGAGCCGCAGCTCGACCTTGCTGCCGAACAGGTCGCGGATCTGGGCGCGCATGTCGAACCACCGCGCGGCGGCGACCACGACGTGCACGCCGTAGTTCAGCCCGCGGGTCGCGATCCCGATCAGCACGTCCTCGAGATCCTCGAAGTCCTTGCGCAGCGTGCTCCAGCCGTCGACGACGAGGAACACGTCCCCGTGCGGGTCGTCGGCGACCGTGCCGTTCGCCCGCATCGCGCGGTAGGTGGCCATCCCGTCGATGTCGTGCTCGGCGAACCGCCGCTCGCGCTCGGCGAGCACGGTCGCGACCTCGGCCACCGTGCGCCGCACCGCGCCGACGTTCATCCGGCCGGCCACCCCGCCGACGTGCGGCAGCCCGCGGATCGAGCCGAGCGCGCCGCCACCGAAGTCCAGGCAGTAGAACTGCACCTCCCTCGGGGTGTGGGTGAGGGCGACGCTCGCGATGACATCCCGCAGCGCGGTGCTCTTGCCCGACCGCGGCCCGCCGACCACGACCATGTGCCCCGCCCCGCCGGACAGGTCGAGCACCAGCGGGTCGCGCCGCTGGTCCAGCGGCCGGTCCACCACGCCGACCAGTGCGCGCAGCGTGCCGTTGAGCGCGGGGTCGGCGGACCGCAGGCCACGCGCGGGGTCCACGGTCAGCCCGCCGAGCAGCTCGTCGAGCGTCGGCGACACGTCCAGCGGCGGCAGCCACACCTGGTGCGCCGGCGTGCCCCGGCCCGCGAAGCGGTCCACCAGGATGTCCATCAGGCTCTCGCCGATCGCGTCGTCGTCGAGGTCCGCCGCCTCGTCCGGCTGGTCGTCCTCGACCTTCGGCGCGGCGTAGGCGGTCGAGTACACCGCGAGCCCGACCGGTTCCGGACCACTCGTCGTGGCCCCGCCCGCCGTGAGCGGACTGTGCACACCGGAGACGTACGCGGAACGGAACCGCAACATCGGCTCGTCGCCGTAGCGCAGGAAACCGTGGCCGGGCGCGCGGGGCAGCGAGAACGCGTCGGAGACGCCGAGCACCGTGCGGCTGTCCATGTCCGAGAAGGTCCGCAGGCTGATCCGGTACGACAGGTGCGCGTCCAGCCCGCGCAGCCGGCCTTCCTCCAGTCGCTGCGAGGCGAGCAGCAGGTGCACGCCGAGCGAGCGGCCGACCCGGCCGATCTGCACGAAGATGTCGATGAAGTCGGGCCGGGCCGACAGCAGCTCGCTGAACTCGTCGATGATCACGAACAGCGTCGGCACCTCGGGCAGCGCGGCGCCGGCCGCGCGGGCCTTCTCGTAGTCCCGCAGCGACGCGAAGTTGCCGGCCGCGCGCAGCAGCTCCTGACGGCGGAGCAGCTCGCCGTTGATCGCGTCGGCCATGCGGTCGACCAGTGGCAGCTCGTCGGCAAGGTTGGTGATCACCGCGCTGGTGTGCGGCAGCCGGTCCAGCCTGGTGAAGGTGGCGCCGCCCTTGAAGTCGATCAGCGCGAAGTTCAGCGAGTTCGGCGGGTGGGTGACCGCGAGCGCGAGCACCAGCGTGCGCAGCAGCTCGCTCTTGCCGGAGCCGGTCGCGCCGATCAGCAGCCCGTGCGGGCCCATGCCGTCCAGCGCGGACTCCTTGAGGTCCAGCTCGATCGGAGAGCCGTCCGGGCGGATGCCGAACTTGACCCGCAGCCGGTCCCGGCTCGGGCGCTGCACCCAGGTGTCGGTCGGGTCGAACGCGTACGGGTCGCCGAGCTCGAGCAGCTCCTCGAGCCCGAGCTCCGAGGTCAGCGGCTGCTCGCCCCTGCTGCCGTCGGTCAGCCGCAGCGGCGCGAGCTGGCGGGCCAGCGCCTCCGCGCTGATCACCGGCAGGTCGTCGGCACGGCCGAGCTCGATGTCGCCGTCCGCGGTGCGGCTCGACAGGGTGCCGTCGGCGGCGACGTCGAGCACCACCGCGGACCGGTCCGGCGCTCGCGGCGGCACCGTGGTCAGGTCGATCACCGTGGCGCCCTCGACGCCCGCGCCGGCGAGCAGGTGGTCGGAACCGGCGACCGCGCCGCCGTCGAGCACCACCACCAGATGCGGGCCGGACACGCGGGTGGCGCCGTCCTCCGGGTCGAACCTCGGCCGGTTGCTGAGCTGGTCGTCGAGCATCGACTCGAGCATCGAGATCGTCGGCGACACGAGCCGCAGCGGTCCGAGCGCGTCACTGCGCTCCGGGTGCAACGCGTGCGGCAGCCACTTGAGCCACTCCCACTCGGCACGCCGCTCCTGGCCGACACACACCGCGATGCGCAGGTCGTCCGGCGAGTGCAGGGTGGCGAGCTGCGCGATCATCGCGCGGACGAGACCGGCGGCGCGTTCGCCGCCGAGGACGTGGACGCGGCTGAAACCGTTGACCGCCATGGCAAGCGGCAGTTGCGGGATGGCCGAGTAGGTGGTGATGAACCGGCGCAGGGCCAGCGCCGAGAGCGGTTCGAGCTGCTCCATCGGCTTGGTGTCCGGGGCGACCAGCGTGGTGGCCAGGCTCTGGCGGCCGAGACCGATGCGCGCCACCCCGAAGTCGGCGTCGACGCGCCTGCGCTCCCACAGCCGGTAGCTGCTCGCCACCGACCACAGGGTCGCCGGATCCGGGTGGAGGTACCACAACGCGGTGCGCTGCCGGCGCACCGTACGCCCGACCCGCACCCGGTGCTGGGCAAGGCCGCGCAGGTAGAGGCGGCGCGCGTTGCCCATCTCCTTCTTGCTCGGCCCGCCGCCGTTGAGGAACGCGACCCCGACCATGGCGAGCATGGCGACGCCGAACAGTCCGAAGACCACGTACCGCATCGTGCCGAGACCGCTCCCGCCGAAGCTGCCGCTGAACATCAGGATCATCGCGGCCATCATCAGCACCATCGGCAGCGCCATGAGCGCCTGCGTCCACTGCCGACCCGGCGGCGGCGGGATCTCCGGTGGCGCCTCCAGCACCAGCTCGCCGGCCGGCATCTCCGGCGAAGGGCGGCGCAACGGCCGGCGCACGACTACCGTCCCCACGATTCGCGACCTCCCTCGTCTGGTCCTGTCGAATGGATCGACTCGATCGTCGTCGCTGGTGAGCGGGCGCGGAGACCGGTGGCAGGAAGGTGCCGACGAATCCGTGCGGCCCACCGCGCTTGGTTAGCGTCGAATCGACCGCGTTACGCGACGACGACGAAGGAGCGAGAAATGGCTGATGCTCTCCGGGCGACACCGGAAGACCTGGACCGGACCGCGACGGTCGCCAAGAACATCTCCGCCAGCCTGTCCGGGCTCATGACCAGGACCATGAGCCAGGTGGACACCGTGCTGGCGACGTGGACCGGCACCGCGCCCCCCGCGTTCATGCAGCAGACCTCGACCTGGCAGAAGGCCATGACCGACCTGATCACCGAGCTGGACCGGGTCGGCGTCGCGACCAAGCAGTCTGCCGACCACCAGCGCAACGCCGACGCGGACTCGTTGTCCGTGGTCAACAACGTGGCGCCGGCAACGGGTCTCAAGCCCTTCTAGCCACCCCCAGACGACCCACTTCCAAGGAGTACCACCATGACCGGTCCGATCAGGTACGAGTTCGGCTCGCTGGGCGACGGCCAGACCCAGATCGCGAGCTGCGCCAACGACGTCGACCAGCTGAACATCGACTGGAAGAACGCCGTCAGCGCGGCCGTCCAGAGCTGGCTCGACAACGCGGGTTTCCGTTTCGAGGAGCTCGGCGCCATGTGGGACACGGCCGCCGCCTCCAACCGGGAGTTCCAGACGAACCTCGCCATGGCCCTCGGGCAGTCGAAGTCCAACGGCGAGAACGCTTTGCAGCAGTGCATGTCCGCCCTGTCCTGAGCGACCGCGGGGGACGAACCGAAGAGAAGTGGCCCTGGAGAACGACTCCAGGGCCACTTCTCTGTCCACTCGCTACTGCCACTCGCTACTCCCGGTCGCTACTGCCGGGCCTGCTCGACGGGCGGCGGGGGGAACAGGAAGATCTGGTCGGGCGGTTCCTGCCGGGTCGGGGCGGCGGGGAGCTCGACTCCACGGCGTGCCCGCCAACGGCGGCGCGCGCCACGCGGCAGCGCCCCGGCGAGGATCACGGTCACCAGGATGGCCAACACCACCGAGCCGACGAGGATCTTCGCGCCGCCGCCCATCCGGTCCCACCACGCGAGCTCGCGCATCCCGTCGACGTCGACGGGCGGGTCCACGACCGCGGGCATGACCAGTGGGTCCGCTGTGGACAGTTTCTCGGTGACCGCCCGGTACGGGTCCACCACGCCGGCGCCGTAGTCGAGGCTGTGCTTGCCGCCCCTGGCCGGCGCCGCGGTGGCCAGTATGCGTGCGGCCACCTGCGGCGCGGTCAGGTTCGGCCATGCCGCGCGCACGAGTGCGGCGGTGCCGGAGACGATCGGCGCGGCGAAGCTCGTGCCGGTCCAGTAGTTGTGCCCGCCGACCCTGGTCGCGCCGACCACGCTCTCGCCCGGCGCCATCAGGTCGACGTAGTCGCCGATCTGGGACCCGTCGGTCCTGGCGCCGGTGATGTCGACCGACCCGACCCCGAGCACCCCGTCGTAGGCGGCCGGGAACGACGAGCCGCCCCCGCCCTTGCCCTGCCGGTTGCCGACCGCGGCCACCAGCAGGGCGTCCTTGGACTGCGCGTAGCCGACCGCGTCCCGCACCACCGGGAAGTCGGCGTAGCCGGACAGCGACAGGTTGATCACCTTGGCGCCCTGGTCGGCGGCGAACCGGATGCCGGTGGCGACCACGTTGGGATCGATGGGGGTCGGCTCGCCGTTGTCGTTGAGCTCCCGGTCGGCGATCCGCACCGGCAGGATCCGCGCGTCCGGGGCGATGCCGCGGAAACCGACGCCGGCGACCGGGCTGGCGGCGATCAGGGACGCCACGGCGGTGCCGTGCGACTGGCAGTCGAAGTTCCCCGGCAGGTCGCCGGTGAGGAAGAAGTCCCGCCCGGGCCACACCTTGCCCACCAGCTGCGGGTGGTCGGCGTCCACACCGGAGTCGACCACGGCGACCGTGATCCCCGCGCCGGTGCTGTGCTGCCAGGTTCGCTTCAACCCCAACATCTTCTGCGGCCACGGCAGGTCCGGGACGACCGCGCTCGCGGGCGCGGGGTCGCGGCAGGCGCCTTCCGGTGGGGCGGCCTGCGCCGGTGAGCCGCCGACCAGCGGCACACCCACCGCGACCAGGACGACTGCCAGGAGGGAGACAGCGCTGGAACGGCTCATGATGTCGAATCATCAGCCGCGTTCCGCCCGGCCGGTCCCGGGTGGCCGGAACCGGTCAGGACCGTCCTCGCGGCGCCGCGCGCCGGACATGCTGACGGTCCTGGGACGACGGTTGGGAGACACCATGGAGCTCTCCAGCAACGAGCGGCTGACCGAGCGGGTCTTGGCGATGCGGGACGGGATCGACGAGATCACCGTCACCGAGCACTCGCCGGACGGGTTGGTCACCGTGGTCGTGGACGGCCGCAGCAAGCTCCTCGAGCTCGAGCTGGACCCACGGATCTACCGCGACCAGAACGCCGACGCGCTGACGAAGACGATCATGGCGACCGTCCTGGCGGCGACGGAGTCGGCGGAGCATGACGCGGCGCGGCTCGTGATGAAGCTGATGCCGGGCGCCGAGGTAGCCGACGAAGCCGATGTGGACACCATGTTCGACCCGGCACTGAGCGTGCTGGCCCACGACCGCGGCAGGAGGTGATCGCGGTGGCCGGCATCGACCTCGGCGGCGACGGGATCAACATGTACCCGGACCTGACCAAGGGCGTGATCGACGCGATGGGGCAGGAATGCGAGCGCATCCACTCGTCCTTCGACAAGAAGATCGGCGAGATCGCCGCCCTGGACAGCCAGCTCGGCAAGGGCCCGCTCGGTCAGAACGCCGAGAAGCAGTACAACCCGTTCGTCGACCACGTCCGCGGCGAGATGGACAAGCTCAAGCCCTCGCTCGAGGGGAAGGTGCAGACCGGTCTCCAGATCGTCGACCGGTACATCGAGATGGACCAGCAGAGCAAGCAGAATATCGACAACATCCGATAGCGCGCAGCCGCCATGGGAATGCAGAAACCCGTCGGCCCACTGGTCGACGAGGTTGACAAGAACATCAACTGGGACTGGTGGCCGCCCGACGACGAGGACATCGCCTACCAGCTCGCGGACCGCTGGCGCGAGGCAGCACAGGAGCTCAACGAGAACGCCTCCCGACTCGACGTCTGGGTCGACCGGGTTCAGAACGTGTGGGGCGACAGCGTCGGCAGCCAGTACTACGACCAAAGTCGCGTGTACGGAAAGTACTATCGAGAGCTCGCCGGACAGTTCGGAGAGTTGTCGGCTTTCGCGAAGGCGTACGGCGACCAGCTGAAGAAAGCCAAGGACGACCTCAAGGTCGAGTTGGCGATCAACGCCGGGTTCTTTCTCGCCTCCTTCGCCATTCCCGGCGGTCCGGCCGCGGTCGGCGCCATGGTCGCCGGCAAGATCGTCGCGCTGATCGCGGGGCGGATGGCCGCCGGCGTCGGCAAACAGCTGGTCACCGGTTTGGTGAAGTTCGGCCTCGAGGTCGGCAAGGAGATGCTCGAGGAGGGCCTGACCGACCTCGGCCAGCAGGGTTACGCCAACCTCCGCGACACCCAGAAGGGCATCGACCTCGGCCAGACGACCCGCGCCGGGATCACCGGCGGCGTCGGCGCGGTGCTCAACAAGGGACTCGCCGGCGCCACCGGCCTCGGCGGCAAGGTCGCGAAGAACCTCGGCGCGCCGGAGATTCCCACGAACGCCCTCACCAGGACGGCCGGTTCCGGACTGAGCAACGCGGCCACGTCGCCGTCCGCCAACTACATCGTCGAACACCACAACGACATCAACGCGCTGACGAACGTCAACGGCTATGTCAACGCGGTCAAGCAGGACGGCGTCGGGTCCGCGATCGTCGGCGGGAGCCGGACCGGCTTCACCGAAGCGGGAACCGCGCTGCACAACAAGGTGTTCAGCACCGGCGGTGGCGGCGACGGTGGTGGCGGCGGCGGTCCCACCGTGAACGGCAACGGACCGACCGGCGACCCGACGTTGAGTGGAGACGGCGGCGGCACCAACCAGCCGGGCGGTGGCGCGGGCGGCACACCGAACGGGAACGCCGACGCCGGACCTGCCGGTGCGGGCGGCGGCAGCAACGCCGCACCGCCGAGTGGCGCCGACGGCAACGCGGCACCGCCCGCCGGAGCCGACGGCGGCAGCAACGCGACACCACCGGCCGGAGCCGACGCCAACGGCAACGCGGCGCCACCCGGCGGATCCGACGGCGGCAGCAACGCGGCACCACCGGGTGGGAGCAACGCCGCACCCCACGGTGGAGACGGCGCACCCCAAGGCGGCAACGCCGATGCCGGTCCGCCGGGCGGCGACAACACCGACGCGTCTCCCGGAACCGACGCCAACGGCAACGCCGCGCCACCCGCCGGCACCGACGCGGGCGGCAACGCCGCGCCCTCCGGCGGCAACGCCGACGCCACCCCGCCGGGCGGCACCGAGTCCAACGGCCCCAACGCGGACGCCAACGCCGGACCGGCCGGCGGCACCAACGGCACCGACGTCAGCGGCAACCCCGCGCCCTCCGGCGACGCCGGCACCGACAACTCAGACGTGCACGGCTCGCCGCCGGCCGGCGCCCAGCAGGGCGACCACCAGACCGGCGTGGCGCCGGTGGTGGGCGCCGGAGCGGCCATGCACGGCGGCACGGCCCCGACGCACACCACCTCGCACGCCGCGCCAGCCGGAAACGCCGCGCCCGCAGGCAACTCCGCGCCAGCCGGAAACGCGGCGCCAGCCGGAAACGCGGCGCCGCCGGCGAACACGTCCGGTGGCACTCAAACCTCCAGTCAGCCCGGCGCGCCCAAGGGCGCCACGGAGTCCGGTCCCACCAACCCCGGCACCGACCAGAACTCCACAAAGGACTCCACCGCGGACTCCACAAAGGACGGAGCGCCGGACGGGGACACCGCGACGGACGCCAACCCAGCGACCACCCCGCAGAAGACCAGTTCCCCAGCCGGCTCCGTCGCGGTCGCCGCCGCCGCCACCGCCGCGGTCGCCGAGTCCGCCAAGCCGCCGCCGACCGACCAGAACCCCAAGCCCAAACCGGCGCACACCAGGTCCGACCGGCCGCCGCCCCCGCCCGGCGGACCGGCGGATGAGGGGTCCGCCCCGGAACCGCAACCCGACGACGGTCCGATGAAGCCGCTGCGCCCGGACGGTCAGAGTCTCGGGAAGTTCGCGGAGTCGCGGCTGACGCGCGACGGGAACGGCCGGATCACGCACGTCGACGACGTCCCGGTGGCGAAGAAGCTCCGCGAGGTCGCCGACACACGGGCGCGGCAGTACTGGAACGCGCAGCGCTTCGAGCCGGAAGGGCGCCGCGACAAGTTCCCGACGCAGCGGGCGGAGCCCTACGACGCGCCGGCGCGCCAGCAGCCGGACGTCGACCTCAACAGGGAGACCGTCCTCAACCAGAAGACCGGCCGGTACAAGTCGAGCCGGGACCGGAACCGGAGCGGGAACACCGTCGGGCTGGTCCTCGACCCGCTCACCGGCGAGGTGTTCGAGGACACCAACGGGCCGGACCGCACCGAGCTTGCCCCGGAAGCGGTCCACCCGAAGCTGCGGGAACGCGGCGACGCGATGTACCAACCGGGCGGCTACCCGGCGTTCCGCCAGGACGGCACGCCGACTCCCGGCGAGACGCAGAACCTGCCAGGGCACGATCTGCTGTACCGGCACGCGGAGGTGCGCGCGGCGAACCAGGCGCTGCACGCGAACCCCGAACTCGAGATCAGCGACCTCATCGCCGACGCCCAGTTCCTGCGTGCGGACGGAGTCAAGCCCGCCGCCTGCTGCGCGAACTGCTCCGGCCTGCTCCACGACGCGGGCAGCAACGCGGGCAAACGCGTCTACGACCCTCAGACGCGCGGCCTGGTAGACGAACCCGGCCTCATCCAAGACGACGACGCCAACCCGCCCGCCCCGACCCCACCGCCCAACGGCCCAACACCACCGGCGCCCCCAGCCGACCCAACCGGTCGACCAACCACCGCCGGCGACCACACCCCACCCTCGAACACCGCCCAACCGGCCAGAGTCGTCAACGGCACACAAGGCTCCGTCCCCTCGGTGCCGCACTCCAGCTTCTTCGCGCGCGTCGGCAACAACAGCCTGCTGCGCAACGTCGTCGAGGCCATGGCTCGCGCAGCCATGACCCGCACCACGCGGCTCGCGGACGACACCGGCCTGCACCCGTACGCGGTCACGGCGGACGCGGGGATCGACGCCACCAACGTCGCGCCGGAGGGGGGCGGTCGGTTCACCATCACGAAGCGGGGCGGCGGCAAGATCGTCGTGGTCCTGCGGGTCGGGCCGACGCAGCACGGGAACCTCGCCGAGTTCGTCGTCTTCGCCACCACCAACACGGTGGAGATCACGGTGTCCCCCAACGTCGACCCGAACCACCTCGGGCGCACGCTGTCGAACGCGTTGGCACAGACGGATCAGCTGCTCGGCGGCAACACCACGACACCGGACGTGCTGACGGGCACGCGGCACCCCGGCGAGAACTTCGACCTGAGCCACAAGGACCACGGCCGCCAGGCCGAGGTGCGCAACCTCGACCGCACCGCGCGGGAGACCTCCCGGCTCCGCCAGCAGCGGCGCGGCCGGCTCGCCGGTGAGATGGCCGCGCTGGTCGAGCACGTCGCGATGCACGCCGACCAGGACGGCGCGCTCGACCGCCGCCCGCTCGCCGACGGCGACGTCGAGAACATCCTCGGCAAGCACGCCCCGCCGGGCTCGCGGCGGCCGAGCTGGACGAAGACCACCCCGACGGGGCTGCCCACCTGGGCCGCCTACCGGCATCAGCTGGTCATCCAGGGGCTGCCCGGCCTTTCCGCGGCGTCGGCGATCATGGCGACCGCCACCTCGACGGCGGGCACCATGGCCGGCGTCACGGTCGGTGTGGTCGCGGCCGTGTCGGCGGTCACCGGCACGCTCGTCAAACGCTGGACCGCCGACAGGAACAAGAAGATCGGCGACGCCAACCACGAGCACGCCGCGGCACAACGCGAGTACGAGGCGAACCAGCGACGCCGCGCCCTGCTCGACACGCTCCTGGCCAGGCTGCGCACGGCCGACGCCGACCTCGCCAACGGGCCGCCGGAACCCACGCCCGGCGAGGCGCCCGCCAAGACGCCGAACTACTGGCAGCGGGTGCTCGACCGGGCGGTGCCGCCCATGGTCGGCGCGCTGCTCGCCGCCCCGCTGCTGGCGTTCGGCGTCTCCCCGCTCATGTACGCCGGTCAGGCCGGGGTCGCCGCCATCGCCTACGTGGTCGGCCCGATCGTCGACCGCTACCTGCGGGGCAACGAGATCACCCGCGAGGTCGCCATGGTCGACGGCGTCGGCCGCGCCATGGCCGACCTCGCGCACGCCGCCGAGGTCGCCTGGGTCGGCGCGTTCCACTCGCTGCTCGACCGGCTCGACACGCTCGCCGGGACGACCCCGTCCGGACTGGCGCCGGGGCCGGGGCCCGCGTTGGGCCGGGACGGCGGCATCTCGTCGGCGCCGGCCTACCTGGCCAACAGCGCGGCGGGCGAGGTCGCCGTGTTCGCCAGGGCGCTCGAGGACATCGTCAGCGGCAAGGCGGGCGCGGTGCCGCTGGCCGTGCTGCGTTTCGTCGTCGGCACGCTCGGCATGGCCCACCTCGACCAGAGCTACAACCGCGCGGAGCTGGCCGCGATCTACGAGCAGGTGGTGTTCGACGAGGGCACCGCGCACCTCGGGCGGCAGGCCAGTTTCGACGAGGCGATGCGCGCCGTCGTCGACCGGATCGACCAGCACATCACCGCCGCGGAGAACCTGCGTGCGGCGAACGACCGGGTGGACCGGTCGGCACCGAGCCGGGCGGCGGACCTGCGGCGGGGCCGGCAACAGCCGGGCGGACCGGACACCGCGCCGGCGACCGACGCCGAGCTGTCCGAGTCACTGCCGGCGACCCGGCCGGCCGGCATGCAGCGGGGCCGGGCGTTCGCCGTGTACGGCGCGATCCAGGCGTCGATCTCGGCCGGCGCGATGGCGGCCGGCACCGCGCTGTTCGGCAGCGGCGGCGACCTCACGCAGTGGGGCGGGGTCATCGTGGTCGGCACGGCCGCGGTCGGCGGCCTCGTCACGACATGGAGCAAGTTCCGGTTCCGGCACGCCGAACAACAGGCGGCGAACGCGGAGATCACGCACAACCAGACCAACGACCGCGCCGACGACGCCGACGCGGCCCAGCGGCAGCAGCGGTACCTCAACGAGCTGTTCGGCAGGGAGCTCGCCGCGAGCACCGACCCGGATAGCGGCGGGCCGCGGACGCCGTCGCGGCCGAAGGTCCCGATGGTGATCGGCCCGAGCGACCCGAGGTACCCCGACTACGTCAAGGGGCTGGTGGCCGAGGAGCGGGCCCGGCTGGTCGGGGACCCCCGGCCGTACTCGCTCCACGACGCCCGGCGCCAGGCCCTCGACCGGATCGACAAGCTCGCGGACAAGGTCAAGAAGGCCGCCGACCACGCCGCCAGGACCGGCAACGACCGGCCGCACAAGCGCGCCGTCGAGAAGCTCGCCGCGACCCGGCTCCAGTACCAGCGGATGGTCAACGACGGCACCCCGATGCCCGCCGACGACGAGGCGACGCCGCCACGGCACACCCCGCCGCCGCACGACGCCACCCGCTCTGGGCCCGCCGATCCGTTCACGAGCCTGCCGCAGCAGGTGCAGGACCAGCTGGTCGACGACCTGATCGCGGACAGCAACCCCGCCTTCCCCCTGACCCGGGTGAACGCGGTCGCGATCCTCAGCGGCGGCCCGCCCGGCACGACACCCGTGGTCGCAGGACCCGGGGTCAGCGGCGCCGACGTCCGGTTCGTCGCCGCCGACGGTCGGGTCGTGCTCAGCCGGGAGGTCAAGAACCCGATCGGCGGCTACCGGGCGTTCAAGGAGATGCTCAAGAAGGCCGCGCGGGTGCAGGTCGCGCTGAACGGCGAGGTCTGGTTCCAGTTCCGGACCGGCACCGACGTGGCGGCGCTGCTCACGAAGTGGCAGCGCAACCCGGACGGCGGTCTCGCCGCCCACACCGACGTGACCGTGGTCGCCCTCGACCCGGCCGGCAACAGCCTCGGGCGGCACAACCTCGGCCACCCGCTGCCGAGGCCGGCGCACCGACCCGCGCCGGACACCACCCGCGCCGGCCCGACCGACGGACCCCAGCCGGGGGCCCGGCCCGTCCTCGACGAGCGGCTGCGCCGCTATCTGGACGAGAGCCTGCCCGTCCCCGGCGGCCGCGCCTTCTACTCCGACGGCGAAGCCAGGATGCGGTACCGGGCGAAGTTCGTGCCGGCCATGCCGCAGATGTACCGCATCGACATGCACGGCGCCCCCGACGCCGTGTTCATCGGCGACGACACGCTCACCGCGGCGGACCTCGCCGCCCTCATCGAGGCCGACCCGAACTGGCACGGCGCGGCCATCTGGTTGTTCTCCTGCTGGACCGGCGCGGAGGTCGGCGGCTTCGCGCAGCAGCTGGCCGACCTGCTCGGCGTCGAGGTGGTCGCCCCGGCCCAGCTGACCGGGAACACCTACGACGGCGAGACCTTCGTGACCTCGGACGAGCGCGACGCGGACGGCAACCCGAAGCTCGTGTGGCCGCCCAACGGGTTCTGGAACTCCTACCGGCCCATCGACGTCGACGCCGACTTCACGACCTTCACCTACGAGCCGTCCGCCCACCTCGACCGCATCAACCAGCGCGAGGCGGGGCACGGCTTCCACCGCGACCTCCCGCCGTCGCCGGCGGACACCCGCGGCCACCCCCGGCCGGCCCCGCCGCCGGTGCGGGTGGCGCCGTCCCGGTTCAACGACGAGGAGATCCGGCCCATCGTCCTCGGCGAGCACAGACCGGCCGTCGAGCTGCCGCCGCAGGTGACCGTCGACGACGTCCGCGCCGCGCACCCCGTGCGGGACCACCCGAACGGCGGCCACCGGCACCACGCGCCGACCGCCCCGCCACGGGTGCCGGCGGAGAGCGGCGAGCCCAGCGCCACCAGCAACTCCAGTTCGCACAGCGACTCCCACTCGCACAGCGACTTCCACTCGAGCAGCGACTCCCACTCGAGCAGCGACTCCCACTCGAGCAGCGGCGGCGACGCGCACCAGCCGGGCTGCGAGAACGTCCCGCCGGAGGGCCGCACCCCGATCTACACCGGCGACGAACGCCTGTGGCCGGACGAGCTGGCCGACCTCGTCGCGGAGAGCGGCACGTGGACCGGCGGCCCGATCCGGCTGCTCGTGCTCGACGGAGAGCTGGACGAGGAGTTCCTGCGCCGGCTCGCCGACCTGCTCGGCGTGGCGATCCTCGTGCCGGCGGACGCGGTCGTCGACGGCTTCCCCCGCTGTTCGTCGGGCACGCTGATGGTCTACAACGAGACCGAGCCGTTGACCGTGCCGGACGGCGAGTGGCGCACGTTCCAACCACGGAACGCGATGACGAGCATGGAGGCCCGATGAGGTTCGCACGCCTCTTCGACCGCCGGGACAGCGCCGGCCGGTGGACGTTCGACCCGGAGCGGCCGCGGCTCACCGACCCGGCGGAACGCATCCTGGTCAGCGAGTTCCTCGCGGGCGGCGTCATGATCACCAGGATCACCGGCCGCGACGACGACCTGCTCGACCCGGCGCGCAGGCACGCGGTGCCGATGTCCACCCACACCGACGGCACGTGGATCTGGAACGCGGCGGTGCGCTACTACCTCAACGAGCACGGCATCGCGCCGGAACCGGACTTCCTCGCGCACATGGCGGCCTGCCGGTACGTCGCGGCCACGCCGGCGGACGCCGTCTGCCGCACGGCGCTCGCGGAACTGCGGGCCCGCTAAGTGGTCGCCGCTAAGGCCTTGGTGGCAGCAACGTCCGCACGCTCAGTGCCGCCCGCAGCCGGGCCGGCAACGGTTTGCGCGCCAGCCCGCGGCGCACGGCGTGGACCGCCGACCACGCCTCGTCCGCCGTCGACGGGGCGGGGCCGGTCGCCGACCACAGCGCCACGTCGACCGAGCGGGCCAGGTCGTGCAGACCCGTCACCACCGTGGCGTCCGTCGACCCCGACGCCGCGCCGGCCAGGTCCCGCACGGTCATGCCCGCGGTGAACGGCACCCCGTGCGCCCGCAGGCGGTCGCGCGCCTCCGCCCACGCGCCGACCACCGCGCCGGCACCGGGCCGCCGCCTGCGGCGCCAGCCGCGAACCGCCCGCGTCAGCGGCACGCCGGCCAGCCACACCACCAGCACCACGGCCACCCCGATCAGGATCGGGACCACCGGCACCGTGACGCCGCCGCCGCCGGTGTCGCCCGCGGCGGCGGCGTCGTCCTTCTTCAGCTCCGGGTCCTGCACGTCCTCCGACGGCGGGAGCTTCTCGCGGGCCTGCGCGGTCACCTCGGCGAGGCCCTTCGCGGCCGGGCCCGACCCGCTCGTCGCGCCGCCCGGGTCCAGCGGCACCCAGCCGACGCCCTCGACCGCGACCTCCGGCCACGCCAGCACGTCTCGGTTGTGCACGACGACGTCGTCGCCCGCGCCGTCCGGGGCGCGGTAGCCGACCGCGATCCGCGCCGGCAGGCCGATCACCCGCGCCAGCACCACGTACGCGGCCGCGAACTGTTCGGTCGTGCCGCGTTTCGTGTCGAGCAGGAACGTCGACAGCTGCGGCCAGCCACTGCCGCTCGGCAGGTCGGCGCCGGTCGCGACCGTGTAGTTCTCGCGCAGGAAACGTTCCAGCACCAACGCGGTCTGGAACGCGGGCCGCGTGTCCCGCACGGCCTCGCCGGCGAGCTCGGTGATGCCCTTCGGCACCTCGCCGAGGCCGCCGAAGCCGGTCCGCGCGGTCGGGTCGATGGCCGCCGCGCCGAGGTCGGCGGCCGCGACCTGCGGCTCCCACCAGCTCAGGTCGTAGTCGACGGGGCCGGTGCGGTCGTGGGCGAACAGCGTCCCGGACGCCTCGTCGACCAGGGGCGCGAGGCCCGACACCGACGCGGGCAGCGCCTGGCTCGGCAGCCACGGGCCCTCGGAGTCGGGGAACCGGATCCGCGCGCTGCGCACGGTCTTCGCCACGGTCACCGACGGCGCGGGCGCCAGCTTCGTGCCGAGCCGGCGCGGCTGGGCGCTCGGCGTCCACGCGACGCCGTTGAAGCTGTCCAGCACGAGCAGCCGCCAGCGGTCCACCGGGTCGCTCGTCGAGTACGTGAACACCGGCTCGTCCGGGTCCTGCAGGCGGTCGGTCAGCTCGTCGAGCGGGCTCGCCACCCGCTCGGGCGGCAGCGGCGCGAACTGCTTGTCCCGCAACGAGTACGCGGGCTCGTCGACCGGGTCGACGGCCGCCGCGAGCACCACGCCCGCGACGCTCAGCAGCAGCGTCGGCACCACAAGGGCCAACACGACCAGCGGCCGGCGGCCGGGCCGCTGTTCGGGAGTCGGCACGGCGTCGCCGGTGTGGTCGGTCGCGGCGAGCAGGACGGCGGCGAGGACGGCGAAGCCGAACGCGGCGAGCATCGCGGTCAGGCCGGTCAGCGCGACGTAGGCCTGGCTGAGGCCGACGACCGCGAGCCCCGGCACGAGCGCGACGAGCGGCCAGCGCAGCCGGACCAGCAGCTCGACGCCGAGGACGGCGGCGGCGAGCGCGGCGAGCGGGACGAACGCCAGCAGCTCCGGATCGGAGCGGGCCGGCCAGGTGGACTGCAGGGTCAGCTGCCAGGAGTCGGTGAGGCCGGCGGCCAGCGCGCGGACGGTCTCGCCGGTCGGCAGGCCGCCAACGGTCGTGCGGAACAGCAGCAGCTCGACGAGGCCGAGCAGGCCGAGGACCAGCGCGAGGACCGGCCGCCACGGCGCGAGCGCGGGCCGGCGCCGGCCCACCTCGGCCGCGGCGAAGCAGGCCACCACGACCACGGCAAGCGGCAGGACCAGCGCGGCGAGGCCGAAGACCGGTGTGAACAGCAGACCAGGACCGGCCGCGGCGAGCAGCACGGCGAGGACGGCGGCACGCGCGCTCACCGGGACACCGCCACGTTCCAGCGGCGGGTGCCGCCCTTCGCGTTCGGGGCCTTGATGATCCGGGCGCCCGGGACGCGGACCTCGACGCCCGTCGCCGCGCCGCCGGCCAGCGTGATCACCACGGTCGACGAGTAGTGCGGACGCAGCGCCGCGATGGCCGCGAGGTCCGGCTGCCACGCGCTCGCCAGCACCACCACCAGCGAGCCGCCGCGGTCGCCGGTCCGCGTCAACGCGGTCGGCACCAGCGGACCGCCCGTGACCGGGGTCAGCTCGCACAGCTCGTCGAGCACCTGCCGCACCGCCTGCTGACCGCCGCGCAGCTTGAGGTCGACACCACTCTCGGCCCCGCTGCCGGGCGTGACCAGACGGCACCAGTAGCCCGCACTCGCGGCCGCGGTCACCAGCGAGCCGGTCAGGTCGACCGCCTCCTCCAGCACCGACGCCGGCAGCAGGTCCGTGCGGGTGTCGAGCAGCGCGGTGAACCGGGGCTGGTTCGGGTCGACGTAGTCGCGGACCATGAGCCGGCCGGTGCGCGCGGTCGCCTTCCAGTGCAGGTGCCGCACCTCGTCGCCGATCACGTACTCCCGCACGTCCCGCAGGTCGAGCGAGCCGTGCAGCGAGTCGTCGCTGGTGCGGCCCTCGTGGTGGTGACGGGGGTGGCCGGCGACCAGCGCGCGCACCGGGTAGGTCTTCGGGTGCACCCACAGTGTCGTGGTGTCGCCGGTGGTCAGGCGGCTGCGGCCGAGGCCGAGCGGGTCGACCCGCTCCAGCGTCAGCGGGCCGACCTGGAACCGGCCGCGCCGCGTCGTCGGCAGCTCGTAGTGGTAGACGGCGTCCGCGCCGGGCGCGAGCGGACGCACGGCGACCGCGTGGAAGCCGCGGACGTCATCGTCGAGCCGGTCGCCCGCGGTGAACCCGCCCTGGCGGCGGGCGCCCGCGTTGCGGACCCGCAGCCGGGCGAACGCGGGCCGGCCGCGCTGCACCCGGTCCGGGTAGACCTCCCTGGTCACGGCCACCCTCGGCCGTCGCGCGGTGAGCACCAGCGCGGCCACCACGGCGCCGAACGCGGCCCCCGCGAGCGCCCGCAGCATGGGAAAGCCGACCCACTCGCCGAGCGCGTACACGGCCACCGCGGCCACCAGGACCGCCCAGCCGCGGCGGGTGAGCCGGGGCATTAGGCGACTTTGCTGCTGACGGCGGGCGCGGGGATCGCGGCGAGCACCTCGTCGACGATGTCGCTCGTGCTCCGCTGGTTCAGTTCGGCCTCTGAGGTGAGGATCAGCCGGTGCTCGAGCACGGGCTTCGCCACCTCCTTGATGTCGTCCGGGGTGACGTAGCCGCGGCCGTACGTCGCGGCGACCGCCTGCGCGCCACGCACCAGCGCGATGCTGCCGCGCGGGCTCGCGCCGTAGCGCAGCGCGACGTGCTCGCGGGTGGCGCCGGCGAGCCGGGCCGCGTACTCGCAGATCACCGGGTCGATGTGGGTCGACCGGACCTCGGCGACCGCGCGCTGGAGCGTCGGGAGGTCGACGACCGGCGACAGCTCGTCCGGGCCGACGCCCGCACAGTCGCTCATGATCACCAGCACCTCGGCCTCGAGGTTCGGGTAGCCGACCGACAGTCGCATCAGGAACCGGTCGAGCTGGGCCTCGGGCAGCCGGTAGGTGCCCTCCATCTCGATCGGGTTCTGGGTGGCGACCACCAGGAACGGGCGGGGCACCTCGTGCTGGACCGAGTCGA